>Ga0075502_1086961_pt1 | contig 10776 bp, 20 predicted proteins | sample DEB08_RNA1_9_FD_73449 | JGI IMG/M metagenome (GOLD analysis project Ga0075502, IMG submission 73449) | Aqueous microbial communities from the Delaware River and Bay under freshwater to marine salinity gradient to study organic matter... | ecosystem: Environmental > Aquatic > Marine > Intertidal... | reverse complement strand
CACCAAAATAGAAAGGAACATTCCAGTATAAAATCAAGAACTCTGGGAGTAGACATACTGCTGTAATATAAATAGCACCCACCGCGGTCAGCCTTGAAGTAACAGCATCTATGTAGTCAGCTGAATGCTGTCCTGGCCTTATACCTGGAATAAAACCACCAGACTTACGAAGATTATCTGCTGTATCTTTTGCATTAAATGTAAGTGCTGTATAAAAGAAAGTAAAGAAGATAATAGCAGCACCATAAAACATAATATATAAAGGCTGTCCAGGTGAAATACTCGAGGTAATATCTGCCAACCATCCCATACCCTCTGATTGAGAAAACCATCCGCCTAATGTAGCAGGAAATAGAATAATACTCGATGCAAAAATTGGAGGTATGACTCCAGCCATATTAATCTTAAGAGGCAAATATGAAGTCTGTCCACCAACCATTTTTCTGCCTTGCTGGCGTTTAGCATAATTGACAGCAATTCGTCTCTGGCCTCGTTCCATGAAGACAACAAAAGCCATTACTAATACCACCATTATGAGCATAATTACTACAGTAAAGACACTTAACTCACCTGTACCAACCATACTCAAGGTATTTCCAAATGAAGCAGGCAAACCAGCAACAATACCTGCAAAAATAATCATAGAGATACCATTACCAATACCTTTTTCACTAATTTGCTCACCTAGCCACATTAAGAATAGTGTGCCAGTAGTTAAAGTCACCACGGTTACAAAACTAAAGGTTAATCCAGGATTTGTGACTAACGCAACTCCGCCACCCATTTGAGACTGGAGTGCAATTGAAATTCCATACGATTGGAAAACTGCTAATAGAACAGTTCCCATACGTGTGTACTGTGTAATTGTTCTTCTGCCTCGCTCACCCTCTTTCTTAAGTTGTTCAAATCTTGGAACAACCGATGTCATCAGGTTCATGATGATTGAAGAGGAAATGTAAGGCATAATCCCCAGGGTGAAGATTGACAGCCTCTCTAGTGCTCCACCAGAGAACATGTTCATCATACCTAAAATGCCTGTTCTGTTATCTTCAACAAGAGATGCAAGCGCAGTCTGAGATATGAAAGGGATCACAATATGTGTTCCCAGTCTGAAAACGATCAATGCACCAATTAGATAAAGGATGCGTTTTAATAGATCTTCACTCATGAATTACTCGCTTATAGTTCCTTTTGCAGCCTCAATTGCTGCTCTAGCACCTTTAGTGGGCTTAATTCCGACCAAATTAATTGGACGATTAATCTCTCCAGAGAGCATAACTTTGACTCTTAAAATGTTTTTGGTCACAAGATTGTGTTTTTTTAAAACATCAATAGTAATATCTTTCTCAGACAATTTATCAAGTTGAGATAAAGTGACCTGTGAAGTAATAGAAGACACGCGTGATGTAAATCCTACCTTCGGTAATCTTCTTTGAAGTGGCATTTGACCACCCTCAAAACCAATCTTTGTAAATCCACCTGAACGTGATTTTTGCCCTTTATGGCCTCTTCCAGATGTTTTTCCCATTCCTGAACCCATGCCTCTTCCTACACGTTTTCTTAGAGACTTTTCACCTAAGGCAGGCTTTAATGTATTTAAATTCATTTGATTAACCCTCAACTTTTAATAGGTAAGAAACCTTGTTAATCATGCCTCTTACTTCTGGTGTATCCTCAAGCTCCACAGTATGGTTGATTCTTTTTAAACCTAGACCAGTCACAGTAGCACGATGTTTAGGTAATCTGCCGTAAAAACTTTTAACCAAAGTAACACTAACTGTTTTCTTCTTAGGAGATGTCTTTTTAGTAGGCGCTTTTTTAGTTTCAACGACCTTAGAAGACTCAACTTTTACTTCTGCTGCTTTCTTAGGAGCTGCTGCTTTCTTAGGAGCTGCTGCTTTCTTAGGAGCTGCTGCTTTCTTTTCTAATTTTTCCTCAGCCATCAGACTTCTCCCATAATTTGTTCAACAGTTTTGCCTCGCTTTGCAGCAACAATTTGTGGTGATGACATTTTAGTAAGGCCATCAACTGTTGCTCTTACAACACTAATTGGATTACGAGTTCCATTGCACTTAGCTAGTATGTTGTGAACACCAACAGCTTCCAAAACACTTCTCATAGGACCACCAGCAATAACTCCAGTTCCTTCAGAGGCTGGCTGCATATAGACTTTTGCAGCTCCAACTCTGGAAGTGACAGGGTAGTGAAGGGTACCATTAATTAGTGGAACAGGCTTCATTGATCTTTTAGCTTTATCCATTGCTTTTTGAATAGCCAAAGGTACTTCACGAGCCTTACCAGTTCCGTAGCCGACTTTACCATTACCGTCGCCAACAACTACTAAAGCTGAAAAGCCAAAAATTCTACCACCTTTTACTACTTTAACGACGCGGCGAATATTTACCAACTTCTCTATGAATTCACTTTCTTCTTTGTAATTATTTCTATTATTTTCAGCCATTCTTTAAACCTTAAGTTCTTTTTATTAAAAATCTAATCCGCCTTCCCTTGCTGCCTCAGCAAGTGCTTTAACTCTTCCATGGTATTTAAAACCAGAACGATCAAATGCGACCTTAGAAACTTTAGCTTTCTTAGCAGCTTGCGCTATTAAATCTCCAACCTTTGATGCAGCTTCAACATTACCACCATTTTTCATCTTAGATGAAACGCTAGAGGCAGATGCAATTGTCTTAGTTCCACAACTACTTATAATTTGTGCATAAATATGTTGAGATGATTTATAAACACACAAACGTTCTAAATCTCTCTCAGAATGCTTAGCTCTAAATTTTGTTGCTCTTCTTATGCGAGCATCTTTTTTTGATAATTTCATTTAACTACCTTCTATCAATTATTTTTTCTTAGCAGCTTTTCGAACAACCTGCTCATCTGAATAACGAACACCCTTGCCTTTATATGGCTCTGGCGGACGAAATGCTCTAATTTCAGCGGCAGCTTGGCCAACTTTCTGCTTATCAATTCCCTTAACTATGACTTCAGTCTGTGAAGGAGTTTCTACAGTGATCCCTTCAGGCAGTTTGTAGTCAACAGGGTGAGAGAAGCCTAGAGTAAGGTTCAAAACCTTTCCCTTTGCTTGTGCTCTATAACCGACTCCAATTAGGGTTAATTTTTTCTCCCAACCTTCGGTCACACCTTTAATTAAGTTAGCTGTATTTGCTCTAGCAGTTCCAGCTTGAGCCCATGCCGCTTTTTCCTCTTTCTTAGTTACATCATTTGGAGCAAATGTTAATACATTATCAGCTGTAGAAATCTGAACAGATGAATTGACATGCATAGTCATTTCACCCAACTTTCCTTTAACAGAAAGAAGACCTGATTCTTGCGTAATATTAACGCCTTCAGGAATTGTTATTGGTGCTTTAGCTACTCTAGACATTTTAAATCTCCAACTATTATGAAACGCTACACAAAACTTCGCCGCCAATATTTTGAGCTTTAGCAGATTGACCTGTCATTACACCTTTTGGTGTAGAGACAATCACTATTCCAAGGCCATTCATGACACTTGGCATATCATCTTTGCCAGCATACTGTCTTAAACTAGGCTTTGAGATTCTATCAAGTGTTTCAATCACTGGCTGGTTGTCAAAATACTTCAATTTAATGACTAGTGATTTGTTAGCAGACTCACCTTCAACTGAGAAGGAAGTAATATAACCTTCATCTTGCATAACACTGGCAATTGCAGCCTTTAAATTTGATGCAGGGATGCTAACCTGCTCTTTGTTAACTGATTGTGCGTTTCTAATTCTTGTCAACATATCAGCTATTGGATCAGACATACTCATATTAACCTCCTACCAACTAGCTTTAGATAATCCAGGAACTTCACCATTCATAGTGCGCTCCCTAAGTTGAGTTTTTGCCAAACCAAACTTTCTGTAAAAACCATGAGGACGACCTGACAATCCACAACGATTACGTTGACGGACTGGCGAAGCATCTCTAGGAAGTGACTGTAATTTTATTACAGCTTGAAAACGATCCTCATCGGAAGTATGAACACTCTTGATTATTTTTTTTAATTCAAGGCGCTTCTCTTTATATTTTTCGACCAACTTAGCTCGCTTTACATCTCTATGTATCATAGACTTTTTAGCCATTATTTCCTCCTTTAAATGGGAAATTAAACATCGCTAATAGTTTCTTAGCATCTTCATCATTTTGTGCGTTTGTGGTAATAGCTATATCCATTCCTCGCACGCTTGTTACCTTTTCAAATTCAATTTCAGGAAATACAATTTGTTCTGTAATTCCCATGTTGTAATTACCTTTGCCATCAAAGGATTTATCATTTAATCCTCGGAAATCTCTAATACGTGGAATAGCAACATTAACTAGTCGGTCAAGAAATTCATACATTCTCTCTTTTCTAAGAGTCACCTTACAACCAATAGCATTACCTTCTCTTAACTTGAAACTAGCAACTGATTTCCTTGCTAAACACGTTACCGGTTTCTGAGAAGAGATTAAACCCAACTCTTCTAAAGCGCTTTCTAATATCTTTTTATCTCCTAGAGCTTTGCCAAGTCCCATATTGATTGTAATTTTTTCAATTTTGGGTACAGACATTGTATTAGAAACTCCAAGCTCTTTTTGAAGCTTAGGGATAATTTCATTTTTATATTGTTCTTGTAATCTAGCCACTTATCACCTACTTATTCGTTTCATCAAATTACGGTTTCACCGTTTGATTTAAAAAATCTTTCTTTAACGCCTTCATCATTAACCCTTATGCCGATACGATCAGCCTTTTTAGTAGTAGGATTGTAGATTGCAACATTCGAAATACTCAACGGCATTTCTTTTTCTTCTATTCCACCTTGGATACCTTCTTGAGGGTTAGGGCGGACGTGTTTTTTTGCTAAGTTATAACCTTCAACAATCAACTTTTCTCCAAGCACTTTAGTCACCGTACCAACAGAGCCTTTATCTTTTCCAGCAATGACGATTACTTCATCATTTTGTTTAATTTTCATCATTACAACACCTCTGGCGCAAGTGAAACAATTTTCATAAACTGAGCGCCCCTTAATTCACGAGTAACTGGCCCAAAAATACGCGTACCAATAGGCTCTAACTTAGTATTTAGAAGTACTACTGCATTAGTATCAAAACGAATACGAGAACCATCTTTACGACGAACACCTTGAGCAGTTCGAACAACGACCGCATCATATACATCACCTTTTTTAACCTTGCCACGAGGTGAAGCTTCCTTGATACTTACTTTGATAACATCGCCTATGTTTGCATAGCGTCTTTTAGAACCACCAAGCACTTTAATACACATAGCTCTAACACCACCACTGTTATCAGCTATATTTAATTTTGTTTGCATTTGAATCATATTCTTTCTCTCTTAAAAGCGACTATCTAATCAATACTCACAGATTTTTCAACAACTTCTACCAATGCCCAATTCTTTGTTTTAGAAAATGGCTTTGATTCAGAAACTCTTACAACATCACCAAGACCACACTCATTTTTTTCATCATGTGCATGAACTTTTGTGCTTCGCTTAATGTATTTTTTATAAATTGGATGACGCACTTTACGCTCAACTAAAACAGCAATTGTTTTATCGCGACTATTGCTCACAACTTTTCCTGTAAGGACTCTTTCTACCGTGTTAGTTTCACTCATGAGCTTTTCTCGTTAATAATTGTTTTAATTTGTGCAATCGCTTTTTTTTGTTTTACCAAGCTTTGATAAATCAGTTAATTGCGACGTGCTTTTTTGCATGCGCAGCTCAAAGTGCTCTTTAAGCAAAGTAATAAGCTGCTCATTTAACTGAGTCACGTCTTGATCTCTTAATTCTTTAACATCCATTACATTATTGTCCGTTTAATAACTGTCGTTTTAACTGGGAGTTTTGCTGCAGCAAGCTCAAAAGCCTCTCTGGCTACAACTTCATCCACACCCTGCATTTCAAATAACATCTGTCCGGGCTTAATTTGAGCAACCCAATATTCAACACTACCTTTACCTTTACCCATTCGAACCTCAAGTGGCTTCTTAGTAATAGGTTTATCTGGAAAAACACGAATCCATATCTTCCCCTGACGTTTGACATGTCTAGTCATTGCTCGTCTTGCCGCCTCAATTTGTCTTGCAGTCATTCGACACCTGCCCGTAGCTTGAAGTCCAATTTCACCAAAGCTGACGTTATGACCAGCAGCTAAACCGCGGTTGCGGCTTTTCATAATCTTTCTATATTTTGTACGTTTAGGTTGTAACATCGCTTTATTCCTTTACTTCTTGCCTATTTGTTTTGTAGCACCACGCTTTGATACTTCTTCAATAGTGCCTTTATTATGGTCGAGAATCTCACCCTTAAAAATCCAAACTTTAATGCCTATAACACCATACTGAGTATTGGCTCTAAAACTACTATAATCAACATCAGCTCTAAAAGTATGGAGAGGCACTCTTCCCTCACGATACCATTCAGAACGAGCAATTTCAGCACCGTTAAGTCGACCACTTACCATGACTTTAATACCAAGTGCGCCTAATCTCGTTGCATTACCAAGAACTCTCTTAACTGCACGTCTGTACATCACACGTTTTTCTAATTGTTGAGCAATATTTTCAGCAACCAAACGTGCGTCTAACTCAGGTTGTTTAACCTCTTCAATACTTATATGAACAGGCACACCCATCTTTTCTGAAACAATGTTCTTTAGTCTTTCAATGTCAGCACCTTTTTTACCAATAACGATTCCAGGTCTTGCAGTATGAATAATAACCTTTGCAGTGTTAGAGAGTCTCTCAATAGAGATGCGACTAACGGATGCTGAAGTCAATTCTTTAAATAAGAAGTCTCTTACTGCAATATCAGATAACAAATACTCAGAATAATCTTTACTGTTGGCATACCACTTAGAATCCCAATCCTTTACAATTCCTAACCTGATACCTACTGGATTTACTTTTTGACCCATAATTATTTACTCGCTTACGCCGACACTAATGTGGCTGGTTCGTTTAAGAATTCGATTTGCTCTTCCCTTAGCTCTAGGGCGAATTCGTTTCATTGTTGAGCCTTCATTAACGAAGACACTGCTTACTTTTAACTCATCAATATCAAGACCGTCATTATGCTCAGCATTAGAAATTGCAGAACTTAAAACTTTTTTGACTAAGACTGCAGCTTTCTTATTGCTAAATGTCAAAATGTTTAAAGCCTCCTCTACAGGCTTATTCCTTATTTGATCAGCAATTAATCTCACCTTGAAAGGGGAGATTTTTGCATACTTATGAATTGCTTTAACTTCTTTCATTTTCTAAACCCTTTGCTAATACTATTTACGGTCACCTGAGTGACTTTTAAATGTTCTTGTTACGGCGAATTCACCCAACTTATGTCCAATCATATTCTCGTTGATAGAAACAGGAACATGAACTCGGCCATTATGAACTGCAATTGTAAGACCAATCATTTCAGGAACAATTACCGAACGACGTGACCATGTTTTAATAGGTTTTCTATCATTACTATCTTGAGCCTTCATTACTTTTTGAATTAAGTGCTCGTCTACAAATGGACCTTTTCTAAGTGATCTTGCCATAATTACCCTTTATTTTCTTCTACGTACTATTAATTTATCAGTACGCTTATTAGTTCTAGTTTTATAACCTTTAGTCGGTGTACCCCAAGGTGAAACAGGGTGTCTTCCTCCACTCGTCTTACCTTCACCACCACCATGTGGATGATCAACTGGATTCATAACAACACCTCTGACCGTAGGCCTAAAACCTCTCCAGCGAGTAGCACCCGCCTTTCCAAGTTTTCTTAAACTATGCTCTGATTTAGAAACCTCACCTAATGTAGCACGACAATCAGCTAAAACTTTTCTGACTTCTCCAGAGCGAAGCCTGATTGTTACATAATTTCCTTCTTTAGCCACCAACTGAACAGAAGTTCCAGCGCTTCTTGCAATTTGAGCACCTTTTTTTGGCTTTAATTCAACACAATGAATCACACTACCAAGTGGAATATTGCTTAGAGGAAGAGAGTTCCCTTTCTGAATAGCAACAGAGTTACCAGAAATAATCTTGTCACCTGATTTGAGGCCTTTAGGAGCAATAATGTAGCGACGCTCACCATCGGCATATAAAACAAGGGCAATGTTTGCACTTCTGTTTGGGTCATACTCAATTCTCTCAACAGTTGCTTGAATATCATCTTTATTTCTTTTGAAATCAATAATACGATATCTTTGCTTATGACCTCCACCTCTATGCCTGACAGTAATCTTTCCACGGTTGTTTCTTCCGTTAATTCTATTTTTACTCTCAGTTAATGCAGCAAATGGCTTGCCTTTATGCAGATCATTATCAACGACGCTTACAACAAAACGTCTGCCGGGTGAAGTTGGTTTTCTTTTAATTACTGTTGCCATAATAAATTCTCTATGATGCAGTAGCGTCAATCATCTGACCTTCAGATACTTTAACGACTGCTTTTTTCCAATTAACTCGCTGTCCTTTTTTGCCTCTATAAATTTTCTTTTTTCCTTTTACATTAGAGGTAGTTACAGCCTCAACAGTAACACCAAATAATTCTTCAACAGCTGCAGAGATTTCTCTTTTGTTGCTGTCTGTTCTTACCTTAAAGACATATTGGTTGTTGGCTGTTGCCAAAGTAGTCTTTTCAGAAACAATTGGCCCTAAAAGGACACTTAGTACTTTTTCTTGATTCATAACATTGCCTCTACTTTCTTCAATGCAGCCTTTGTAAGGACTACATTTTCATAACCAATTAAACTTACTGGATCAATACTTTGAGTATCACAAACGCCAACATGGTACAAATTACGAGAAGATAAATACAAATTCTCATCTAGCTCATCTGTCATTAAAAGAGCGTCTTTTAAATCTAAGGATTTCATTAGTGAGGTAATATTTTTTGTTTTAGGTTCTTTAATTTCTAGATCTGATACAACTTTTAAGCGGTCTTTACGAAGTAATTCTGAAAGAATTACACTGATTGCACCCTTGTACATTTTTTTGTTTACTTTTTGAGAGTAATTACGTGGCTGAGCAGCAAAGGTTACTCCACCACTCCTCCAGATAGGACCTCTTGATGTTCCAGCTCTCGCACGACCAGTTCCTTTTTGTTTCCATGGCTTCTTTCCACCACCACTGACTGCTGAACGATTTTTTTGAGCTTTAGTTCCACTTCTTCCACCAGCCATATATGCAGTAGTGATCTGGTGGACTAGTGATTCATTGTAGTCACGACCAAAAATATCTTCAGAAACTTCTTGTGAAGTAGATTTGTTAGTTTTTAAATTTAATACTTTTACTTTCATCACTAGACCTATTTAAATTTGTTAAGCTTCCGGCTCTTTATCTTTACTTTCACCTTCAACTTCAGTTGCCTCAGTTTTAGCTTCTTCTACTGGAGCTGCTTCTTCTAATGGAGCTGCTTCTTCTAATGGAGCTGCTTCTTCTACTGGAGCTGCTTCTTCTACTGGAGCTGCATCTTCAGCTTCTGCCAAATCAGCCGCTTGTTTCTCAGAGAGTTCTTTGCTTATCTTAGAATTAATATTATTTTTCTTATCCGACAAAAATACTTTAACAAAGCCATTTTTTGAGCCAGGTATTGCACCCTTGACTAATAATAGGTTACGATCATTGTCTACTCTTAATACCTCAAGGCACTCTTCAGTTACTTGAACATTTCCCATTTGACCAGCCATTTTCTTGCCTTTAAAAACTCTTCCAGGCTCTTGACACTGACCAGTTGAACCAATTGCTCTATGAGAAATAGAGTTACCATGAGTGGCATCTTGCATACTGAAGTTATGTCGCTTTACACCACCCTGAAAACCTTTACCTTTTGATTGGCCAGTTACATTAATATAGTGGCCAGCACCAAAAAAGGAAATATCAAGATTTGGCATAGCGTTAATTTCATTTTCATTGAGCCTCATTTCCCAAAGTCCTAGCCCTATCTCCTGAGATGCTTTGGCATAATGGCCCTTAAGTGAGCTACTGACACGACCAATTTTTGCTTCGCCTTTTTTATTTACTTTTTTTCCAGTCGTAACTTGAACTGCATTGTAACCATCTGTTTCAATGGATTTAGTCTGCACTATACGATTTGGCTCTATTTTAATTACGCTGACTGATGAAGCTGAACCATCATCTGACATTAAGCGAGTCATTCCGATTTTTTTGTCCTACTAATGCAATTGCCATTTTCTTAATCCTTTCTATTCTAATTAGTTAAGTTGGATTTTTACATCTACACCGGCAGCAAGATCTAACTTCATTAATGCGTCTACCGTTTTATCAGTTGGACTTATAACATCCATCAACCTAACATATGTCTTTAACTCGTACTGGTCTCTCGCATCTTTATTTACATGCGGAGAGGTCAACACGGTAAAGCGCTCTTTCTTTGTAGGCAAAGGGATAGGACCCCTTACACTAGCGCCTGTGCGCTTAGCTGTTTCTACAATCTCTACGGCTGATTTATCGATTAAACGATGATCAAATGCCTTTAATTTAATTCTAATATTTTGATTGCTCATTTGCCTATTTGCCTTATCTATCTTCCAAAACGAAAAAACCGTCGATTATACAATAATTCGACGGTCTTAATTCAACTAATCAGTTGGTAATCTTCGAGACGACACCAGCACCTACTGTGCGTCCACCTTCTCTAATTGCAAATCTTAATCCTTCTTCCATTGCAATCGGAGCAAGAAGTTCAACTGTCATCTTCACATTGTCACCTGG
>Ga0075502_1150731_pt1 | contig 10851 bp, 6 predicted proteins | sample DEB08_RNA1_9_FD_73449 | JGI IMG/M metagenome (GOLD analysis project Ga0075502, IMG submission 73449) | Aqueous microbial communities from the Delaware River and Bay under freshwater to marine salinity gradient to study organic matter... | ecosystem: Environmental > Aquatic > Marine > Intertidal... | reverse complement strand
TACTACATTCACTGTTCAAGATTTATTACAAGCTACAGACTATAAAGTTGGCGTACAAGCAATTACTACTGGTTCTGCTAGTGGTTTTGTATTTGAAACTATAACAACTGCTGTAGATACTGGTACGCCACCTACCCCTGATGAAGCAACTACCTTAGCAACTATTGTTGGTGCAGTACAGGTTATCCATAGATTAGGTGCTGCTACTGATGCACAAGGTAATCCACTTGGTGCAATTACAGACTTTTCATTGCCATCAGATTTGTCACATTTAAATGTTTATGGTTCTACTACTTCTGGGTTTACTGTTGGAGAAAGTTCTTTAATAGGTAAAGTACCAGCAGATGCTTCAATGCTTAGATTAGGAATACCTGCTGTTACTACACTTAAAGGAGAAAGTTTAGACAGTGCAGATACAATGTTCTTTAGATTTACTGCTGTCGATTTGGCTGGTAATGAATCTGATGCTTCTCCAGAGCAACAAGCAAGTGCTTCTTTAGTATTAACAGCCAACATTGATGATGCTGCTATTACAACTGCAAAAATAAGAAATCTAGCAGTTGATACTGCAAAGATAGCTAATGCTGCTATTACTAATGCAAAAATAGGAAATCTTATTGAATCAGATAATTATTCTGCTGGAACATCTGGTTGGACAATTAGAAAACAAGATACTGGTTATCCCAATGGTTATGCAGAATTTAATGATGCAGTATTTAGAGGTAATGTAACAGCTACAACTGGAAATATTGGTGGTTGGACAATTGCTAGCGATAAACTATCAGCAGATGATGGTAATTCAAACTCTATGGAAATAGATGGTGGTAATGCTTACATTCAAGCTAATTACACACAAGGTAGTGCAGGTTTTAAATTAAATGCAGATGGTTCAGTAGAGTTTAATGATGGAACATTTAGAGGTGACTTATCAGCAGGTACAATTAGTATTGGTTCTGGTAACGCAGTATTTAATGTAGATAGCAATGGAAATATGTGGCTTGGTCATGCAAATTATGGAGATGCACCATTCACTGTTTCAAATTCTGGTGTGTTAACAGCTAGTGGTGCAACAATTGCTGGTACACTTAACATAAACGCAGGCTCGGTACATATAGGATAATTTATGGCAATACATATAGATAGTGATGGTAATTTTTATTTTGGTGTTAGTGGTACTACTGATTTTGATAGCTTAAGTTATACACCTGTATTTTCTGTAACTAAAGATGGTGCCTTAACAGCTGTATCTGGAGAGATTGCAGGTTGGGAATTAGGAAGCACATATATGCGTTCAGAAAATTCTAGTGGTCAATATATATATCTAAACAATGATGGAACTATCGCAGGAAATTTTGTATCTGGAACTTCAGGTTGGAGAATAAGTGCAGATGGAGATGCAGAATTTAATAGTATTGATATAAGAATTAAAGCATCTGGTGCTAGTGAGGGCGATGTTCCTAGTGATGGAACACAAAGTATACAAATTGGTTCTGCTCAAATATACGAATCTAACAACAACTTATATCTAAATTCTAATTCTTCTGGAAATAAAATAATTGTAAGTGCTGGTGATAAATTTGTATTATCTGGTGCATCAGCAAACCCTAACTTAACATTTGATGGTGCTGGTACTCAAGATATAGAATTTAATGCTGCATATATTGCTGATAGTAATATTAGCGATGGAAGAAGTTATAATTCAGACCCATTAGGATTTATTTATGAATTGACTATATCAAACCAAAATGTAGATATATACAGAATTAACGCACAAAACAATGATGTTTATTTTTATGGTGATGTAGAAGTAGATGGACATATAGAGGTAAATAGCTTAAAAGTATACGATGGATTTGGTTCTTCTGGTGAAGTATTAACTAGAACCACCAATGGTCTGGAATGGTCTGCTGCTGGTGGTGCTCACGCAGATAGTGACCATACAAGTTTTGCAAGTAGTTCTCATAGTCACACAGAATCAGATATATCGAATATTGGTAGTCACAGTCATAGTAATTTAGATGATTATGAAAAATGGATATTAAAAGGAAATGGTAATAATTTAAATGTTTTATCTGGTTATGGTGTTGAATTTAAAGCTGGTTCTGGAATATCTTTATCTGTCAATACAAACCCTTATGAAATAACATTTTCTCATGGTGGTGGTACACATGTTAGTTCTTCTACTGCAGTACAAGCACTTTTCCCAGGTGGATTAAGAGGTAGTATTACTCTTGGTAGTGGAACTACAGGAAGATTTTACAATGGTATATCACAAAGTGGGCAAAATTATACTTGGAACACTACAACAACTTTTAATGGCACCCCTACATTTGGTGGAACTATAAATGTTGGCTCAAATATTTTTCATCCTACAGATAATGATGGTAATGGTTTTATAGGTTTTTCAGATAATAGGTTTAATAGATTATACGCTTCAAATGGTGTATCTACTGCTTCTGATGAAAGATTGAAAGAAAATATAGAAGATATTCCTTATGGATTAGATTACTTAAATACTTTAAGACCTGTTCAATTTGAATGGATACCTAAATATAAAAACGAATGTACTATATGTGGTTGTATTGTACAAGAAGGAAATGACAATTGTGGAAATTGTTGGGAAGATGTAACAAACGAAGAAGGCGTAATAATTGACAAGACTTATTGTGCATGTGAAACAATATCAATTAAAACAACAGGCGATAAAAACTATGGGGTTTTATTGCACAAGAACTAATTGAAACACCACCAGAACCAGATATTGATATAGAGCTTATAGATTATGATAACGAAGCTGATTCTTACAATATGAATTACTCACAATTATTAGCACCATTAGTAAAAGCAGTACAAGAACTAAGCACACAGATTTCAGATTTAACTGCTAGAGTAGAAGCATTGGAGGGATAATGGCTGATTATGATATAAACTATCAATTCATGGACCACGAAGCTAAAAAAACATACTTGTTAGCAAGAATGGCAGAAGCAGAACAATTACATTTTGAGCTTTGCGTAGATAAATTAGAAAAAGGTCACTCAGAATATGATAATTGGTATGAAACAGTTACAGCTTTAAAGGCAGAAATAGAAAGATTGCGTTACTTATATAAGCAATATGGAGGCACATTAGGTAGTGAACTACCTGTTATACAGGATGATGTGCTAAATGGCGATTGATACAACTTTTGATGCTTCCCAGCGAATAGCTGGTTCTACAGACTACAACGACCATATATTTTCTTTAGACAGCAATGGTGACCCTCATGGGTATCAATTATCAAATGCAATAGTTCATATTGATGACACTACTACTGATAGCAATGGTGATGAAATTGGTTATAATTTATACTTAGATGGTCAAACAGTTATATCAGATGGTCCTTTTGTTATTGGTACTGTTGCATCTAAAAAATTAATATTTGCAACAGATTCTACTATTCGTGCAGAGATTACAACTGATGGATATTTTGACTTAAAATCAGCAAAATTAAAACTGAATGGGGATACTGGTTCAGCAAATCAAGTTCTAAAAACAGACGGATATGGAAATGTATCTTGGACTGATTTACCTACTCAACAACAAGCATTTGGAAATATTATTGTATCTGGTGATGATACTATACAAGCAGACCAAACAGGAGATACCCTTACATTTGTTGCTGGTACAGGTATAACACTTGATACAAATGGTAGTACTGACACTATAACAATATCTTCAACTGGTGGTGGTGCATCTAATGCATTTAAAACTATTACTGCTGGTGGTAACAATATTGTTGCAGATAGCGCAACAGATACAGTAGAGCTTATTGCAGGTTCAAATGTTACTATAACCTCTGATTCAACAACAGACCAAATAACTATTGCTGCTAGTACAAGTGGAGATTTAAATCAAAGTGCTTTTTCACAAATAGCAAGTACTAATCAAAATACTATTCAAGCAAGTGCTGAAAGTGATACATTAACAGTTGATTCTGATGATGAAACAACAATGGACAATAGATATAAAACAGACAGAGACCAGATAAGTATAATAACCGATACTTCAACAAAAACTGTTAAAGTAAACAGTAAAGTACCTAAAACTTTATCAATGGTAGGTAAGGTGCCTGTAGTTACCAAATTAGGAGAAAATTCTGGTGTGCCTTTAAGGAATAAGTTTTTTAATGTAGCAACATCAGACCCAGTTTCTGGTAGTGGTGGTGTTGTAGGTGTTAGCACTAGAAGTATTCCTGTATTAACAACTTCTGGAACCACACAAGATGTATTAATGCCAGCAAAAACTGATAACTCAACCTTACAACTTACCTTTGTTGATAGTAGTGGTACTGATGATATTATCGATATGGAAGTAGCTGAATAATGGCAGAAAAAACACCAGTAAGAGTTAATTATGATGGTAGTAATAACGCCATTGGCTTTGCTGAATTTCAAGCTGCTGAATTTATAGGAATAGATGATGGTGGTACTGGTGCTGTAAGTGCTTCTGGAGCAAGAACTGCACTAGGAATTGCAATAGGTGTTGATGTTCAAGGATATGATTCCGATTTAGCAACAATAGCAGGACTATCTCATACAGATGGTGCTTTTATTGTTTCTAATGGTTCAGCGTGGACTGTAGAAAGTGGTGCAACAGCAAGAGCTTCTCTTGGTTTAGGTTCTAGTGATAATCCTACATTTAATGGTGTTAACTTATCAATTCTTGCTTTAGACAGTGTCAATGTATCAACAATAGTTACATCTACTGAAACATTTACTTCCAATGATAATGATACATCTTTACCAACAACAGCTTCTGTTATTGACTATGTTACAGCACAAGTAGAAACAGCTAATGAGTTATCAGAATTAACTGATGTAACAATATCATCATTGTCTACTGGTGACATAATTAGATATGATGGTAGTGCTTGGGTAAATGAACCTTTAAATTTAGGAACAGATACAGAAGGTGATTATGTCGAAAGTATTACTGCTGGTTCTGGTTTAGCTATTGATATATCATCAGGAGAACAACAAACACCTACAATATCTGTAAATGTAGATGACAGCTCAATTGAAATAAGTTCAGACACATTACAAGTAAAAGCTAGTGGCATAACGAATGCAATGCTTACTAATGACAGTGTAACTATTAATACTAATTCACTTTCTTTAGGTGGTAGTTTAACTTTAGATACTGATGACATTGGCGAGGGTTCAACGAATCTTTATTACACAAATGCTAGGTTTGATACACAATTTGGAACTAAGGATACTGATGACCTAACAGAAGGTAGCACAAATCTTTACTACACAACTACTAGAGCGAATACAGATTTTGATACTCGTCTAGCTACAAAGAACACAGACAACCTATCCGAAGGTTCTACAAATTTATATTTTACAAATGCAAGAGTTGACACAGAAATTGATAGCTACCTCAGTGGTGGAACTGGAGTTACAGTATCATCTGGTGAAATAAGCATAGGACAGGAAGTATCTACATCAAGTGATGTAACCTTTAATGACTTAATTGTTTCTGGTGACTTAACTGTATCAGGAACTACTACTACTGTTAATACAGAAACAATCAACTTAGCTGACAATACAATAACTCTTAATTCCAATGCTACTGGTTCTGCTACAGAAGATGGTGGTATTGAAATTGAGAGAGGTGACGATACAAATGTTACTCTTCTTTGGGATGAAAGTAATGATAGATGGACAGTAGGTTCATACGACTTCGTTGCATCAACATTTATTGGTAATTTAACAGGAAATGTAACAGGCACTGTATCTGATGTAAGTAATCACAATACTGACGACATAGCTGAAGGCTCAACTAATCTTTATTATACCTCTACAAGAGCAAATACAGATTTTGATACTAAATTAGCCGCTGCTGACACAGATGACTTATCTGAAGGTACGACAAATCTTTATTACACAGATACAAGAGCTAGAAATTCACTTTCAGTTGCTTCAGGCTCTGGTCTATCTTACAACAGTTCAACTGGAGAATTTGGAACCTCATCAATACCTAATGCACAATTAGCAAACAGTTCAATATCTTTTACAGATGGTACAACATCAACAAGCACTGCTCTTGGTGGAACAGTTACTTTTACTGGTGGTACAGGTGTAACAATTGCTAATACATCTGGTAATTTTGATTTTAGTTTTGATATTTCAGAAGTTAAATCTGATATTGATGAATACGCACAAGATGCAATTAATGATGCATTTACTGCTGGAACTCAAACAAGAATTACTGTATCTTATGATGATGGTTCTAATTCTATTAGCTATACAGTAGATGATGATTTAGCTAATTATGATAATACAAACACAAACTTTATTACCTTAACTGGTATATCAGCAACTACAAATACAGGTGTAACTTACGATAATACAACAGGTGTCATAGCACTTGCATCGATACCTAATTCATCATTAACAAATAGTTCTATGACTATTGCTGGTAATTCAGTTAGCTTAGGTGGAACATTATCTCTTGATACAGCAGACATTACTGAAAGTACAAATCTCTATTACACAGATACAAGATTTGATACAAGACTAGCTACAAAAGATACTGATGATTTAACTGAAGGAAGCACAAACCTTTATTACACATCAGCTAGGTTTGATACTGATTTAGCTACAAAAGATACTGATGATGTAAATGAAGGTTCTACAAACTTATATTACACAGATGCAAGAGTAGAAAGTTACTTAAGTGGTGGAACAGGTATTGACTTTTCTTCAGGTGCAATATCTATAGATAGCACAGTTGTTACAGAAACTTCTACAGATACTTTAACTAACAAAACAATAAATTTTGAAGACAACACTGCAATTATAGAATTTGAAGTAACAGTAGCTGATGTTAGTGGTAATAAATATCATTTAGACGGAGAAACTACTGCAAGCATACAATTAGTACCTGGTGTGACATATAGATTTGATACAAGTGATAGTTCTAATAATGGACATCCATTTAAATTTTCTACTACAGCAAATGGAACACACGCTAGTGGCTCTGAATACACTACAGGAGTTACTTACAATGGTACTCCTGGTCAATCAGGTGCTTACACACAAATAGTTGTAGACGCAGCAACAGCAGATACACTTTATTATTATTGTTCAGCTCACTCAGGTATGGGTGGAGATGCAGTTGTTTCTGTTCAAGGTGTATCTTTAGTAAACAGTGATACAGATGATTTATCAGAAGGTAGTTCTAACCTTTACTTTACAAATGCAAGGGCTAGAAGTGCTATATCTGTTACAGATAGTGGTGGTGATGGTTCTTTATCATACGATTCAGGAACAGGTGTAATTACCTATACAGGACCAAGTGCTTCAGAAACTAGAGCTCATTTCTCAGCAGGTACAGGAGTAACTTTATCTTCTGGTCAAATAAGCATTGGTCAGGCTGTTGCTACAACAAGCGATGTTACATTTAATGACCTTACTGTATCTGGAGACCTGACAGTTTCTGGTACAACAACAACAGTTAATACTGAAACTATAAATCTTGCTGATAATGTAATACTTCTCAACAGTAACGAAACAGGAACACCATCACAAAATGGTGGTATAGAAATAGAGCGTGGTACTTCTACAAATAAAACTTTAATTTGGAACGAGACAGATGATAAATGGACTGTTGGTAGTGAGACATTTGTAGCAGGCACTTTTGAAGGAGCCTTGACTGGAGATGTCACTGGTAATGTCACTGGTAATGTTACTGGTGATGTAACAGGAGATATTGATGGTGCAATAATACTATCTAGTAAGAATGAAACAGGTTCTACAATTGGTGCAGGTGTACCAGTGTATATATCTGGACAATCTGGTTCTGGAACAGAATTTACAGTAGCACAAGCAGATGCAGATGGTTCTGGAACAATGCCAGCAATTGGTATAACAACTGCTTCAGCTACTAATAATTCAGCAGTATCAATATTAACTTTTGGTAAATTTGTAGGTTTAGACACTTCCTCGTTCTCAGTTGGAGATTCTCTTTATGTATCAACTTCTGGAACTTTAGTTAACACTCCTCCTACAGGAGAAAGTTCTTTACTTCAAAAAATCGCAAAGGTAACAAGAAGTCACGCATCAGATGGTGCAATATTTGTTCAAGGTGCAGGTAGAAGTAATGCAGTACCTAACTTAGATGATGGAGATATATTTATAGGTAATGCTTCTAATCAAGCTGTTACTGCTAGCTTTAACACAACATTTGATACACAATTAGCTACAAAAACAACTGATAATCTTTCAGAAGGTTCAACTAATCAATATTATTCTTCATCTTTATTTGACACAGACTTTAGTGGAAAAAATACTGATGATTTATCAGAAGGAACTACAAACCTTTATTATACAAGTACAAGAGCTAATTCAGATTTTGATACTAAATTATCTGCTGCTGATACTGATGATTTATCAGAAGGTTCAACAAATCTTTATTATACAGACGCTAGGTTCGATACAAGATTAGCTACCAAAGACACTGATAATTTATCAGAAGGTTCAACAAACCTTTACTATACAACTACAAGAAGTAATACAGATTTTGATAATAGATTGGCTACTAAGTCAACAACAAACTTATCAGAAGGTACAAATTTATATTTTACAAACGCAAGAGCAGATGCAAGAATAGCTTTAGCTAATTTAGAAGATTTAGCAAATGTAGGATTTTCAACACCTGGAAGTAATGAAGACCAAAAAGTTGTAACTTGGGATAACACAGCAGGTAGCTTTGCATTATCATCAGTTTCTGGACTATCTGGTTCTGGTGAAACTAACACAGCTTCTAACATTGGAACTGCTGGAGTTGGAATATTCGATGCTAAAGTCGGAGAAGATTTACAGTTTAAGAAACTTAATGCAGGTTCTGCAAAAATAACAATTACTGATGATACTTCTAATAATGAAGTAGATATTAATTTAGGTACAGTATCAATAGATGACTTAAGTGATGTTGATATTACTTCTTCAGCACCTACAAGTGGTCAAGCTCTTAAATGGGATGGTACCAACTTTGTCCCTGGCGATGCAAGTTCTGCTATATCACAATTAAGTGATGTAACTTTAACTTCACTAGCTAGTGGCGAAATAATAAGATACAATGGTACTGCTTGGGTAAATGTTGCTTTATCTGACACTGATGACTTAACAGAAGGTAGTTCAAATCTTTACTACACAACAGCTAGACAAAATACAGACTTTGATACTAGATTAGCAACCAAAGATACTGATGACCTTTCAGAAGGCTCTACAAATCTTTACTTTACCAATGCAAGAGTAGATACAGAAATAGATAGTTATTTATCAGGTGGTACAGGCGTTACTTATTCTGGTGGAACAATATCAATAGGTCAGGCAGTTGCAACCACATCTGATGTTACTTTTAACGACTTAACAGTTTCAGGTAACTTAACAGTTAGTGGTACAACAACTTCTGTCAATACAGAAACATTAACAGTAGATGACAACATAATTGTTTTAAATAACAATGTAACAGGTACACCTAGCGAAAATGCAGGTATAGAAATTGAAAGAGGAACATCTACTAACAAAACATTTATATGGGATGAATCAACTGACAAATGGACAGTAGGTTCAGAAACAATAGTTGCTGGTACTTTTGAAGGTACAGCTACAGGACTAGCTACAAGCTTTGTAACAGGACTTACAGCAGACAGTTCACCTGCTGATGATGACTTGGTTATGGTTTATGACACAAGTGCATCTGGATTTAAGAAAGTTACTAAATCAAATTTTGCAGGTAGTTCTGGTGGAGGTCTTACTGGTGAATTACCATATACATTAGCTGATAGTACATCTGACCCAGTTGAGTTCTTAAATCTAGGTGCAACAGGTACAGATATAGAATTAACATTAGCTGATGGAACTGTAGACCCTGTTCAAATTACATCATCAAGTGCTAGTGCTACTAGCTTTACTGATGGAGATAACGATACCAAGATACAAGTAGAACCTACAACAGATGCTGATGAAATCAGAATGTTTACTGCTGGTGGTGAAAGAATAAGAATAGAATCTGATGGTGTTGTAGATATTAAATCTGCAAAACTAAAAATCAATGGTGGTGCAGGTACAAATGGTCAAGTATTAAGTACTGATGGTGCAGGTAATATTTCTTGGGGAGATGCAGGTGGTTCTGTTGCTGCTAATGATTTAACAGATGTAGACACTACAGGGCTAGCTACAGGAGATAGTTTAGTTTACGATGGTACAAACTTCGTACCTCAAAGACCTACAAACATAGAAGACGCTGATGGCGATACAAGAGTCCATGTAGAAGAAAGCTCTGATGAAGACAAAATTAGATTTGATACAGGTGGTAGTGAGAGATTTGTTATGGATACAAATGTTACTGCCTCTGCACAAGGTGGTTTCTTCCTACATAGACAAACATTAGCTTCAGGAGAGAGTTTTACTATTGCAGCAGATACAGGAACTGTTGCAGCAGGTCCAATGGATGTAGAAGGTACATTAGATATCGCAGGAACTTTGGTGGTCGTATAATGGATACATTTATTATATTTTTAATAGGTCTTGCTCTAGGTTGGGCAAGTGCTTGGGTTGTTCAATGTATAACTATACTAAAAGACACAACTGAAGAAGAGATAGATTACAATATGATTGAAAAGTCTTTGGAGGATTTTGTGGATAGTAAACATGACCCAGAAAACTATTTAGGTAAAGCTGAAGGAACTAAGTAATGTCAGAACTTAATGTAGATACAATAAATGAACAAACTGCTGCTAATGGTGTAACGATAGATGGTGTATTGATTAAAGACAGTGAAATTGCAAGTTCTTCTATT
>Ga0075502_1067765_pt1 | contig 11281 bp, 19 predicted proteins | sample DEB08_RNA1_9_FD_73449 | JGI IMG/M metagenome (GOLD analysis project Ga0075502, IMG submission 73449) | Aqueous microbial communities from the Delaware River and Bay under freshwater to marine salinity gradient to study organic matter... | ecosystem: Environmental > Aquatic > Marine > Intertidal... | reverse complement strand
TTAACAAGCAGAGCTAGAAGATCAATCGCAAGAGGATTATCACCAGAAAATGAACACTTTATTACAAGGGTAAGAAGGTCATCTAACAAGACTGTAAGAACGCACAGAAGGGACGTTCCAATCCTACCAGAATTTGTAGGAAAGAGAATCGCAGTTCACAATGGTCAAAACTTTGTTGAAATCGATATCAAACCAGAAATGATTGGTCATTATTTGGGAGAGTTCGCTACCACAAGGAAGGGTGTAACACACTCAGGTCCTGGTGTGGGTGCGACGCGCTCTTCCTCGCACGTAGCATTGAAGTGAGGTGAAAAGCATGGGTTGGAGAAAATCACAAATGGATCGCAGGTCCAAAAAGAGAGAATTGCCTCAAAAAGGCTACACTCAATTGTTACAAGGAAGCAGACTAGCATCCGCAAGGTCTGTTGGAGTAGATGTCCATGTTAAGCACTGTTTTGAAATTGCAAGAGCAATCAAACATCGAACTGCTGGTGAAGCTGTAGAATATCTGAACAATGTTTTGAAGATTGACAGCGACAGGCCAGATATTAGAAAGAAGGCTACAGCGGTACCATTCAGGCTTGGTTCTGGAAACAAGAGAAGAAAGCGATCAGGACCTTCTATGGTCGGTCACCGCAAGGGTGGAATCGGACCCGGAAGATACCCGGTCAAGGCAAGCAGAGTCATGATTAAACTGATTCAAAGTTGTATGGAAAATGCAAGGCATCAGTATGAAGACATTGACCCTGAAGAAATGGTAATTACTCACTGTGCTGCTCATCGCGGCCCTATCAAGAGAGGCTGGACTCCTCGAGCAAGAGGACGCGCTTCTCCGAAGAACCACTACAGAGTTAACTTGGAGATTTTCCTTGAAGACTTCAATAGTGATGTGGATGAGTTGGAGGACGACTTCTGAGGTGAATACCATGAATGAGAATAGCAGTACACTAAGAAAGATTATTGACAGAAATGTCGAAAGACATTTGGTCAAAGAATTCCTGATGAACAATACCAAAAAAGCAGGATTCGGTGGTATCGATATCAGAAGAACACCAAATGGAACTGAAGTCACAGTTATGGCTGAGAGGCCAGGTATGGTCATAGGTAGAAAAGGTAAGATAATCAACGATTTGCAGAAGCAACTCGATGAAAGATTCAGCATCGAAAATCCAAAACTAAAAGTCGATGAAGTTGAAGATCCAGCCCTAAACGCTCAAGTCATGGCAGAAAAGATTGCTTCTGCTATGGAAAGAGGCTGGTATTACCGAAGAGCAGGACACTCTGCCGCAATTAACATCATGGAAGCGGGTGCAAGAGGAGTAATCATTACTCTGGCTGGCAAGATTACAGGTGCAAGACACCGAACACAGAAGTTCATCAAAGGCCACGTAAAGTACTGTGGAGAGACCGCACTTGAGCACATGGATGTCGGATATGCGGTTTGCATCAAGAAACTCGGTGTGATTGGAGTTACTGTTTCAATTATGAGGAAGGGTACAAAATTGCCTCACGAAATCTCAATTTTCTCTGATGAGGAACTAAAAATCCGCGAAGCAGCAACCGCTGAGCCAGTTGAAGAGGAGGGTTCTGAGTGACACACGTTTCAAACAGAGAAATCGCTTCAATGAGCTCAGAAAAGCTCGAAGAAAGGCTTGCTGAATTGCAGGAAGAACTACTTCAACTACGAGCAGAACAATCACTTGGTGGAAACCCATCTAACATGGGTGCATTCAAGGCTTGCAGAAGATCAATTGCAAGAATTAAAACAAAAATAAACTCAAACAATAACTGATTAAGGAGGTGAAATTATGGCTGCGATTTGCAATGTGTGTGGACTCCCAGATGAATTGTGTATTTGTCAAGAGATCGCTAAGGAACAGCAAAAAGCAACCATTAGCACCGACAGGCGCAGATATGGAAAGATTGTGACAAAGGTAGAGGGAATTGAAGACTCTGCAATTGACATAAACCAACTCGCTAAGTTATTGAAAAATAGATGTGCCGCTGGTGGAACAGTAAAAGGTCGAGTAATAGAATTACAAGGTGACCACAAAAAGAAGGCAGCGGCTGTACTATCTAACAACGGATTTAATGTGGAGGTACGATAATGACTAACTCAGTGTTAAATCAGTCCTGGATTGGAAGAGACGTCACAATTGTTTCTTCAACCGATCCTAACCATGTAGGTCGAAATGGCATGGTTGCAGACGAGACTCGTGAAACCATCACACTACTTGAAAATAACAAGTCTTTTGTGTTTGGTAAGAGTTCTATCAATTTCAAAATAGGTGGCAGTGATGTTACCATCGTCGGTTCGTTGATGCGGCAACGAGCTGAGGACAGAATTTACCGCAACCACAGGAGTGAGTGATAACCATGCGTGACATCGGAGTAGATGTAAAACCGCCACAAGGTGATTGGGATGGAGATGAAAACTGCCCGTTCTACGGAACATTGCGCCTTAGAGGCCAAGTTTTGGAAGGAACGGTAGCAAGTTTAGGAATGCAAAGAACGATTGTAATCGAAAGAAACAATGTTCGATACATGAAGAAGTATGAGAGATATGAAAAGAGGACAAGTGCTCTTTCCGCTCATCTTCCGACCTGTATTGGCAATGTTGAAATCGGTGACAGAGTGAAAGTTATGGAATGTAGACCACTTTCCAAGACGGTTTCATTCTGTGTAATCGAAAATACAGGAGCTGATGCTTGATGCGTGGTATTGCAGGAAACCAAACCCGTGGATTGCCCACAATGGCAAGACTGCAAGTCGCCGACAACACCGGCGCAAAAATTGTCCAAATTATCAATGTCAGGAAATTAGGAGGCACTATGAGAAGGTTGCCCGCTGCTGGAGTTGGAGATTTGATCAAGGTATCAGTAAAGAGAGGAACTCCTGACACTCGCAGACAAATGTATACTGCAGTAGTCATCAGACAAAAGAGACCTTTCCGCAGAGTTGACGGAACATGGGTTCAATTCGAAGACAACGCTTGTGTAATTACAAACGAGAAAGGAGATGTTCAAGGTTCAGATATCAAAGGACCAGTTTCAAGAGAGGCTGCAGAAAGATGGCCTCGTATCGCTGCAACGGCGAAGCAAATTGTATGAGGTGATATGGATGGTAAAGAGTAGAAAGCCTGGCAAACAACGCAAGGAACAAGCTAACGCTCCAACTCACGTTAAGAGGAAGAGAATGCGAGCACGCCTTCAATTAAAGAGCCCAGATTCAAGACTTGATGGTGTTAGATCCGTAACCGTCAGAGTTGGAGACACCGTTAGAGTTGTCAGAGGAGACTTCGCTCATGGTGGAAAAAGAGTTGGTGGTAAAAGAAACGCTAACGCATTAGAAGGAAATGTGATCAATGTAGATTCAAATACTGGTCGATTGTTTATCGAAGGAGCAACATCGACCAAGTCAGACAACAAGGAAGAAGCAGTGCCGGTCCACTGTTCAAATGTAGTAGTTGTGAAATTGGATGAAACCGATAAACTACGAATGCAAAAACTGACCGCAGATAGGAGTTGATTAGAATGGGAAGTAGCAGTCATCTAAAGCGATTGGCCATACCGAGAAGTTGGCCTCTTCCAAGAAAGACCACAGTTTGGGTAACAAGGCAAAAAGCCGGAGCGCACAGTATTGAGAGATCAATGCCACTGAATATCATAATCAGAGATGTTTTAGGAATGGCAAAGTCCACAAGAGAGGTTAAGAAAATCCTTCACAATGGATTGGTCAAGGTCGATGGACGAATTGTAAAGGACTCAAGAAGAGGTGTTGGACTAATGGATGTTCTTACACTTGGGGAGGAGAACTTCCGATGTGTATTAGACACCAACGGCCGATTAAGATACAGATCTATCTCCGATGATGAGGCAAAATGGAAAGTTTGTAGAATCGAAGGAAAATCCACAGTAAAGGGTGGAAGAACCCAAGTTCACCTTCATGATGGAAGGAACATTCTGGTTGATGACGCCTCAGAACATAAGTCTGGAGATTCTCTGAAGATATCGATACCTGAGCAAGAAATTCAAGACCACATCAAATTTGGTGAGGGGACAAGATGTATGCTCGTAGGTGGTGTGCACGTTGGTAAACTGGCTGACGTAACAAAGTACATCGTCAAGCGTTCAAGTATGCCAAACGAGGTTGAATTCGACGGATTCGGAACAACTTCCCCGAATGTATTCTCTGTAGGTGACTGCAGTCTACCTGGATTGGAGGTGAGCCAGTGAGCGAAAACGTAAATCCGATGTCTGTTCCAAGAGTTGCAAAGGTTGTTGTAAACATTGGCGTAGGTGAAGGCGGAGACCGTCTTTCAAATGCTGAAAAGGTATTGGAAATGGTCACTGGCGTCTCACCAATTAGAACCCTTGGTAAACAACAGAACCGTGATTTGAAGGTTAGAGTTGGGTTCCCAATAGGATGTAAAGTTACAATGAGGGATTCTGAAACAATCAAGAAATTCTTAACAGACGCTTTTTGGGTTAGAGAAAACACAATTCCTGGATGGAATTTCGACAAATCCGGAAACCTATCTTTCGGTATAAGTGATTATACCGATTTCCCAGACCAAAAATACGATCCAGATATCGGTATTTTTGGAATGGATATCAATGTCGTACTAGAGAGACCTGGTCACAGAGTTAGCAGAAGACGCCGACGAAGTGCCAAGGTTGCTATGAGCCACCGAACCAATGCTGATGATGCCAGAGCATGGTTTGTTGAGAACTATGGTATCACAATCCTGGAGGAGTGAAAATGGCACGAGACCACGGTGAGGAAATTGGAAGAACAAACGGATGCCGCAGATGCGGTAGAAGAAGAGGCATGATTCGAAGACATGGACTTAGATTGTGCCGCCAGTGTTTCAGAGACATCGCTCCAGAAATTGGATTTAAGAAAATGAACTGAGGTGATTAAGTATGCAATTCGATCCACTTAATGACGCACTAGCTAAATTATACAACGCTGAACAAGCAGGTAAATTTGATGTTCAGTTGTCTCCCGCATCCAAACTTTTGGGTTCTGTTTTACAGATCATGCAAACATCTGGGTATGTAGGGGAAATACAAAGAAATGATGATGGAAGAGGAGGAAGTTTCAACGTTCAACTACGAGGAGCAATTAACCAATGTGGTGTAGTAAAACCTCGTTACTCCGTAAGAAGACAAGAATTCGATAAGTGGGAAGGTAGATTCCTGCCTGCGCAAGATTTTGGTTTGTTGATTTTAACAACAAACAGTGGAATCATGCACCACAAAGAAGCAAAGGAGAACCGCATCGGTGGTAAGCTCCTAGCATATGTGTACTGAGGTGATATAATGGTAAAATTAGATAGAATAGAACACACAGTAGAAATCCCAGAAGGGGTTACTGCAACACTAGATGGTGATAACATCACCATTTCAGGTCCTAACGGTTCCATTTCAAGAGAATTTGCAAGCCCAAGGCATGACATCTTCCAAGAAGGTGGAGCTCTTTTGGTTAGAGTCGATATGCCAAGAAGTAAAGAAAAAGCACTTGCTGGTACTTGGAATGCACACCTGAACAACATGGTTAAGGGAGTTACTGATGGCTTTACATACACTTTGAAAGTCCTGTACTCTCACTTCCCAATGACTGTCGAAGTTAAGGGAAATGACTTTGTTGTCAACAATTACTTTGGGGAAAGAGTTCCACGAAGAGCTAAAATTCTAAACGGTGTTAACGTAAAAGTCGAGAATAAAACAACAGTTGTTGTTTCCGGAGTCGACAAAGAAAACGTTGGCCAAACTGCAGCGAACATCGAGCGCTCAACAACCGTGAAAAACAGAGATAGGAGAGTATTCCAAGATGGAATTTATCTCATCAGTAAAGCATGAGGAGGTCTTTGAATGAGTGATTACGAAAATATGACTGTTGCTGAACTAAAGGAATTACTAAAGGAAGCTGGATTGCCTGTTGCAGGTAAGAAAGCAGACCTAATAGCAAGATTACAAGATAACGATGGCGATTCAAAACCTGTCGAAGACGTAGTGGAATCCTCTGAAGAAGAAGAATCCTATGAAGAAGATTATGATGACGAAGACTGGGACGATGATGAGGAATTTGTCGATGAACATATCGCAAGACAAAAGCCAGTACTATCTGAAGAAATGAAGGAAGCACTTGCACTAAGAGTTGCTCAAAAGAAGGCGACTCCAACATTCCGAAGAACCGAATGGTTCAGGTACAAGAGATTGTCAAGATCCGGCTGGAGAAAACCTCACGGTATGGATAACAAACAACGACGTAACTTCAAGTACCGTGGTTCTCTTGTTAGAATCGGTCACGGCAAAGTAAACATGGCTAGTGGTTTACATCCATCTGGTTTCGAAGAAGTGATGGTTCACAACACAGCGGACCTGGACCAAATTGATGCTGAAACTCAAGCAGCAAGAGTCGGTTCAACCGTCGGTGGAAGAAAGAGAGAACTAATCCACTCTCGTGCGGATGAATTAGGTATTAGAGTTCTAAACAGAAGGAGGGAACGCTGATGCAGATTACTAATCAAAAGAAAATGGCGGCACAGATTTTGAAGTGTGGCGTGAACAGAGTTTGGATAAATCCATCCTACCTTGACCAGGTCGCACAATCCGTTCAAAAAGAAGATATCAGAGAAGCAATCGATAACGGTTGGATCAAGGCTAAAGCAATTCAAGGAACTTCTAGAGTTCGTGCTAAGAAGATTAAGGAACAGAAAATGAAGGGCCGAAGGAAAGGTCAAGGAAAAAGGTCTGGTTCTTCCAATGCAAGAAATCCAAGAAAACAACAATGGATGTCTACTATTAGGGCACAAAGAAGAACGCTAAAGGAAATGAGAGAAGAGGGAGTATTGGAGAGATCACAGTACAGACATTACTACCTCAAAGCGAAAGGTGGCTCATACCGTTCAGTTTCCCACATGAAATCTCAGATGGGAGTAGACGGAATTAAAATCGGAGGTGACCAGTGATGGCACAAGGTCCTAGACAGAGGAATAAATACAGAAGAAGAGTTTCTGGGGAAACAGACTACAGAAGACGCCTGAAGCTCCTAAAGAGCGGTCAGGCTAGAGCTGTTGTTAGGATTTCCAACACCAGAGCGGTTTGCCAAATAGTATCTTGGGATAAAGAAGGAGACAAAGTACAGGTTTCTGCTACTGGTGACGATCTAGTTTCTAAGTACGGATGGCCAGAAGGAAATTCTAGAAAGAATATCCCTGCATCCTATCTAACAGGATTTGCTCTTGGCAAATCTGCATTATCGGCAGGTGTAGACGAAGCAGTTCTAGACATAGGTCTTGCAGCAAGTACAGCAGGTAGTAGAGTATTCGCTGCATTGAAAGGAATGATTGATGCAGGCCTTGAAATTCCACACGGAGAAGATGTTCTTCCAACCGAGGAAAGAATTGTTGGAGAACACATCGGTGATTCATACAACAAAGCATTTGATGCTACGAAGAAGAAAATAGAGGGGGCGTTCTAAGATGAGTGATGAAGTACAAAACATGGCACCAGGTTTAATTCAAGCCTTTGCTCCACAAGAAGATACTCCAAGAGAAGGTGGTAGAAGAAAGTCATCGGCAGATGAATCCATCACAGCACTTAGGTCATGGACTCCTAAAACCAGACTTGGAAGAGAAGTTATGGCAGGACGAATCATAACTTATGAACAGGCAATTGCTTCAGGTCTCCCTATCAGGGAGGTTGAAATTGTTGATGCTCTTATTCCAAACTTGGAAGATGAAATTATCAAAGTCAACATGGTTCAAAGAATGACTGACTCAGGTCGACGTGTAAGATTCAACGTTATGGCATGTGTCGGAAACAAAGACGGATATGTTGGTCTTGCTATGGCAAAAGGAAAGGAAGTTGCTCAGACAATCCGAAAAGCATTGACTGCGGCTAAACTAAATATCATACAAATCCAAAGAGGAAATGGCTCATGGGAATCCAGTGTAGGGCCTGGAACATCAGTACCTTTCAAGGTACAAGGACAGGCTGGTTCAACTAAAGTTACTCTAATGCCAGCTCCTGCCGGAAAAGGTTTGGTTATTGGAGAAACCGGTAAGAAGGTACTTGTTCTTGCAGGTGTGACGGACGTATTGTCTAGAACAAAGGGCCAAACAAGAACTACAATCAACTACGCAGCTGCAACTTTTAACGCACTAGCACGAGTTAACAGCACAAGAGTAAGCGAAACACAAAGAGCAAACCTCTTCATCCACAAAGGGAGGTTGCTAGAATGACCTGGATTGTTGTAAGAGCTCGATCTGACGTTAAGGTCGAAAGATCAATTCGCGAGACCATGGGTATGCTAAATCTAACTAGAGTGAATCACGCAGTGATAATCCCAGAAAACCCTCAGTACAAAGGAATGTTACAGAAGGCTAAGGATTACATCACATGGGGAGACGCAGACGCAGAGCTTATCGAAAAGATGATCTCTGAAAGAGGACGACTGATTGGTGATAAGCCGGTTACTGATGCTGATGTAAAGGATGCAACAGACTACAAATCAATCAAGGAATTCGCTTCTGCAATAGCATCAGGTGATGCAACTGTAAAGGATATGGCTAACTTGAAAAGAGTTTTCAGACTTCATCCACCTCGTGGTCCAAAGGGCTGGGGTGGCATCAAGCGAACCTACGTAGTAGGTGGCGCTTTGGGACCTCGTGGAGAAGATATCTCAGCGCTTGTTGAGAGAATGATTTGAGGTGATATTATGAGTAAAGCAAACAAACACCGAGGACGATGTAGAACGCACGGAAGAGGCCACAAAGCTGGTCGTGGTGCTGGTAAGCGAGGAGGTCGCGGAAATGCTGGTATCAACAAGCACCGTGTGATGACACGAATCAAATACATGCCAAACCACTGGGGAATGCATGGTTTCAATCGAAACCCTGGGCTGAGAACTGTTCACGTAACTTGTAATGTTGGTGACCTTGAAAATTTAGCAGAAGGTAACGATTCCGTCAACCTAACCGAAATGGGAATAGATAAACTCCTCGGTTCTGGTCAATTAAAAACGGCTCTGACCGTTACTGTTGAAGAATGGTCAGCAAAAGCCGCCGAGAAAGTAACTGCCGCAGGTGGAACTATCGAAGGCGACGACGATGAAGATGAGTGGGAGTGAGACTTTTAGAAGAAATTCTTCCGTCATCTTCTTTATGTGATGAAAAATAATAATCAATTGAGGGATAAATATGGGTAAGCAATCAATTCCATGGGCGGTTGGACTAACTGGAATCCTTTACTTTGGGATGCTCATCTATTGGGAATTCGAAGCATTCGAAGCAGCAATGGGTGGAGCAGGAACTGTATCTCAGAATGCTATTGATGGAGCAATATTTGGTTTAGGGCTATCAATTGCGTATGTTGCATATCTTATTTTGTGTTTTACAAAAGAAATGCCTGAAGGCTTGAAAGATATGCCTGTGGTTGGTAGATATGGGAAACTTCTAGGATGGTTAGCATTCCTTGGTGTAGCAACTTACTACTGTAGGCCTAATGCCTGGGGTGGTTCTCATGAAGATCTAGTAGGGTACCTCTTAGTTGGAGTGATTCTACTTGGTTTCGCAACTTCAGCCGCACTTACATGTTTCATGTACAGCGGTGACAAGAACAGTAGGTTGTACGCTCTGCATCGATTCGTAGATACCTATCCAACCATAACCAAACCAGACCGACACGTAAGATTCAATGAGAAATTGTGGACAACAACTCTCGTATTGATAATTTACTTTGCAATGACGAATGTAATGCTCTGGGGGCTTTCAGGACAAGCGCTTGACCTATTCAGTGGATTCAGGTCGATTATGGCGGGTGCATCTGGTACAATCATGCACTTAGGTATCGGTCCAATCGTTACAGGTTCGATTATCATGCAGTTGTTTGCTGGTGCGAAGATCATCAAGCTCGACTTAACTGATTCTAGGGATAAGGCAATGTACCAAGGTGTTCAGAAATTACTCGTATTGGTTATGATACCAATTGAATCAATACCACAGACATACGGATTCCTGGACCCCACACAGACACTGATTTCCAATTACGGAATGGGTTGGGCTAACTTTGTTATCGTAGCCCAGTTATTCGCAGGTTCATATCTCGTATTCCTACTTGATGAACTGGTTTCAAAATGGGGCATTGGATCTGGTATATCCTTGTTTATTGCGGCAGGTGTAGCCCAATCAACATTCGTTGGAACACTATCTCCTCTACCTACTACCACAGGTGTAGGATACAGCATCCAAAACCCACCATCAGGTACTCTTCCTATGATTTTCTATATGTTTAGAGAGTCAACAAATGGCCAGATGATATCACAAAATGGCTTCGAAACGATACTACTAACTCACGTTAATCCTGTTGTCGCCCTATTCTCATCTGTAGTTGTGTTCTTGGTTGTAGCTTATGCTGAATCAAGTAAACTGGAATTGCCGTTAACCCACGGTAAGGTTAGAGGTCATCGTGGCAAATATCCAATCAGACTTGTATATGCGTCAAACATTCCGGTTATTTTGATGGCGGCTCTATTAGCAAACATCAACATGTTTACTCTATTATTCTGGAATCATCCGACGTTACAGAAAACCCCTATCCTTGGAAAAGAAGGCTGGGGAAGTATGTCTGAATACATTGGTACATATGAGCCAGGTTCATCCACACCTAGTGGAGGATTTGCTTGGTACTCTTCAATGGTCAATGGTGTGAATGATTGGTTGATTCCGATACTAAATCAACAAGGAGACATCTACGGTCACTCATTATGGCAGATAGGTGGTCACGTTCTATTTTATGTCACATTGATGACCGTTGGTTCGATGGTATTCGCCAAGTTTTGGATTGATACTACCAATATGGGGTCAAAGGATGTTGCTAAGCAGATAGAAAGAACTGGAATGCAAATACCAGGGTTCAGGAAGAACCCGTTAGTACTCGAGAGAATTTTGGAAAGATACATTCCTCCAATTACCTACTTCTCTGGTGCTTTCGTAGGGTTGTTGGCAGCAGGAGCGGACTTGCTCGGAACGGTTGGTAATGCGACCGGAACGGGTCTGTTGTTAGCCGTGGGTATCATTCTAAGAACTTACGAACAAATTCAAAAAGAGCAAGCGATGGAAATGCATCCAATGCTAAGACAGTTCTTCGGAGCTGACTGATTCGCATCACTGCGGATTGATTTTGCAAATTACTGTAATTTTTCCATTTCAAATCAGCATATTTTTTGTTAAAAAATTGATTTTATTTCTGATTAATTTACACTGAAATATGCC
>Ga0075502_1041138_pt1 | contig 11412 bp, 10 predicted proteins | sample DEB08_RNA1_9_FD_73449 | JGI IMG/M metagenome (GOLD analysis project Ga0075502, IMG submission 73449) | Aqueous microbial communities from the Delaware River and Bay under freshwater to marine salinity gradient to study organic matter... | ecosystem: Environmental > Aquatic > Marine > Intertidal... | reverse complement strand
GAGAGATCGTTGTCATATCGCATCAGACTCTAACGCTGGAAACCCACTCAGCCGAGGGGCTGGCAAGATAAATTGGAAAAATAGCCCATTTACCCACCTGCAAGGCAATGCACCCCGGGCTATCGACAACACCAGAAAGTACGGACGAGGAACGATTAGATTGACGTTTACGTAAACGTCAATCTAGAATCTACCTAGATTTGGGGCGCCCAGCTATGAATTCACCTATTCAGTTCTCGACAGGACTTCAGTTCAATCACGGCGAGGCGGTCGACCTGCTTCGAACTACGGTCAGCGACTTTGCGGTCCGTGAGATCGCCGGTCGGGCGGCCGCCATTGATTCTGAAAACAATTTTCCTGCCGATCTTTGGCGAAAGTTCGGGGATCTTGGTTTGCTGGGAATAACCGTCGATCCGCGGTATGGCGGTTCCGGCATGGGCTATCTCGAACACACCGTTGCGATGGAAGAGATCAGCCGGGCGAGCGGCGCTGTCGCCCTCTCCTACGGCGCACACTCCAATCTATGCGTTAACCAGATCTACCGAAACGGATCAGACGAGCAGAAAGAAAAATACCTTCCGAAGTTGATCAGCGGGCACCACATAGGCGCCTTGGCCATGAGTGAACACAGCGCCGGTTCTGACGTGGTCAGCCTGCGACTGCGGGCAAAAAAAAATAAAAGATCGCTATGTTCTCAACGGCAGCAAAATGTGGATTACCAATGGGCCCGATGCCGATACCCTGGTGGTCTATGCCAAGACTGACCCCGAGGCCGGCGCCCATGGGATCACCGCGTTTCTGATCGAAAAGGATTCTCCCGGGTTCTCCACGGGGCCCAAACTCGACAAGCTCGGGATGCGCGGCTCAAACACCTGCGAGCTCATTTTTCAAGACTGTGAAGTACACCCGAGTCAGATCCTGGGGCAAGAAAACGCGGGCGTTGCAGTTCTGATGAGTGGGCTCGACTACGAACGCGTCGTTCTGTCCGGGGGTCCGCTGGGTCTCATGCAGGCGTGCCTAGACGTGGTGCTGCCCTATGTTCATGACCGCGAACAATTCGGGCAACCGATTGGAACCTTTCAAATGGTGCAGGCCAAACTTGCCGACATGTATACCGAATTTAACGCCTGCCGCGCCTATGTGTATGCGGTGGCAAGTGCCTGCGACCGGGGACAAACAAGCCGTAAGGATGCAGCGGGCGCGATTTTATACAGCGCCGAACGGGCGACCCAGATGGCGCTCAACGCCATTCAGATTTTGGGCGGGGCGGGGTACATCAACGAACATGCCCCGGGCCGGATACTGCGTGACGCCAAACTTTACGAGATTGGTGCCGGCACAAGCGAAATTCGCCGGATGCTAATTGGTCGTGAACTCTTCAAGGAAAGTAGCTAGGAGCCGATTATGTCCGATGACCCGATCGTAATCACCGCTGCCGCGCGCACGCCTATCGGCTCCTTTCAGGGCAGATTGGCGTCAGTAAGCGCCACCGAGCTTGGCGCCGTGGCTATCTCGGCAGCGCTCGAGCGCTGTGCACTGAAGCCTGAGTCTGTTGAGGAGGTTCTCATGGGTTGCGTTCTACCCGCCGGCCTACGGCAAGCTCCGGCACGCCAGGCCGCTCTTGGCGGCGGACTTCCGCTGGGCACGCCCTGCACAACGGTCAACAAGATGTGTGGCTCTGGCATGAAAGCGACCATGCTGGGTCATGATGCCATCCGGGCAGGAGCCGCTCGCATCGTGGTCACCGGTGGTCTGGAGAGCATGAGCAATGCGCCCTACCTGCTGCAGAAAGCCCGCTCAGGCTACCGCCTCGGTAACGGCGAATTACTGGACCACATGTTCGTCGATGGGCTGGAAGATGCTTACGAGCCTGGCAAGCTGATGGGGCACTTTGCCGAGGACTGCGCGCAACGATACCGGTTCAGCCGCGCCGACCAGGATGACTTTGCCATTGAGTCACTCACGCGCGCGACGGAAGCGATCGAAAACGGCGCCTTTCGCCGCGAAATTTCCCCCGTCACGGTCACTCATCGCAACGAAAGCAGTCAGGTGGATACGGATGAACAGCCGCTGACTGCCAATATTGAAAAGATTCCCACCCTGCGCCCAGCCTTTCGAAAAGAGGGCACCGTCACGCCCGCCAACTCGAGTTCGATTTCAGACGGCGCCGCCGCGCTAGTAATGATGCGATTGTCAGATGCTGAACGTGGCGGACATGTCCCGCTGGCGCGAATCCTGGGTCACGCCAGTTTTGCTCAGGAGCCAGGTCTATTTACGACCGCGCCGGTTTTTGCGATCCGAAAGTTACTGGATAGTATTGGCTGGGACATCGCATCGGTTGATCTTTTCGAGGTGAATGAGGCGTTCGCCGTGGTGGCGATGGCCGCGATGCACGACCTGGACATTCCTCACGACAAACTGAATGTGCACGGCGGTGCCTGTGCGCTTGGGCACCCGGTGGGCGCATCCGGTGCCCGAATTATTGTGACATTACTGCATGCGCTTGAACGTTATGGCCATAAACGAGGCATTGCCTCGCTTTGCATCGGTGGCGGCGAGGCTACCGCAATGGCTTTCGAGCGGCTTGTCTAAGCCGCTTTCGTCGACGGAACCGCCGATGGATCCTTTTGTCAGCCGACTCGATACTGACGGCGAAAATTTTCAAGCCAATCGCCAGGCCATGCTGGAAAAAACCAGCTCGCTGGCCGCAGCGATAGAGCGTGTCGCGCTGGGAGGCAGCGAAAAAGCAAGGCAGCGCCACACCACGCGCGGCAAGTTATTGCCACGGGAGCGTATTCAGGCGCTTCTTGATCCAGGCAGCACATTTCTTGAACTGTCGCAGCTTGCCGGATGGGAGCTGTATGAAGACGAGGTCCCGTGCGGCGGAATCATCACCGGGATCGGCGAGATTCATGGCCGTCCTTGCATGCTCGTGGTGAATGATGCGACGGTAAAAGGCGGTACCTACTACCCGATCACCGTAAAGAAGCATCTTCGCGCCCAAGCCGTTGCCGCAGAAAATCGCTTGCCGTGCATTTACCTCGTCGACTCGGGAGGCGCCTATCTCCCGCGGCAGGATGAGGTCTTTCCTGATCGGGATCACTTCGGTCGGATATTTTTCAATCAGGCAAGCATGTCTGCAGCCGGCATTCCTCAGATCGCCATCGTGATGGGATCCTGCACAGCGGGAGGCGCCTACGTTCCGGCTATGTCCGATCAGGCCATCATCGTGCGCCAGCAAGGCACGATTTTTTTGGGGGGCCCACCACTCGTAAAGGCCGCCACAGGAGAAGAAGTCACATCGGAAGCCCTCGGTGGCGCCGATGTACACACCCGAATTTCCGGTGTAGCCGATTATTTTGCGGACGACGATAAGGACGCGATCCGAATTGCCAGACAGATTGTTAAAGATCTGAATCGACCCGGGGCGGCTCAAGAACCCCAGCCCGATCCCCGGCCGCCCTCGCATCCAGCAGAAGATCTTTACGGCCTTATTCCGACGAATCCGAGATTGCCCTTTGATATCCGGGAAATTATTTGTCGCGTTGCTGATGGAAGCGACTTTCTTGAGTTCAAGGCTCGATATGGCAAAACGCTGGTGTGCGCATTTGCCCAAATCGCAGGCTACCCCATAGGGATCGTAGGGAATAACGGTATTCTCTTTTCTGAATCCGCGCTCAAGGGAGCCCACTTTATCGAGCTTTGCTCACAACGGAAGATTCCCCTTCTGTTTCTTCAGAACATCACCGGCTTCATGGTAGGCAGTCGCTACGAGCACGGCGGCATTGCTCGAGATGGAGCCAAACTGGTGAACGCCGTCGCTTGTGCAAAGGTTCCTAAACTCACGGTCATCGTTGGGGGGAGCTTCGGCGCGGGTAATTACGGCATGTGCGGTCGAGCGTACGATCCCCGCTTTCTTTGGATGTGGCCCAACGCGAGGATTTCGGTCATGGGCGGTGATACCGCGGCGCAGGTGCTGGCGCAGGTCAAGCGTGAGGGCGCACAGAAGATGGGCGCCGCCTGGCCCACTCAGGATGAGGAGGTCTTTCGAACAGCCATCGCCGAGCAGTATGAGCATCAGGGCCACCCGTTCTACGCCAGCGCTCGACTGTGGGATGACGGCATTATCGATCCGGCCCACACGCGCCGCGTACTGTCTTTGGCGCTGCGAACGATCCACAACGCACCCATTGAAGACAGCCGGTTTGGCGTCTTTCGAATGTAAATTCCGTAAAATAACGATTGCCCTACGCACCTCTTGAATCACCCACCCGTGTCACAGCGAAAAACCACACCGTCCGTTAATGTGGGCGGAGTCCTGATTGGAAATCACGCTCCGGTGGTGGTTCAGTCGATGACCAATACAGACACAGCGGATGTCGAATCGACAACCCGTCAGGTTATGGATCTATCTGATGCGGGCTCAGAGATTGTCCGGATCACGGTGAACACGGAGGCGGCGGCTCGTGCGGTCCCCGAGATTCATCGTCGGCTTCGAGCCCAAGGCTATCGGGTGCCCCTCGTGGGTGATTTTCACTACAACGGCCATACCCTGCTTCAGACCTTCAGTGATTGTGCAGATGCCTTGGACAAGTATCGAATCAACCCCGGCAATGTGGGCCAGGGCGAAAAGCGTGACCAGCGCTTCTGTCAAATGATTGAACAGGCTTGTCTTCGGAATAAGCCGGTTCGCATCGGTGTCAACTGGGGCTCGCTCGATCAACAGCTCCTTGCCAAAAAGCTGGATGAGAATGCGGCGTCTGCCTCACCTTTGCCGCTTTCGACCATCACCCAACAAGCGCTTGTCGACTCCGCGATCAACAGTGCTGATCTGGCCATGCGCGAGGGACTGCGGGCCGATCAGATCATTCTGTCGGCTAAGGTGAGCGCGGTTCAGGATCTCGTCACGGTCTATCAATCGCTGGCCGCCCGGTCTGACCTGGCTTTACATTTGGGTCTCACCGAGGCCGGCATGGGCGATAAAGGCATTGTTTCATCGACCTGTGGCCTAGCGCTACTGTTGAACCAGGGTATTGGCGACACGATCCGAGTCTCGCTTACCCCTCAACCTGGCGAGAGTCGAACCCGGGAGGTGCGCATTGCACAGGAAGTGCTTCAGTCCCTTGGGCTTCGAAGTTTCTCCCCGCAGGTCACGGCCTGCCCCGGATGCGGCCGCACTACCAGCGACTTTTTTCAACACCTGGCCGCCGATGTCGAAGATCATTTACGTAAAAGTATGAGTAAATGGCGCGTGCAGTATCCGGGATCCGAAACGCTCTCCGTGGCCGTCATGGGGTGCGTGGTAAATGGTCCGGGAGAGAGTCGGCACGCCGATATTGGAATTAGCCTGCCCGGCACGGGAGAGAAACCGGTCGCTCCTGTCTTTCAAGACGGCGAAAAAATCTGCACGCTGAGAGGCGACAATATCTCTGATCAGTTTATCGACTTGGTGGAGGCCTACGTGGCCAAACGCTTTGGATCTGCGAGCCCGAAAAACGACGAATTAACCGAACCGAGCCGCTAACCAAACGCGAGGGGTCTAATCGGCAAAACGCCTGAACACCAGCGTGGCGTTTGTTCCACCAAAACCGAAACTATTGGACATCACCGTCTGGAGATTCGGCGCGTCTGTGGGCGTTTGCACAATCGGAAATCCCAGCGCACGCGGATCCAGATCAGAGATATTGATTGACGGAGCAATAAATCCGCCCTGCATCATGATCAGCGAATAAATAGCCTCGTTGACGCCCGCTGCGCCAAGCGCATGCCCGGTAAGCGATTTAGTCGCGCTGAGCGGCGGGGCGGATTCTCCGAAGACGGCACGAATAGCCTCCAACTCCTGAATATCGCCCGCGGGGGTGCTGGTGCCATGAGTATTGATGTAATCCACTGGAGTATCGACATCCGCCAGGGCTAGATTCATGCATCGAATAGCGCCCTCTCCTGAGGGTTGGACCATATCGTGGCCATCGCTGGTGGCGCCGTAGCCTATCAATTCGGCGAGGATGTGAGCGCCGCGCTGCTGCGCATGCTCGAGTGATTCAAGAACGAGCAAACCGCCCCCGCCTGAGATCACAAAGCCGTCCCGATTAACATCGTAGGTCCTCGATGCCGTTTCCGGCGCGTCATTGTATTTGGAGGACATGGCGCCCATCGCGTCAAACAATACCGACGTGGTCCAATGAAGCTCCTCCCCGCCCCCCGCAAAGACAACATCCTGTTTACCCATCTGAATCAGTTCCATCGCGTGCCCGATGCAGTGCGCGCTGGTGGAGCAGGCGGAGCTAATGGAGTAGGAAACCCCCTTAATAGCAAACGCCGTACTCAGACAGGCTGAGTTGGTGCTCGACATGGTGCGCGTCACCATATACGGTCCGACACGCTTGACGCCTTTCTCACGAAGAATATCTGCCGCGGCGACGATGTTCTCAGGTGAACCGCCGCCACTTCCCACAACCAGACCGGTGCGGGGATTTGAGATCGCCTCCGCGCTGAGGCCCGATGCCTCAACCGCCTCACGCATGGCGACGTAGTTGTAGGCAGCTGATGCACCCATGAACCGCTTGAGTTTACGATCGATCAGCGCGTCCAAATCGATATCTACGGCACCATACACCTGCGAGCGAAAGCCCAGCGCCTGATACTCTTCGGAGAATCGAATCCCCGATCGACCCACCCGCAGGGCGGCTTCGACCTCAGCACAGTTATTACCAATGCTGCTAACGATACCCATACCGGTGACGACAACCCGATTCATACGCCCCCCTTACCCGCCTTCCGTAAACAAGCCGACCCGAAGATCACGACCGGTATAAATGTTTTGGTCATCGACCTCGACGTAGCCATCGGCAATGCCCATATAAAGCTTGCGCATGACGATCCGCTTTAATGACACGCGATACCGAACCAGTTTGCTTTCTGGCCGCACCTGACCGGTAAATCTAATTTCGCCAGAACCCAGCGCCCGTCCGTGACCCTTACCCCCTTTCCATCCAAGAAAAAAACCGACCAACTGCCAGAGCGCATCGACGCCCAGACAACCGGGCATCACCGGATCACCCTCAAAGTGGCAATCAAAAAACCAAAGGTCAGGCCGAATATCCAACTCTGCGACGATTTCGCCCTTGCCGTACTCTCCGCCCTCGTCTGCTATCCGGACAATTCGGTCAAACATGAGCATGGGTGGCAACGGCAGTTGGGCGTTGCCCGGGCCGAACATACGCCCGTGCCCACATTCCAGTAGCGCTTCTTTAGAAAAACTATCCTGCACGCTTTTTACCCCGGGAGAACGCCCATCGAGTTAGGCGTTTAGGCCCGCTGATCGTCGACTTCATACGCCTGATTATAACGACAGGAAACGCTTGTATCGCCTTTCGCATAACCTAAGCAACTAGGCGTCGATAATCAAAATATGCAAACGCCTCGGTCCATGAGCGCCATATTGGATGGTCTGCTCGATATCGCCGGTCTTGGAAGGACCCGTTATGAAATTGACGGCGCGGGGCGGGAAGGCGTCTTCCTTGCGCAGCAATGCCCAGACATCCTCTGTCCAACGGACGATACGCTGCTGGTGCAGCACCACAATATGATCATCGGGCAGAAAATTATGCGAGGGCGGATTCTCCGCAGAGGAACGCATAACCAAGGTTCCAGTCTCTGACACACCCGCAAACGCCTCGCTTACCGCCACCCGGGTATCTTTATCCGCACTCTTTCGATACGTGAATACTTCATCTGACCACGCGACTTGATCAAGGAGCGGTCCTCCTCCAAGGCAAAACTGGGGATCCACCTCCAAGCCACGCAAATGTCGACGAACCCCCTCTTCGATCTGATCGGCAGGGAGGCGCTCATAGGTGCCATGCACCGCCACATGCTTGAGACAAAAAAGAGCTAAAAGATCATCATCTACATGGGGCTGCACCATAGGGGTGGTGCGACTGAGCCGCGCCTGGAGTTCATCAAGCCGTCGCATCGTTTTGGGCTCCCCTCCCTTTAGCGATCTACGAATCGTCGAGAGGATTTGCTCGCGCGCCTCATTCATGGTCGATGACCGCTCTGCCACTGACGCATAAATGACCGTCTCGCCGGGGTCGGAAAATCCCGGCTTTCCGTCCAGCCACTGAGTCCGGGCAAACGCCGCAGTACGCCCGATTGATGACCCAAACGGTATGCCACCCAGAGCGGCAGGGCCATTACGCCCTGGTACAGACGAGGGCGTTTGGCGAGCCAGGCCCAAGCGCCCAGAATCTTCCGCCCTAATGGCGAGGTGAGTTTTCGCTGATGCTGCTCGAGGCGATGCTCCAGCAATAAATCCGAGAGAGGAATTCGAACCGGGCAGACTTCCTTGCATCGTCCGTTGAGGGTACAGGCGTTGGGCAAATCTACCGAGTCGTCAAATCCGTTGAGTAAAGGCGTCAACACAGAGCCCATCGGGCCAGGATAAATCCATCCATAGGAGTGCCCACCAATGGCGCTATAAACCGGACAGTGATTCAAGCAGGCTCCGCAACGAATGCAGCGCAGCATGGGTTGATACACACCACCAAGCATGGTCGAGCGCCCGTTATCCAGCAGCACCACATGATATTCCTCGGGACCCTCGCCGTCCTGAGAACGACGGGGGCCTGAATAAATAGAGGTATATGCAGAAAATTCCTGTCCTGTGGCACTTCGTGCAAGCACCCGCAGCAACACCGAAAGATCCTCAAGAGAAGGGATCACCTTCTCAATTCCTGCCGTCACAATATGCACTTTTGGCAGCGAGCTGGTGAGGTCCCCATTGCCCTCGTTGGTCACGATGACATTTGAACCGGTCTCGGCAATAAGAAAATTTGCCCCTGTGATGCCCACATCGGCCGATACGAAGCGTTCACGCAAGACACTTCGAGCCTCGTTCACCAACGCCTCACGCTGCGTTACCCGATCCGTATATCCCAGAGGGCTATGGTGCTGGTGAAAGAGTTCAGTAATTTGCTCGCGGGTTTTATGGACCGCCGGCGCAATAATATGACTGGGGGTCTCGCCCGCGAGTTGAACGATGTACTCCCCAAGATCGGTTTCCACCACCTTGATCCCGGACGCCTCCAGAACCGGATTAAGGTACATCTCCTCGGAGACCATGGATTTGCCTTTTGTCACCGTGCGGGCGCCCGCCTGCTTGCAGATATCGGCAATGATCTGACAGGCCTCATCGGCGTCGCGAGCCCAATGAACGTGTCCGCCGTTTTCGCGAACCTTCTGCTCGTACAGCTCTAGGTAAGAGTCCAAATTGGCAAGCACATGATCTTTGATATCGCGAGCGGCATCGCGTATGGCATCAAACTCCGGAAGCGCGTCGCGTGCCTCGCGTCGCTTATCAACAAATCCGCCACGCGCCTTGGCCATAGCGCGCTGTAGATTCACATCACTCAGCGCGTTCCTGACACGAGCCTTAAACTCCACGCGTTGCGAGCTCACTGGGGCATTCATTGAGGATCGTCTCCCTCACCGATCGCAGGACCATCAGTCATACCGGCCAGCACTTCGGCCACATGAAAGACCCGTGTCGAACGACCCTCGCGTCGCAAACGTCCGGCTATATTCAGCAAGCAACCCAGATCACCGCCCAGAATAGTGTCGGCTTTTGTGTCGGCAATATCGGCGCACTTGTCCTGCACCATTCGGGCCGAGATATCAGGGTACTTGACGCTAAAAAGTCCTCCGAAGCCACAACAGACATTACTGTCTTTCATCTCTGATAACGTCAACCCGTCCACCTTGGCGAGCAGTTCACGGGGCTGGCTCTGGATGTTAAGTCCCCGCAGCCCGGAGCAGGAATCGTGATAGGTGCATACCCCTTTATACGACGATGCCAGCGCGGTGACGTTCAGTTTCTCGCGCAGAAAACTGGTCAGCTCCCAGGTTTTTCCGGCCATGGCATGGGCACGTTTGACCCACTGCATATCTTTGGCGAAGAGGTCTGGATATTTGTTCTTGATGGTATCGGCACATGACCCCGAAGGGGCCACCACAAAGTCGTATTCCTCAAACGCGTCAATGACCTGTTTTGCGATTTCGATGGTGTTGGTGCGGTCACCGCTGTTTAGTGCAGGCTGTCCACAGCAGCTCTGAGTCCTCGGGACCACCACCTGACAGCCCGCACCCTCCAGCACTTTAACGGCCGCAAATGCCACTTGCGGGCGCATCAGGTCCGCAAGACAGGTTACGAACAGTCCGACTCGATAAGGTGCTGTAGTCAAGGGGTTATTCTTCTTGATGTGCCGTTAGTGAAGCGCTGTCACTGTATCATTGAGCGGATGTTTTCACTATAGTGGCGTTCGACAAGCGGGTGAATCCCGCGCTTGATAAGGCGCTTAATCCACATTCATGGACTGACCAATCGATGATTCCAGCGCTTCAACGACTTCGCGGTCGTCCCGAGATCATGTTGCTGCTGATGGCCGGGGCCGTCCCGCTAAGCTTTGCCACCTGGCAGGCGCTTCTGAATAATTTTGCAATAGAACGTGCCGCCTTCTCGGGAGCAGAGATCGGAATCCTTCAGAGCCTCCGCGAGGTTCCAGGTTTTCTGGCGTTCGCCGTCGTCTTTCTTTTGTTTCTTTTAAAAGAGCAGTCTATTGCCCTGGTCTCGCTTGCCTTGCTGGGTATTGGAACGGCCGTGACCGGTATGTTTCCGAGCGTGATGGGTCTTTATCTGACGACCGTCGTCATGTCGATCGGGTTTCATTACTACGAAACCATACAGACGTCGCTGTCGCTGCAATGGATTGATAAGGACAAAACGCCAGAGGTGCTGGGGCGAATAATCGCCATCGGCGCGTTTACGTCGATCGTCACATTCGCCGCCATTTGGTTTGCATTTGACGTGATGGCGCTCGACTTCGAATGGGTCTATTGGTTTGGAGGCGGTGCGACGCTCGCGATCGTCATTTTCTGCTGGCTCTTTTTCCCTGAGTTCCCGCAAAAGGCTCAACAACATCGGCATCTGGTTTTTCGAAAACGGTACTGGCTGTACTACGGTCTCACGTTTCTCTCCGGCGCTCGCAGGCAGATTTTTATCGTCTTCGCCGGTTTTCTGATGGTCGAGAAATTTGGCTACGGCGTTGCAGAAGTCTCGGCACTTTTTCTGATTAATGCCATTTTAAATATGCTTTTCGCCGGACGGATCGGTCGGATAATCGGAGTGGTAGGCGAACGCACGGCGTTGGTGTTTGAGTACGTCGGCCTGATCGGCGTGTTTACCGCCTATGCCTTCGTGCAGAACGCTCATGTTGCGGCAGGTCTTTATATTGTTGATCATTTTTTCTTCGCCCTCGCGATCGCGATCAAGACGTACTTTCAGAAGATCGCCAATCCCGCCGATATAGCCTCTAGCGCGGGCGTGTCCTTCACCATTAACCACATCGCCGCCGT
>Ga0075502_1689745_pt1 | contig 11664 bp, 1 predicted proteins | sample DEB08_RNA1_9_FD_73449 | JGI IMG/M metagenome (GOLD analysis project Ga0075502, IMG submission 73449) | Aqueous microbial communities from the Delaware River and Bay under freshwater to marine salinity gradient to study organic matter... | ecosystem: Environmental > Aquatic > Marine > Intertidal... | reverse complement strand
GTGTCCTCGCCTCCTGTCTGGAAAATGGCCGAGGACGATGTGATGAAACCCACCAGTGTCTCAGTGTTTGGCAATTCCAAATGCCTTGAACGAGTTTTCCAGTTTGGAGGCCAAGGACTGCCATACCTCGAAGAACTGAAATCCATTGTGGAAGCAAATCCACAAGTTCGGCCCTTATTTGATCGAGTGGCTTCGGAGTTGAAGTCCTTGGGATCCCAGCCAGACATGGCAAGAGAATTTCCACAAGGTTTGGATGTTGCAATGTTTCTCAGTCATTCACCTTCCAAACAATATCTCGAGCGATCTCCTGTTGCCTTCCCGCTCACAGGCCTCACGCAGCTTCTCAACTACTATTGCACTCTGGCTCGTGCTGGAATCACTCAGGGTGATGCTCGGGCAATGGCTGCTGCTGGCATTGGCCACTCATCCGGAATTGTGTCTGCAGTAGTTGCAGCATGTGCAAGCGATTTGGAACAATTGGAGGTGCTCATTGTGGAGGCCGTTCGCTACCTCTTTTGGCACGGAGTCTTGGCTCAGCGGGAGTGCCCTCTCTGCATCAAGGACCCAGCATTGACAAAGGATGGAGAAGAACCAACGCCAATGCTTGCAATCAGAGGTCTGTCTGTACAGATTCTCGAGAAAGCTTTGCAGAAGTTCAATGCTTCCTTGCCATCCGGCAAGCTGCCTCTGTGCTTGGGCTTGATCAATGGTATCGATCGTTGCAACATAGTTGGTCACATAGAATTATTGGTCGCTTTTGCAGCTGTACTTCAAAAAATGATTCCTCCAGCGAAAGACAGCCAAGCAAGAACTCCATATTCGGAGCGCTTAAAGGAATACAGCTTAGAGTTTGTTCCAGTGACAACACCATTCCACAGCCCCATCCTTCAAAACGCAGTTGGGAAGATTGTTGACAAATGTCAGACTGAAGCACCAATGCTCAGTTCTTTGACGGGCAAGAATCTTGGATTTGCAGTCATCTCGACAGTGGATGGAAGCAATCTGCAGAACACGACAGAACCTTTGCTACCTATCCTGGCTCGCATGACTTGTACTGACCGCCTGGACTGGCTGACTGTCACCCAGGGATTAGCAGCAAAAAGTGCAGCTGTTGTTGTTGCTTTTGGTCCAGGTGGGAAGCGTGGCTGCTCTGCGTTCACCAGGGATGCAACGCTTGGCCGTGCAATTGATATCATTTGTGCCTCGCCAAGTGGTGAAACTTCATCTACCTATCCCAAAGCTGGTTTGCTTGTCAGTGGTGCCATACAAATTCCACAAAGCTGGGAAGAACAGTTTGCTCCCCGCCTGGTATCGGTGGGACCAGACAATGTGCCAACAATTGACAATCGTCTTTCTCGTTTGCTTGGTACACCGCCCATTGTGGTGGCTGGCATGACGCCCTGGAGCCATTATCAGCAGGTGGGAGCCGTGAACTCTGCCGGATATGTTTCAGAATTGGCTGGTGGTGGCATCCCACTTCCACATCTCTTCGAAAAGGAGGTCCGCGATCTGGCTGAAATCATTCCTTCTGGGCAAGGCATCAATTGCAACTTGCTCTTCTTGAATCCATATTTGTGGGGCTTCCAGTTCCCTCTGATTGAAAAACTCTGTTCAAAAGGTGAGCCCATTGACTCCATCACTGTGGCAGCTGGTGTGCCTGGAGCAGAGAAAGCGCGTGAGATTGTCCAGGCATGCAAAAGGTCTGGCATGCGATACATTTCTTTCAAACCAGGCAATGCGGACATGATCGAACAAGTGCTGGCTCTTGCGCGTGACAATCAGGATATCAACATAGTCATCCAATTTACTGGTGGTCGAGCAGGTGGCCACCACAGCTTTGAGGATCAGTTTGAGCCTCTGCTGAAGACATATGGCAAAATCCGAGAACACAAGAACGTGTTTCTCGTTGTCGGTGGTGGTCTTGGTGATGCAGACTCATGTTATGAGTTCTTGTCTGGCAATTGGTCTTTGCGCTTTGGTCAGTCAAAGATGCCAGCAGATGGGGTGCTCCTTGGCACCCGCATGTTGGCCACAGAAGAAGCTGCAACCTGTGATGGAGCAAAAGACATCATCGTTGCTGCGCAAGGTGTTGAAGATCAAGCAGATTGGGAGAAGAGCTACAAAGGTGATGCAGGTGGTGTGATCACTGTACAGTCAGAGCTTGGCGAACCGATCCATGTGGCGAACAACCGCTGTGCACGTCTGTGGCGTGATTTTGACGCAAGATTCTTCACCAACCACCAAGGTGCACAACTGGCACCAGATGAAATGGTGGCCTTGTTGGAAGCAAGCAAGCAGGATGTCATCGCGTCTTTGAACACAGACTATCAGAAGCCATGGTTTGGCAAGAAAAAGACTGGCGAAGCCTGCGACATCCAAGATATGACCTACGAAGAAGTTGCCCTGCGGCTGACGGAGTTGCACTGGTACAATGGCACCATGTCAGCCAAGCCGAAGCCTCGCTGGTTCGATGTTTCATTCCGTGAGCGTGTTTTCGATTGGCTTCGGAGGACAGAGGAGCGGTTCTGTTGTGCAGCTAAGCCAGCAGAAATGCAAGAACCTGCACAGATTGAGCTCGAGCCTTTTGCTTTCCTTGAATCCTTTTTCGAAAAGTATCCAGCTGCCAAGGAGAACAGGCTGATGGCTGCTGACGTTGACTACTTCATTGCCAACACTTGTGGTGTGCCAACGCGCAAGCCCATCAATTTCATTCCCTGCATCTCTCCAATGTTCAAGCGGTATTTCAAGACTGATTCGCTTTGGTATTCAGAGATTATTGAGGCAGTGCCTGGCTTCGACGCTGAGAGATCCTTCATCATCTGTGGGCCTGTGGCAACCAAGTACAATACTCGCAAGAATGAAACAGTCAAAGAAGTTTTGGATGGAATCAGAGACGGCATGATCCAGATCTTGGGGGCGAACCAGCCCACACCTCCGCAGTTGGAGGAACTGCCGCAGGTGGATGAAGACGTTGTGAGCTCGAGTTCTTCTCAATTCTCACATTTGCTTGATCGGTGTGGCGCATCATGCAGCTTTGCCAAGGATACTTGTGAAGTTCAGCTTGGTGATTTCATCCCGGCTTTTGAAGATTGGGTGAAGTTGCTGACCACCCTGGACCTTAGCAGTGCCCTTGCTGGAATTCCAAGAGCTGGTGGTGCTGCGTGGTCTGGCGCTCGTTGGTTGAGCGGCTTGCTCAAGTGCGAGCGAGTGCAACGAGGCGATCGAAGAGCTTGGAATTTCATTCCCCACTTTTTGCAACCTGTCAAGCACGGCAAGGTGACATTGAAAGTGGAGGAGACCAACTTGGTGGAATGCGCTTTCCATCTGAGCGGAAACCGTGCAGAGAGTGTGCTGATCCAATTCCAACCAAGTTCACAGGAGATCAACCTCACATGCACTTACCACGCCCCGAGTGGATCCAACCGTGGTGCTTTCCCTCTGGAGCTGCGGTTCAAATATTGCCCAAGTTTCCGCACCTCTCCCCTCCACGAGATACTCGAAGGGCGCAATGACCGCATCAAGAGTTTCTACAGTCGTGTCTGGCTGGACCAAGAGATTGAGCTGGCCAAGGCTGGGAAAGGACCCTGGAACGGCAGTGTTGGTTCTGCCATGACATCATGTCCGAGCTCTGGCTGTACATCCGAAGAGGGTTTGTCTGATTCGGAGGATGAACCACAGCGTGTCCTTGCCATGCCTCGAGGAGCTTTCAGCGACAGAGAATCTTTCAGCACAGAACACCTCCGCAACTTTTGCATTGAGGTTGGGCAAATCTTTGAAGCTTATGTTGCTCCACAGAAGGTCATCCAGCTTCCAATTGATTTCTCAATTGTAGTGTGTTGGAAGGCGATGCTCCGTTCTGTTTTGAACGACCGACGAATTGGATCAGTCGATCTTCTTCGATTGTTGCACTTGGAAAACCGATTCAAATTGTTGAATCCACGGTCAATGCAAGGAGAGACAGATGAGTTCGAGAGCAGCTTCAGCCTCACCGAGATCAGCAACACCCCAACCGGCAAACGAGTGACTAGCCGAGGCAGAGTCATTCACGAATGCGTGCCATGGGTGGAGGTAACAAGCACCTTCTTCATCCCATTTGATGTGACTTCTTCTGAGGAACAGGCTGCTGCCAAGGGAAATGAAACATTCGTCACCACAGAGTCTTTTGAAATCCTGATTGTGGATGATGCACTTTTGGCCATTGTGAAGGACAAGGAGTTCTTGAGTTTCGACGAGGAGCCTCGTGTGGGTGACAAATTGCGCATGGAAATCACTTCTTATGATGCCATCCTGGAAGACAAGTCCAGGAATGTCCGAGCTAACGGCGTTATCTTCCGTGACTTTGACTCCATTGGCTCAGTGGAATATGAGGTGCTTGGAGTCATGAAAAATGCTGTGATGGAGTTCGTCGGGCGATTCGCTTCTGCTTTCCCTCCGCACAGAGACATTGAAGGTTACGAAATGCTGAAAGAAGTTGACGCAACAACTGCCCCTCTTGCAATGGATCGTTATTCGGCAATTTCTGGCGACATAAATCCAATTCACACTGATGAATTCTTTGCCCGATTGGGTGGTAACGTGCAACCGATTGTGCATGGGATGTGGCTTACAGCAAATGCTCGTCGTGTCATTGGTACGCACGTGGGCAAGTGCGAATCTTGCAGGACCCAAGCCTTCCAGTGCTTCTTTCGTGAGAAGGTCATTCCTGGTGACACACTCCGCACATCTTTGCGTCACGTTGGCATGCGACAGGGCCACCTCGTGGTGGCGTTCGAAACATATGATTCGAAGGCCACTTTGGTATGCAGTGGCTTTGCAGATGTGGAACAACCCAAGTGTGCTTTGACCTTCACTGGCCAAGGATCAGTCCGAGTGGGCATGGGCATGGATCTGTATGAATCCTCAAGTACATCCCAGAGCATTTGGGACGAAGCTGACCAGTACTTCCTTGCAACTTATGGTTTTTCCATCATCAAGATTGTCAAAGAAAACCCCAAAGAAAAAACCATCTTCTTTGGTGGTCCAAGTGGTGCCAAAATCAGAGATTTCTACAGGAGCTTGACCCGCACAACAAGTGATGGCGAGGTTCTGCCCCTCTTCCCAGAGATACTGAGCACTTCGATGTCGTTCACATTCAAAGCCCCAGCAGGAATCTTGTTTGCAACCCAGTTCACACAACCAGCTCTCGTGCTCGCAGAGCTTGCTCAATACCACGATGGCATGGAAAAGTTGTGCTTTCCGGAGAAGTTTTATTTTGCTGGCCATTCACTCGGTGAGTATGCAGCCATAACTGCAGTTGCTGGTTGCCTTTCCATTCCAGATTTGATGGATGTGGTTTTTCTTCGCGGCATGACGATGCAATCAGTGGTTCCACGCGACAGCCGAGGCCGCAGTGATTACGGCATGATTGCCGTGGATCCGACAAGAGTTACGAAGGGTTGGGGCATCCAGAATTTGCAGGAGTTGATTGGGTCCATTGATGGGCAGAGTGGTGGTCTGTTGCAGATTGTGAATTACAACATTGAGCCGACGCAGTATGTCGTGGCAGGCGATTTGGCTTGTCTGCATGCACTCATGCACGCTTGCAACACATTGAAGCGAGACGGCTTGGTGGAGACGACGCAACTGGTGAAAGATGCACTGGCAATCGCCCAGCATGAGCGCAAAGCCGTCGACTTCAAGCTTGTGCGCGGTGCAGCCACGATCCCTCTGGATGGCATCGATGTTCCTTTCCACAGTCGTTTCTTGCTGTCTGGTGTCAATTCTTTCCGTAAGATTCTGGAAAAGAAGTTTTCAGCAGCCGACATCCAGCCAGCAAAACTGGAACACTACTACATTCCAAATCTTGTTGCCAAACCATTCAGCATTGCAAAGTCATTTGCTGAGGAAGTACAATCAGTTGCAAACAGTCCAGTCTTGGAACCGCTGCTTCCTACTTGGGACAGTTACGCAGCCATCACACCGAAGGCAGCTGCATGCACCCTCCTCATCGAACTCTTGGCGTACCAGTTCGCTTCTCCAGTTCGATGGACTGAGACAACCGAGGTGTTGTTGAGCAGTGCCGGCGTGAGGAAATTTTGCGAGTTGGGCCCAGCTCCAGTGTTGGTGAACATGTTGAAGGCAACACTCATGAAAAATCCAAAATTTTCAGCCTTGAATGGCAAGGTCGAATCATTTTGTTATGCCATGGACAGCAGCAAAATTTATTTCAAAAACAAAGATGCTGGACCATCTGCCAAAGAAATCACAGAGAAGTTGGTTCGCGCTGCTGCACCAGCAGATGAACCGAGCTCTGTCTCAGAGGCATTGCCGGCAGCTGCAGCACCTGCTGTGCCAGCTCCTCCAGTTGTTGCAGCTGCCCCAGCTAGTGTGGCGTCACCTTCGTTAGCTGGCGGTGGTGATGACATCAATGCAGCACCATCCGCACTTGACACCATCAAAGTTGTGTTGTCGCAGCGTCTTGGCAAGCCCATCGACCAGATCGACGACACTGCCACCATCAAAAAACTCTCAGGAGGCAAGTCTGCACTGCAGAACGAGCTGGTTGGAGATTTGGGCAAGGAGTTTGCTGATGCAGACAGTGCAGACTTGGAGGATGCTGCAGACATTCCCTTGACCACCTTTGCAAGCAAGGTGCAGGCAAGTTACAAGAAGCTTGGCAAAATTGTGACTGAAATTTTGAACAAAATGGTGTCCCAGAAGCTCCCTGCTGGTGCAACCATTTCAAAGGTGAAGAGCGCTTTCCAAGAGGAGTTCACCATTGGCAGTGCAGGTTTGGATGGAGTGTTGGTCAGTGGGTTGGTGCTTGAGCCAACTGATCGCCTCGATGCATCAAGCTTTGCTGCTTGGAAAACATCAGTTGCCAAACATTATGGCAATGTTTGTGGGCAACCTGTTGGGTCTCGTGCGGGAGCAGCTGGACCAGCAACTGGAGCTGTGGTTGCAGGAACTGTGGACCCTCGTTTGGCAGCGAAGATGAATTTGATGGTCAAAGATCTTGCGAAGGCATATTGTGAATATTTGGAGCAGGATCCGCTGAAAGACACAAAGTTGCTGGAGATGGAGCAAAGCTTGCGAGTTGGTGTCGATGCTCGGCTCTCGGCCATCACCTCGGAATTGGGAGAAGATTTGGTTAATGGCGTGCAGCCTATTTTCTCAGCGGACAAGGTTCGTGAGTACAATGCGTGGTGGGCTGTGGCAAAACGAGACGCACTTCTTCTCTGGCAGGATCTCAAGACTGGAGTTCAGTGCGACGACCACATTCGTCGTCTGCGGAATCGCATGACTCCTGAGGTGCAGAAGCTGCTTGCTTGGCTTGCCGAACGTTCTTCTGACCGTGCTTCGTCCATTTTGGCGAGTCTGTCAAAATCTCCAGCCCAGTATGCTGGATCTTATTGTGAAGAGTGTCGGCCATCTGCACCTCATGTGGAAGTGCAACCCGATGGCAATGTGGTTTATTCTGAGCATCCTCGCCCAGGACAAGCTTCGATGCTGGACTACGTTGACAGCATGTCCGCGAGCGAGACCAGGTTTTTATCCATTGCTCGTCCAAACCTTGGCACTACACTTCTCGACGAGGGCCTCACGCAGACATATTTTGATGGCTTGCGCGATATTATTTCGAATGGTGTATCCTTCAATGGGCAAGTTGCCTTGATCACAGGGGCTGGACCTGCTTCCATCTCGGCACCAGTGGTCACGTCATTGTTGGCTGGTGGGTGCACCGTGGTTGTTTCATTCCAACGATCACGGTACGATTGGTTCGAACACATCTACGAGCGTAACGCCGGCGCAAATGGCCGTCTCATAGCAGTGCCATACAACTGTGCATCCGTTGCGGATATGGATTCAGTGCTGGATTACATTTACGAGACTCTCAAGCTCGACGTCGATTTCTGCTTCCCTTTTGCGGCTTTGCCCGAGAACGGCCGTGGTCTTGCAGATATCGATTCGAAGAGTGAACTGGCTCACAGGGTGATGCTGAGCAATGTCATGCGGCTTGTCGGCAAGATCAAGCTCCAAAAGGAGCAACGAAGCATTCGTGGCAAGGTTTGCACTGTTATTGTGCCTCTCAGTCCAAACATGGGACAGTTTGGCCATGACGGTTTGTATGCAGAATCCAAACTTGGTCTGGCATCTTTGTTCAACAAATGGAGTTCAGAAAAAATTCAGGATTACATTGCTGTCATCGGTGCAGACATTGGCTGGACACGCGGCACTGGATTGATGAACGCCAACAACATAGTGTCTGCAGGCGTCGAGGAGATGGGCATGCGGACTTTCACAGTGGCTGAGATGGCTTTCAACCTCATGGGATTGCTCCATCCGAAGCTGGTGCAAGCTGCACAATTGTCACCGATGTTGGCACGACTGACTGGTGGTATGGACAGTTTCGAAGGGCTTGCGGAATCCACCTCTGCGATTCGTGCAAAAATCAATGGCGAAAGTGCCCGATGCAAAGCCGTGCACAAGGACCGCGCTGTCGACCAAGCCTTGGAGGAGTACGGGTCATTGACAATTGCAGAGAAAAAGAAGGAGAAAAAGTTGGTTCAGCCACGTGTTGTGCCTGGAAGGAAGTTTTTGTTTCCAAAAATCTCTACAGCAGCTGACCGTGAAGATCTTGGTCTCAGAGGCATGGCAGACCCAGCTTCGGTTGTTGTCATCACTGGCTTCGGCGAGGTTGGGCCTTGGGGCAATGCAGCAACCAGATGGGAGATGGAGTCAGATGGCGAGTTTTCACTGGAGGGTTGCATTGAGATGGCGTGGATGATGGGATTCATCAAATATTTCAATGGTCGCATGACTGGTGCAGATGGCAAGCCTGTCATCCATAACGGTTGGGTTGACGTTCAGAAGAATGAACCACTTGCTGATTGGGAAGTCAAGAGCCGCTTCGAGAAGGACATCTTGGCACACACTGGCATTCGGGTCTTGGAGCCTGAACTTTTCTGGAATTACGATCCTCGACATGGTGCTTGCTTCTACCATCAGGTTCATCTCGAACGCGACCTTGAGCGCGTGGAAGTCGCAGATGAGGAAACCGCGCGTGAATTCCAGAAGATGCATGGGGACTCTTGCGATGCATTCTGTGAAGATGGCGTGTGGTACATTCAGTTGCGACAAGGTGGCACAGTCCTGATTCCAAGATCTCTGCAACGGGATCGGTGGGTGGCTGGTCAAGTCCCGACAGGTTGGGATGCAAGGACGTATGGAATTCCAGATGATGTGATCAAGCAGGTTGATCGGGTCACTTTATTCTCTTTGGTAGCCTTTGTGGATTCGCTGGTTCACAGTGGAATCACTGACCCCTACGAGTTTTACAAGTATGTTCACGTCTCAAAGGTTGGGAATGCATTGGGTTCTGGCATGGGTGGTATGCATGCCATTCGTGAGTGCTTCCACAACACAAAGATGAGCAATGAGGATCGCGTGCAGGGCGATGTTTTGCAAGAAACCTTCATCAACACAACTGCAGCTTGGATCAACCTGTTGTTGCTGTCATGCTCAGGTCCCATCAAAACTCCTGTGGGAGCTTGTGCAACTGCCATGGAATCGTTTGCAATCGCCTACGATACGATCTCCTCCGGTCAAGCCAAGCTGATGATTGCTGGAGCTTGTGATGATCTTAACGAAGAGTCAATGAGAGAGTTTGCGAGTATGAAGGCCACTGCAAACTCTGATTTGGAGACTGCCAAGGCTCGTGATCCCAAGCAGATGTGTCGTCCAATGACGTCATCTCGCTCTGGCTTCATGGAATCACACGGATCTGGAGTGCATGTCCTGATGGCAGGCGATCTCGCACTCGCAATGGGAGTTCCAATTTATGCTGTGGTGGGGTTGGTCCACACTGCCATGGACCGCGAAGGTCGCTCTGTGCCAGCTCCAGGGAAGGGAGTCCTGACGATTGCCGCAGAAGCCCCATCAGCCAAGTTTTCACCACTTTTGCGATTGCCGTATCGTCGACAGCAACTGCAAGCTGAACTTGATCAAGCTCAGGAGTGGAAGGCTGCAACTCTTGCCTCATTGGACGGGCAAGGAGGAGAGCAGTCAGAAGAGGACTTGAGACAGACGAGAATCGCAGTCGTGGACGAGTTTGATCGCATGGTTGCAGATTCCAAGCGCAAGTGGGGAACTGACTGGTGGAAAGGCCATCCTTCAATCTCGCCACTTCGAGGTGCTTTGGCTTCATGGAATCTGACTGTGGATGACATCGCTGTTGCTTCGTGCCATGGAACCAGTACAAAATTGAATGACAAGAATGAAAGTGACATCCTGAACACCGAGATGGAAACTCTTGGTCGACGTGAAGGCAACCCTTTGTTCGTCATCACTCAAAAATGGTTGACTGGCCATCCGAAAGGTCCAGCTTCTGCATGGCAAGCAAGCGGAGTTATCCAAGCCATGCACAGTGGACGGGTGCCCGGCAATCGCAATTTGGACAATGTTGATGCCGAACTGAACAAGTTCAAGCATTTGTTGTACACCAACCAGACCTTGGACATAGGTAAAATCAAAGCTGCTTGTGTGACGTCATTTGGCTTTGGTCAAGCTGGTGGACAGATGCTTCTGGTGCATCCGGATTATTTCCTTGCAACTTTGTCAGAGGAGACTATTGAGAGGTACGCAGCACGACGGCAGTCCCGGCAAAGAGATGCTGTTGATTATCATGAGGATGTTATGGCAGGCCGCAAAAAATTCGTGCAGGTCAAAACTGAAGCTCCTTACCAAGCTGAAGAGACGAAGAATTGGTTGCTCCAGTCAGATCGTCGAATGCCAGGTGGAAGCGATCTGGGCTCAGATTCAGCAGTGACAGTTTCCGATGCAAATTCAGAGATCTCCACTGAAGATTCCGTTGGCTTCGTGTCTGGGCCAGACAAGGCATTGACCCACACAATGGAGGCAGTCATGAAGCAAGCTTGTTCGTCTTCATCTGTTGGCATTGATGTGGAGCCCATCACCAATCCATGCTTTTCGAAGGAAAGCTTCCTGGAAAGGAATTACACTGAGCGTGAACGGGCAAGTTGTGGATCTTCATCGAGATCATTTGCTGGGTTATGGGCTGGCAAAGAAGCTGTGGTGAAGGTCCTGGGCAACGCTGGAGCTCGGCTGAAATCTGCAGGATCAAGCTTGCAAGATCTTGAACTCTTGCGTAATGATGATGGGACGATTGTGTGCCAATTTCATGGTGCTGCAGCACAAGAGGCAGAAAGAGTGGGTGTGAACAACGTTATGATTTCTCTATCGTATGCTAATGATTTGGCTGTCGCAGCTGCAGCAGCCAAATGATGCAGAATGGTAGCATTGCACAATTGGCAGGAAGCACTTTTCGCCCTCGAAGGCTTCTGTTCTGGCGACTTGCCATTTTTAACCATCACTTTCCTTCCATTTGCACCAAATTGGTATGAAGCAATCTTTCACCCTGAAGGCTTCCGTCTGCTGCGGCATGCGCAGCAAGTTTCTGATCCAGTTTAGGTTTTTCTGTTCTACAATGCAACGAATTGGTTTGAGGCAAATCGCCGGTGAAGGCCTCCGCTCCTCTGTTGGACATTATGATTGCCGCAATCATTTTGTCTGCTGATGTGCTTGAATGGCTTCAATGGGAGTCATTTTTGGAGTTTCCATTGTGATGTGCAATCACATACATACCTTCTTTTACTTAGATTCCAG
>Ga0075502_1072298_pt1 | contig 11818 bp, 2 predicted proteins | sample DEB08_RNA1_9_FD_73449 | JGI IMG/M metagenome (GOLD analysis project Ga0075502, IMG submission 73449) | Aqueous microbial communities from the Delaware River and Bay under freshwater to marine salinity gradient to study organic matter... | ecosystem: Environmental > Aquatic > Marine > Intertidal... | reverse complement strand
ATCAGAATATAATTCTAAATTTAATGAAGCTTCACTTTTATAGCTAGAATCTATTTCTATAACATTTTGAGAACTATTAATACTCAGTAATCTTTCACCTTGATCTTTTACTATTGGAGTAAAAGTAAAGGTTGAATTAGATAAATCTATTTCTCTAGTGTATTCCTCAGTCATAACTAAATAATTAATTGAAAAAGTAGCATCACTAAAATCATCAGATATATATTCAAACCTAAATCCAACTAACCAACCAGTGCCTGTTAACGGACTTGATCCTAATATACCACCAGTTCCTCTTACTTCTTCAAACTCAATTTCATTGTAATTGAACTTGTGACTAAATTTATCCATTTGAGTGTTTCCAGTATTTACAGAAACAAATCTAACCTTATTAGTATCATACTTAACAGAATAATCAAATCCATAAAATTGATCTTCTGATATAATATCACCAATATCAATCACAAATGAAAAACTTTTGTCAACATTACAAGGATCTACACTTCTTAAGAACTCAATTTTTGGTTTTATACTCTCCTCACCATAACAAACATTTAATAATGTCAATATAATGAGGAGAGTTTTCATAAAACCTTTTTAAAATTATTTATTTAAAATAATTTTGCTTACAGCATTGAAGTTTTGATTGCTTAATCTTACGATATAAGTACCATTAGAAACTTCTCTACCTGTATTATCAATACCATTCCAATTAAAATCAGTAACACCATTATTTAATTCACCATTAAATATTGTAGCTACTAATGTTCCAAATACATCATATACTTCTAAAGAATAGTAATCAGATGTTTCTACATTAACAGATATTTTAGCATTTTCACCAATAACTGCTGGATTAGGATACACATCAATTACTGATTCTACATTAGTATTTTTGTTTAATCTAATAGTAGTATTAGCAGTAACTTTATCATTGTATTTTAATCCACTTACATTAATAACATCTTTATCAGTATTAACATAAACATAAGCGTATGGTTGATCAGCTTTTACTAAACCAGAACCAACGATAACTGATCTATTATTATGGAAATCAGCCATAATGTCAACTTGATTATCTAATTCTGTGTTAATTTCAACTTGATCTATTTCAGTATCAAAGTTAAATACAGTAGAAAATCCTTCAGGAGTTAAACCATTTGCATAAACAGGTATTTTATATCTGTTTTGACCTTGTTTAATAGCTTCACCAAATTTAATGTTATTAGCAATAACTTCATCAAAAGTTAATTTACCTTTTTCATCTTTCCATTCATATATCCATGGCAAAGATGGAATCTTTACTGCTAAATAATCAACGATCCAATAAGCATCGTGTTCATCAGCTTGGAAGTGAACTTGATTTAAAGCAGTTACTTTATTTGGTAAATCAGCTGCCCAATAAGTACTTCTTTGAGGAATATCACCTCTAGTTTTAGTATTAACTAATACAACAGAGAAATCTGGATCATTAATAGTTAACGGATTATACTCAGTACCTGCTTGTTTACCACTAGTTGTATAGAAAGTATGAGATACTGATTGAATATAACCATCAACTTTTACTGTATCAGAATTATAATATAAAGGAACACCAAATTCATTTACAAAAAATCCTAATGCATTTGTTCTCCATACAACAGTATCAACACTCCAGAATCTACCATCATGATCAACGTCAGCATGGTAAGCTTCTCTACCTCTAACAGAGTCTAAAGGAATACCAGTAACAACTGATCTCATAATTCTTCTAACATCATTAAATGTTACAAATCTGTTTTGTGGCATTCCAAAGTGCATACCAAATTCACCATGAGATAAATCAGTATCACCGTCACCCCAAGTTTCTAATAAAGTAATTAATGGGTAAGCTTTGAATAAAATTCTAAAGTTTGTCCCACCAGAAGGTTGCCATACGTTAGATAATTCTTGAGTTCCAAAAGGATCACAATTAGGGAATTGATTATCAGTTGGGTCAGTATCATAACATAAACCATTGATATATTCACCAGACTCACCTTTGATACCAATAGATGCACCATCAGTTTTTACAATAGCACCACCGCTACCGTTAACTAAACCGTAAGCAAATTCGATATCACCTTGTCTTGTATTTTGGTTAGAAGATTTATATAATATAACTTGGAAACTAGCAATTGATGAAGGCTCGCTCTCATCATTGATATTTAAATTTTTCCATTCAATAATAAATCTTTCTGTACCATCTTGCATAGTTTCATATTTAGTAAATACATCAGATCTTGTATATCCATTATCATTTACAGTTCTGTAATAATGGTCACCCCAGAATGGTGCAACAACATTATTTTGAAATGAATTATTTTGATTTACAAACAAGTTTTGTGGATTATCTTGTGGTAAATTTAATGGGTTATTAAAAGTTATAAAACCATTAACACAAATCCATAATTGATTTCTATCAACTGAATTAAAACTAAACGTAAATGGTAGGTTTACTCTTACGTAACCATCATCTCTATTTACGTTGTTGAAATTGTCAGTAAATTGAGTAGCGTCGATTCTAGTAACACCGAAACCAGCACTTAGAGTTTGGTAATTCTCTTGACTAATTATAGGTGTTTCGAATTCGCTATCAACTCCTGCAATCGCCAACTGTGCTGGAGCAATAACTAATGCTAAAGCTGCCAAGGCTGATTTAAGGAAATTTGATTTCATTTTATTCTCCATTTATTTTTTTTCGAATTCAAAATTGCAGGGGATTTTCTCCCCTGCAGTTAAATTATTTTACAACATTTACAGGATAGTTAGAAGTTTGACCATCTACTGTCAATCTAACTCTGTAAGCACCGTTAGTCAATTGTACACCAGTATCAGAAGTAGCATTCCAGTTTACAGTGTAAGTACCAGCTTTGTAAGTATTGTTTACAACACTTGAAACTGTATTACCTAACATATCTACAACTTCCATAGTTACATTAGCAGTTTTATCTACTGTAAATGTAATTTGAGTTGCATCTGTTACTGGGTTAGGGCTAACTGCATTAATACCACTTACTAAGTTATTGTTTGTCTCAACAGAAGTGTAAATATCAGAGAAGATAATTAAACTGTTAATTGTTGAGTTAGTAATTGTTAATGTTACAATATCGCCATCAACAGTTACAGTTTCTAAACCAGTGTAAGCTGTGTTATTCCAACCTAAACCTGTTCTCATATCAATATCAAAGAATTGACCATTAGAGAAACCATCTCTTAAGTACCAAGTAGTTCCATCAGGGTTACCATCTTGATCATCAACTGCTGGAACACAAGTTTTATCCCAAGATACTTTTAATGGATACATTGGAGAAGTATTACCATTTTCACCACCTGGTTGTATTTCAGCTTTATAGATAAAGCTTGATACTGGGAATTGTTGACCAGCTGGGTAAATAGTTCTTTCAGTACCATTTCTCTCAGGCATTGTCCATCTAGCATCAAATACATCTGATACTGGTAATGGAGGTAATTCATATTCACAGAAGTTTTCGTCTAAGTTACCAATTTCTAAGTCACCGTCTTTACCGTCACCAGTTGTAGGACCGTTGTCAGATGCAGCACCCCAAGTTAATACATTGAAAGCACCAACACTATTTTCGATTCTAAGTTCACAAGTAAAGTTAGTTTCATCAGAAATTTTTATTCTATATGTTAATACATCTTCGTTACCATCTTTATCTGTTACTCTTACTCTAATAGTAGCTTTACCATCAGCATCTCTAGGGATTTGTAAGTCGTCAGAAGTAATAACGATTTTTTGTTCTCCATCTAATACACCAGTTAAAGTAGAAGGTTCTACACTAACACCATTAGCAGGTTCAATTACTTCTAAAGTTAATGTTTCTTCAAATCCTTCTTCAGTTCTACCTAAGTCGATATCAGACACGATTAATGTATCAACATACTCTAGACCCATATCCCAACAATCTACATTTGGAGTAGCAGTTAATTTAGGGTTATGGTTTGTAGAATCAACTCTTAAATCAAATTGTTTTACAGCTGTTAAACCATTTGCATCAGTTACTAATACAGAAACAGTTGCATTATATCTTGGTGCATCTTTAACACCTGGTATACCATATAACATACCAGATTGTTCGTTTATAAATAACCATTCTGGAGTTTCATCAGTATAGTCAGTACCTAATTCCCAGTTACCTGCTTCAGGGAAACAGTTATCTTTAGGAATACCGTTTGGATAATCACCAGCTTTGATTAATTCAAAAGTGTGCTCATCTTCAAAGTTTCTGTCTAAAATTCTGATTTGTTTTAATGTATCAATTAATTGAGCATTATACTCTTCATCTTCTTTTGCAGCAGGTAAATTATCAGTAGTAATTTCTGGTGCGAAATTAATTTTCACATTATAAGTCATAGCTAATTTTCCACCGTGACCATCATTTGCTATTACAGTAAACGCAGTATCAGTGTGTAAGTATCTATTTTGAGGTACCGGAGGAGTCAATAATTGAATTGCCTCATCTCTAGGTATTCTAATGTTTAATTTACCGTATGTTGATAAATCTTCACCTAATAAATCCTTATCATTTGCATCATTACCTTCTGTACCATAGAAATATACATAGTCGGCAGCCATCCAAGATGGTCTTGTTTGTGTCAATACAGTGTCAATATTATTATTATCTGGGTTAACATAGTAAGCTGAATCTATTACGATTACATCACCATCACCAGTTACAGTTTGGTTTAAGAAACCGTAAGAAGTTCTACCATATTTAAAGTCCCAATTATGAACTTTTTGTGCCCACATATCTTCCAACTCATCATCAGTGTTGATATCAACTTGGAATCTTAATTTATCAGTTACGTTAGCAACTAAATAATCTTGACCATCTATTTGAATTGGATCACAAGCAGCAATAGATCCTTCATATACTACTACTGTATCGTGAACATCACCGTTTTTGTAATTTCTAGTAATTGCTTCAGAAGCTCCACCCCATTCTAAGAATCTAGGAACAGAGTCAGTTACAAAGATTTTAAATGCATAAGTATTTGTAAATCCTGGCAAGTTACTTCCAGAGAAATCAATTGTATCTTGTTGTAAGAATCTTGCATTTTCAGCATCATAAGTTTGAGCATGGAAATAATCATCGTACAATTCGATTAATTTTGCTAATGTATCATTGTCATTTGACCAACCATAAGTTTTCTTCAATGAATCTAAAGTTCTATAAGTTGGAGGATATGCTTTAACTGATACATTTACAGTTTCACCACCAGGTACAACATAAGGGTTAACTGGTCTACCTTTGAATACATAGTGTCCAACAGCACCATCTTTTAATGAACCATTGTCACCAGCATAAATTGAGTCAACCATTAACCAGTTTCTTAAAGCAGAAGTTGTTGGAACACTCCAAGAATAATCTAAATATGTAAATGAACTAGAAGAGAATGGGAAGATTGCTCTTGGGTCATTGTAGCCATTAGAATCAACAGCTGTAATAGCTAAGATTGAATCTCTACCATTTTCATAACCATCTAAGTCAGAATACTCACCATCTTCTACAGGATAGTATCTATCTTCAGATACCCATACAGTATTAAATAATTCAGTGATAATTAAAGTATCCATATCACCATTTGCATTTTTTATTGGATCTGCATTCGGTCTGATTTCAATTACAGGTTCAGTTTGTAATCTTACGATATCACCAGTCCATTGTGGTTTTTCGATACCAGCAGTAATTACAAATTCAACACCTTTATCATAAGCACTATTAATACCTTCAGCCCATAAAGTAGTTCTTGATACGATTCTTACAGTATCATTAACTCTTACCGGTAATGCTCTGTATCTTTCTCCAGCGAAGAAAGTAGCTCTACCATTATTTTCTGTTGGTAAGTCAGGTCTGTTAGAGAAGATACTGTTTCCAACTCCACCAAATTGACCTTTAACATTTGAATATTTTCTACCTTGTAAAGTAGCTGCATCTTCTTTGTAAGAATCTCTATATAAATTATCTAATAATGAAGTAACTCCACCTAAGTTAGAACCATAGTTTTCTAAACCTTCTGCAGTTCTTCTTAATAAAGTGTTACCAGCTCTATTAGTTGAATCTGGAACTAACTCAACTCTACCTCTGAATAATTCTCTGTTAGGAGCATCTTCAGAAACTTGCTCTAAATTAATTCTGATATAGTCACCAGTAGTTTCATTAATTACAAAGAATACTGATTCATTTTTAGTTAATGGATCGTGGTTATTTCTTTCAACGATTCCATCGTAATCAGCTTCAGCTTCTAAATAAATAGGTTGTCCAATTGGATGGTAGAAACCACCATTTGAATTTCTAGCATATTCTTGTTGTAATTGATCAAAGAATGCATATCTAGGATCTTCAACACAGTAAGGATCTCTTACCCATCTTCTTACAACTTTACCATTAGATGGTAATCCAGTATTGTTGAAAGTTACTAAATTAGTAGGGATACCTACAGCAAAATCTTCAATAGGAGACATTCTTCTTTGAGAATAGTCAGCAGATTTAATATCTGTACCTTTGTCAAAAATATCATAGATATGACCAGAGAATAATAATTTCTCAGGAATTGAAATAGAAGATGAAGTATTTTCATCAACACCATTTCTCATTGGAATTGGTTCATAACTATAGTTATTTAATGACTCAAATGGTCCTTGTTCTCTTAAATCATCACCAGCTTGGTATGAATTCATGAAATTTAACCATGTATTACCATCGCCAGCAACAAAGAAAGTTTCTCTAGATACATTAGGAAAGTTATATTGTTGATTATTAACAATTAAGTTTTCAATATCAACAGCGATATTAGCTTCTGTTTTACCCCAATAGTTACCTCTTAATGTATCTGTACCACCAAATCCAATACCAGTAGTACCAGCTAAAACACCTTTAGTATCAGGTGCATCGGGTAATCTGATTAAGAATCTAGCATTATTATCATACATAGAGTTTGCAGCTTCTGAGAACATTCTTGAAGGTAACGGACCTTGAACTTCACCATATAATACTGCACCAGCCAAGTCACTAGAAGCAAAGTTACCTTCAGTGTCTCCATTAGCGTCTCTTTGAATAGGTCCAGTAATAATATTTTGTTCAGCACCAATAGCTGAAGTAGCAGTGTTACCTGTAACTAAAGATCTATTGAATACTAATTTATAGTCATAGTTATCAGAATAAATACCAGCACCAGAATATGCAGTATTATTTTGAATTCTTACACGGTTAAATTGTACTGAATCAGCTCTTCCAACAAATGCTTGAGAAGCTTCATCTAAAATATATAATGCACCACCAAGACCAACACCATTTTCAGGTAAATTAGTACCTTTGTGTACTCTAACTACATCTTTTCTTCCTTGATCTGCAGGAGAACCTTCTGTAAAGTCAACACCATTGTTAGTATATTCAACGAATCCGTTATCACCTACTACATAACCTAAATCGCTATTTCTAAACACACATCCATAAAGATTATTATTTACATCAGCATTTGAAGTTAATGTAGTCCAATTCACACCTTGATCATCAGATTTAACAATTGTAGCACCATTACCAACCGCATATAATACTTCATTTGTAGCCACAAATATTTTATTTAAATTTGAAGTTGCAATTCTAGGACTAACTTCATTCCAATTTGTACCACCATCATCAGTCCAAGCATAAACACCGGAATTACCTACTACATAACCTCTAGAAGCAGAACTAAATGCAATAGAATTTAAGTCTTGATTAATAGTTGATACCTGGAAGTTCCAAGAAGTACCACCATCAGTAGTTTTTAATATTGTTGCATTTTCACCAACAACATATCCAACTAATGAACTTACGAATACGATATCTCTTAATTCAACACCAGGTTGAATGTTAGAATTATTCCAAGTTTCACCACCATCAATAGTTGTTAAGAAAGCACCATCTTGTCCTACTGCATAACCTACGTTGACTCCTAAAAATTGGACAGCATTTATATTTCTAGTATATGCTGTAGGTTTTTGAGCCCAAGTAGCTCCACCATCAGTAGTTTTCATAATTCTTCCAGCATCACCAACTGCTATAGACATATTTGCATTAATAACATCAATATCATTTAATCTTTGAGCAGTACCTGAAGTTAATTTAGTCCATTTAGTTGCATTATCTTCTAATTTATATATTGCACCTAAAGTACCTACAGCAAAACCCCAGTTATCATCATACATATCGATTGCTCTAAAGATGTTTGATGGTTTAACTGTACCTGCTTCTTGTTGTGTAGTACCAGAACCACTTTGAGAATCTAAAATATCTTGGTCAACCATAATTTCGTTACCAACAAATCTTGTCATCATTCTCACATCTGCAGGATAATTAACATTAGGATCCCATGTAAACACGCCATCAGTAGAATTATAAGCAATACCAACACCTTCTGCACTGTAGCTAACAACATCTAAATCTGTTACAAACATTTTATTAGATGCAGTACCGTTTAAACTTACAGATGGAGAAATTTGTGCTATTGCAGCACCATTACCATTGTATACTATATTATTTATAAACTCAACACCTTGAACAACATTCAAGTTTGCTATTTTTGCATAAATAGCTCCACCACCTCTTATATCTTCTCTTTCATCACCAGTGATATTTTCACCAACCATATTATCTCTAAAAGAAGCCCTTCTTAAGATAATATTTTTCTCCCATTCCTCTAATCCAGAACCTTCAGGAATATCTAAGTGTAATGCACCACCAGATAAACCAGCCTCATTATTCCAGAATCTCAATGAGAATTTACCACCATAACCTAATAATTGTTCATTTTCAACACCACCGGCACCATAGAATCTGGCATTTCTTTTTGCAAAGATTGCTCCACCATGAGTAATAGCTGAGTTATTTTGGAATAATACATTATAACCTAAATCTCTAGTGTTTAATGTAGCATCGTCACCACCGATAATTGGAGACATTGTTCTATCTGCATTACCATCTACGAAAATAGCTCCACCAGCACCAGCATTGTTATTAGAAAATTCAGTAGCATTGCTAAAGTTATCTCTATTAGCTCCACCTCTTACTTGTAATCTTCCATAAGTGTTTTGAGCATATATAGCTCCACCTTGTGAATATTCAGCAGGAGATAAACCAGCACCTAAAGTTAAGAAATAAGGAGCGTGAGTTTCATTAGAGTTAAAGTAACCAGAAACTATTAATGAAGTATAATTACCTACATAAACAGCTCCACCTTTTGCACCAACAGATTGACCAGCTTTTTGTCTGTTTTCTGCTCTATTGCTAGTTGCAACAAAAGTATCATTACCTAAACTAATTCTTTCATTGGCCTGATAAAAACCATCTCCATTAGCGTCAACGTTTATAGAAGTATTAACACCAAAACCAACTTCTATTCTTCTATTTTCATCACCGTCTATACCAGCAATGTAAATTGCACCACCAAATGCTTGATTACCATATAAGCCATTACCATAAGGATAACTTGCTTCATCTAAATCAGAAACAACATTTTGATTACCAACTCTGATTAATCCAACATTTGCTAATACTACTTCGTTATTTTCAAAAGTATTATTTCTAACACGTCCTAAATAGATAGAAATTCTTGAGTCATCCCAAGCCATTCTTTCTCTATCTGTTAAAATTTCTGGATAATCAAGTGCATTTTCATCAATATTATCGATCATTGGAATACCAGGAGTAACACCTACACCTGGATCGTATTTATTAATATCAGAAACAGTTCCATTAGGATTAGTTATGTTAGGGTTTTTAAAATCAGGATAAACACCAACAACATTTTTTAAGTTCTCTAAATCTGCAAATATAGATGGTAAACCAGCAGGAGCTTGTAAGAATTGAACAGCTCCACCTTTGAATCTAGCTCTGTTATTAGCAAATTTTGAATTCAGAATCCATGTTCTAGTTGAAAAAGTAGTAATTACCCCTCCAGAACCATTAGTTAATTTTTTAATTTCGTTGTTAACTGTAGTCCAATTTGGAGTGTTTAATGCCCAACCAAAATTTGCACCATTTTCAACGTAGAAAGGGGTTCTATCTACAGTTGTATCTTTTTTAAATCCTTCAAATTCACAATTTCTAAAAAATGCTGCTCTTGCACCAGGTAAAATTACAATGTGACCCCATTCGTAAGAAAAGTTATTGAACGGCTGTCCAATAAATCTAATTTTAGCTTTACTTACATTAGGGCTTTTATTTCCAATTCTTTTCCAAGCAAATTGTTTTAAGTTTGGATCAGAATTCGGATTTTGATTCATTCTAGATGTAATAAACATTAAAGCTTGTTCATATGTTACAACAACATCTCTGTTAGGAACTAACCCAATCGGTGTACCGTCATTTGCAACATCTAATTGCTTTAATTTTCTTGCAACTGTATCTAAAACAACATTAAAGATGAAATTTCTTTTTTCATCATTTACAGTTAATTCTGGCGTAGTACCAGAAAAATCTACTGTTGAAATAGTACCGCTTGAATTATTACCATTATTACCATGTAAGAAATATGCTAAATCAGCATATCCTGCGTATGGTGGTAATAAACCTCTAAATGGGTTTGCAGAACTTCCAGCTGTTGCAATTGGATTCAAATTTGATCCATTTAATAAAGCTGGATTTGCTGTGTAGCTTGCTTCAGCAAAACCATCTGCAAGAATTCTACCACCAGTAGAGTCAATCAATCTACCATTAGGAGAGAACTCTATCTGAGTACCAGGCTCGATGATTAGTGTCCCACCAATCACATACGCCCTATTAATCTCGTAAATCGTGTCCTTTACGAAGACTCTAACATCTCCTGGAGCCAATTTACCTGAGACTTGCACCTTAGGTGACTGGCCTAATGCTATACCTGTGGATAGCACGGCTATAATCGCCATAAAGATGCATGAACGAATTAATCGTTGCATAAAAACCTCCGAAATACAATAATTAGTTAAACAATTTATTTTTTTCATTTTCAATTTAAAATAGTTTTTTTCAACGTTTCATTTAATCAATTTTCGTGCCAATACGATTTAGACCTGAATTCGACATACCCGCAAATTCCGAATATGCATTTTCAGCATTCATCATCACTACCTTATCATAAAACGTTTTTGCTCTATCTTTGTCATTTGCTTTTTCAGCAGTTAAGCCAGCAAAATATAAAAACTTAGATTTCATTTCTATTTGTTCTACCATTCCTGCAGCAGACTCATAATTTTTAGAAGCTTCTGCATAATTTCCTTCCTGCTCTAAACAAGCAGCCATCCCATTCATAGCTCCCAATTTAATCTCATTTGCTCCATTAGACATTGCAGTACTAAAGTAATTTTTAGCTTCACTAAAGTTACCCATCATTATTAATGCTTTACCTGCATAAAATGCAGCCACATTACCAGCATCTGTCCCACTATATTTACTAGCTATATCTTTAAAGCCTAATAATTTCTCATTATCAATAATAATATTAGGATCACCATTTAAAGCTCTTTCATATTCACCTTGAGACAATAAAGGTGTAATTCTTACTAAGTGTTTAGTTGCTTCAGCATTCTCTTTTTCTGATTGTTCATTTAAATAATTGTATGAATACAATCCAATAACAATTGCTACTAACCCAACTACTAAAATAGTCCCATATTTTTTTATTTGAGATACGACACCATCTTCTTCATATTCTCCAACAATCTCTTCTTCGTATTCTTCGTTATATTCTTGTTCTTTACTCATATTTATTATGCTTTTCAAAAATTTTATAATTACACATCTCCCAAAAACTTTTC
>Ga0075502_1039177_pt1 | contig 11835 bp, 9 predicted proteins | sample DEB08_RNA1_9_FD_73449 | JGI IMG/M metagenome (GOLD analysis project Ga0075502, IMG submission 73449) | Aqueous microbial communities from the Delaware River and Bay under freshwater to marine salinity gradient to study organic matter... | ecosystem: Environmental > Aquatic > Marine > Intertidal... | reverse complement strand
TGCCATTATTGCTAAACCAGAACTAATTGCAGCATCAAATTTTGTTCTATTATTTATATCAAAACGAGCCCAATCGTTTAATGTTTTATTAAAATATATATTACCACTGCCGTTTTCATTATAACCTACATATTTATCTATATAAGTTTCAATTGCGGCAGCGTGTGCTTGTTTTATATCTTCTGACGTGTTTGGTATTCCGCCTATTTCTTTTTCAGCAGCAGATAATTTATTCCAAACTTTATCAGGGCGGTTCATTGAAAAACCTCTATAACCTCTTCGTTTTAAATGATATAAGAGTCTTGGTTTGTTATTTTCTGCCAGTATAGGCATGCCATAATATACCAATGCCATCAATACATCTTCAAAAAATATTTCAGCAGTTTGAGGTCTTGCAATATATTCAAGAAAAAATGTATTTGGTGGAGCATCTTCCATACTAAACTTAGTTAGCCCATGTAATGCACCTTTTGAACCTATTCCATCAGTTGTACCTGATATATCATAAGAGTCACATCCAAATGCCCCAATGTGTTCATTACCTGGATATTTAGCCCCTTGCTTTACTATTACATTGTTTTGTATGTTCTTAGGCGGTACCCATGAAACTAAAAATCTACCATTAGGATTGGGACTGAATATAACTCTTGAATCTTTTATTCCATTCTCCCACGAAAACGAACCTTTAGTGATAAGGCCATCGCGTTTAGCACTTTCATTAAAATCAATCTGTTCATAAATTTTAGTTAGATTAAATATACTATTTTTTGCTTCATCTCGAAAAGCGTGTTCTTCTGTTCTTGGGAATTGTCTATAGTATTCATTTAATCCATCACTATCGTGCTTTAGCCCTTCAACTTCATTTTCCCAAAAGTCAATTACTCCAATGTCGATATACTCACCATCATTTCCAACGACGGGTTCTTCTGGAGTATCAAAGACAGGGTATCCGTAAGAATCAATGTATCCCTCGTAGTTCCATTCCATAGGTATGAACAAACTATATAATCCCGAGCTAGTTTGGCCATTACGGTTTCGTCTTGTAACGTCTGAGTCATAATAAAGCTTTTTAAAGTTATCTCCCCCTTTGTCTAATGCATTGGAGGTAGACCCCATCATACACTTTCCTATAATTCTACTACCAAGACGTAGCGTTGTTTTTGTTACCCTCCAGTTATTTAATATATTGTCAGGTCTTTCCCATTTACCGGATTCATCATGGACCAACAGTTTTAGCTTTTCACCATCATAACTGTTATCACCTGTATTTTTCCAGTCTATTGTTGTATCAAGACCTTCTAGTATTTGCTTTTCACTGGTCTCCGTGATGGACTTTTTGGTAAGCTTGGAGGCTGGTACCCTGTATGCGAGTTCCGATTTCGGCCTGTCCATTCCATCTTGTATTGGTTTGAAGAAGAACGGGTAGTTAACGGATATTGGTACAACTTTATCTGTAAACATCTTCTTTGCATCTCCACCGGACTTAGATAGTATTCCAAATCTTGCATCTGACGTAATTGTTGCTTGGTTAACGGTTTCGCTTGATGCCATAAAGCTAAATCCAGAACGTCTATTTTTGAGGTAGCACATTCCATAACAGCGTTTATCAGCTTTGCATGCCTCCCAGAATATGAAGAATAATCTATTTGCTTCTCTAAAATCTGGTTTCCCAACGTCAATTTTGGTGTGCTGCAGGTACATATAATGAGAACCAGTAATATAAGTAGCTGTGCCTTTATTATAAAACCAATAACCTTCTTCGCGTCTGGTAAATTCTCTATCAATATATGCATACCATTGATTTTTAAATGATTCAGGATATGATTCCCAATCAAATATACTTTTTATATTTTTAAGCTCATTAGGAAACTCGTGCGGTTCCCATTTATCATTATTATTATCAATTTCTTTTGGCGCTTTAGGTAATGCTATACACAATCCTTGTATTTCAATAATCTCATCAATTGCGCCAGTTTTACTTATGATAACAATATCATGATCTTTATTATAACCATACTCCCATTTCTTTAATCTATTAAGCCGCTTTATAACATTAAGCTTAACCGGGGTAATAGTTTTTACTAAAGTCTGCTCGTACATTATTTAGATCTTCTTTCCGCAAAACCGCCAAATGCTTCTTTCTTTTCAATGGGTTTATTTTCCATTAAATTTTTCTCAGCCTCTATACGGCTAAGTATTTCAAAAGCATCAAATATTGCAAGCTTTTTAGTTGCGGCAGCGTTCTTTAATCTATCAGCGGCAAGTTCATCATCACCACCTTCAACAATTATTTCTTCTTCTGCTACTCGTATAAGTTCGTGAACTGCCTTATACCCAGCTTGTATTATATTCGACTTCAGTTCCTTTGCGTCCATATTTAATTGAAATTGAATTAAGCGGTACTCTGTATAATCGCTCACCCTCTATAACAAACTCATATTCGCTGTTTGGGGTAAACCCTATTAAATCATTGTCTTGTAGCCCAAAGCTCTTTAAATCGTCTCCTAAATGCTTTAAAACGCCTGTTAACGGCTCTTCTTTGTCATTTAATAACTCATTAAAGCTTTTTATTGGCTTTACAAAACAAAATCCCGGTGGTGTGTACCATTTACCACTTCTTTTATATAAAAATATTTGGTCAGCAAAACAAAAATATTTATTTTCTTCAAAATAATTTTTGCTGTTCTTTTCATTCCCTCGCACATCGTAGTATCTTCTAAATACATTATGATGTATAATTACCTCATCGCCTATTTGTAAATTGTATTCATCTTTAATTATTGGTGTTTCAATTATTACACCGGATCTATTTACAAATTTATGATCTTCTATAGAAGTATTTAATATTAATTCTGCACCATCAATATCTTTTTTATTATTGTACCTACCATCAATTGGTTTGACAATATAAGCATGCGTATGTTTCATTAATAATCTAAATTATATTCAACTGCAATTGCCATGTTTTTATTAAAATGTTTCCAAGGCAATACCTCGTCATTCTTTTTAATATATATTTTGTAATCGTTTTCGTCTTCTATAATTTCAGATATTGTGTGCCCGCCAAAAACTTCTTGACCAACACTATAATGCATAGCGTCGTTTTTATAATCACGACCTATAGATATTTTTCTTATTAGATTCATATTTTATTATTATAAAACTTAATTATGTATTTCTTGTTATTACTGAAGTATCTAATATTGTCCCACCATCAATAACTGGTCTTCGTAATTCAAAAGTACCATTTGACGACCAAGAAGTACTTCCATCATATGATAATACCACGGTTGTTCCTGTAGTAGCTGAGCCTGAAGATGGGCTAACACTAAACCCTGGCGCATTACGTAAAGTTACAACCCAGTTAACAGTTGAAGTTACAATTACGTTATATGTTCTTGCCGTGCCCAATGTAAAATCATTTATTGGCTTTGGTGTTATAGTACCAGACGCAGATACAGTAGTGGTTGTGGTTGTAGTGGGTGCCGCAGTCGTAGTCGTTGTTGTAGGGGCGGCAGTTGTGGTGGTTGTGGTTGGTGCTACAGTCGTGGTTGTAGTAGTTGGTGCTGCAGTCGTAGTCGTTGTTGTAGGTGCAGCAGTGGTTGTTGTAGTTGTTGGGGCAGCAGTGGTTGTTGTCACAGGTGCGCTAGTAGTTGTTGTGGTGGTAGGTGCTATTGTGGTTGTAGTTGTTGCTGCAGTGGTAGTGGTGGTTGTAGTTGGTGCTAAAGTTGTTGTTGTTGTTGATGTTGTGGTAGTCGTATTATTTGGTGGATAACCATAAAATTCACTAATAGCATCAGGGGTAGAAAAATTAGCTAAACTTGATAACTCTCTCATAGATCCGCTAGAGGTGCCAAGCTCTGTTCTTATATCTCCAAAAGATATTCTGCCTGATGATTGTAATGCCATAATTATGATATAAATATTTTTATATTAATCCCAAGCACAATAACAATATGTATAGCCATTATCATTAATCCATGGGTGCGCAGATTTAACTTGAAAACCAGACGACTGTAAATCTAAATCTATAGCGCCATTATTATTAGGCGGGTCATCGCTACCCAAAAATAAATAATTATTATCTCCTCTTATTGCGTCATATAAGAAAAAACGATAACCATTATCCCAAAAAATCATTAAAAATCTTGGGCTAAACCCTAAGCTTATTACAGGCCCAGTTGTTGATCCGTTTCCTGTATATGTACCCATTTTAGAAAATCCTGAAACCTCTGAAAAACACAATGCAGAATATGTTATGCCATTTTGATTGCTATCGTTGTTTGCACCTAAATATATATAACTAGATGACGGAGTGGTGCTTGCCCATATATTACTATTTTGAGTTAGAAAGCCGACACTATCTAAATTAAGGTATTTGGTATTACCCAGCCCTACGTGATAACACACTGAATCGCCATAACTAGCTTTTTCGCTAAGAATTATAAATTTTGGCGATGAGCTAAGCCCATGCGCAACTGTAGCAGAGCTACTCCCATTACCCGTATATTCAACTATAGATATTCCCGCTGCTTGGTTAGCTCTTACTGAAGCATTAATAGATCCACTAGTATTTGTTGTTGTAGAGCTTCCGGCATTAAAAGAATAAGCTATATAATTAAACCCCGTGCTGTTTATATCAGTACCATCTCCAGTAATCCCTCTATTAAAACCATTAGAATTAAAAGATCTAATGCCATAATAAGTTGTGTTATAGCTATTATAATTAGAAAAAAGTCGAGAGGCAATGCCCTCAAAAAATTTTCCAGCCCCCATAACGCTATTATAATAATTCCAGTTTCGATAATATCCAGAAGTATAGCTTTTAGTCCAAACAATATCAGGGGCAAAAGCCATTGTATTTGCGCCTGTTAAATAATTATTATTACCAGCCCATGTTTGAACATTAATATGATTTGTAGCGCTAAAAGAAGTATATCCGTAAAATTCACTAATAGCATCTGGTATTGACTTACCTGCAGCGGCTGAAAGTGTTCTTAAAGAACCACTTGTGTTACTAAGCTCAGTTCTTATATCATCTATAGATATTGTTCCACTTGAAGGTAATGCCATAATTATTATATTTCATATAATGCAACTTCATTATGAGATTGCAAGGCTTGTATTTCATTTTCTTTTGTAGCACATTCAGCCCGTAGCGCCGCGCGACTATCTAATATATTTTGATCAGTGGCTTGATTTAATTCTGTATTTCTTACAATAATCCAATCTGTTTCAGAAAGCAAATAGTTATATTTTCTTTTTAAAGAATTTAATAAATTTTGTTTAAATTCTTCCAAAGTTATATTCCATTCTATATCAGACACTACAGCCTCAAATATTTCTGTTTCTGTATTAAAATTAATATTAGATATATATTTAATTCTATTGTCATATACAGGCGGTTCATAATCATAAAAACCAAAAGCTTTCCATTCATCTTCTGATAATTCAGGCCCACCCCAATAGCTTATACCCGGGTTAAACCCGTTTTCGTATCCCTCAATAACAGTAAATGGCTTTGGGCAGTTATCATCATAAACTGCTACTTGATTATTTTCTAGCCTAGCCTTTACCATAATTATTCAGTTGGTTCAGCTGGTGTTTCTGGAGCAGGCGCCCAAGGCATCTCAGCGTCTACATTTTTAGGTGTTACTTTATCTGAAATAGCTTTTTCAATCACCTCATTCATATGATCTGTTGGGTGATTAGCTTGTGCCCAAGCAATAACATCTGCTTCAGTTAAATCTGCTAATGCAGTAAAAGCATCAGAGCTAGGTGCCCCAACTGGGCAAGCACCGGAAAAAGTGTGGCTTTCTCCAGAGTCTGCATCTGTTCCTGTGTAATCAAATCTAATGTGTGTGATAACATCTGACAATCCGTCTAGCGAAGGTGCCTTTTTCATGGCCGTTATCTTCCATTCGTAAGTAATGTTCATAGTTTATGTATTTAAAATTAAGCTTTCTTTAATTCTGATGGGTCAACATCTTCTTCAACAGGTGTTAATTCACCAGTATTGATGTCAATGGTACACTTACCATATTCTTCTTCAATGTCTCTCCCGAGATCATTAAATTTACTTTGTGACGCGGTAGCTTGTGCTAATAGACTTTGCTTTTGCACTTGATAAGTAATTTCAAGCTCGCCTAATGCAGCTTTAAGTTTTGAAATTTCCGCTAATTGATCTTTAAGCTTTTTCAGCTCTTTTGTACTTAGTTTACTCATAATTATTGTATTAAATTAAACATATTTATATTATCACTTGTTTTCCAAGATTTTAACCTTTTCAGATAGCTCTTTTATGGCTTCAATTAATAAGGGTACTAATTTTTCGTAATTGACCGCTTTATAGCCATTTGATCTTGTTTGTACTATTTCTGGAAATATTTCTTCTACTTCTTGTGCAATCACTCCAACGTCCTTAGACCCTGTTTCTTTATGTGATTCTTCATTCCAATCAAATGTATAACCCCCAATAGCATTTACTTTATCTAAAGCGGCATCTATTTTTATAATATTATCTTTTAGCCTTTTATCAGAAGAATAATATGCTATAACATCACCTGCTGCTCTTAATGAATCTCCTGTTGAGCCTGGATCTAAATAATATGCAGTATTGGCTCCTTCATAAAATACAGACGCTTTTATTGGCTTAGTACCACCACCGTTTCCAATCCTAACTTCCGTTCCTCTACTATATACAAGCTCTAATGGGTCTGTTGTTAATCCAGAATCAACAGTATCAAAATAAGCATCATTTCCTACTAAACCATAATTAGTATCTGAAGCCCAATAAAAGTTTGTATATGTATTACCTGCAGGTGATGCTACAGTTTGAATATCAGGGGTTTTAACATAAAATCTTGCCGTACCCGCCCCTGTCCAATTTAACACAAGTAAACTAATATAGCAATCAGCTGTGGCTGTGTATTCAAAATATTCAGTTTGCCAACTAGTTCCTAATGCTCCATTTTCATACCATGAAGTAATTTGGGCAGAATCCTCTTGTACGAATGGGGAGCTTGAGCCTGCAGCGTTGCTGACATGTGTTTTCCCATCCGGTAAATTTCCATTATAAACTTGCAATCTTAAATACATCCCTGAGGTTACAGCAACACTTGATTTTAAGGTTATTGTAAATCTTACTGTTTGGCCTGATTTTACCCTTCTTGCTCGATGGACCATACCAACACTAGTATCCCCATACCCATAGAGTTGTGTGGCATCTTCAGTTTCAATCCACTGTGCGTAATTTTCATTATACCCCCCATAAGCAACAACCCAGCCGGCAACTTCAGCTAGTGCCCTACTTAAACCAAGATTATAACTATCCCCAGCGGGGTTTACGTAGTAAGTAGTATCATTAGAATCGTAGAAGATAGGGGCGCGCATTGAGTCAGCAACAGTCTGAATCCTACCATTACTACCATCTATTTTAATAATATTACTGCCATTATATGTGCCGCCATAAATGTATACTCTTGATGATGTTGTCCCCCCATTTGAGCCCGCCGCAATATATTTACCGCTGCCTTGAAGAATGTTAGAAGAGCCAACCCAAATTCCATTGCTAAACGCATTAGATTGATTTATTCTTAAATAACTATCTGCGGTATCAAAAATTTGTTTGCCATTACCATTGAGATAATTAATATTAGAAGTATTATGGGGGTCTACAAAATACCCAGTATTATCAGAATCGTAGAAGATAGGGGCTCTTAAATCTGCACCAGAAGCAGGAGCTACTCCGAAAAGTGCAACTTCTCTCCAACTAAGCCAAGTACCGTTACTTTGACCCCTATGCCATAATCTGCTCGTTCTCCAGTCTGCGGCAAGTTGTGTAGACCATATATTACTATAACTTAATGTTAAAAGGCTATGGTCTGTTCCTGTAGGCTTGTTTGAAGCGCCGGAGGCCAAATAGTATGCTGTAACCCCATAATTATCGGCTAAATTTGCATCGCTAATTGATCTACCTGATAAATAACTAGTATTTAAAAATGCAGTTGCGTGAGAACCATCCAATAAATCGGCATCTAACCCCGATCCAGATCCGTCATTGCCTTGATGCCATAAATTATATGTATTACCGCCTGTTGTAAATGTACCATTGCCTCTTAAATAATGAGTCCCGCCTACATTAGAGCCTATATAAACGCCGTAACTAGTATTCCACCCAATAGCATCATTCATTATATCAGATGCGATCCAAGTACCTACTTGGCCCCTTACATCTAAATCGCTATTAATTTCTATTCTATTAAATAAACTAGTGCTATTTGGATCTACATAATAGCCAGTATTATCAGAATCGTAGAAAATAGGGGCACGCATTTGGTTTGCTGCATAAACATAACCCGCGTTTCCTGGCAATAAATTTACTGATGATATTAAAGCTGTCCCTCCTTGCCCAACATTTATTTGAGCAGATGTATCAAACTGTAATATACTCCTTAAGTAACTGCCATCATCATTATAAATTTTAAGCCCACGGTCTATAACAAGGGCTGCATCAGTAACCGAATCAATCCCTGATGAATAACTGCTTCCATTTAAAGCAATGCTAGCCATATTAGATGATTCCGCAGGATTTAGATAATACCCAGTATTATCAGAATCGTAGAAGATAGGGGCGCGTGAGGAACCGCTAGATAAAGTATATCCACTGCTAGCTTGGTATACAGTAAATACGTTTGTAAAGGTATCGTTAGACGCATCGCCATCAGCGCTTCCAACACTAATATCAAATGCTGCATTTACATTTTCTTGAGCAGCTAGTTGCCAATTGTAATGTGATGCACCTGTTTCAAAAGTAATTTCAGGGGAACTATCTGTTAGGGTTAAATTACCCCCCTGTAAGTCAAATTTAAATTTAGGGGTCATATTTACAACAGAATTTACTGCTGTGCTTTGCGCAGCACTCCACGCTAATTCAAAACTATCCTCATCAAGCTTAGCATATGCCCGTTCCCCGCTAAAATTATCATAAGTACTTTTCCAATCAGCTGATCCTTCTTGTTTAACTCCATACCCTAAATATGGCCCACCAGAACTTCTAGCCCAACCAATAATTCCAAGATGGTCATTGCCATTATAATTATCTTGTATAGCCACAACACCGGCGGTTGAACCCCCACCAAGAGTTGCAATTCCATTGACATCCAGTACTGATATTGGGGTGGTAGTCCCTATTCCCACATTACCCCCACTATCAACATGAATTCTAGCAGTATTATTTGTCCCTAAAACAAAATCATGAGCTCCATTAGTAGTTAAGTAACCCGTATTATCTAACACAATACTGTTGCCATCAAAGTACATGCTGGCGCCACTGTCTTGTATTCTTAACCCAGCATTAGCTGTAGTGGTTGATGTTATAGCACCAATTGTAGCATTTTTATATATATGAGTAGTATTAGTAGGGTTATTAATACCTATTCCCACATTTCCACCAAACGGGCTTAAAGCAAGGTCCCAGTTTGCAGTTGCAGATCCGTTAGTTACCTGTAGTCCTATTCCATATCCATTATTTACTTGAGCGACTAATAGGTTTGTAGAGTTAGTAGTATGAGGTTGTAATTTTAATACAGCTTCTGAAAGCATTGATGCTTTATCTGTAGCATTACCCCCAGCTGGGTTATATACATGAAGTGTAGCAGCGGGGTTCGGCGCGCCTATTCCTACTTTGCCATTTCCACTAATAGTTAAACGCTCATTATTTGTCCCTTTATCTGTGCCTGTTCCAGTGTAAAAATGTATATCAGCCGCATCATTAGCGTATGTTGTAGAAATATGTAAATCCCCAACGCTATTGTCATACCATATTTGTGCGCCTTCAGTAGTTATAGGATTACCACTCGCAAGAAAATTAAGTATTGGATCATATTGCCCAGTAGAGTTTCCTTGTATTCCAAAAAGCGTATCTGCTCCATTACTTTTAACTAATACCTGAGAGCCGTCAAATAACATTTCAGGAGAGGAATCATTAGCGCCCCCTCTAATATAAGTAGCACCACCCGACCCGGATCCAATAAAAGTTTCAGATCCGTTAGTCAATAACGAATACTCATCATTAGCCATATTAGCGGTACCAATCATCCCGTATGCCGAATTTGCAGGCCATTCTCTCATTACCATTCCGCCATCCGGACCTTCAGAAATAATAGGGCCGTAAAAAGTGGAAACACCACTTGATTCTATGCGCATCCGCTCGGAAAAGTCTGCATCATTTCTTGTAAAGAATTGCAAGTCCGCTTTTTTAGCAGAAACATCTGACCAAACACTTTTAATTGCAGAACCATAAGCAGATGAAGTACCTGAATAATAACCACCAAAATTTATAACGCCGTGAACATCATTATCAGCAGGAGAGGTAGTAAAATGTAATAAATCCATTTGTGCACCACCTGCTCCTGTATTTGTACTTGTAACTCTTATAGCATCCCCTGAACCATTAATGTGTAATAATGCGACAGGGTTCGCAGTCCCTATTCCTACGTTGCCCCCTTGTTTTAAGAACAAATGGTAATAATCAGTTTCTGACCCACGAAATTCCATATTCCCAGTTGAGGAAAAAATAATTGCAGAATTGTTGCCGTTACTTTCGGAAAATATAGCTTGCCTATTTGGGCCTATTTTTGCACTACCTAACACATCAAGAGCAGCATTTGGGTTCGTAGTGCCTATTCCCACCCGATCAGCACTAACGTCTACATACAATACATCATCTACATTAAAATCATGCGTATCGTGGTGTGGAACAGAATTCCACATTGCAGTACTTATTTTAGTCAGTGCCATATTATTTATTTATTTGTTTTTTCAACTCTTTAACTTCAGCTGATAATTCTTTTATAGCTTCTATTAATAATGGTGTAATTTTTTCGTAATTAACAGCTTTATAGCCGCTCGCTCTATCTATAACTAATTCAGGTAGTACAGACTCAATTTCCTGTGCAATAACTCCAATATCTTTTAATCCAGTTTCTTTATGCGATATTTCGTTCCACTCAAAAGTATACCCACCAATTGATTCAACTTTTTCTAATGCATTATCAATTCTAATAATATTATCTTTTAATCTTATATCAGAAGAATAAAAAGCAACAATATCACCAGCTGTTCTAATTGAATCACCTGTGCTTGAAAAATTACCATAATATGTGGTATCATCAGAATCGTAAAATACGGGGGATTTTGAACTTGTTGTGCTGAATGTAGTACCATTCACATGCAACTTCTCGGTTGGTGTTATACCAATACCTATGTTAGTGGCGTTTTCTAAAATTACAGAATTTGCTAATGTATTTGAATCTGAAAATTTAGGTATATAATTAGCTGTACCATTCCCATCAATTGCTGATGCACCAACACCAGCTTCACCAAAAATACTTATTAGGTGTACAACTTCTATAGCTGTACCAATTGGAGGAGCAGTAGAAAACGTTAACGTTGTGCCAGATATTGAATAATTGCCTTTTGCTTGGTAAACACCATCAATATATACCTGTAAATTATCTACCTCGGCTATAGTTGTTGTTAATGTATAATTAACTGTTGTACCATCGCCTGTAAATGAATCAACCTCAATATCTGTTTCTTGTGTCCAAGGTATAGGTCGCCAGTTGGTACCGTCATAACCTTCAAATTCAGTTGACGCGGTATTAAACCTAATCATACCAGCAGCCGGGGTGGGTCTATCTCCACTAGCGCCTGCGGGCAGTTGTGCTGCAGTAACGCTTTCTTTACTATTTATCCAGTAACCATTAGTAGAATCGTATATAATAAGATCACCTTCAGCAACAGCTGTTAATTTTATATCGTGGATTTCACCTA
>Ga0075502_1138259_pt1 | contig 12124 bp, 9 predicted proteins | sample DEB08_RNA1_9_FD_73449 | JGI IMG/M metagenome (GOLD analysis project Ga0075502, IMG submission 73449) | Aqueous microbial communities from the Delaware River and Bay under freshwater to marine salinity gradient to study organic matter... | ecosystem: Environmental > Aquatic > Marine > Intertidal... | reverse complement strand
GGATGAAGGCTTAAGGTTTGCGATTCGAGAAGGTGGTAGAACTGTTGGCGCTGGTGTTGTATCAAGCATTGAGTCTTAAAGAAAATAACAATTAATAGTTAATATAATGAGGTTTTTATGGAATTTAAAGGAGTGTAGCTCAACTGGTAGAGCACCGGTCTCCAAAACCGGGGGCTGGGGGTTCGAGCCCCTCCACTCCTGCCAATAAACTATTCGATCTAATTATTACTTTTGACTATTAAAAAAAAAAAATGTAAATAATCATTTTGTTCTTGCAAGAAAGGCTTCTCATGGCTAAAACAAACCCCGCACAATTTGTTAGGCAGGTTAGACAGGAAATCAACAGAATCACTTGGGCAAGTAGACGTGAAACTTTGTACGCCTCGCTTAGTGTTTTTGTTATGGCTCTATTAGCTTCTCTCTTTTTCTTTCTGGTAGATTTGTTGTTATCAAATATTGTGCAATTTTTATTAGGGCTTGGTAATTAAGAATAATAATGTTTGACTTTAAACTATTGAATATTGGACTAATATAATGGCCAAGAAGTGGTATGTGGTACATGTTTTTTCTGGGTCTGAAAAAAAAGTATGCCAGAGTATAGAGGAACAGGTAGTTTCTAAAAATATGAGCTCTTTAATAGAGGAAGTATTAGTCCCTACTGAAGAAGTTATAGAAATAAGACGTGGTGCAAAGGTTCAAAGTGAAAAGAAGTTTTTTCCTGGCTATATATTAGTTAAAATGGAAATGACTGATGAAAGTTGGCACCTCGTTAAGGGCCAATCCAAGGTAACTGGGTTTCTTGGTGGTAAAGGGAAGCCAGTAGCTATAAGTGAAGCTGAGGCGAAAAGGCTTATTGAGCAAATAAGTGAGGGTGTTGATAAACCAAGATCAAGTGTTATTTATGAAATAGGTGAAGAAGTAAGAGTTTCTGAAGGTCCTTTTCAGAGCTTTAACGGGTTAGTTGAAGAAATTGATGAAGATAAATCTAGGCTAAAAGTTGCGGTATCTATATTTGGAAGGTCAACTCCCGTTGATTTAGAATATAGTCAAGTGGAAAAAATTTAATATCAAAGGTTAAGCAGCATATTATGTTGTGGAGGAAAAAATGGCAAAAAAAATTGATGGTTATATCAAATTAAACATTCCGGCAGGTGCAGCTAATCCCTCTCCACCTGTAGGACCTGCTCTTGGGCAAAGAGGTGTTAATATAATGGAGTTCTGTAAGGCTTTTAATGCTTCTACGGAATCACTAGAAAAAAATATGCCTATACCTGTTGTAATAACAGTTTTTTCTGACAAGAGTTTTAGTTTTGTTACTAAGACACCACCTGTTTCTTTTTACCTTAAAAAGGCCGCAGGTAAAGAAAAAGGTTCTAGCGAACCTGGAAGAACTGTTGGTGGTTCTGTAAAAATTGCCCAGGTCAAAGAAATAGCCGAAAATAAAATGAAAGATTTGAATGCTGCTAATATTGATGGGGCAATAGAAATGGTTAAAGGATCAGCTAGGTCCATGGGTATTGAGGTTTTGGAGTAGAGTATGAAAAAAAGTAAATATTTAGTTGATATAAATAAAAAAATACAGAACAAAGATTTTGATTTAGGAAGTGCTGTAAGTTTTTTTGTTGATAATAAAAGGTCTAAATTTGATGAAACTATTGAGGTTTCAATGAATTTGGGCATAGACCCAAGGCATGCTGATCAAATGGTAAGGGGAGTTGTATCATTACCAAATGGTAATGGTAAAGAAATGAGGGTTGCGGTATTTGCCAGGGATGAAAAAGCTAAAGAAGCAACTGAGGCAGGAGCAGATGTTGTTGGAGCTGAAGACTTGGCAGAAGACATGCAAAAAGGAAATTTAAACTATGATAGGATCATAGCTACACCTGATTTAATGGGTGTAGTTGGGAGAATAGGAAAAATTTTGGGGCCAAAGGGATTAATGCCTAATCCTAAGCTGGGAACAGTTACAGCTGATATTAAGTCGGCTGTGGAAGCGGCAAAATCAGGGCAAGTTCAATATCGCGCAGAAAAAAATGGAATAGTTCAAGCAGGCGTTGGAAAGGTTAGTTTTGGAGCAGATAAATTGATTGAAAATGTAAATTCTTTTGTTGACGCTGTTCAAAGAGCAAGACCATCTGGTGCTAAGGGCACTTTTATTAAAAAGGTTTCAATCAGCTCCACTATGGGAGTTGGTATTAATGTAAATATATAGTGAATCTATTATATTTACTAAGAGAGTGAAAATACATCATTCTCTATCAGTCTTTAATTAGGCTGAACCTGTCCAAGACTGTAGGTGATTTAATCTTAATATCCTACATAGACAAAAAAGCAGTTTACTGCTTGTTGATAGGGCGGGCCGTGGGTAATTTAATTACCTTAAATGCAACAAGTGTTTAGAATTTAATCTAAACAATAACGTGGAGGCTTTTCGGTGAATAGACAAGAAAAATCCGATTTGGTCAAAACTTTGCATAATACATTTGAAGGTTCGACGTCAGTCGTAGTCGTTCATTGTAATGGTCTTACAGTTTCAGAGAGCACAGAGCTCCGTAATAAAATGCGTGAAGAAAATTGTAATTTTAAAGTTACTAAAAATAAAATTGCACGTTTAGCGCTGAAAGAAACGAAATATCGTTATATGGATGACATGTTTAAAGGGCCAACAGCTATTGGTTCTTCTAACGATCCTGTAATGGCAGCAAAAGTTTTGGTCGACTTTGCAAAGGATAATGAAAAGTTAATTATTATAGGTGGAGGCTTAGAAGATAAACCTCTTTCTAAAACAGATGTGGAGGCTTTAGCGAAGCTTCCAAGTTTAAATGACTTAAGAGGAAAGATTGTTGGTCTTCTTCAAGCGCCTGCTTCAAAGCTGGTAAGATTGACTATGGAACCAGCATCTCAAGTCTTAAGAACTATTTCACAAAAATCAAAACAATAACAATTTAATTATTAGGAGTATATTATGGCAGATTTAGAAAAAATTGCAGAAGAGTTAAGTTCTTTAACAGTATTAGAGGCGGCAGACCTTGCTAAGCTTCTTGAAGAAAAATGGGGTGTTTCAGCCGCGGCTCCTGTTGCAGTTGCTGCTGGCGCAGCAGGTGGTGATGCAGCCCCTTCGGCAGAAGCAAAAACAGAATTTAACGTTATGTTAAATGCTATTGGTGAAAAGAAGATTAACGTAATTAAAGAAGTTAGAGCTGTTACAGGTCTTGGCTTAAAAGAGGCTAAAGATTTAGTAGAAGCTGCACCATCTATGGTAAAGGAAGCAGTGCCTGAGGCTGAAGCTAATGAGATTAAGGCGAAGTTAGAAGAAGCCGGAGCTACTGTAGAAATTAAATAAAGTTTATCTAATCTTTATTAATATGGACAAGTTTAAAATATAAGCTTGTCCATCATAACGTTTGATTTTAAGTAGTCATATTGGCTAAGTATCTACAAATTAAAGGATTATAAATGTCACTCCAACAAAGCACTTTATTGAATAGAAGAAGAATAAGAAGGTCGTTTGGAAAAATAAACGAGGTTGCCCAGATGCCTAACCTTATTGAAGTACAAAGAAACTCATACGAGCAATTTCTTCAAATGTACGTGCCAATTGAAGAAAGAATAGACGTTGGCTTGCAGGCTGTCTTTAGTTCAGTGTTCCCTATTAAGGACTTTGTTGGTAGATCAATGTTAGAGTTTGTATCTTATACATTGGACGAACCTAAATACGATGTAGACGAATGTCATCAACGAGGTTTGACGTTTGCCTCTTCACTTAAGCTAACATTAAGATTGATAGTTTGGGATATAGATCCTGACACTGGTGCAAAGTCTATAAGAGATATGAAAGAACAAGATGTTTACATGGGGGATATGCCTCTAATGACACCTAATGGAACTTTTGTGGTTAATGGAACTGAAAGAGTGATCGTTTCTCAGATGCATAGATCGCCAGGTGTTTTCTTTGATCATGATAAAGGTAAAACGCACGCTTCTGGGAAATATCTTTTTGCAGCTAGGGTCATACCATATAGAGGATCATGGCTCGATTTTGAATTTGATCCAAAAGATATATTAAATGTTAGAATTGATAGAAGAAGAAAACTTCCATGCACAACATTTTTGATGGCTTTGTTGGATGAAGATTCAGAAAAATATTTAAAGGATTGTTTAGATCAAAATCAGGAGCCAGACAGGAATCAACTATCTGGCATGACACGAGAAGACATACTTAATTTTTTCTATGAAAAAGAAATTTATAACTACGAAAATGATAATTGGATTATTGATTTTAAAGAAGATAATTTTAAAGGAAGAAAGCTTGATTATGATTTAGTCAATTCATCTAATGGCGAAATAATTGCTAAAATTGGTGATAAGATCACACAAAGAAACCTTAACTTGTTTAAAGAGCAAGGTTTAAAATCAATATTGGTAAATAATGAACAAATGCTTGGTAAATTTATTGCCGATGATGTTATTAACGAAAGTACAGGTGAAGTTTATGCTGAAGCTGGTGATGAAATTACTGAAGATATTATTCAGTTAATAAAATTACACGATCTAAAATCAATATCTATTCTTACTATAGACAAATCGGTTGGCCCATGGATTAGGAATACTTTAGCTATAGACAAAAATGCTTCCAGAGAAGAAGCTCTTGTTGATATATATAGAGTAATGCGTCCAGGTGAACCTCCTGCACCTGAAACTGCTGAAGCTTTATTCAATAGCCTTTTCTTTGATAGAGAGAGATACGATTTGTCAGCTGTTGGAAGAGTGAAGATGTCAGCGCGTTTAGATCTGGATTTAGATGACAATTTAAGAGTTTTAAGAAAAATTGATATTTTGGCAATAATGAAAGAGCTTGTTTCTTTGAAAGACGGAAATGGCGAAATTGATGACATAGATCACTTAGGAAACAGACGTGTTAGATCGGTTGGTGAACTTTTAGAAAACCAGTATCGAGTTGGTCTTTCTAGGATGGAAAGAGCGATTAAGGAAAGAATGAGCTCTGCCAATGAAATAGAGAATTTGATGCCACAAGATTTAATAAATGCAAAGCCAGCAGCAGCTTCTCTACGCGAATTTTTTGGCTCAAGCCAACTGTCTCAATTTATGGATCAGACTAATCCTTTGTCAGAGATAACTCATAAGCGAAGAGTTTCTGCATTAGGTCCCGGAGGTCTTACGAGGGAAAGAGCGGGATTTGAAGTTAGAGATGTGCACCCTACTCATTATGGAAGAATTTGCCCTATTGAAACTCCTGAAGGACCAAATATAGGTCTTATTAACTCTTTAGCAACTTTTGCTCAAATTAATCAGTATGGTTTTATAGAAACACCCTACAGAAAAGTTAATGATGGAAAAGTAACAGAAGAAGTTGTTTATGTTTCTGCTATTGAAGAAGGTAAATATACTATAGCTCAAGCTAATGCAGAGCTAGATAAATCTAACAAATTTACTGGAGAGCTACTTCCTGTTAGAAAAAATGGGGATATTGGTCTAGCTAACCCGAGTGATATTAACCTTATGGATGTTTCCCCAAAGCAACTGGTCTCTGTAGCATCTGCCCTTATACCATTTTTAGAAAACGACGATGCTAATCGAGCTTTAATGGGTTCTAATATGATGAGGCAAGCCGTACCACTTGTAAAATCTGAGAGTCCTCTTGTGGGAACTGGTATCGAAGCAACGGTGGCTCAAGATTCAGGTGTGACGTTGATTGCTAGAAGATCAGGAACTGTTGACCAAGTTGACGCTACAAGAATAGTTATTAGAGCATCCTCTTCTGATGAAGCTGATATCAGTCCTGTTGATATATACTCATTACTTAAATTTCAAAGAAGTAACCAAAATACATGTATTAATCAAAGACCATTAGTTCAAGTTGGTGATTTAGTGAATATGGGTGACATAATCGCTGATGGTCCCGCTACCGAAGATGGTGAACTTGCATTAGGTAAGAATGTATTGGTGGCTTTTATGCCATGGAATGGTTACAATTTTGAAGATTCAATTCTAATTTCTGAAAGAATTGTTAAGGACGATGTTTTTTCTTCAATTCATATTGAAGAATTTGAAGTTATGGCTAGAGACACTAAATTAGGCCAAGAAGAAATCACAAGAGATATCCCAAATATTGGCGAGGAAGCTCTTAGAAACCTTGATGAAGCAGGTATGGTTTATATTGGCGCTGAAGTTAAACCTGGTGATATTATGGTTGGCAAGGTAACTCCTAAGGGAGAGAGCCCTATGACGCCAGAAGAAAAACTATTAAGAGCAATTTTTGGTGAGAAAGCCTCAGATGTTCGTGATTCCTCCTTGAGGGTTCCTCCAGGCGTTTCGGGCACAATCGTAGACGTTAGGATTTTTTCTAGAAGAGGTATAGAAAAAGACGAAAGAGCTAGGGCTATTGAAAGGGCAGAAATAGAGAAATTTGCAAAAGACAGAGATGATGAAAAAAAGATTCTTGAAAGAGGTTATTATGGACGTCTTAAAGAGTATTTAATAGGTCAAACTGTATCCTCCAATATTAAATCAGTTAAAAATGGTGAGTCACTTACAGCCGATATGCTTGATGATTTGTCTAGAAATGATCTAAGATTGATAACAATTGAAGATGATAAAATCCAAAAAAATATTGAAAAATTATCTAAACATTTTGATGGAGTCATTAAATCTCTTGAGGATAGGTTTAATGATAAGGTAGATAAATTACAAAGAGGTGATGAATTATTACCAGGAGTAATGAAGATGGTAAAAGTTTTTATTGCTGTTAAAAGAAAGTTACAATCTGGTGATAAAATGGCTGGAAGGCATGGCAATAAGGGTGTCATATCTAAAATCATACCTATGGAAGACATGCCATACCTTGAAGACGGCACACCTGTGGATGTTGTATTAAATCCCTTAGGTGTTCCATCCAGAATGAATGTTGGTCAAATTCTTGAAACACATTTAGGTTGGGCTGCTGCGGGTTTAGGAAATAAAATTTCTAAAATGATTGGTAATGGCGATGATAATAAAAATTTAAAAACATTTCTCTCACAGATATATAGCGAACAACAATTTGAAACACAATTATCTTCACTGAGTAACAGCGATTTAATCCAGCAAGCTAAAAACTTATGTAGAGGTGTTCCAATGGCTACTCCCGTATTTGATGGGGCTAGTGAAAAGGGTGTTACAGAAATGCTAAAATTAGCTGACCTTGATGAAACTGGTCAAGTCTGGCTTACTGACGGGCGTACAGGAGAAGTTTTTGATAGGAAAGTGACTGTTGGGTATATATATATGCTAAAATTACATCACCTTGTTGATGATAAGATACATGCAAGATCTATAGGGCCATATTCTCTTGTTACCCAACAACCGTTAGGTGGTAAAGCCCAATTTGGTGGCCAACGTTTCGGCGAAATGGAAGTATGGGCCCTTGAAGCATATGGTGCGGCTTATACTCTTCAAGAAATGTTAACTGTTAAATCCGATGACGTTTCAGGAAGAACTAAGGTTTATGAATCAATAATTAGGGGTGATGATGACTTCGAGGCTGGTATTCCCGAATCATTTAATGTTTTGATTAAAGAATTAAAGTCACTTGGATTGAATGTAAATATGGATTTAGCAGAGTAATTAAAAATTATTTTTTTAAACAAGATTGGAAATTTTAATGAATGAATTGATGAACACATTTGGGCAAACAGGAGTTTCTCAAGGTTTTGATAAAATAAGTATTTCTATAGCTTCTCCAGAAGCAATAAAAAGCTGGTCTTTTGGAGAAATAAGAAAGCCAGAAACAATTAACTATAGGACATTTAAGCCAGAGCGTGATGGTTTGTTCTGTGCTAAAATATTTGGCCCAGTCAGAGATTATGAATGTTTATGTGGCAAATATAAGAGAATGAAATATAGAGGGATTATTTGTGAAAAATGCGGTGTAGAAGTTACTCTTTCTAAGGTAAGGCGAGAGAGGATGGGGCATATTGACCTTGCCTCCCCAGTTGCTCATATTTGGTTTTTAAAATCACTACCATCTCGTATTGGCTTGCTTGTTGATATGACACTAAAAGATCTTGAAAGAGTTTTGTATTTTGAATATTTTTTGGTAACTGAACCAGGCCTTACATCTCTTACAAAGGGCCAACTTTTAAGTGAAGAAGATTATGATAATGCACTTGATGAGTTTGGTGACGAAAGCTTTGAGGTCTCAATTGGTGCTGAAGCAATTAAAAAAATCTTAACCGACATGGATTTGAATGAAGAAATTGTTAAAATCCGTGAAGAACTTATTAAAACTGGTTCTGAAATCAAAAGAAAGAAATTAGTTAAAAGACTTAAACTTGTAGAATCATTTATTGATTCTGGTTCTAAGCCGGAATGGATGATTCTTGAAGTTGTTCCAGTTATACCACCAGAGCTTAGGCCCCTAGTGCCTCTTGATGGCGGCAGATTTGCTACTTCTGATTTGAATGATCTTTACCGAAGGGTAATCAATAGAAATAATAGGTTAAAAAGGCTTATTGAGTTAAGAGCTCCTGATATAATTATAAGAAATGAAAAGAGAATGCTGCAAGAGTCTGTTGACGCTTTGTTTGATAATGGAAGGAGGGGCAGAGTTATTACCGGTGTTAATAAGAGGCCTCTTAAATCCCTCTCTGACATGTTAAAAGGTAAGCAAGGTAGATTTAGACAAAACTTACTTGGTAAGAGAGTTGATTATTCAGGAAGATCAGTGATAGTTGTGGGACCTGAATTAAAACTTCATCAATGTGGTCTTCCCAAAAAAATGGCATTGAATTATTTAAGCCATTTATTTATTCAAGGCTAGAACTTTATGGACTAGCTAGCACTGTTAAAGCTGCTAAGCGAATGGTTGAAAAAGAAAGGCCCGAAGTGTGGGATATACTTGAAGAAGTTATAAGAGAGCACCCTGTTATGTTGAACAGAGCTCCTACGCTTCATAGGCTAGGAATACAAGCTTTTGAACCAGTATTAATTGAAGGTAAAGCTATAAATTTACATCCCCTTGTATGTACTGCCTTTAATGCAGACTTTGATGGAGATCAAATGGCTGTTCATGTTCCTTTGTCTTTGGAAGCTCAACTTGAAGCAAGAGTTCTCATGATGTCTACTAATAATATTTTGTCACCTTCAAGTGGAAAACCAATTATTGTGCCGTCGCAAGACATAATCTTAGGTTTATATTATTTATCAATGGAGAGTGATGGCCAAAAAGGTGAAGGAATGATATTTTCTTCTCCAAGCGAGGTTTTGATGGCTTTAGACAATAATCAAGTCCATCTTCAAGCAAAAGTTAAAGTAAGGGTTAATGTTTTTGATAAAAATGGAAACGAGATATCAAAAATTTTAGATACTACCCCTGGTAGGGCTAAGCTATCTACATTATTACCAAATCACAACTCTGTGGACTTTAATACTGTTAATAAATTGATGACTAAAAAGGAAGTAACTAACGTTATTGACTTTGTTTATCGCCATTGTGGACAAAAAGACACTGTTATTTTTTGTGATCAAATAATGGCCATGGGTTTCAAACATGCTTGCACGGCTGGAATTTCTTTTGGTATATCAGATCTAGAAACACCTCAGGCTAAATCTGATTTAATGGCTAAAGCCGAAAAACAAGTTAAAGATTTTGAACAACAATATCAGGATGGGTTTATAACTCAGGGTGAAAAATACAACAAAGTTGTAGATGTATGGTCAAAATGCTCAGATGATGTTGCAGATGCAATGATGAAAAACATATCAACAATTAAAGTTGGTCAACCTGTAAACTCAGTTTGGATGATGGCTCACTCTGGTGCAAGGGGTTCTGCGGCTCAAATCAAGCAACTTGCTGGTATGAGAGGTTTAATGGCTAAACCATCTGGTGAGATTATAGAAACACCAATTAAATCCTCTTTTAAAGATGGGCTAAATGTTCTTGAGTATTTTAACTCTACTCATGGAGCTAGAAAAGGATTGGCTGACACTGCCTTAAAAACTGCTAATTCGGGTTACTTGACAAGAAGATTAGTAGATGTTGCACAAGATTGTATTGTTACAGAAGATGACTGTGGTACAGATAACGGTTTTGTTATGCGTGCAGTTATTGAGGGTGGTGATATTATTGAGCCTCTATCTGAAAGAATATTGGGTAGAACTACAGCTGATCAAATTCTTAATGTTTCAAATGAAGTTATATTAGAAAAGGGTGTAATCATATCTGAAGATGATATTGAGAAAATTGAAATGGCTGGAGTTGATAATGTCAAAGTTAGATCAGCACTTACATGTGAAACTCAACCTGGTATATGTGCGGCATGCTATGGAAGAGATTTAGCTAGAGGAACGCCAGTTAACATAGGTGAGGCAGTTGGAGTTATCGCTGCTCAGTCAATTGGTGAACCAGGAACCCAATTAACAATGAGAACATTTCATATTGGAGGTGCTGCTCAGCGTGGTGCTGAACAGTCTAAGATTGAAGCTCCCTTTGATGGCAAAATCAAACTAGATAATGCGACTTTGGTAACTACCGAGGATAGTAGTCAAATTATACTTTCTAGATCTTCTGAAATGCTTATTTTAGACGAACAAGGTAGAGAAAAAGCTCGTTATCGTCTGCAATATGGAGCAAAGTTGTTAAAACAAGATGGTTCCATGGTCAATGCAGGTGAGGTTTTAGTTGAATGGGATCCTTATACAATTCCTATTATAACTGAGAAAGAGGGAACTGCTCATTATGTAGATCTTGTAGATGGAATTTCAATGAGAGAGGAAGTTGATGACTCAACTGGAATAGGTAGTAGAGTCGTAATTGACTGGAAGCAGCAATCTGGTGGGTCAAACTTAAGACCAAGAATAACTTTAAGGGATGATGATGGTGAGGTTATTAATTTACCTAATGGACTTGAAGCCAGATACTTTATGTCCATGAATGCCATTTTGAGTGTTGAAAATGGAAGCAAGGTTAAAGCAGGAACAGTGTTAGCGCGTATTCCGAGAGAGAGCTCTAAAACCAGAGATATAACTGGAGGTTTACCTAGGGTGGCAGAGCTTTTTGAAGCAAGAAAACCAAAGGATTTTGCAATAATTTCTGAAAGTGATGGAGTTGTTGAATTTGGAGCTGATTATAAAGCTAAGAGAAGAATTAGAGTTGTTCCTCAAGATGCTAACGATGAAGCTGTTGAATATATGGTTCCTAAAGGTAAACTTTTAGCTGTTCAAGAAGGTGACTTTATCAGAAAAGGAGATATGATTATTGATGGTAGTCCTGTTCCGCATGATATTTTGAATATATTAGGTGTAGAAGCATTAGCTGACTACCTTGTTAAAGAAGTTCAAGATGTTTATAGATTACAGGGGGTGAAAATCAATGATAAACATATTGAAGTTATTGTTAGGCAGATGTTACAAAAAGTTGAAGTTACTGACCATGGTGACTCAACATTTCTTAATGGAGAACATGTAAACAGGCTTGACTTTAAACTGGCTAATGAAAAAATAATTAAAGAAGATGGCATTCCTGCAAAAGGTGTATCTGTTCTTTTAGGAATTACCAAGGCTAGTTTGCAAACTGAAAGTTTTATTTCTGCGGCATCTTTCCAAGAAACAACTCGTGTTCTAACTGAAGCAGCAGTGTCTGGTAAATCAGACCCTCTTGCTGGTTTGAAAGAAAACGTAATTGTTGGGCGCCTGGTTCCTGCTGGTACTGGGTCTGTCGTTAACAAACTTAGAATGACAGCAAATAGAAGGGATAAAGAGATAATAGAAGAAATGTCAAAAGAAGAGGCAATTTTAATTGACGATACAGAAGGTAATAACGATTAAATAAAACTGAAAAATAATGAATAAAATTTAATTTTTATTCTTGACCATTTATTGTGTTAAGAATACAATCCCGCGAATTGGGTTCTGGTAGTAATTTAATTAGACGCTAACCCTTCAACGTAACGGAATTAATAAAGCTGACGAATTCCAGTTTTAATGAGGACTATTTAATGCCTACGATTAATCAACTTATAAGGCATGGCCGTGAAAGGCCTGTCAATAAAACAAAAGTACCTGCAATGCAGTCATGTCCTCAAAAAAGAGGTGTCTGTACTCGCGTTTACACAACCACGCCAAAAAA
>Ga0075502_1702246_pt1 | contig 12246 bp, 3 predicted proteins | sample DEB08_RNA1_9_FD_73449 | JGI IMG/M metagenome (GOLD analysis project Ga0075502, IMG submission 73449) | Aqueous microbial communities from the Delaware River and Bay under freshwater to marine salinity gradient to study organic matter... | ecosystem: Environmental > Aquatic > Marine > Intertidal... | reverse complement strand
ATGCCGGCTGAATTGTCATGGGCAAACATCGCCCAAAAAGGTACTTTGCCGAAGCCCCGCTCCGGCCACTCTCTTACATTCGTCGATCGCGGCAACTACATCATGTATGGTGGTATCGAGGATGCCCCTGCTGGTGGCAAGATTGCCCCCAATGGAGACCTGTACTCCATGAAGCTCCATCTCAAGGAGTGCCGTTGGGAGAAGGAGAAAGGACAAGGTGATGAGATCCCACCACCAAGAGCCCAGCACGTTGCCTTGGCCACCCCTAAGTTCGACCGTGTTTTCATTTATGGTGGTCACACCACCCCAACCCAGCGCCTGAATGACTGCTGGTGGCTGAAGACCTCTGACTACACCTGGTCCCGTGTTACTGGTGACAAGCCAGTGGCTCCAAACCAGGAGTCCGCAATCAAGGCCCCACCACCCCGCGCCAACGCCGGAGCTTGCTTCTACAACGGCAAGTTCTGGATCTACGGCGGTCACGGTGGTCTCAACTACGCCCGCATTGCCTTCAGCGACATCTACTCTTTCGATATTGAGACCGAGGTCTGGGAGAAGTACGAGCCAGTCCAGACCCAATCCCCATTGCCAGATGGCCGTGGTGGCCACACCTTGTTCGCCTTTGAGGACAAATTGTACTCCTATGGTGGCTGGAACTCCGAGACCCAGTACAACAACTTGATTGTCTTCGACTTGAACACTTGCGAGTGGTCTGACCCAGATATCTACAACGATGTGTCCAGATGGAACCACTCCGCCATCATGGTTGAGGCCATCCCAACCTGGAAGTACTTCATCTTCGGTGGTGAGTCCACCAACTTCGCTGAAGGTCAGCCACGTACCTTCGGTGCCTACGTCAACAGCTCCTACTTCTTGGACATCGGTACCATGACCTGGACCGAGATCAAGCCAGAGAGCACCGAGGTCATGCCAGTTGCTCGCGAGTACGCTGCTTGCTCCTATGACTATGCCAATTCCCGCCTTCTTATCTTCGGCGGCTGGAACAACGGCTGGTTGAACGATATGCACGCTCTTGCCGTCAACAAGATTGTCGGTCCATCCTACGCCATTACTGAGATTGACCCACCACTCGGTCAACTCACTGGTGGTATCCCAGTGACCATCAAGGGTCAGGGCTTCAAGGACCAAACCATCCGCGTCTACTTCACTGTTGGCAAGCAGTGGGTTGACACCCCAAGCAAGAACACCGTCGAGACTGGCGGTACCTTCGTCAGCGAGACCGAGATGACCGCTGTGACTCCAAGCTTTGAGCAATTCGGACCAAAGGAGTGCACAGTCCAGCTTTCCATTCTCGGAAACGAGTTGACCACCACCTACGTCTACTACTCCTACTTCTTGAACACCCGTGCCGCCAAGTCCCTTGCCTTCGGCCCAGGTACCCTCAAGGAGCAAGCCGTTGGTGAGGATGTTACCTTCATCATCCAGGCCCGTAACGAGGAGAACCAGAACCGTAAATCTGGCCGTGATGTCTTCCAAGTCAAGATCAAGCACGAGAATGGAACTGAGGTCCCATGCGAGCTCGATGACAAGGATGATGGTCAGTACTATGTGACCTACCACCCAGAGGTTGAGGGCACCTACAACATTGAGGTTCTCTTCAAAGATGACAAGGAGAAGATGGTCCCACTGAGAGGTTCACCCTACCAGGCCACCTTTGTTGCCTCTGCCCCAGCCAACATCAACGCTCTTAAGTCCCCACACTTGCCCAAGTACGTGACCAAGGTCATCGATGAGTGCCAGAAGTGGATGAAGGAGTCCAGCGCTCAAGCCAAGACCTCCGACAAGGACTTGACTGAGATCAAGCAGCTCCTCGGAGTTGTTGATGCCGTCAAGACCGTGCAAGAGCAGTCTGAAAGCATGTTGCTCCAACTTGACCAGCTTGAGGAGACCCTCACCCTTTTGCAATCCCTGGGCACCGCCAAGGACTCCCAGATCAAGCAGTCCAAGAAGTTGTTCGATGACTTCACCTCATTGAAGAAGCTCGCCAAGGACACCAAGAAGGAGATCACCCCAATCGTTGCCTCTGAGACCCAAAAGAACAATGTCCAGATTGGCAAGCTCGAGGACGAGCTCAAGCAGTTCATCCAAGAGTTGAAGAAGCGTGACTTCTACAAGTACGACTGTGGCCGTGAGAACGCCCTTGCCAAGCTCGATGGTGTTTACTCCGAGGTCGCTGCCTACGAGCAGAAGACTGAGGACTTCGGCTTCACCGCTGCTAAGTTCGACCACCCCAACCTGATTGACGGATGCAACAAGCACATCGACTCAATCAAGAACGAACTCGGCAACATGAAGATGCTCTGGGACCACATCAGCAACTGCCAGCAGATCTTCGCTGGCTACTTGAATGCCACCTGGGCTGAGACCAAGCCATTCGAGATGGAAGACGAGGTCAAGAAGCTCATGAAGACCCTCAAGGACATGAAGGTTGACAAGAGAGCCAACGCCTACATGGGCATCCTTGATGAGATCAAGAAATGGCTTATCTTCTTGCCACTGATTGCTGAGTTAGCTGACCCAGCCATGAGAGACCGCCACTGGGATGCCATCCGCAGCAAGGTCAAGAAGCAATTCGAAGTCGATGACAAGCTCTTGCTTCAAGACATCTACAACTTGAACCTCCAAGACTACAAGGAAGACGTTGAGGAAATCACCGATCAAGCCAAACAGGAGGCCAAGATGGAGAAGACCCTCCGCAAGCTCGAGGAGATCTGGAAAGACATCAAGTTCGACTTCTACCAACACAAGAACACCGATGTGTTCATGATCCGCCTGACTGATGAGAACTTCGACTTGCTCGAAGAAAACACTAACCAGGCCTCTTCCATGCAATCCTCCCGCTACATCGCCACCTTCGAGACTGAGGTCGAGAGATGGACCAAGTCTCTGTCCAACATCACTGAGATCTTGACTGTCTCTGCTGAGGTGCAGCGCAACTGGGCTTACTTGGAGAACTTGTTCTTGCACTCCGATGAGGTGAAGAAGGAGCTGCCAGAGCAAGCCAAGCAATTCGTCTTTATTGATCAGGAGGTCAAGCGCATCCTCAAGGACGCCCACCAGAAGGAGTACACCATTACTTTCTGCGACCAAGACTGGGTTTTGAAGAGCTTCGAAAACGTGCTTTCCCAATTGCAGGTTTGCGAGAAGGCCTTGAACAAGTTCATGGAGGAGAAGCAGAAGTGCTTCCCAAGATTCTATTTCACTTCATCATCTGACTTGCTCGACATTTTGTCCAACGGTAACATGCCAGCCAAGATCATGAAGTTCATGTCCAAGATTTTCCAAGCCATTGAGAACTTGGAACTTAAGGAGTCCGGTGATGAGAGACCAGTTGCCATTGGTATGCACACCAACGTTGGTAAGGAGTACGTCGAGTTTACCACCAACCTTAAGTTGCTCGGTAAGGTCGAGAACTATCTCCAAGAGGTTATCAACACCATGAGATCCTCCCTGAGAGACGTCGCTGCTGCTTCACTCAAGCGCTACTTCGAGCACGGTAAGGAGAAGTGGTTGACCATGGACCCAGCTCAGACCACCTTGTTGATCAACATGATGAACTGGACCACTGATGTCGAGAAGGCCTTCCACGCTCTTAAGGCCAACCCTAACGCCATGAAGGAGGCCCATCAGAACCAGGTTAAGCTCCTCTCCGACTTGATTAGAATGGTCCAGGGTGATCTTTCCAAGCCAATGCGCCAAAAGATTGGTTGCATGATTACCATGGATGCTCACTCCCGTGATATCATTGATCAGCTTCACAGAGAGAAGGTCATGAACTCCGAGGAATTCCAGTGGCAATCCCAGCTCAAGGTCTACTTCTTGGAAGACATCAAGGACTATCAGCTGAGAATTGCTGATGCCCAGTTCATGTATGGTTACGAGTATCTCGGTAACGGTCCACGTCTTGTGATTACCCCACTCACTGATAGAATTTACGTGACTGCCACTCAAGCCTTGCACTTGTCCATGGGTTGCGCTCCAGCTGGTCCCGCCGGTACCGGTAAGACTGAGACCACCAAGGATTTGTCATCTGCCCTTGCCAAGGCCATTTATGTGTTCAACTGCTCTGATCAGATGGACTACAAGTCTATGGCTGGTATCTTCAAGGGTCTTGCTGCCTCAGGCTCTTGGGGCTGCTTCGATGAGTTCAACAGACTGGTGCCAGAGGTGTTGTCTGTGTGCTCTATTCAGTTTAAGTCCGTGACTGACGCCATCAAGGGCCGTCGTTCCCGCTTCAGACTTGACGGTGACGAGATGGACCTCGACCCAAGCTGCGGTGCCTTCATTACCATGAACCCAGGTTACATCGGTCGCTCTGAGTTGCCAGAGGGTCTCAAGGCCCTGTTCAGACCAATCACTGTAGTCGTGCCAGATTTGGAACTCATTTGCGAGAACATGTTGATGTCTGAAGGTTTCGTTGAGGCCAAGATCCTCGCCAGAAAGTTCACCAGACTGTACTTCCTGTGCAGAGATTTGCTCTCCAAGTGCCCTCACTACGATTGGGGTCTCCGTGCTATTAAGTCCGTGTTGGTCGTGGCTGGTGCCTTCAAGCGTGCTGAGCCAGATGTTGCTGAGTTGGCTATTTTGCTCAGAGCCTTGAGAGATTTCAACACTCCAAAGATTATTGCCGAGGATTGGGACATTTTCTTCGGTCTTCTTGGAGATTTGTTCCCAGGCGTTGAGGTCGCCAGAGCTCGTGACATGAGATTCGAAGGTGTCATTGAGAAGACCACTATTGCCCAGGGATTGCATCCAGACCCACAGTTCATCTTGAAGGTCGTCGAGTTGGGTGAGTTGCTCGTGATTCGTCACTGTGTGTTCACCATGGGACCACCAGGTGCCGGTAAGTCCACCACCTGGAAGACTCTCGCCAAGTCCAAGACCGCTGATGGCCTCAAGACCACCTTGGTTGACTTGAACCCCAAGGTCGTCAGCACCAACGAGTTGTATGGTGTTTGCGACCCCAAGACTCGTGACTGGAAGGACGGTCTCATGTCAAACAAGATGAGATCCCTGTCCGAGGAGCCAAACAACGACCCCAAGTGGATTGCCCTTGATGGTGACTTGGACGCCAACTGGATTGAGTCAATGAACTCCGTCATGGACGACAACAAGTTGCTCACTTTGGCCTCCAACGAGCGTATCGTGCTTAAGCCACACATGAGACTGATCTTCGAAATCAGAAACTTGAAGTTCGCCACCCCAGCTACCGTCTCCCGTGCCGGTATCCTCTACATCTCCGACTTCAGCGGCTACCAATGGCGCGCCTACGTGAAGTCCTGGATCGCCCAATAGAAGTACGACGCCGAGCGCAAGAAGGATCTCCAAACCTTGTTCGACAAGTACATTGACGAGTCCTTCAAGCACATCAAGAAGACCTTCAAGTACACCGTGCCAATCATGGACATCCAGGTCATCATGACCATGTGCAAGTTGCTCGAGTCCATCCTTGCCAGCAACGAGGTCAAGGGTCTCGAGTACGTCTTCGTCTTCGCCTGCGTCTGGTGCATGGGTGGTGGCTTTGCCGAACTCAACGGTGTCAACTACAGACGTAACTTCTCCGACTGGTGGAAGGACAAGTGGAAGATTGTCAAGTTCCCAGCCAAGGGTACCGTCTTCGATTACTACATCGACTACGAGGCCAACAAGCCAGAGGAGTGGATCAAGATGCAAACCAAGGACATCACTGACTCCATTGACACCTCCAAGCCAATCCAGAGCACCACTGTGCCAACCACTGACACCATCTCTACCCAGTACTTGATGCGCAAGTTCATTCAAGTCAACATTTCACCAATGTTGGTGGGTAACGCCGGTTGCGGTAAGACCCAAATCACCAAGGGTCTCCTCAACGAGATGACCTCCGTTGGTGACGAGTATCTCCAACAGATTATCAACTTCAACTACTACACCGACTCAACCTTGCTGCAATCCCAGCTTGAGTCCATGCTCGAGAAGAAGGCTGGTAAGACCTATGCTCCACTCGGCAAGTACAAGCTCCTTCAATTCATTGATGACTTGAACATGCCTCAGTTGGATCCATATGAGACCCAGACCGCTATTTCCCTTTTGCGTCAGCACAAGGACTACGAGCATTGGTATGAGCGTGGCACCAAGTGGGCTCTTAGAGACATCAAGAACACCATGTACATCACTGCCATGAACCCAACTGCCGGTTCCTTCCAAGTTGACCCACGTCTGCAAAGATGGTTCTGGATTGCTGCCATTCCATTCCCAGAGCAGAGCTCATTGAACACCATCTTCTCTGCCTTCTTGAACAAGCACTTCAGCAAGTTCAAGGGCACGATCCAAGAGTTGGTTGCTCCAGTCATCAAGTCTGCCTTGACCCTGCACGGCAATGTCGAGACCACTTTCAGAAAGACCGCCGCCAACTTCCACTACGAGTTCAACGTGCGTCACTTGACCAACGTGTTCCAGGGTCTCTTGGTCGCCAGACCAGAGGCTATCAAGGAGCCAGATAACTTGATCAAGCTTTGGCTCCACGAGTCCGAGCGTGTCTACGGTGATCGTCTCGTCAACGCCGAGAACTTGGCCCAGTACAGACTTTTGGCTGCCGATATCACCAAGAAGAACTTCGGCAAGTTCAACTTGAACAAGTACTTCCAACAGCCAACCCCAGAACCACTGATCTTCGCTTACTTCGTCGGCGGTCTTGACGAGAAGCTTTACGATCAGTTCCCAGGCATTGATGCTTTGTCCGTCAGACTCAGAGATGCTCTCCGTGAGTACAACGAGTTGAACGCTGCTATGGACTTAGTGTTGTTCGACGATGCTATGAAGCACGTGACCAAGATCACCCGTATTGTGTCTCAATCTTCCGGCCACGCCTTGTTGGTCGGTGTGGGTGGCTCTGGTAAGCAATCACTCTCCAGATTGTCCAGCTCTATCTGCCAGTTCAGAACCGTGGGTATCATGATCTCATCCACCTATGGTCTTAACGAATTGAAGGCTGACTTGCAGGGCTTCTACAACCGCGCTGGTTGCAAGGACGAGGGTCTTATGTTCCTCTTCAACGAAGGTCAGATCACCAACGAGAGATTCATGGTGTCCCTGAACGATTTGCTTGCCTCCGGTGAGATCACTGACTTGTTCAATGACGAAGACATGGAAGGCATTGTTAACAACGTGCGTCCAGCTGTCAAGGGCGAGGGCATTGTCGACAACAAGGACAACTGCATCAAGTTCTTCTACGACAGAGTCAGAAAGAACCTGCACATGTCTCTTTGCTTCTCGCCAGTCGGTGACGGCTTCAGAAACAGAGCCAGAAAGTTCCCAGCCTTGGTTAACTGCACAGTCATCGATTGGTTCCACCCATGGCCAGAGGATGCTTTGCTCTCTGTCGCTGAAAAGTTCTTGGCTCCAGTTGAGATGCCAAACGATGATGTGCGCAAGGCCATCGTTCAGTTCATGCCCTACTCTTTCAAGGTCGTGAACCAGCAATCCGACGTTGTGTTCAATGCTGAGCGCAGATACGTCTACACCACTCCAAAGTCTTTCTTGGAGTTGATCAAGCTCTTCATCAACATGCACACCAAGAAGGTCAAGGCCCTCCAAGACTCCAAGGAGAAGTACGAGCTCGGTGTCATCAAACTGAATGAGACCTCCACTATGGTCGCTGATCTTGAGGCTAACCTTAAGGTCTTCTCGGTTGAGGTCGAGAAGATCAAGAAGGTCGCCGACGAGCAAGCTAAGACTGTCGGAGCTGAGAAGGAGATTGTCGATGCTGAGGCTGAAAAGGCTAACATCGAGTCTGAGAAGTGCGCAGTTATCGCAGAGCGTGTCTCCGCTGAGAAGGCTTCCGTCGAAGCTGATCTTGCTGAGGCTTTGCCAGCCGTCGAGAAGGCCGAGGCTGCTTTGGCCGGTCTCAACGTTAAGGACTTCCAGATGTTGAAGGCTCTTAACTCCCCACCAGCTGCCGTCGGTATGGTCTTCACCTGCGTGTTGCACTTGCTTTCTGGTGTCGATCCACTCGTGCCAGTTGACAAGAAGGGCAAGCTCAACGCTGAGAACCCATGGAAGGCTGCCCTGAAGCTCATGGCTAACCCACAGAACTTCCTCAACACCCTGAACGCCTTCAAGGCTGACATTGATAACGAGCGTGTTAAGGCACAGAACTTCGCCGCTATTCAGACTGACTTGGCCCGTGAGGACTTCACCCCAGAGATTATCAGAGGTAAATCCTCCGCCGCTGCCGGTCTTTGCGATTGGATTATCAACATTAACACCTACTATAACGTGTTTGTGTCCGTCGAGCCAAAGAAGCAAAAGGTGGCTGCCGCTACTGCTGAATTGGAGGCTGCCAACGAGAAGAAGGCAACTATGGAGGCTATGGTCGCTGAGCTTTCCGCCAAGCTTGCCATCCTCCAGGCTGATTTCCAGAAGGCCATGGACGAGAAGAACAAGGCCGAGGCTGAGGCTAACAAGTGCGCTAAGCGTCTTGACTCCGCCAACAGATTGGTGAACGCTCTCGGCTCTGAGTCCGAGCGTTGGAACAACGCCATTGTCCAGCTCGGAATCGATTTGGACTGCATCATTGGTGATGTCTTGCTCGCCTCATCATTCGTGTCCTATGTTGGTCCATTCGCCAAGAAGTACAGAGAGACTATTATCAACGATAGCTTCATGACCTACTTCAAGGAGAAGAATGTCCCATGCTCACCAAACTGCAACCCACTCGTTATTTTGACCAACGATGCCCAAAAGGCCGAGTGGAACACCCAGAAGTTGCCAAACGATCAGGTTTCTACCGAAAACGGTGCTATCTTGACCAGCTCTGACAGATACTCCTTGATGATTGATCCACAATTGCAGGGTATCACCTGGATCAGAACCAAGGAGGCCAAGAACAACTTGGAAACCACCCGTCTTACCCCAGAGTCCATGGCTCAAGCCATCAGAGTCTTGGAGAGATGCGTTGAGCAGGGCCGCCCAGTGCTCATTGAGAACTTGGATAACGCTATTGATGCTTCCATCTCACCAATCTACGCTCGTCAAATCATCAAGCGTGGTAGAACCTCCATCATCAAGATGGGAGACAAAGAGTTGACCCTTGACCCAGGCTTCAACTTGTTCTTGCACACCAAGTTGTCCAACCCACACTACCCACCAGAGATCCAGGCCGAGTGTACCTTGATCAACTTCACTGTGACTGAGTCCGGTCTTGAGGATCAATTGCTCACCCTGGTCGTCAAGAAGGAGAGACCCGACTTGGCCGCCAAGAAGGAGGAGCTTATTTCCCAACAGAACGAATTCAAGATCACCCTTAAGAGACTTGAGGACGGCTTGCTCCAGCAGCTTGCCGAGGCCACCGGTGATATTCTCGAGAACATTGAGCTCATTGAGTCCCTCGAGCAGTCCAAGGCCCTCTCCACCGAGATAACCCAAAAGGTCGAGATCGCCAAGGTGACCGAAGTCTCCATCAACGAGGCCTCCGAGAACTACAGACCAGCTGCCAACCGTGGTGCCCTTGTCTTCTTCATGATGATTGAGTTGACCAGAATCCACTCTTACTACAAGTTCTCACTTGACTCCTTCATTATTGTCATCAACCGTGCCATTGACATTGTTGCCGAGAGAATGAACCCCAAGAAGGAGGAGAAGGAAGCACCAGAGGAGGGTGCTGAGCCAGCTGAGGAAGCCGCTGACGAGGAGGAGCAACAGGAAGAGGAAGAGCAGGAGATGACTCCACGCACCCTCAAGGCCAGAGTGATGGCCCTGATTGACTCTATCACCTACGAAGGCTTCAACTACATCCGCAGAGGTACCTTCGAGCGTCACAAGTTGATCATTTCAACCATGTTGTGCTTCAGAATCAACATCAGAAAGGGCCTGATCAAGGAGAACGAAGTCAATGCCCTCGTTAAGAAAGAAATCGCTCTTGATGCCGGTAACCAGCCAGAGTCCCTTAAGTTCATTATGGAGTCCGCCTGGCCAGCAGTCAAGGGTCTTGAGCAAGTCAAGCTCTTCGAGAACTTGGTCAGCCAGATGGAGGGTGAGGCCCTTCAATGGCGTAAGTGGTACATGGACGAGAAGGCTGAGTCAGTTGAGTTGCCACGTGCCCACAAGGACTGCTCACTCTTCCACCGTCTGCTCTTGCTCAGAGCTATGAGACCAGACAGACTTACTGGCGCACTGGTTCAGTACGTCACTGAGAACCTTGGTCTCGAGTACGTCGAGCAGCCATCATTCGATGTGTTTGAGCTCTTCAAGGAGACTAGACCAACTATCCCAACCTTCTTCGTGCTGTTCCCAGGTGTGGACCCAACCACTGATGTCGAGAAGATTGGTTTCGCCAACAACAAGTCTATTGAGGCTGGTACCTTCACCAACATCTCCATGGGTCAAGGTCAAGAAGAGAACGCTAACTTGGTGCTCCAGAAGTCCGCCAAGGAAGGCCACTGGTGCATGTTCTAGAATGTGCATCTCATGATCAGCTGGATGAAGAAATTCGAACGTCAGTTCGAGATGGCTATTGAGGGTGGTGCTCACCCAGAATTCCGTTGCTTCATCTCTGCCGAACCACCACCGTTGCCACAAATGGAGATCATCCCAGAGTCTATCATGCAAAACGCCATTAAGGTTGCTAACGAGGCTCCACAAGATCTCAAGTCCAACTTGCGTCGTTGCTTCTCCAAGTTCGACGAGTCCCACTTCGAACGCGCCAAGAGCCACAAGCCAAGCGAGTTCAAGGCCATCCTCTTCGGTCTGTGCATGTTCCACTCCCTTATTGTTGGTCGCAAGAAGTTCGGCTCCCAGGGCTGGTCCCGTAACTACAACTTCAACGATGGTGACTTGACCATCTGCGGAGATGTGTTGCACAACTACTTGACCAAGTACGAGAAGGTGCCATACGCTGATTTGGCCTACATCTACGGTGAGATCATGTACGGTGGTCACATTACCGACGGTTGGGACAGAAGAACCAACAACTCCTACCTGCACGTCTTGATGAGACCAGAGATCTTGCAACAGATGCAACTTACTCTTGCTCCAGGCTACAAGTCCCCAGACCCGAACAAGTTCGACCGTGAGGCCTACAGAAAGTACATCGAGGAGAAGCTCCCACCAGAGATCCCACAGATGTTCGGTCTTCACCCCAACGCTGAGATCGGCTACTTGACCACTCAGTCTGAGACCCTGTTCAGCACTATCTTGTCCGTTTCCGGCGGTGGTGCCGGTGGTGGTGGCGATGACGCCAAGGTCAAGACTATCATCAACAACTTCTTGGGCCAGTTGCCAGCTGACTTCAACATGATTGAGGTTCACGGCCGTGCTAAGGACAAGACCCCATACGTTGTTGTGTGCTTGCAGGAGTGCGAACGCATGAACATCCTCTTGAGTGAGATCCGTTCATCACTCAACGACTTGGATGCTGGTCTCCGCGGTGCCCTTAACATCACCGATGCTATGGAGACCTTGGCTAACCAGCTCAACTTGAACATTGTTCCAACCTTCTGGGAGAAATACGCCTATGCCTCCAAGAAACCACTTTTGGACTGGTTCGCTGACATGAGAGAGAGACAGGCCCAACTCGTCAACTGGTCTGAGGCCCTTGAGACCCCAGCCGTTGTCTGGATTTCCGCTCTGTTCAACCCAATGTCCTACTTGACTGCTATTATGCAAGTGACTGCCCGTGCCAACATGTTGCCACTCGACGACATGGCTCTTGTTACTGAGGTGCTTAACACCAAGGACAAGAGTGAGTACCCAGAGTTCGCCTCAGAGGGTGCCTACATCTACGGTTTCTTCTTGGAAGGTGCCGGTTGGGAAATGGGCCGCGGCGGCGAGCAAGGCTACTTGACTGAGATGTAGCTTAAGGACTTGCATCCAGTGCTCCCAATTGTCCACGTGACTGCTGTCAAGACTGAGAACAAGAAGACTAAAGGATTCTACGATTGCCCAGTCTACACCACCTCTGCCAGAGGTGCCACTATTGTCTTCACTGCTGGCCTCCAAATGGAGAGTGAGGACTCCGACCCACACAGATGGGTGCTTGCTGGTGTCGCCCTTATCATGTAACCAGAGTGATGAAGGCACTAGCTGAATAGCTTCTGGGAACGAAGTGTCAATTCACCTGTTTGGCTTGTCTTTGCATGGCTGGGCCGCGCGGGGGTTCGTCGGACTGACTCCAATGAGCTGAGATGGTCCCAACTGCTGCGTCAGGCTCTAAAAGTGCACAGCTGGTCAGGCTGAGTGAAATTTGAT
>Ga0075502_1011201_pt1 | contig 12337 bp, 21 predicted proteins | sample DEB08_RNA1_9_FD_73449 | JGI IMG/M metagenome (GOLD analysis project Ga0075502, IMG submission 73449) | Aqueous microbial communities from the Delaware River and Bay under freshwater to marine salinity gradient to study organic matter... | ecosystem: Environmental > Aquatic > Marine > Intertidal... | reverse complement strand
AAGCAAATCGTGTCAATTATTTCAGATGGCAGCGTCTCGCAACGTCTTCGCTCACGTGCAATCCAATTCCTGACGCATATCGCGCGCAAGGACACCCGAATCCACCAGCTGATTCTGCAGGAAATTGACTTCGCGACTCTGCTGCACACAAATATGTTCGCGATCAACCAAGAGGCGATGATCCCAATCGCAGCTGAGTTCTTGAAGTGTTTCCAGACGTGCGCGAGCTTCTTGAAAGATCTCTATGCTATTCTCATTCAGCAAGTACGAGCTATGCCTAATGGTATGGCTAGCTTTGCAGGGTATGAAGCGCTGGTTGGCATGCTTAAATGGGCGTTGCCGCTTGATACTGAGAGCACATTAATGGTGTTGGTTGATACCCTTTGCTAGCAGGTGCTTACTAAGATTGCAAAGGTGCAGACCAAGGACTAAATCATGTTTAGATCGCGCTTCTAGGCTGATTCAGGCAACCATTGCTAGTATCCATTCGATAAGTACAAGTTTGTTGCTGCTAATGCTTAAACTTCTGAGAATGCGGCACCCACTAAAGTTGCATCGCTCAAAAAGCGTGATGATCTCATCTACGAGGTGCAGATGGAGATGGGTCAAGCCAAGAGCACTACTCAGACTGTGGCGCTGAATTTCTTCGCTGAAACTGAGGTCAACATGCTCAAGCTTTACTTCTCGAGTGCCAAGGCTGGTGGCTCTTACTCATTCACTGTCACTGTTAGTGATGGTGACCGTATTGTATACCATAAGCTTTTCCCTCTGCAAACTTTCCACCAGTTCGTTCAGATGCCCTACGAGGCTAAAGCAGACTAAAACTGTGACCACGCACTGACGATCAACGGTCTTTGCCACATTACCAAGTCATTGAAGGTAAGCGTGAGCTACCAGTCGCTTGTCTCCACGATTGACCCGAAGTCAACAGATTACCTCCCGCAAATGATGGTGGAAACGTACGGTAAATTCGCTGAGAGCCAGCGTGTTGAAGCCTCTAACTACTAGAATGGTATTATAAAGGCGCTTACCGCTGAGATCAAGGACAAACCCTACCAGATCAATAAGAGTTACCAGGTGTACGTGATTTCATCGAAGGGTGCCAAGGTAACCAAGTACCTACCCGTGGTAAATGCAGAGGCGCCCTCCCCACAAGAGGAGGCACCCACCACCACCGCAGCGAAGACAGTATCTGAGCCCATGGTGGCTGCTGAGACTAACACAGTGGCGTCGCAAGAGCGCGAGATTTCCGACTTGAATCGTTTACAGCTCGCCATGTCAAACTACATGGTCAATAATCAGCGCAAGGAAATCCCCGACCTCGCGAAGAAAATCTACAATACGCAGTTGACTGTGAAGGCTGGCTCAGCTGTCAAGCCTGAAGTCGACTGCCTCCATTACTTAGTGACTGTGGCAAATGATTTGTCCAAATTGATCCACCACATTAAGACTGTAAACCAAGTCGATGATTTAAGTCCCTACTTCAAGAAATCATGTGCCAACATTACTGATTTCTGCTTAGACTACTTCGAGCACTTGGTAGTAAATGAGACCGTTGCCACCGCACAATAATCAATCAAGTTCTTGTAGAGCTGTCTCTTCGAAATGATTAGTACCGAGCAGAAAGATGAATTAATCGCGAGAATCATTGACAAATTCTTGACTGAACCAATGAGCCATATTTCTCAGAAGGCCGTGATCGACGGAGCAATCTTACTCGGGGTCAATGACCGCCAATTGATCATATATCTGAAGAGTAAGGTCGAACCCTTCATGAATGGACAGAAGGCTGCCAAGTCACCCATTACGACTGTATTTTCGGTGCTCGCACTCGTGCAGGGCTGCTACGAGAAGCTCAAGCAAGTCGGAGCTGCTGAGGAGAGGCAGGCTGAGCTGGTTGATGGCGAGATGAACCTGAATGAGCAGTACAAAACTCTGTTCTACATGGTTCACTGGCTGTGCAAAAACCCCAACCAGCTGTTCAGCAAGGCAGAGCAGATCGCACTCCTCACTCACTTGACGAGAGCCCTTAGCGAGCTGAGCAAGGTCGTGGAGTACTCAGTCTTGGTGAAGTTGCTCGACGACCGCGAAGCGATGGACACAATCGACATCGACTTCATTTGCTTCCAAAATAAACAACTCAACGAGCACCGCATCAAGTCAATGCAGCGCATTATTGGCAGACTCGACCTGGCTGCCGAGAAGACTGATGCAGCGAAGCAAGCTGCAAGAGAGCTTATTAAGCTGATGCAAGGTACTTGCAAACATGAGGAAGTCGTTATGACATGGCTTGTTGAGCATAAGATTGACTAGCTGCAGGGTCGTGAATCAAACATTGAAGACCCCCACCGCAAGAAACTAACACAGCTCTGTGATCGCGACCAGTCACTTTGGCTCAGCCAAGTCAATAAATCTATCGACAACTACCTTAGCACAAAGTCGTAGATTGAGAAGTTCACAGCTTTCGTAAGCAGTGAAGATACAGCGGTGACTGAAGACAATGCACTTCTGCCCGTCATCAAGAAGTTGATCACGATGCTGCAAACGACGAACCAGTCTGGTGAGGCTTGCCCAAGCCAGGTGTGGACCCTGGCGCTCAGGTCACTCCGCACCGTCGACGTGAAGCAGCTTGTGGACTCGCAGATCCTCGAACAGATGATTGACGCGTTCCTCGCCTCGAACGAGAAGATCCAGCAGACCACCTACACCTAAATTTTGCGCATTTCTGAGCAGATTGCCTCGACTAACAAGAGCGGCCGCTTCCTCTGCAAACTACTCTTCAAGACCCTGAACTCAATTGAAGCTCGTGCAGTCTCAACTAAGAGTGCTGATTAGGTCGCGATTCTTATCTGCCAGGGCTGGCTCGATATCTTGACGATCGGGCATCTCGGCTCGAATTCGAAGTCCCCGAAGGCTGAAGAACGCCTCAGCGACTCTACGATCAAGGCCACTCTCGAGGCTGAAGATGTCAAATAGATCCTCTAGCAGCTTGGCTAGCACCTTGTCAGATACCTGAACCAGGGTAACTTTGAGGGTGCTTCTGGCGCTAACCCACTTCTCGTGATGAGACTGCAGATTGCCGCCGATATGCTGATCATATGCAAGCGCGCTCAGTCAAGTGTGTCCAAACGCTCAGCGCTTGCAGACCTCTTCGCTGAATGTCAGTAAAACAAGGAGACGTGTGCAATCATGTCGAAAGTCTTCGACTAGCTGATTGCTTGGCTGTTCCTGTCGGGCCGCCTTGACGGAGAGGAAAAAGAGCTCGAGCCACTCGGCATGACTGCTCTTAACACGCCAGCCACCGTGCTTGCGAAGAGCATTTCCACGTAGCTGCAGGAGCTCCTCGTGTTGGTCTCTGACTGTCACGCTAACTCTGCAGTTATTTAGCTCGCTCTCTCAAGCTTAACGCAAGTTGTGCGCAGCATGAACGAAAAGGTTGTCCAACGCTCAATCCAAGACAAGCTCAGCTTCTTCGTTGGAGTAAAGTTGACCAAACGCACCAACAATTTGTTCACGAAGCTGCTTGGTCATTGGCTTGTGAGTGATACTCTTGTTGAGTTCTTTGTCTTTGAGCTCAAAGGGTTCGACTTCCTTTTGGATACGATCTCCGCAGAACATAAGTCGTCCTACGCCTCAGCCGCGATCACCGAGGAGACCAAAGACGAATAGGACGAATCAGCCTTGAAAGGAAGTGACCTTGAGGAAATCTTCATGATGGAAGGCAGCTCACAGTCAAGTGCTGCTGTGAACGGTCAATTCCCAGACCAAGCGCCCGCCACTCAATCAGCTCCATCCGCCCCCGCCTAGCAGCAGCCTCAAAAGGACGCCAAAGGCAACGAAACATTCCAAGCGCAGATAATCGACCTCGCAAAGACTAAGTTCTGCCTGTAGGAAACTTCAGGCAGCGAGTCAGTGACTACCATGCAAAACATCGATTGGCCAGTCAACAAGAAGGCTTACAAACACAAAGTTTACAACAAGAATATCAAGGACTAGCGAGGCTACCTTGAGCACGAGATGCTCTTCAAGTTGAACTAGGACTCGTTGGTGCGTGAAATTTAGATCGGTTTTGTGAACTTCTGGGCCACAGATTCCGAGGTCGTCCTTGAGCCAACCACCGTGCTTGTCCAAGGTGGTGCTGATAAGGATAATCTCACGCATATTGCGGGGCTTGAGGTGCTTACAGACCCCGCTTTCGCCTCCGTCCAATCCACCATCTTCGCACGCAACCTGCAACAATTCGACTCGGAAGTGTCGCCTCTTGGTGAGTCAGTGGCCGCACTGATCAATCGCAAGCTCGACTCAGTTGAGAATTTCAAGTGCAGATGGCTCAAGATCTCAATGCGCCGCAATGCACTTGCCTGCATTGAAAACTCGCCACTTGCAGCGCGCCTCTAGAAGCCAACCATGCTCTCGATCAACTTCATTTCGATGCAGGGCTACGATCTCGGTGCAGTGAAGTCCTCCCCTCAAAGCTTCATCGTTAAAGAACAAAAGAAGGCAGCACTCCAAGTGATGTCGCTTATTTGTTCTGGTGAGTTTGCCAATGTGCTCAAGGTTATCGCTAACCAGCCTGACACAATCCAAAAGATCAAGAATCAGTTTGGACTCCTTGCGTCCCTTGTCGATGACAAATCATCGATGATTGAGCCAACTCTTGTGTCAATTGCTGCGCATAACGCTCAAATGGGTGACTGGATCATTCAAAAGTTCATCACCACACCTGGCTACGAGAAGCATGCAAGCCTCTGCGGCAAGATTATCATCTGTGACAAGGCAAAGGTTGTTGATCGTCTGAAACTACTTATGTCGAAGATTCTCGAACTTTTCGTCCAGATTAATAATGCACCTTCTGGCCAGCCTCAGTTAGTGCAGCGCATCTCCCCCTATATCGATGTTTACATTAAGATTGTGCACTTAGTGGCACCTGAACTCGATTAGTCAGAGATGATTGACCTTAACGTGCCACAAGAGGCCGTCGTTAGAGACCTTCTCGACCATATGAGCAACCCAGCAATTGAGCAAGACTCAGTATACGTCGACAAAGTGCTTCATTTCTTGGCGCTTGTGCTCAGCCCACCAATTCCTTTCACGAATAAGGGTGTTGAGCAGTAGGCATTCGCTAAGATGCTCCTCGAGTCGTCGACGAGTGACGCTAAGAGCTCAATCAGCGAAGAGCAGCAGCAAACCAGATTCAAGGTGATCTCTATCCTTGCCTCCCAGAGCAGTGACATCGCTAACTTGGTCTTGCAGAGCCTCAGCCCACAAATCACTGAGGGTTTACTTGCATGGAATGACCCTGCTCAAATCAACTCGAGACTTGCGATTCGCTGGGCCACTTTCTGGATCAACTGCATTTCTGACTAGAAGGTTAAGGCACGACTCCAGCATGACAAGCTTCCCCTGAAGCTGTACAGTCTGCTGAAAGATGATAACTCCTTCACCAAGATCATCAAGGAGTTCTCAGAGGACTACCTTTCACTGCTTGTTGAGATCATCATGCGCGTTGCCACTGGACACAAAGAGCTTGAAGATGAGCTGACTAATGTGTTAATTAAGGATTTGGACCAACTTCAGTCGAAGCGGGACATGTACTTTGTCAACAAGGTCTTGCTTCCAATGATCCGCACAGAGCTCACAGTACCCATCTGTATTATTGAGCGTAACAAATCTGCGGACTGGGCTGTTAATATCGATTCGCTCTCAACGGGCGGTCAGTCTGACAAAGCAATCAAAGCTGATTACAATAAGTTTGTGCCCTCAGAGCTGATTGACGCTGAGATCCGCCCGAACCTAATCAAGGGCTTTAAGGAGGTTGTCGGCCAAGTTTCCTCAAGCACAGCCAACTCAGCTCTCCAAGGCAACTGGGCCTTAGCTAAGTCAGTAACCTCCGCTCAGCAAATCGGCGAATTCCCCGAACTCTGGAAGAACATTCAGAATAAGGGCCCCATGATGATGCTGATCAAAGGCAAGAACAACCTGGGTGAAAAGTTCCTCTTTGGCGGTTTCTGCTCAAAGCCGATGCCCCCAGCCCCTCAGCACTTCGACAGTGATCAAGACTTGCCTGTGTCGTCAAGCGAGGAAGATTTCCTGTTCGTGCACATTTAGGGTGACGGTTTCCTCTTCTTTAAACCAAACAACAACATCATCATGGAGTTCTTCACTGATTACGAAGAGAATGGCGCTATCAGCATGGGCAGCGACTTCATGCAAATCTCGATGAGCCACGACTTTAACTTACAAGTCGGTCAGACTTGCAGCTTGACTCAACTCCAAATGAACTCGGTGCCCGCAGTCAAGAACGTGAGCGACGCGATGAAGCAGCTGAGTGGTCTCTACACGGGTGACCACAGCAGACTCTTCCAGGTGGAGCGTGCCGAAATCTGGATCGGCAACAGCGACAAGAAAGTCACGATCGCAACTGGCGTCACCGAAAAGCCAAAGAGTCTGATCCAAAAAGTGCTGAACCAAGTCCAAACTTCACCCAGCATTGGCAGCGACCTTTCCCAGTCACACCCCTGGCTGAATGCGCTTTCCCCGCAGAACTACTTCAGGTCGAGGCCAGTGTTCTTTGTGCCCTCGCACTTAACAGTGCGCAAGGCTGCTGAGATCCTGCTCTACCTCAACTAGAGCTAGACCAGCCTCAGCCTGACGAGCCAGCTGCTCAGCGAATTCTCAATGGACGACAAGATCGGCGACTCTTTCGACAAATTCATCGCCAAGTCAGCGAGCGCACAAGCCCACCACAACGTGCTCGATTTGAACTTCTGCGTAGACGACCTGACCTCGCAAGTCCTGATCGACGAAGAGCCAACTGACGTGATTGCCCACGTTCAGTCAAGCTACATGCCTAACAACGTGTTCTTCGACCAGTTCGAAAAGCAAGGTGGCGTGAAGACCCTGATCAAGGGCACCCTGTCGAGCCTGCAAGAATGGAAGAACCAAAAGGTCGCCGATACATGGAAGCTTTGGCTCCAAGAGGTGCAGTCATTCGCTGAGATCCCCTCCTTCTTCAAGGCTTTCTTCAAGAACCGTTCTTGCAAGGAACTCTTGTTTAAAGTGCTCTCTGGCGAGCCTGACAAAGACAGCGATTCGCGCAAATGGGAGCAGGAGCAGAAGGACGCTGTCCAAGTCAACTACAAGATCTTAGCCGAGATCTTCGCGATTTCGAACGACCAGAACATCAGGGACAGCGCGATCGAAGCAGGTTTCCTCCACAGAATCCTCGAAAGACTAGGCGCAATCTCAGGTGAAAAGCCACGCAAACTTGAGGAGACGAGCGCCGAGGATGAAGAAGACCTAGACTTCTACGAGCCAGCAAAGCTAGAAAAGAAAGAATCCATTGACAAGCAGAAGAACTTGAAGAAGCCCTCGGGTGTGGGCTATTCTGCGAAGCAAGGCGAGACTTTCAACGTGGTTGCGTACCTTGATAACAAGAAGCAACGCAACGAACAGATCAAGATCTTGGTGGACATCTGCTGCAACTTCTTCACGAGTAAGGAATGGCAGGCGAGTCCCTAGGTTTTGAGCATTATTCTGGAGTCGCCGTTGCTTCCGCTTTTGGAGTCCGCATTCAGAAACGGCTCATGGCTCGACATGGCTAAAGAAGCCCCCGTCTACCACAGCTACATGGCGTTGACCCGATCGCTCGCAAGTTAAGAGAACTTGCTCGGTTGCTTGATCGAAGTTGAAAAGAAGTACAAGCCCGTGCAAATCGACACAATCCATAAGTTGCTGAGCAGCTTGAATGAGCTCGCGAACATCTTCATCTCGTGTTTGAATTAGAATGCTGCGAGCACGGACAACACTGCTGACTAAGGCCCGGAGAAGTTGGCTCGCGACGTAGCGAAGACCCACAACATTGTGCAAAGTGCGATTGAAGAGATCCTGGAGAGCAAGTAAAACGATAACAAGATCGACGATGCACTGTCGCTTCCCATCGAGCAGTAGTATCGTGTATTGCTGCAAGGTGGCCGCTTCGACTACATGGATATGAAGCAGGGTGAACCAGACTACAAACACCACTACAAGTCATTGGCTAACTAGAACTCCAACCCACCACAGACGAAGATGGTGCGATTGGCGCAGGAGTTGGCTGATTTGTCAAACTCGTTACCCAGCGAACACACTAACGCCGTCTTCGTTAGGTGCGACAAGAGCCGTGTCGATATGATGAAAGCGATTATCACTGGCTCGAATGGAACGCCCTATGCCCACGGCTGCTACGAGTTCGATATCTTCAGTGAGAATTCGTACCCCAACGGCCCACCCAAGATGAACCTGATGACGACGGGCAATGGCTAGATTCGTTTCAACCCCAACTTGTACAACTGTGGTAAGGTGTGTCTTAGTTTGCTTGGAACGTGGCGCGGAAATGCCACCGAGAACTGGGATCCCAAACTCTCCACGATCTTGCAAGTCCTCCTCTCCACACAAGCCATCATCATGTCTGAGCAGGTCTACTTCAATGAGCCTGGCTTTGAAGGAGAAGCTGGCACTGTTGACGGTGAAAAGCGTAATGAAGGCTACATGAACATCGTGCGTTACGGTAACGTTAAGTGGGCCATGCTTGGCCAGATTAAAAAGCCCTCCAAAGGCTTCGAAACAGTGATCTTGCGCCACTTCTACATCAAGAAGGCTGAAATTCTGAGCGACGTTCACAAATGGGTGGAGCGTGCTGACAAGGTTGAGTGCATGTTCACAGGCCTAGTCAGTGACCACAACCACACAATCGCTAAAGACTTCCAAAAGTCCAAGACTAAGTACCGCGAGATGCTTGTTTAAGTCGTTAAAGAGTTAGAAGATGAACTTCACAAACTCGATAAGCCAACCAACTACTAGGTCAAGCCTAAAGCACAGCGTAAGAAGGCTCAAGCAGACGCCCAGAAGAAAGTAGCGATCACTGATGGCAAACAAGACTTGAGCTTAATCGACATGAGCTATGATGATAAGAACATGATTGATACTAGTGCGAATGATAAGGACATCGATGTAGATGACGAGGCTGTCAAAGACAGATGGTCTCGATATATCGGAGCTATGGGCGTTGAAGCTGTTGCTAAATAGTCTAAAGCTCAGATTTTCCTTAGCGGTGCTAGCGCAATGGGCATCGAAATCGCTAAGAACATGGTGCTCGCTGGCTGCAAGTCCTTCACTTTCCACGACAACAAAGTTTGCTAGGAGACAGACTTAGCTGGCCAGTTCTTCCTCAACAAGGACGACCTTGGCAAGCCCAGACTCCAGTCTTGCCTGCACAGATTGCAGCAGCTCAATTCCTACGTGAGATGCAAGGCTGCACCCTCAGCTGAGATCCCCACGAGCGAGGAAGAGCTCAAAGCTGAGCCTTGGAACTTGCACTAACAGACAGTGGTAATCTTGAGCGAGCAATCGGAGAAGACTAACATCGCAGTTAACAACTTCTGCAGAAAGCACAACGTTAAGTTCATCAGCACTGATTGCTTCGGTCTCTTTGGACGTGTGTTCAATGATTTCGGAGATTCTTTCGAAGTTTTGGATAAGAACGGCGAAGAACTGCAAGACTGCATGATTGAGAAGGTCGAAGTGCAGGAGGACAAGACACTGATCCAACTCTTGAAGACCGCTAAGCACAACCTTGAAGACGGTGACATCATTCAGTTCACAGGTGTGGATGGAATGAAGCTTCTTGAAGGCAAGTCGCAGCCAGAGGAGAACAAAGAGTGCAAGAGTGGCTCAATTGATGAGACCTTATGGAAAGTGCAAGTTAAAACTGCATACAGCTACTGGATCGGCGATACTCGCATGTATTCTGCGCATGAGGGCTAAGGAATTGCCAAGCAGGTGCGTATGTCAAAGACCTTCAAGTTCAAATCCTTTGAAGACGCTTTGGTCAAGGAGCCTAAACATGACGCAAACCTCCAGATCCCCGACTTTGAGAAGCTCGGCCACACTGAGGTCTCACATGTGCTTTTTAGAGCTCTCGACGCCTTCTTGGCTAAGAACAAGAGAATGCCTGAAGCGTGGCACGTTGCTGATGCGCTTGAGCTGATCAACTTGGCTAAAGACTTGCACGAATCCTGGAAGAAGGACAAATTCGACGATATTAAGCACGAGTTGAAGCTGGCGTTCCAGTTCGCATTCACTGCACGAGGCACATTCAACCCGCTGTGCGCGTTCTTCGGTGGCTTTGTCGCTCAGGAAATCGTGAAGGCAGTCACTGGAAAGTTCTCTCCATGCGCCCAAATCATGTACTACAACACGAACGAGGTTATTCCCGAGTTCGAGATTAAGGAGGAATTCTTGACCACAGAGTCCGCAGCCTTCACTTAAGCACTGAAGAAGCATGTTGTTGAGGCAACTAAGTCCCGCGCTGACGGCCTTAGGATCTGCATCGGCTAAGAGGTTGTCGATAAACTTGCACATGCCAAACTGTTCATGGTGGGTGCAGGCGCTATCGGCTGTGAGCTGCTCAAGAACTATGCGATGTTGGGCGTTGGCACAGGCAAGGCAACCAAGGAGAAGGAAGCCGGTCAAATCGTGCTTACTGACCCTGACATTATCGAAGTGAGTAACTTGAATAGACAGTTCCTCTTCCGCGAGAAGCACTTGCGCAAGCCCAAGTCACAGACCGCCGCTGCTGCCGCCATCTACATGAACCCTGACTTGAAAGAAAACATCGTTGCAAGACTTGATAAGGTTCATGGTGGCACTGCACACATCTTCACTGACAAGTTCTTTGAAGACCAGTCTATCGTTACTAACGCGCTTGACAATGTGATGGCACGTAAGTACATTGACTAGCGATGTGTCTCAGCAAAGACGGCGTTGATCGAATCTGGAACTCTTGGACCTAAAGGCCACATCTAGGTTGTGCTCCCCTACCTGACTGAGACTTATGGCCAGTAGGACGACCCAGAGGAGAACAACGAAATTCCATTCTGTACCTTGAAGATGTTCCCCGAAGAAACTCTTCACTGTGTGGAGTGGGCCCGTGACAGATTCAACAAGATGTTCACTCAGCACCCCGCTTCCTTAATCAAGCTGTTGGAAGAAGGCGCCAAGTTCCAGCCTGAGTCGCAGTAGGACCTCTAAGCATTGAAGGAGGGCCTGAAGATGCTCAAAAAGCGACCCCAGACCTGGATGGATTGCATTGAGTACGCACGCATGAAGTTCGAAAAGACATTCAACCACGATGTGAAGCAGCTTCTGCACGTTTACCCACTCGACAGCAAGACCAAGGAGGGTGCTCCCTTCTGGACTCTGCCTAAGCGTCCCCCAACGCCGATCGAGTTCAATATGAACAACCATCTCCATCAGAAGTTCATTGCAGCCATGGCTTGCCTCCGCGCTTCCATCTTCTTCATTGAGATTCCGTCGAAGCAGCCCCGCAGCGACGAGTTCAGAATGGAGGTGGCAGAGAGCGCAACGTTCTTCAAGCCCAAAGCTTTCGTTGCCGATGATGCTAAGGCTAAAGAGATCCAAGATCAAGTCGATAAAGCAGGCAAGAAGCCCGACACCGAAGAGGAGAAAGAGCAGCAGGAAGAGGTGATTGACACCAGCAAGAAAGAGGCTGAGGACGAGAACACCAAGATGCTCACTGACTTCAAGAAGCTTTTCGCGACTCTATCCCTCGACAAGAGCAAGCAAATCGAGGAAACCTTTATCTGTAAGGAAGACTTCGAGAAGGACAACGATGCCAACTACCACATCGATGTGATCCATGCGATGGCGAACTGCCGCGCCTCTTGCTACAAGCTTGAAGAGATGGACTGGCTCACCGTGAAGCTCAAGGCCGGCCGCATCGTGCCCGCCCTCGCGACGACCACAGCGTCTATCGCAGGTCTGCAAACCCTCGAGATGGTCAAGACGCTGATGAAGGTGAAGAAGGTTGACTTTAAGAACATCTTCCTTAATTTGGCCGTGCCTGTCGTCAACGTTACTGAGCCACAGGATGTCAAGAAAGAGAAACTGCTGCCCGACCTGCAAGTGAGCATCTGGGACCGCTGGGACATCAAAGACTTCAAGAATGGCTCGCTGCAGCAAATGATCACCCAGATTGAAGAGATGCACAAGGGACTCGAGATTATCGACGTGCTGCAGGGCAACTCGAACGTCTACCAGCGCTTCTACATGGAGATGGAGCAGAACAAGATCCTCAAGAAGAAGACGCTCCCCCAGTAGCTACGCACTCTTGTTGAAGCTGAAAACGAGCCCTACGTCGAGCTGACTATCACGATGAAGCGCAAGGATGAAACTGACCCCAAGGCTGAAGTCCTTCCATTCGTGCCACAGGTACGCGTGTTCTTCTGAACATACCGATGGTTCTTACCATCACGATTAACCCTAATTTCAATAACGG
>Ga0075502_1689705_pt1 | contig 12636 bp, 7 predicted proteins | sample DEB08_RNA1_9_FD_73449 | JGI IMG/M metagenome (GOLD analysis project Ga0075502, IMG submission 73449) | Aqueous microbial communities from the Delaware River and Bay under freshwater to marine salinity gradient to study organic matter... | ecosystem: Environmental > Aquatic > Marine > Intertidal... | reverse complement strand
ATCTTCATAACTAATTAAAAGTGTTACTTTTTTCTTTTGTAAACTGGTAATAAAATTTGAAGCTTCTTTTGTTGAATTAAATTTATTATTTGATGATATTATATTTAACTTATCAGCAGAAGAATTGAATAAACAAGAGAGTGTTTTATTGATTGATTTTTTATTCATTTTAAAGCTTAAACTTCTAGGACTAGGACCAAAGGCAACAGCTCCACCGCGTAATAACGGGCTAGACTTAATACCTCTTCTTGCATTACCAGTACCCTTTTGCTTATAAGGCTTTGCTCGAGAAACAGAAACATTAGACCTAGTTAAAGTAGATGCCGTTATAAAATAAAACTTATTTAAAACAAATCTATTATATTCGTGTAATAAGAACTCATTCGATTTTGACTCTGGATCTAAAGAAAAAGTTAAATCATAATCACCAACAGTTTTTAAATTTTTATCTATTATACTAATTTTCATAACACTCTCATTTATACATCAATATGTATTCATTTTTATTTCCAGGAATAGAGCCTTTAACAAACATTAAACCCTTCTCTGAATCAATTTTAACAACAAGCAAATTAGAGATAGTAACAAATTTATTACCGAGACGCTTTGCCATCCGTGTTCCTTTTAAAACTCGAGCTGGATCAGTACCAGCACCAATTGAACCAGGTAATCGGTGATTCTTTGACCCATGAGACATAGGACCACGTTTAAAATTATGAGCTTTAATTGTACCCTGAAAACCCTTACCCTTAGACTTAGATCGCAAAGAAACACGATCATTTACTTCAAAAGATTCAATTGATAATAAATTGGTATCGGAATCTTTTTCAGAATTAGCAGCAAACTCCAAATGAGCTTCAGAAGAAAAGCGTAACTCTTGAATATATTTTTTTGGTGATTTATTTTTCTTTTTAAAAACACCTAATTTAGGCTTATTTAGTTTAGATTCAGCAATCTTACCAAAGGAAATCTGAATCGCCTCATAACCATCACTCTCTTTTGTTTTTACTGATAGTATTTCTTGATCAACATATTCTAAAACAGTAACAGGAACTACAGAACCTGAATCATTAATTAAAGAAGACATAGATAATTTTTTTAAAAAAAGTGCTCGTTTCATTATATTCACCTTCTTAATTTAACTTAATTTCAATATTTACCCCTGCAGGTAAATCAATTTGCATTAACGCATCAACTGTAGAACTTGGAGGATCAATAATATCAATTAACCGCTTATGAATATTTAATTCATAATGCTCCCCACCCCTTTTATTAACATGTGGAGATTTCAAAATACACCAACGTCTTTTTCTAGTTGGTAAAGGAACTGGACCTAAAACTTTAGCACCTGATGACTGAGCTGTCTCAACAATCTTAATTGACGACTGATCAATAGATCGTGAGTCAAATGATTTTAACCTAATTCTAATTCTTTGTTGTTTTCTATTCATAATTAAAATCCAATACCTATATACTAACCTGTAATCTTAGTTACTACCCCAGCACCTACAGTCCGGCCACCTTCACGAATCGCAAATCGTAACCCTTCTTCTATCGCTACTGGTATAATCAACTCTACATCAATCGATATATTATCTCCAGGCATCACCATCTCTACACCTTCTGGTAATATCACTGATCCTGTTACATCCGTTGTTCGGATATAAAACTGCGGTCTGTATCCTTTGAAAAATGGCGTATGTCGTCCACCTTCTTCTTTCTTTAATACATATACTTCTGCCTTAAATTTTGTATGTGGCTTTATCGATCCGGCTTTTGCTAAAACCTGCCCACGTAATAAATCTTCTCTTTCTATTCCTCGTAATAATATACCTACGTTATCTCCCGCTTGCCCTTCATCAAGTAATTTACGAAACATTTCTACACCTGTTACCGTTACTTTTCTAATATCGTCTGCCATTCCTACTAAATCTACTTCATCACCTACTTTTACGATTCCTCTTTCTATTCTTCCTGTTCCTACAGTTCCGCGTCCTGTAATACTAAATACATCCTCTACTGGTAACAAAAATGGCTTATCTGTCGCTCTTTCTGGTATCGGGATATACTCATCAACTTTATCCATTAATTCCCATATACACTTAACATCGGCATTGTCTCGGCTATCATCAGAACTTTCTAATGCTTTTAATGCCGATCCTTGTACAAATGGTATGTCATCCCCAGGAAATTCATACTTTGTTAATAACTCTCTTAATTCCATCTCTACTAATTCGATCAATTCCGGATCATCTACTTGGTCTGTCTTGTTTAAAAATACAACTAATGATGGTACGTTTACCTGTCTTGCTAATAAGATATGCTCTCTTGTTTGTGGCATAGGTCCGTCTGCGGCACTTACAACTAAAATACCTCCGTCCATCTGCGCTGCACCTGTAATCATGTTTTTTACATAATCTGCGTGTCCAGGACAATCTACGTGTGCATAATGTCGTGTCTCTGTCTCATACTCTACGTGCGCTGTTGCAATCGTAATTCCACGCTCTTTTTCTTCGGGTGCAGAATCAATCTGATCATACGCCTGAAATTCTGCGCCTCCAGCAGATGATAATACTTTTGTAATTGCTGCTGTTAATGTTGTTTTACCATGATCAACGTGTCCTACTGTTCCTATATTCACATGGGGTTTATTTCTTTCAAATTTTTCTTTTGCCATATTAAGCTCCCTTTGCTTTTTGTGCGACTAAATTTTCATAAACTTGTTTGGGGCATTCACTATACATAAAAAACTCCATACTGTAAACACCTCTACCTTGTGTAACAGATCGCAATGCTGTTGCGTAACCAAACATTTCAGATAAAGGTACATGTGCTTTAATGTGCTGATTATTATTTTTATCCGGATCAATTGATTGAATTTTACCTCTTCTACTATTTAAATCCGATATAGTATCTCCCATATAGGACTCAGGAACTTCTACTTCAACATACATCATAGGCTCTAATAAAATAGGAGTAGCATCATTGAAAGCATCTTTAACAGCATATGAACCCGCTACCTGAAATGCAACATCAGAAGAATCTACTGGATGAAAAGAGCCGTCAACAACCGTAACTTTAACATCTACTACAGGATATCCAGCAATAATACCTCCAGAAAAAGTACTAACAATTCCTTTTTCAATAGATGGTATAAACTCTTTAGGAATACGACCACCAACTACCTTACTCTCATATTCAAATCCAGCACCACGTTCTTTTGGCTCTATCTCTAAAATACAATGACCAAACTGACCACGTCCACCAGTCTGACGAACAAATTTACCCTCAGCCTTTGCATTTGATTTAATAGATTCCTTGTAGGCAACCTGAGGCTTTCCAATATCCGCCTCAACACTAAACTCACGCATCAATCTATCAACAATAATCTCAAGATGAAGTTCTCCCATACCAGAAATAATTGTCTGACTTGTATCAACATCAGTTTTATAATGAAACGTTGGATCTTCTTCAGATAGTTTATCTAAAGCAAGCGATAATTTATCTTGATCATTCTTAGTTCTAGGCTCTATCGCAACGAAGATAACTGGCTCAGGGAAATCAATTTTTTCAAGCACAATAGAATCGCCCTCTTCACACAAAGTATCTCCTGTCTTAGTACTTTTTAATCCAATAACTCCAACAATATCACCAGCCGAAGCCTTTGTAAGTTCCGAGCGAGAATTTGCATTCATTAACAAAATACGACCTACCCTCTCTTTTTTTCCAGAAGTAGAATTATAAACATAACTACCAGCTTGAATCGTACCAGAATATATTCTTAAATATGTAAGCCGTCCTACAAAAGGATCCGTTTGAATTTTAAAAGCTAAAGCTGAAAATTTATCTTTGACATCAGGCTTTCTTGACTCTTCTTCACCAGTCTTTTCATTAACACCAACAATGCTTGGAACATCAACTGGAGATGGCAAAAACATAGCAATATAGTCAAGTAAAATTTGAACACCTTTATTTTTAAAAGCTGTACCATTACAAATTGGAAGTATTTTACTTTCTATTGTTAACTTTCTAATACCAGTAATAATCTCTTCAGTAGATAAATCGCCTTCATCAATAAACTTTTCAATAAGATCATCAGATGCTTCGGCAGCAGTTTCAGCAAGTAATTCACGATATTTTTTGAAAACTTCCATATTTTCATCGGAAATATCTACAACATCAAACTTAGCTCCATCATCGTTACTGTAACGAATTTCTTTTGCATTCAAAACATCAATAATACCGCTGTAATTATCTTCTGCCCCAATCGGATAATTCAAAACTACTGGGTTAGCTCCAAGATTCTCTTTAATCATAGAAACGACTCTTTCAAAATCAGCACCGACTCTATCCATCTTATTAACAAAAGCAATTCTAGGAACATTATAACGTTCAGCTTGGCGCCATACAGTTTCACTTTGAGGCTGAACACCAGCAACTGCGCAGAAAACAGCAACCATACCATCTAAAACTCTTAAAGATCTCTCAACCTCAACCGTAAAATCAACGTGACCAGGTGTATCAATTATATTAATTAGAATATCTTTCCAGTAACAGGTGGTAGCAGCAGAAGTAATTGTAATGCCTCTTTCCTGCTCCTGCTCCATCCAGTCCATAGTTGCATTACCATCATGAACCTCACCAATCTTATGAGATTTACCAGTATAGTATAAAATTCGCTCTGTTAGTGTAGTCTTTCCAGAGTCAATATGGGCTGCAATCCCAATATTTCTAAATTGTTTTAATTCATATTTTTTTTCTGACATAATTAAACCCTAAAATGCGAAAAAGCTTTATTCGCCTCCGCCATTTTATGCGTATCGTCACGTTTTTTAGCAATACTACCCGTATTCTGAAATGCATCAATCAACTCAGAAGCTAATCTTTCAGAAAAAGGAACCCCAGATTTTTTTCTTGCATTATCAATAATCCATTTCATTGCAAGTGTATAACCTCTTTTCTTATCAACTTCAACAGGAACCTGATAGGTAGAGCCTCCAACACGACGTGATTTGACTTCCATCTTAGGAGTAATATTATCAATAGCCTGAAGAAAAGAATCTAACTGAGGATTAGACACCTTTTTTGAAAGCACTTCAAAACTATCATAAACCAGCTTTTCAGCAATGGTTTTCTTACCATCTAACATTACGTGATTTATAAATTTAGCAACTAGCTTATTAGAGTATAATCTATCAGGATCAATAACTCTTTTCTTATATTTTGGCTTTCTTGACATAACTCCTTCCTATACTAATTATTTTTTTGTATTTCTTTTTTTACCATAAATTGATCGAGAGGTTTGCCTATCAACACCTTGCAAATCCCCTAAACCTCTAACGATAGTGTAACGAACACCGGGAAGATCCTTAACTCTACCTCCACGTATATAAACACTGGAATGCTCAATTAAATTATGTTTTTCTCCGGGGATATATCCTGTAACTTCAAGACCATTTGATAATTTAATTTTTGCAATTTTTCTTAATGCTGAATTAGGTTTTTTTGGTGTCTTAGTTGTTACTCTCACACAAATACCACGTTTTTGTGGACACTTATTTAAAGCGGGAGATTTACCTTTCTTTAAAGATTTTTTTCTGTTTTTTCTAACTAATTGATTACTTGTTGGCATAATTTAGTAAATTCTCCTTTTTAAATGTGGTTTGATATTCTAACTAGTTTAATAAGCAATGTCAAATAAGATATAATAAAAAAACATCAGATTAATCTTTATCTGAAGAATAAGAAACTTCTGTTTCAGATTCGGACAAAATATCATCTTCGTCATACGAATCTAATAAAGATTGCTGATATTCTAAATTAATATCTTTTCCAACAGCACCAGTACCTGCCGGAATTAATTTTCCAATAATGACATTTTCTTTTAAACCTTCCATACGATCTATTTGGTTCTCTATTGCAGCTCTAGTTAAAACACCCGCTGTTTGCTGGAAAGAAGATGCAGAAACAAAACTATCTGTATTTAATGAAGCTCTAGTGATCCCTAATAAAACAGGCTCACATAAAGCTTCTTTTTTACCATTAGCTTTTGCTTGCTCATTAATTTTTCTTAATGTTCTAGAATCAATCATTTCATTTAATAATAATGTTGTATCACCCATATCTGAAATTGTTACATTCATAGTCATCTGACGAATTATAACTTCTATATGTTTACGGTTAATCTGTACACCCTGTGAACAATAAACTTCCTGAACTTCATCTGCAAGAAATTTTCTTGTAGCATCAATTCCAATAGTTTTTGCAATATCATGAGGATTTATAGGACCGTGATTTAATTTTTCACCACGCTTAACATTTTGACCAGAATGTAGGCATATAGATGCTGATTTTGGTAGTTTATACTCTTTTGAAACTTCTTCTTCATTAGAAATGATAACAGACCAATAATTTTCATTGTCAATAATATCAACAACACCATCATATTCAGATAATATTGCACAATCTTTAGGCTTTCGAGCTTCAAATAATTCCTCTACCTTAGGTAAACCCTGAACAATATCTTGTGTTTTATCAGAACTTGAAAGAAGTCTTGAATATAAAATACAATCATCTTTCTTAATTTTGTCACCATTTTTTACATACAAAGTAGCCCCTTTAACAAACGGATATGTACTACATGTCGCTACAGTAAAAATATATTCATTTGACTTTTTGGATGAATTTGGATCGTGAGCAATATCAGTAATGATACAAGATGATTTAATATCGTCTCTTCCAACAACATCAGGGCTGATCAAAGTAAAGGGTGCATATTTTTGAGCATTTGTTTTGGATAAATAAACTTTAAATGTATTTGATTTATCATAAACGTAAATTTGACCAACAGAATTTGTAGAAAGTATAACAGAATCTTCCTGTGTAATTTCAGAAACTGTATTTTTATCATAATAAACTACGCCATCATGCGACGCTAATATATATGAATCATTTGGATCATACTCAACTATAGATTCGCCAGAAAGAACATTAGTATTATTTTTAGATAATAATCTAGAATTTTTTGGAACTCTAATTAAATGTTCCTCAGATTTACCAATAACTTTAAACTCAGCCTGATCCTTTATAATCCAGTAACTATCTGAGTTATCATCAATTTTTACCAGAGTTACATCTTTAGGCATAACAAGCTTACCATCAATTGGAGAATTAATAGAAACCGTTGAAGCTTTTCTAAGGTCAACACCACCAGTGTGAAACGTTCTCATAGTTAACTGAGTACCTGGCTCACCAATTGATTGAGCAGCAATAATACCTGCAGCTTCACCAATATTAATAATACGAGCTGTAGCAAGATCTACTCCATAGCACTTTTGACATACACCACGCTCAGATTGACAATTGTATATACTTCTAGCATAAACAGATGTTACTCCATGTTCATCAAGTAAATCTGCTTCAGCATTAGAAATCAATTTATTCTTTTTTATTAATACGTCACCAGTTTTTGGAGATATAACTTTTTCAAGCGTAAACCTACCATTTACAATTTCAGATAAAGGTACAATCGTTTTAACACCAGAAATTAATGCCGTATAATGAACACCCTTAGAAACACCACAATCTTCTTCATAGATCATCATATTTTGAGCAACATCTACTAATCTTCGAGTTAAGTAACCGGAGTCAGCAGTACGCAATGCCGTATCAACCAATCCTTTACGTGCACCATAAGCAGAAATAAAATATTCGGTAAGAGTAAGACCTTCTTTAAAGTTTGAACGAATTGGAATTTCAATTGTTCTACCTTGAGAATCAGACATTAATCCACGCATACCCGCCAACTGACGAACCTGATCCATATTACCTCGAGCACCTGAGTTTGCCATAATGTAAACATTATTTAATTCACCCATTGCTGAAGATAATTCAGATGATACATCTTGGGTAGTTGTTCTCCAAATTTCACTGGATCTTTCTTTCTTCTCTAGAGATGAAATAATACCTTTCTTTTCAAGTTGATTAAGTTTTTCAATTTCTTTCAAGGCAGCTTTAATTAATTCTGGTTTTGAATCCGGAATAGTTAAATCATCAATAGAAATAGAAAGTCCAGATAATGTAGAATATTTGAAGCCAATACGTTTTAAACTATTTAATATTGCAGAAGTAATATTATTACCATATTTGACATAACAGTCATAAACTAGATCAGATACATGTTTTTTACCAACAACATGGTTTATAAAATCGTAATCTGATAACTTAAAAGATCTTAAGACAACATTAATGGCTTCATTAAAAATGATACGTCCATAAGTAGTTTTAATAAACTGCTTTCCAACTTTAACATAAATTTTTGTTTGATAGGTTATAACATTAGCTTCGTGAGCATGAGATACCTGGGAGACTGACGAAAAAGTCTTTGTAGTATCCTCTAAAGAGTTATTATCAACAGTTAAATAATATAAACCAAGAACCATATCTTGAGTTGGTGTTGCAATAGCTTTACCAGATGATGGTGATAATAAATTATTTGTTGACTCTATCAATAACTTACATTCAGCTTGAGCTTCAATACTTAAAGGTAGATGAACCGCCATTTGGTCACCATCAAAGTCTGCGTTAAATGCAGAGCAAACAAGAGGATGAATTTGAATTGCAGAACCTTCGACTAAAATAGGTTCAAATGCTTGAATACCAAGCCTATGCAATGTAGGGGCTCTGTTTAATAAAACTAATTTACCCTTGATAACTTTTTCAAGTATAGACCAAACAACAACTTGCCTCTTCTCAATTTTTCTTTTTGCACTTTTAACATTAGATGACAAACCCTCTTCCACAAGTTTTCGGATAACAAATGGCTTGAATAGTTCAAGCGCCATCTCTTTAGGTAATCCGCACTGGTTGAATTTTAAATGAGGGCCCACAACAATAACTGAACGAGCTGAATAATCAACACGTTTACCAAGTAAATTTTGCCTAAATCTACCTTGCTTACCTTCAATAATATTACCGAGAGATTTTAATGGTCTTCCATTTGCTCCAGAAACAGCTCTACCACGCTTACCATTAGAAATAAGGACATCTACAGCTTCTTGAAGCATCCTTTTTTCATTACGAATAATCATATCAGGGGCACCGATATCCATTAATCTCTTTAAACGATTATTCCTGTTTACAACACGTCTATAAAGATCATTTAAATCAGATGTAGCAAATCTACCACCCTCTAATTGAACCATTGGCCTTAAATCAGGAGGCATAACTGGGATAGCATCTAAAACCATCCATTCAGGCTGATTTCCTGATTTTTCTAACGCTTCAATAACTCGAAGTCTTTTAATAATTTTTAATTTTTTTTGTCCCTTTGAAACTTCTAACTCTTGTCTTAACTCTCTAATTAGTTTTGAACAACTAAGATTTTCGAGCAACTTCTTAATTGCCTGGGCTCCAATATTAGCTTTTAATTTATCGCCATGGATCTCCTTCAACTCTGAATATTCAGACGTTGATAATAACTGATTTAAAGAAAAAGCACCTTCTAACTCAGGGGCTAACTCAGTAATAATATATGAATCATAATAAATAACTTCTTCTAATTGCCTTGAAGCAATGTCCAATATAATACCCAGATAACCTGGAATTCCCTTTAAAAACCAAATATGTGTTACTGGAGATGCTAGCTCCAAGTGTCCCATTCGTTCACGTCTAACTCTAGAATGAGTAACTTCAACACCACATCGCTCACAAACAATACCACGATATCTGATACGTCTATACTTACCACATGAACATTCCCAGTCTTTTACGGGACCAAATATCTTCTCACAAAACAACCCCTTTCTTTCAGGTTTGAATGTACGATAATTAATGGTTTCAGGTTTTTCAACTTCGCCATAAGACCAATATCGAATACGATCAGGAGAAGCAAGTCCAATCTCTAAAAAATTAAAATCCTTTGGATCATTAACAAACATTTATATATCTCCTTTATTTTTAGCGTGTATCGATTTCAGTGCCATCAGGGGACATTATTCTAATGTCTAAAGCAATTGATCTAAGCTCTCTTAACAAAACTCTGAAAGATTCAGGAGTTCCAGGTCGACTTAAAGGTCTTCCCTTAATAATTGACTCATAAGCCTTTGCTCGACCCATAAGATCATCAGATTTTAATGTAAGCATTTCCTGCAACGTATTAGCTGCTCCATAAGCTTCTAAGGCCCAAACTTCCATTTCCCCAAAGCGTTGTCCACCATATTGGGCTTTTCCACCCAATGGTTGCTGGGTAACTAAAGAATAAGGTCCAGTAGAACGAGCATGGATTTTATCATCAACTAAATGAATAAGCTTTAACATATACATATAACCAACAGTAACAGGCCTGTCCATAGGTAAACCTGTACGACCATCTCTTAATAAAACTTTACCAGTACCATCTAGCCATTTTAAATTTTTAGCTTTTGATGCTTCTAATAATTTCTTCTGAACTTTTTGAACAGAAGATTGCTCTTCATAAACTTCATCAAAAAGCTGAACCTCATAATTTTCATCTAAATGATGCGATGCCATACCTAACAAAGTTTCAAATAATTGACCTACATTCATACGAGAAGGTACCCCAAGTGGATTTAAAACTATATCTACAGGAGTTCCGTCAGGTAAAAATGGCATATCTTCTATAGGAAGTATGGTAGATATAACCCCTTTATTTCCATGACGACCAGCCATTTTATCACCAATAGAAACCTTACGTAACTGAGCAATATAAACCCTAACAATATAATTAACACCTGCAGGTAGCAAGTCATCCGTATCTCTGGAGAATACTCTTACTCCAATTACTTTTCCAGTTTCCCCAGATGATACACGTAATGAAGTATCTTTCATATCTCTCGCTTTATCACCAAATATTGCACGAAGCAATTTTTCTTCAGCTGGTGGTTCAGATTCACCTTTAGGTGTGACTTTTCCAACAAGAAGATCTCCAGCTTTCACCTCTGCTCCAATACGCACAATACCATTTTCATCAAGACTACTTAATGACTCTTCACTAACATTAGGAATTTCTCGAGTAATTTCTTCAGGTCCTAATTTAGTAGATCTAACCTCAACTTCGTATTTTTGTATATGAACTGATGTAAAAACATCATCCTTAACAAGTCTTTCAGAGATGACAATTGCATCTTCAAAGTTGTATCCTTCCCAAGGTAATAACGCTATTAGAGCATTTCTACCAAGAGCTAATTCTCCATCTTTAGTAGCTGATCCATCAGCAATAACTTGATTCTTCTTAATTGATTGACCAATTTTTACAATAGGTTTTTGATTTTTACATGTATTCTGGTTAGATCTAAAAAACTTCTGTAAAGCATATACTTGATCTTCTTTACCATCATTAATTACGATCTCATCTCCACTAATATTAACAACCTTTCCATCGGTATGTGAAAGAAGTACAGAACTAGAATCTCGAGCAATGGTTTTTTCCAAACCAGTTCCAACATAAGCTCTTTCAGGTAAAATTAAAGGTACTGCTTGACGTTGCATATTCGCACCCATCAAAGCCCTATTAGCATCATCATGCTCTAAAAAAGGAACTAATCCACAAGAAACTCCAACAAGCTGCTTGGGAGAAACCCCGATATATTCGATTTGTTTTTTTGGAACTAAAATAAATTGACGATTATGTCTTGCAATTACAAGATCATTCTTAAAAGAATCGCCATCGAGCATAGCATCCCAAGGAGCAATGAAAGATTTATCTTCTTCATCAGCAGAAATAGACACAATCTCATCAGTTAATTTACCATTTTTAACAATTCGGTAAGGAGTTTCGATAAAACCATACTCATTCACAAAAGCAAACGTTGCTAGCGGTCCAATTAAACCAGCATTTGGACCTTCAGGAGTTTCAATTGGACAAACACGACCATAATGCGAGGGATGAATATCACGAACATCAAACCCAGCACGTTCCTTAGTAAGACCGCCAGGGCCTAATGCACTCAATCTACGCTTATGAGCCATTTCAGCCAAAGGATTAGTCTGATCCATAAACTGAGATAACTGAGAACTACCAAAGAATTCACGCATAACAGCTACTAAAGGTCTAATATTAATTAAATTTTGAGGAACCACTTTTTCAGTACCTTTTAGAGCCATTTGTTCTCGAACAAGCCGCTCAAGTCTAGCAAGACCAATACGCATTTGCTTTTGCAATTGCTCGCCTACAGCTCTAATACGACGATTTCCAAGATGATCAATATCATCAATAGAGCCTTCACCATGTAATAGCTTTAGTAATTGATCAAGCAAATTAATTACATCCTCTTTAACAAGACATGTAATTGTCTTATCAACATCTGATTCTAAACGACGATTTAATCTATATCTTCCAACAACAGATAAATCATATTTAGTTTCAACAAAAAACAAATTATTGAGGGCTGATTTTGCGCCTTCAACAGTAACAGGATCACCAGGTCTTAACTTTTTATTTAATTCAACTAAAGAAACTTCCATAGACTCCATAGGATATTTTTCCAAAGTCTGTTTAAAGAATTCTTTATGCTTTATCTTAGACATAACATCTTCTTCAGTAAACCCAAGAGCTCCAAGCAGCACAGTAACAGGAACTTTTTTTAGCTTATTTACATTAGCAAAAATAGTATCATC
>Ga0075502_1029382_pt1 | contig 12734 bp, 7 predicted proteins | sample DEB08_RNA1_9_FD_73449 | JGI IMG/M metagenome (GOLD analysis project Ga0075502, IMG submission 73449) | Aqueous microbial communities from the Delaware River and Bay under freshwater to marine salinity gradient to study organic matter... | ecosystem: Environmental > Aquatic > Marine > Intertidal... | reverse complement strand
AACAAATGTTTAACTAAGCATAAGTTATTCCAAAGCAAAGAGGTATCTACTCAGAAATCCTCACCACCGAGGACACCCAGAACCTCAATTCCGTCTCGACTTTCGGTCCCAACAAAGAGGCCGTCGTCGTCATTAATCAGAAGCAGAAGATGCCCCGCGCCAAGGGTCTCGGCAAGCGCGACTTCTTGAAGCAGGTCGAGGAGCAAGCCGCCCAGGCCGACCAACGCTGCGCCAACGACGCCACCCTCATCGGCAAGGAGTACTTCCGCAACCCCGAGGTCAACAAGGGCTTCTACTCACGCAAGCGCGTTGGCGTCGCCGACGTCGACCCCAAGGTCATGGAGCCCTTCAACCCCATCGCCGGCAAGCCGCCCCGCCGCGTCGTCATCGACAGACAGCGCAAGCTTTTCGCCTCGCTCGACATTGAAGACCTCCTGTGCGAACTCGGCATCGATTACAGAAACTCCCCCTCCAAGGTCGAGGACTGGCTGCCTCTGGAGCCCTTCGACGACACTGAGTACGACTGCCGCCTGCCCGAGGAGTGGATCTCCTTTGGCTACGACGAGGAGGGCAACTTCTCGCCCGTGCCCGGCAAGGGTCTCTTCAAGCACAAGGACGGTACCGGCGTCTGGAAGCCCGTGCTCATTCACTCGTACGACAGTGAGCGTGAGGTCTTCACCGGCTACTGGGACGAAGAGGAGAACACCTACACCGAGTTGACCCGCATCAACTTGCTGATGAATGCTGAGGACCCCCGTATCTTTGCCCAGCGTGTCGCGCAGGCCCACGAGGAGCGCCAGTACGCCGACTCACAGATCCGCTACAACTTCTTCATCGACTACATGCCCCAGCAGCAGCTTCCCGAGCTCGACACCGAGCAAGTGAACCGCATCCAGCACATGGCCATGAGCTCCAAGTACCTGAAGGAGCGCCAGCCAGTCGAGACCACCGGCATCCTCTTCGAAGTGTCCGTTGACTTCGGCCGCACCATGAACCAGATCATCATGGAGAAGACCATGGAGAAGCCCGAGGAGGAGCGCAGAAACATCGTGCCCGCGAACGTGACCCTGCCCCCACCGCCACCACCCAAGGTCGTGCCCTACTTCGGCCAGGTGCCCATCCCGAAGCACGAGTTCGCCGAGCAATTCTCGAACTTCTGCTTCAACTCGCTCTTCATCAAGAAGGAGGTCATCCTCGCCATGGTGCAGATCCGCGACCACTGCAACAACGTGATGACCCACCAGCGCATCTTCAACTCGACCCTGAACAAGACGATGCGCGTCGAGGAGTTCAAACAGCACCAGCAGTCCTCCATCTCGCAGCTGCGTTTCGCAACGCGCGAGTCCGGCTGGGTCGCCAACCTCGAGAAGATCATCAAGCAGTCCTTCAACGACGTCGGCAAGGGCTGGTTCTACATCTTCGAGAAGTCGAAGGAAACCTACGAGTTCGGCAAACTCAAGAAGTTCCTCAACCTGGTCAACTTCATGATGCAAGACACCGTGCTCAACCTGTGCAAGGACTCCGTCCACGAGTTCGTTAAGTCCATGCTCAGCTACATCCCCGACTCCACCGAGATCATCTCCACCGCCGTCGTCCACAACACCTTCCCCAAGCGGGCCCTGAAGGAGGACGAGCAGGAGGAGTCCGAGGAGGAGGAGTCCGCGCACCTCAAGCCTCGCGAAGACGACCTTGAGGAGGTCGTGAACACCAAGAAATGGCTGTCCAGCCTCTTCAGCAAGAACAAGAACCCACAGCCTTTGTACGTTCTTGACCTCATTTTGAAGCAGAACCAGCTCATTCCCACGTTCTCAACGCTGCCCAAGCAGATCGTCTCCTCCGTGAAGGAAATCTTCGAGGACGGCGTAAAGTGCCTGCAAGAGATTCCCCAGCTCGAGCCCATCCTGATGAAGCACCTGTTCAAGACGCACGGCAAGAAGACGATTAAGGCGCCAATCATCCCTCAGGAGAAGCCCAAGCCCGTCGACCCCTCCGACAAGAAGAAGCTGCCCGACGAGAACACCTGGCTCTGGGAGGCGGCCGACCTGCTTATCAGAGAGATGGAGCGCGCGATCGAACCCCTGGGCGACTACGTCAAGACCTTCAGTGCGTTCGAGAAGGAGAACGCGCTGAACCCCGACAAGTACGTGAAGGAGATCGACACGATCGAGAACCCGAAGCCCCCAATTGAGCTGCGCGCCGACATTTACGAGAACATGAAGAAGGAGGAGCAGATCAAGGCGCTGATCCCCGAGAGCGTGCAAGTCGGCATGTTCCAGATCAACTGCAAGGACATCCGCAACTTCTACGCCGGCAAGTTCCAGCAAATCGTGGAGAAGGAGATCAAGCTCATCCAGCAGAAGGCCAAGGACGAGACCCAGAAGATTTCCGCCAAGTTCCAGGAGATCACCGCCAAGATCAGCGCCGTGCCCAAGAACATCGACGAGCTCACCGAGACTAAGAAGTTCATCTCCGAAATCGGCGTGCAAATCGAGAAGCTGAAGCGCGAAATCGACGAGGCCATGAAGGTGTACACCATCCTGGACGAGTTCAACGTGGAGCTTACCAGCCTCGAGTTCAACAACAAGTGGGAGCTCTTCAAGGCCCCCAAGAACGTCCAGAAGGTCATCGAGACCCAGAACGAGGTCCTCAACAAGCTCAAGGAGCAGATGCTCAAGTCCATGGAGCTCGAGCAGGAGGAGTTCGACGAGACCCTCGAGAACTTGACCAGCATGATCGGCGGTTTCGGCGCCAACGACAACATGGATAAGTTCATTGAGTACGCGCAAAACGTCGACAACATCGACGCCAAGCTGCAGGAGTCGGAAGAACTCGCCCGCATGTACAACCAGCGCGAGTTCCTGGTCGGCAAAGAGATCCGCGACTACACCAAGCTGGCGCAGATGAAGAAGGACTTCCAGCCCTACGCCAACTTGTGGCGCACGATCAGAACGTGGCACGAGTCTCACCAGAACTGGCTCAAGTGTGACTGGGAAAAGCTGGACGCGGCCGAACTCGAAAACACTTTCGAGAACTGCCAGAAGACCATCGCTCAGGTCTTCAGATTCTTCAGAGATCGCGAAATGCCCAAGGTTTTCCAGATCGCTGAGAAGATGAAGGGCGAAATCGATCTGTTCAAGCCCATTGTGCCTCTCGCAGTCGCGCTGAGACGCGAGGGTATGAAGGACCGCCACTGGAAGGCCATTTCAGAGGAGTCCAAGATTGATGTCTACCCTGATGAGGACTTCAACTTGCAAAAGGTCGTTGATCTCGGCTTGGCTGCCCACGTCGCTGTCTGTGACGAGGTCGGTGAGAAAGCCGCAAAGGAGTTCCACATTGAAAAGTCACTCGTGAAAATGAAGAAAGAGTGGGAAGGCCTTATCTTCTTGACCCCCAAGTTCAAGAACACCACCACTTCAACCATTGGTGGCTTTGACGACGCCATCACTATCCTCGATGAGCACATCGTGACTGCGCAAGCCATGTCCTTCTCACCGTTCAAGGGACCCTTCGTTCAGGAGATCGAGGAGTGGTGCGAGTGTTTGATGAAGGTTTCTGACACGCTTGAAGAGTGGGTCAAGTGCCAGAAGTCATGGATGTACTTGCAGCCCATTTTCGACTCCCCCGATATCATGAAGCAACTGCCAACTGAGACTAAGCGCTTTAAGGGCGTTGACAACAAGTGGCGCTTCTGCATGAATCAGTGCCAGGAGAACCCATCCATCTTGCTTAACTGCTCGAGGGACGGTCTCCGTGACTCTTTCCTCGAGTCCAACAAGAACTTGGACATTGTGCAGAAGGGTCTCGCCGACTACTTGGAAAAGAAGCGTTCTAACTTCGCTAGATTCTACTTCTTGTCCAACGATGAGTTGCTTGAAATTCTTTCGCAAACCAAGGAAGTCAGAAAGGTGCGCGCTCACTTGAGAAAGGTCTTTGAGGCTATTGCCGATCTTACTTTCCAGGTTGATGACACCATGACCAACATGATCTCCGGTGAAGGTGAGAACATTAAGTTCGTCAGAAAGATCGACCCCAAGGACCGTAACGTCGAGTTCTGGATGGGTGATGTCGAGCGCCAGATGATTGCCTCCGTTAGAGAGGTCGTCGAAGTCGGTATTTTCGACTACTTGGAGAAGCCAAGAACTGACTGGGTTGTTATCCATCCCGGTCAGGTCGTGCTTAACTCCTCCCAGGTTCACTGGACCACTGATGTCGAGAAAGCTTTCGATGAGGGCGGTCTTGAAGGTATTAAGGAGTACCAAGCCTTCCTTGAGAAGCAACTTGACGGCTCTGTCATGCTTGTGCGTCAAAAGCTCAGCAAGCTTGCCAAGACCTCAGTCAATGCCCTTATCGTCATTGATGTGCACGCCAAAGACGTCGTTGCGGAAATGGTCAGATGCAAGATTAGTGACAAGGCTGCCTTCGAGTGGGTTTCCCAGCTCAGATACTACTGGTACTAGGCCGATGGTGATGATCAGGAGCACATGTGGTGCAAGCAGGTTGCTACTGTTTTCCCTTACGGTTACGAGTACCTCGGTAACACTGGTCGTCTTGTCATTACTCCCCTTACTGACAAGTGCTACATGACCCTGATGGGTGCCCTGCAGCTCAACTTGGGTGGCGCGCCAGCTGGCCCCGCCGGTACCGGTAAGACCGAGTCCACAAAGGATTTGGCTAAGGCCCTCGCTAAGCAGTGCGTCGTGTTCAACTGCTCAGATGATATGGACCACATTATGGTTGCGAAGTTCTTCAAGGGTCTCGCCGCCTCAGGTGCCTGGTGTTGCTTCGACGAGTTCAACAGAATTAACATTGAAGTGTTGTCCGTCATTGCCCAGTTCCTGCTCCAGCTTTTTGGTGCCAAGGCAAGACTTGAACCCGAAATCGTTTTCGAAGGTTCTCACATCAAGATGAAGCCAACTTTCTGCGTGTTCATTACCATGAACCCCGGTTACGCCGGCAGAAACGAGCTCCCCGATAATTTGAAGGCTCTTTTCAGACCCGTCGCTATGATGGTGCCTGACTACGGCCTTATCGGCGATATCATGTTGAAGTCTTTTGGTTACTTGAAGGGTCGTCTCTTAGCCAACAAGATGGTTACCACCTTCAAGCTGGCCTCTGAGCAGCTCTCCTCCCAGGATCACTACGATTACGGTATGCGTGCCGTCAGATCTGTGATTAATGCTGCTGGTCTCCTGAAGAATGAATTCCCTGATACTGATGAGGAGCAGCTGTTGCTGAGAGCTCTTCGTGACGTCAACGTGCCTAAGTTCTTGATTGATGACTTGCCTCTGTTCGAGAACATTATCAAGGATCTCTTCCCAGGTGTCGAAAAGCCCGAGCAATCTTACGGAAATCTCCTCACCTCCCTTCAAGCCGAGTGCGATAAAGCTAATCTGAAGCTTGTTGCCAACTTCGAACTGAAGATCATCCAGCTTTACGACACCATTCAAGTGCGCCACGGTCTCATGATTGTCGGCCCCACCGGTGGTGGTAAGACCTGCAACTACAAGATGCTCCAAGCCGCCATCACTGGTCTTAAGCACGAGGAACAGTTCGAGAGAGTTCAAGTTGATGTGTTGAACCCTAAGTCTATCACTATGGGTCAGCTCTACGGTTTCGTTGAAGCCTCAACTCAGGAATGGAAGGACGGTGTCCTCGCCAAGATTGTCAACGAGGCCTCCAAGGATGAGACTCCTGACAAGCGCTGGATCATGTTTGACGGCCCTGTTGACGCTCTTTGGATCGAGAACATGAACACCGTGCTCGATGACAACAAGAAACTTTGCCTCAACTCTGGTCAGATTATCCAGCTTACTCCCCGTATGACCATGATGTTCGAGGTCGAGGACTTATAAGTCGCTTCCCCCGCCACTGTCTCCCGTTGCGGTATGGTCTACATGGAGCCTGAATCACTTACACTTGAGCCTCTTGTGGCCTGCTGGATGAACACTTTGCCAACTAAGGTCAATGCCAACAAGTTCATTGTGCAGACCCTCAACGAAATGTGGACTGACATGCTTGAAGAAGGCTGCTACTTCTTGCGCAGAAACCTCCCCGAGATGGTTTTCACTGTGAACAACAACGTCACTTAGTCCTGCATGCGCCTCCTCGACTGCTACCTCGCTAAGTACCACGAGACCGAGGTCAAGAAAGTCACACCCGATCAAATTGACCAGCTCGCTGGCCAGATCAAGGCAATTTTCATGTTCTGCTTCACATGGTCCATCGGTGGTACCACCGACCTCGTCGGCAGAAAGCGCTTCGACGCGTGGATCAAGGAAAGAATGACCAAATTCAACGTTCCCTACCCAGAAGAGAAGCTTATCTACGACTGGCAATTCAACGTTGAGACTGGCGAGTGGGTCAGCTGGTTTGACACCATCCCTACTTATGAGGTCGACACCAGATTGAGCTACGCTGAGATCGTCGTGCCCACTGAGGACTCCATCCGTATGAAATACTTGATGAGAACTCTGATGACCAACGACAAGCACATTCTTATGCCCGGTCCCACTGGTACCGGTAAGTCAGTCTACGTGTCCCAACTCACGACTTACGGCATGCCCGAGGAATTCATGTCCCTCGTTATGTGCTTCTCTGCACAGACCTCCGCCAATCAGACTCAGGACTACCTGCAGTCTAACTTCGAAAAGAGACGCAAGAACTGCTGGGGTCCCCCTCTCGGCAAGAAGTTCATCGTCTTCATCGATGATCTCAACATGCCCCAGCAAGAAGAGTTCTTCGCCCAACCACCAATTGAGTTGCTCCGCCAGTTCATGGATTTCAACGGCTGGTACGATCGTGATGACAAGGACAAGCCATGGCTCACCATTGTCGACATCATCCTCTGCGCTGCTATGGGCCCACCCGGTGGTGCTCGCGCTCAGCTGACCCAGCGCTTCCAACGCCACTTCAACATCATCGCGTATACCGAAATGAGCTTCAGCGCTATCAACATCATCTTCACGACGATCGTTGAAGCCTTCTTCGTTTCTTTCACTCCCGAGATTAAGAATTCGCTCTCGCAGCTCGTCGAGTCTCAACTCGAGGTGTACGACCAAGTGCTGAACGGCCCGATGAAGCCCACTCCCTAAAAGTCGCACTACACTTTCAACTTGAGAGACATCTCCAAGATCTTCCAGGGTGTGATTTCCGCCAACCAGAAGTTGACCCAGACTCCCTGCGAGTTGCTGAGACTCTGGTACCACGAGAACACGCGCGTCATCGGTGACCGTCTCATTAACAACACTGATCGCAAGTTCCTCTCCGGCGTCATGATCGACCAGATCGAGACCAAGTTCAAGGTGCCCAAGGAGGAGCTCTTCAACTCTGAGCGCATCATTTTCTGTGACTTCATGGAAGGCATCGACGTCGACACCAGAATCTACAAGCAGCAGGAGGACTTGAAGAAACTCCAAACCACGGTTGAGGAGTACCTCGGCGAGTACAACGGCGCCGTCAAGACTCAGATGCACCTGGTGATGTTCTTGGATGCGTGCGACCACGTGTCCCGCATTCACCGCGTCATTCGAGCACCCCTCGGCAACTGCCTGCTGCTCGGTGTCGGTGGTTCCGGCCGTCAGTCGCTTTCCCGCCTCGCCACCTTCTGCGCCAACTACAAGATGTTCCAGATTGAGGTTGTCAAGGGCTACAGCATGAACAACTGGCGTGAGGACGTGAAGAAGGCCCTCATGCAAGCAGGCTGTGAAAACAAGCAGACCTCGTTCTTGTTTGTGGACACGCAGATCATCAAGGATCAGCAGCTCGAGGACATCAACGGCATCCTGAACGGTGGTGACGTGCCAAACTTGTACAAGCTCGAAGACATGGACCCCATTTTCAAAGTCGGCAAGCAGGCGTGCATGGAGAAGCAGCTGCCCGTCTCGAAGATGAACATGTTCCAGCAGTACTTGGGAAGAGTCAAGAAGAACATTCACATGATTATTGCAATGTCTCCCCTCGGTGAAGTTTTCAGATCACGTATCCGTCGCTTCCCATCGCTAGTCACTTGCACAACCCTTGACTGGTTCTCTGAGTGGCCCGAAGAGGCTCTGCTCGGTGTCGGCCGTGGCCAGATTACCTCCAGTGATGTTGACTTGGGCAAAGACTTAGACGGCTGTGTTGAAGTTTTCAAGTGCATCCATCAGTCTGTCGAACAGAAGTCCCTTGAATTCGCTGATCAGCTTAACAGAAAGAACTACGTGACCCCAACCTCTTTCCTTGAGCAGCTCAACATGTACAAGAGCATTCTCAAGACGAAGAGAGTCGATGTCGGTCAATCCAGACAGAGACTCGTGACTGGTCTTGATGTGCTCGGCCAAGCCGCTGTCGAGATCTCCAAGCTCGAAGAAGAAATTTAGGTCATGGCGCCCGAACTCGCTATCACCAAGAAGACTCTGGCTGAGACCATGGTTGTCCTCTCTAAGGAGAAGGCTGATGCTGAGATCGAGCAAAACATTGTCTCCCGTGACTCAGCCATCGCGCAAGAGCAAGAAACTGCTGCAGCCACCATGAAGGAGTCAGCCGAGAGAGAGCTCGCTAAGGCCACTCCCCTGCTCGAAGAAGCCACCCGTGTGCTTAAGGAGCTGAATAAGGGTGATCTTTACTCGCTCGGTACCATGAAGGTACCCACTGCCAACGTCATTGTCGTGATGGAACTGGCTTGCCACATGTTTGCCCTGAAGCCCGCCAAGGCCGATCTTGGCCAGGCCCAGGGTGATACCTACGGTTACTTCACACTTGCTAAGAAAACCTTGCTCAAGGACCCCACCTCTTTCTTGAACAACATGATCAAGTATGATAAAGAGAACATTACCGAGAAGTGTGTCAAGGCTGTCAACGGTATTATCAACAAGCCAGAGTTCTCCCTTGAGGATGTGCGTAAGGCTAACCAGGCCATGGAAGGTATCTGTAAGTGGGCCATGGCTATGATGAAGTACTATGAATTGCTCAAGATTGTGAACCCAATGAGAGAGAAGGTCGCTGAGATGAACGCCCAGCTAGTCGTTGTCAGAAGGGATCTCGCTGAAAAGATGGCCAAACTTAAGGCTGTTCAGGAGAAGATGGCAGTCCTCGAGGCTACCTACCAAGAAAAGGTTGACACTGAGGCTAAATTGCAGGCCAAGATTGACGACTGTAACAAGAAATTGGAGAGAGCCGGCAAGATTATCAGCGGTCTCGAGGGTGAGAAGCAACGTTGGACTGATACTGTCGCAAGACTCGGCACTGAGTTCGAGTTCCTGGTTGGTAACTGCCTTATCGCTGCAGGCATGGTTGCCTACTCTGGACCATTCACGGCTAAGTACAGAACTGAGCTTGAAAATGAATGGTTCGACAAGATCAGTTCTCTTGGAATCAAGATCGCTGATCACATTAGCATGAAGGAAATTTTGGAAGATCCCGTCCAAACCAAGACCTGGACCGCTAACTCTCTTCCTAGCGACAACTTGTCTATTGAGAACGCGATCATCATGTTCAAGTCTCGCAGATGGCCACTCATGATTGACCCCCAGAGTCAAGCCAACAAGTTCATTAAGAATCTGTCCAGAGACTAGGAGGAAGCCCGCAGTGGTCTCGACACTTGCAAAATGAGCGATCCCACCTTGCTCAGAAACTTGGAGCTGGCGATTCAGTTCGGTAAATGGTTCTTGATTGAGAACGTCGGTGAGGAACTCGACCCCGCCCTCGAACCCATTCTCCTTAAGCAGGTTGACAAGAGCGGCACCCTCCGTCTCGGTGACAAGAGTATCCCTTGGAACAATGACTTCAAGTTCTTCCTTACCACCACGATCCCCAACCCTCACTACGCTCCCGAGACTCAAGTGAAGGTCAGTATCCTTAACTTCGCTATTACTCCCTTCGGTCTTGAAGAGCAGATGTTGAATCTGTTCATCGCCAAGGAGATGCCCGACCTTCAAAAGAAGAAGGAGGAGATCATCACGCGCAACGCCCAGGCAGCCAAGACGACTCGCGACATCGAGAACCGTATCTTGAAGGGTCTTACCAAGAACTCAGAAATTGTGAAGATTCTCGAGGACGACGAGCTCATTGATGTGCTTGCCGAGGCCAAGATTACTGGTGACGAAATCGCGCTCCGCATGAAGGAGTCGAAGGTCGCTGAAGAAGAGATCGACAGAACGCGCGCTACTTTCAGACCAGTCGCTTTCAGAGCTCAGATCCTCTTCTTCACGATTGTGGACCTCGCTGTGATTGATCCTATGTACCAGTACTCTCTGCAATGGTTCAGTAACTTGTTTGCTGTCTCTGTCGACACTTCACAAAAGTCGAACGACCCTGACGCGCGCATTGAAATCCTTAACAACCACTTTACGCAATCTTTGTACGACAATGTGTGCAGATCTCTTTTCGAAAAGGATAAGACTCTGTTCTCCCTCAAATTGACCGTCAATATCATGTTCGGTGACAACAGAATGGACGCCGACGAGCTCAGATTCTTCTTGGCCGGTCCCTCAGGAGAGGTCACGATTCTTCCCAACCCAACTGACTGGTTAGGCGATCTCGAGTGGGGTGAGACTTACCGTCAACTCCACGTCATGACCAAGATTTTGCCCTGCTTCGAAGGCTTTGAGCAGTTCTTCGTTGACAATAATGCAGAGTTCAGAAAGATTTTCGATGACGATGCACCTCAAGAGATGCCAATTCCTGGCGAATGGAACTCCAAGCTGACATCATTCCAGAAGATGATCGTTCTCAAGACTTTCAGACCCGACAAGATTGTGCTCGCAGTTCAAAACTTCATCACTGAGCAAATTGGAAAGCAATTCATTGAGCCCCCAACTTTCAACCTTGCAAAGTCATACAAGGACTCCTCCATCACGACTCCTCTTATTTTCGTCTTGTCGGCTGGTTCCGATCCCGTCGCCGATTTCGAGAGATTCGCTGGTGACATGAACATGACTAAGAAGGTCGAGAAGATTTCTCTCGGTCGTGGTCAAGGCCCCAAGGCGCAGACAATGATCAATGACAACTTGACCAGAGGCGGCTGGGTACTTCTCATGAACTGCCATTTGGCCGTCTCCTGGATGCCAACCCTGGAAGCCATTTGTGAGCAGATTGACGATACCAAGCACAGAGACTTCCGCCTGTGGTTGACTTCGATGCCAACTCCCGCCTTCCCAGTCTCAGTTCTGCAGAATTCTGTTAAGATGACTCTCGAACCCCCATCAGGTCTCAGAGCTAACGTGCTCGGCTCGTACGAGGCTCTTACTGAAGAGCAGTTCGGCGGCTGCACCAAGCCCGAGACCTACAAGATGTTGCTCTTCGGTTTCTGCTTCTTCCACGCCATCGTGCAAGACAGAAGAAAGTTCGGACCTATCGGCTGGAACATCCCCTACGCCTTCACAAACGAAGATCTGATGGTGTGCCGTCGCCAGCTCAAGAACTTCGTCGAGGACTACGAAGAGGTGCCATTCAAGGTGCTGAACATCGTTGGTGCTTACGTCAACTACGGTGGTCGTGTCACTGACGACAAGGATGTCCGTCTCATCACCACTATTCTGGAGACCTACATGTGCCCAGAAATGCTCAATGTTGGCCACAAACTTTCAGAGTCCGGAATCTACTACTGCATCAACCCCGGCGAGAAGGAGGAGTACATCGACTACATCAAGTCGCTTCCTCTTAACCCTAAGCCAGAGGCTTTCGGCCTGCACAACAACGCTGAGATCACCACTTCTCAGATTGCCACCCAGCAGCTGCTTGAGAGCATGATTGCCATGCAGCCTAAGACCAGCTCTGGCAAGGGCAAGACTCGTGAAGAGATTATTGGTGACCAGTGCAAGTATCTTTACACCAACGCACCTAAGCCTTTCGATCTCGACATGATCCAGAAGAAGTATCCCACTATGTACACTGAGTCCATGAACACTGTATTGCTCCAAGAGTGCGTGCGTTACAATGCGCTCCTCAAGGACATGCAGGTGCAGTTGCCTCTCATTCAGAGAGCACTCCTCGGCGAGGTCACTATGTCTGAGTCGCTTGAGAACATGGCTACGTCAATCTTCGACAACATGGTTCCCAAGTACTGGGCTACTATCGGTTTCCTCTCGATGAAGCCACTCGCTTCGTGGATTGAGGACTTGAATGAGCGTATCTCGTTCTTGAACAACTGGTACGAGAAGGGCACACCAATCGTCTTCTGGATTTCTGGCTTCTTCTTCCCTCAGGCTTTCTTGACCTCGACTATGCAGAACTACGCTCGCTCCAAGGAAATCGCCATTGACAGACTCTCCTTCCAGTTCGTCATGAAGGATGAAATCAAGTGGCAAGATGTTACAGCCAAGCCGGACGACGGCGTCTTCTGCTACGGTATGTACATTGAAGGCTGCAGATGGAATTACCAGACGCATCAACTCGATGACTCCGAGGCCAAGAAGCTCTTCGTCGAGATGCCAATGCTCCACTTGCTCCCAACCGTTGACCGCGTAATCCCTGAGACGGGCATTTACTACTGTCCCGTGTACAAGGTGCTGTCAAGAACCGGTACCCTGTCGACGACCGGTCACTCGACCAACTACGTGATCATGATGGAGATGAACTCCGGAGAGGTCCCACAGAAGAAGTGGATCAAGGCTGGTGTCGCCGCCTTCCTTGCCCTCAAGTACTGAAGACTTTGTTTAGTAATCACTGAGTCAGGTACTTAAACCAAACAACTAATAACAGTCTTCAGTGTGACTATAAACTGATGACAAACGATATTTTCGCTAAAAGCATTCACC
>Ga0075502_1010309_pt1 | contig 12773 bp, 8 predicted proteins | sample DEB08_RNA1_9_FD_73449 | JGI IMG/M metagenome (GOLD analysis project Ga0075502, IMG submission 73449) | Aqueous microbial communities from the Delaware River and Bay under freshwater to marine salinity gradient to study organic matter... | ecosystem: Environmental > Aquatic > Marine > Intertidal... | reverse complement strand
GCAACCTAAGAAGAAGCAAGGAGTGGGCCAAAATAAGAATTTTGGTCCCATCTAGAAGCTCACGGTGCCCGACTTCCAACACATTAACAGTGTGTTCGAACAAATGCAGAGTGAAATTCTCGAGAAACCAACCAAAGCCAGAAAATAAATGAAACCGTTCACTATTAGAAAAGCTGCCCAGCCTGGTAAGGGGACTCCCCCACAAGACGATCCTAACGTTGAGAACCAGGATTACGGCTCAGGAGCTGAGGACGGTCAGTTGGATCAGGCTTCGCAGGACCAGTCTCCCTACGGAGACATCCCAAATCTGACTCAGGAGGAGATGACGGCACTTCAGCCCAAGAAGACCAAAGTCGTCAACCCCTGGATCCACGGTCAAACCCACCACGAGTACCTCGATAAGATCATTGGTTTGCCCGCTCGCCACGCGAACGTCATCCGCAAGCACAAGTTCGTCATTAAGGAGACTATGTTCCTGCCCAAGGCCGACAGCAACTTCGACAAGGACAAGGCTACCAAGGAGGCGCTCGCCATCCTCGAGAAGGAATACGAGATCTTCAACGACCCCAATATGCCCCCCGTCAAGGCCCTCACGCGCTACGACACCTGGGACCAGGACCGCACCGTCGAAGAGTGGCTGGCCCACGCCGCCGCCCACCCCGACGAGTTCCACGGCATTTCGCCCGTGTTCGAGAAGGGCGAGTACCTGTGGAGACCCGTCAAGGTGCTCGACTACAACTACTCGATGAAGAAGTTCAAAGTGCAGGTCGGCGACACCGCCACCACCAAGCACATTACGCGCCTCTCGCTGCTCTTCTACGACGAGGACCCCGAGGCCTTCCGCCAGCGCGTCAACCAGTGCAAGCAGCGCCAGCGCAACGTCGAGGCCGAGCTGCGCTTCACGGGCCTCGTTGACTCGCAGCCCAGCGACTCCGTGTCCCTGCTGTCGAAGGAGCGCCGCGAGTCCTTCCTCAACAAGTGCCAGTCGGAGAACAGCGCGATCAAGCCCGACCTGCTCCTCCAGCAGTTCCAGTCGCTGATGCGCGTGGTCCAAGAAGAATACGTGCGCCAGATGAAGAAGTGCATCGTGATGAAGCAGATGCAGGACCCCAGCGCCCACAACAAATTCATCAAGATGAAGGTGCCGGTGCGCCTGAACAAGAAGACCTCGCCCTACTTTGGCGTCGTCCGCTGCCCCAAGTACAAGTTCGCGGACTACCAGAACGAGATCCTGCACGTGCACTGGTGCTCCAACGAAGACATGGAATCCATGACCCGTATCTTCACCAAGAAGTGCATTGAGTACAGCTACCCTGTGCATCGCTACATGCTGACTGATAAGACGAAGCTAAAGCTGCCAAACGACCTGTCTGATCTGAAGAAGAAGCAGGAGGACCACCACAAGGGCGAGCAGGTCAACGTGCTCCACAGATGGAGGGAGTTCCTCGTCGGCGAGATCGCTGACAAGCTCAAGAGCCAGCACAACTTCTTCGAGGAGAACAGCGATCAGTACGCCAAGTCGCACCTGAAGCGCATCATTCTCCGCTTCGAGTTCATCATGAACGCGTACCTGCGCAACTTCGTCAGACAGAGCATCGACGACTGGGTGCTCTTCGTCAAGTCGTTCACCTTGCCCAAGATCGATCAGAACGAGCTTTGGGGCCGCTCCCCCACCCCCATGCTCAAGATCAACATGAGCGTCAAGAAGGGTAAGGATAAGAAGCCCAAGCGCAAGCCCATCGACGACACGCTGCCCGAGGAGGAGCAAGAGGAGGAACGTCTGCGCCGCGCCGCCGAGGACGAGCTCTACATGAACCGTCTCGAGTACCACCCCACGCCCAAGACCTGCCTGGACTTCATGCAGGGCGCTCTCGACATGATCATCCAGTCAACCAACAAGGTCAACGACTTGGAGTCCGACCTGATGAAATCGCTGCAGGGCACCAGCCAGCCCAACTTCCCCATTGACGAGAAGTTCAGCTGGGTCAAGGACGCACACGCACAAATCGAGCAAATGTTCGAGGAGAACATCAAGGAGCCAATCTCAATCTTGGGCATGTACCAGGAGTACGAGTACCTCTTGAACGTGAACAAGAACGAGCTCGTCGAGTCCCTATTCAACAACAAGGAGCTCAAGACTGAGGAGAACGACTCCGGCAAGGCCGACATCAAGGAGATCGGTGAAGCCATCCAGCAGTACCACCAGGCCGCCGAGGAGATCATGAACCTTTCGAACGACTTCATTGACACGCCCATGTTCCGCGTCGAGTGCAAGAAGATCAAGCAGACCCTGTACGACCAGGCCATCAAGATCCGCGACAAGCTCATCGACAACGTGACCAAGTGGTGCGCAGACACCGTGAACCACATCGATTCGACCTTCCGCGACATGCAGAAGCAGATCCAGACCCCACCCACCAACGAGAAGGAGCTGGTCCACATCCGCGAGTTCATCACTCTGTCCAAGGACAAGACCCAGGTCGACCTCGGCGAGCTTCTCAAGGCCGCCAACAAGCACTATGAGCTGCTTGAACTGTACTCAGTGATGTACAAAGTCGATGACATCGAGAACACCTTCTTCCAGAAGATGTGGCCCATGACGATCGGCCAGGTCATCCAGGACGGCAAGACGGAGATCGCGAACCAGGAGGAGATCTTCCTCGCCAAGCTGGAAAAGGAGAAGGACGACTTCAACCTCCAGCTCAAGGAGTACGAAGAGCGCTTCAAGAAGATCAAGGTGTTCAACGACATCAACCAGGTCAACGAAACCGTGAAGGAGACCAACGAGCTCCGCGGCAACATCGACAACGCGCGCGACAAGATCGAGTAGTTCAATGAGCGCGAGATCACCTTCTCCCAGCAGGCGACTGAGTGGCCCGGCCTCGACACCCTTGACAAAGAGTTCAAGCCCTTCTACGACTTGCTGGACACGTCGTTCCAGGTGACCACGAACCTGCAGGACTGGACGAACCAGCCCCTCGCCAACCAAGACTACGAACAGATGGAGGCGTCCATCAACCAGTGGTTCATGCAGTGCTTCCAGCTCAAAAAGAAGCTCAGCGAGGACTACCCAGATACTGCTGATGTCGCTGATGAGGTCCGTAAACGTCTTGACGCTTTCCGCGAGCATTTGCCTTTGATTAAGTGCATTACTTCAGAGGCTATCACTGAGGAGGACTGGAACGAAATCAAGACTTTGACCAAGAGAGATGACCTTGAGCGTGATACTATCACTGTTATCAACTTCGCGGACTTCCAGCTTCATGACTACTTGGTTGAGATTGACGAGATTACATCCCGTGCTGAGAAGAAGTTCCAGCTTGCCAAGAAGCTCCAAAAGATGAAGCTCGAGATGAAAGACTTCAAGATCATGCTTCACCCATACAAGGGCAAGACCTTCGTCATTAAGAACTACGACGATATCAACTCTGTTCTTGACGATCAAATTGTTGCGACCCAGGCCATGCTTGGCTCCAGCAACATGCGCGGTAAGCTCAAGGTTGAGACCAGGAACTGGGAAGTTAAGCTTAACCAGATGTCCGAGCTCATCGGCGAAGTTGCCAAGTGCCAGCGCACCTGGATGTACTTGGAGCCTATTTTCGCTTCCGACGATATCGGCAAGACCATGCCCAATGAAGCCTCGATGTTCAAGGACGTTGATACGACCTGGAAGACCACTATGGAAGCTATCGAGACTGACCCCGGCATTCTTGATCTGAACGATCGTGATAACATCACTGCTCAGTTCTTCGAAGCCAACAAGAAGCTCGATCAAATTCAGAACAAGCTTGACGCTTACCTCGAAGAGAAGTCTCTGGTCTTCCCCAGATTCTACTTCCTCGACTCTCAGTCGCTGCTGATGTTGCTCGCTCAGACGAAGGACCCCCGTGCCGTCCAAGTCCACATGGACAAGTGCTTCGAGGGTATCTCGAGAGTCAAGTTCAGCGACAAAGACGAGATTTACGGTATGCTCTCCGCTGAAGGCGAAGACGTCGACTACAAGAAGAGCATCGATGTGAACGCCGGTGACAAGAAGGGCAATGTCGAGAAGTGGATGTTGGAAATCGAAACTGTGATGAGAATGACGCTCAAGCAGCTTACTTCTCTCTCCATGCACGAATACTACACCGAGAAGCGCACCAAGTGGGTTGAAAACTGGCCCGGTCAGATCGTCCTCGCTGTGGACCAGGTCGACTGGACAACCGGTGTCGAGAAGGCGATCGTCAAAGAGAACGGTTTGACTACTTACTTCCAGACCTTACTGGATCAGGTCGAAGACGTCGTACAACTCGTGAGAGGTGAACTTTCCGCTGGTTTCCGTATCACTCTTAAGGCTATGGTCGTCATTGATGTCCACGCTAGAGATGTTGTGCAAATGCTTATCGACGAGAAGGTTACATCCGTGAACTCTTTCGCCTGGGCTTCACAGCTCCGCTACTACTGGACTGAGAAGGATCTTAACTTGGAGGTTGCCATGGTCACTGCCAAGATCCCCTATGGTTTCGAGTATCTTGGAAACTCGCTCAGACTGGTCATTACTCCCCTGACTGACAGATGCTACCGTACGCTTATGGGCGCCAAGCAACTTAACTACGGTGGTGCTCCCGAAGGTCCCGCTGGTACCGGTAAGACCGAGTCCGTCAAGGATTTGGCCAAGGCTCTGGCTGTGCAGTGCGTTGTGTTTAACTGCTCACCCGATCTCGGTTACCAAGCCGTCGGTAAGTTCTTCAAGGGTCTCGCCTCGTCCGGCTGCTGGAACTGCTTCGACGAGTTCAACAGAATTGATCTCGAAGTGTTGTCCGTCATTGCCCAGCAAGTGATGACCATTCAAACCGCTATCATGCAGAACTTGAGAACCTTCGTCTTCGAAGGTACCCAGCTCAAACTCAACAGAGCGTGCTCAGTCAACATTACCATGAACCCCGGTTACGCTGGACGTGCTGAACTGCCCGATAACTTGAAGGCTCTGTTCAGACCCTGCGCTATGATGGTGCCCGACTACGTTCTGATTGGTGAGATCGAGCTGTACTCTTTCGGTTTCTCAAGGGCTCGCTACATCGCCATCAAGGTTGTTGCTTCCCTTCAGCTTTCCTCAGAGCAGCTCTCCTCCCAGGATCACTACGATTTCGGTATGCGTTCACTTAAGGCTATCCTGACTGCTTGCGGTAACTTGCGTAGACAATTGGACTGGCCTGAGGATCAAATCGGTCTCCGTGCTCTTAACGACGTCAACTTGCCTAAGTTCACTCAGAACGATATTCCTCTGTACAACGGTATCACTAACGATCTGTTCCCTGGTGTTGTTACTCCTGCCCCAGACTACACGAGATTGCTCTCGGAGATGGAAATCTCTTGCAAGACCAGAAACTTGCAGCCCAAGACTGAATTCTTGAAGAAGTGCATTGAACTGTACGAGACTATTATGGTGCGTCACGGCCTGATGGTGGTCGGCGGTGCTTTCTCTGGAAAGTCGATGGTCATCAAGACTCTTCAAGATGCTATGTCTAACATCAAGGACAAGCCTGAAGATGTGAATGTGTTGACTTACTTTATCAACCCCAAGTCAATCTAGCAGTCCCAGCTGTACGGTCTCTTGAACCCCGACTCGGGTGAGTGGTAGGACGGTGTGCTCGCCATTAAGGTGCGTGACTGTGCCGAGGCGCTGACGCCCGACCGCAAGTGGATTATCTTCGACGGCCCCGTCGACGCCATTTGGATCGAAAACATGAACACCGTACTCGATGACAACAAGAAACTGTGCCTGAACTCCGGTCAGATCATCAAGCTGAAGCCAACCATGACTATGATGTTCGAGGTCGAAGATCTGTCTCAGGCTTCCCCAGCCACGGTTTCCCGTTGCGGCATGGTGCTCATGGAGCCCCAACAGCTCGGTCACCAAGTCCAGATCACCTCTTACTGCCAGCAGCTTCCCGAGTACCACCTCGAGGAGAAGCTGATTAAGAAGATCGACAAGCTGATGACCTACGTGTGCGCATTGTGCATGGAGTTCACCAGAATTAACTGCAAGTTCCCCGTAGTGACTGGCCCCAACTTCTTGGTTCACAACTTCCTGAGGGTCTTCGACCACTTCATCGTTGAGTGGAAGGCTGAGGACTCCAAGGGTGCCCCTGGCAATGCCGACGATATTTGCTTCAACGCTATCGTCTTCGCCGGTATTTGGGGTATTGGTTGCCAGATTGAGGAGACCACCAGACCTAAGTTTGATAAGTTCTTCCAATTGCTTATCCAGGGTGAGGATGTTCAGGAGCAATTCAAGATCGACATCCCCAAGGTTGACCCAATGAAGGTCCCCAACAAGGTCGGCGGCGAAGTTCCCACTCTCTTCGAGCTCGCTTTCGTTAAGGACCAAGTCTCATGGATGCACTGGACCAAGACTATTCCTACCTACGTTGTGCCTAAGGACTGCACTTACTCTGAGGTTATTGTGCCTAACGTTGACTCTATCAGAGTTAGATACTGCCTTAACCAGCTGCTGATGCAAAAGAAGCACGTCTTGATTGTTGGTGAGACTGGTACGGGTAAGTCTATCATGATTCAGCAGGAGTTGAAGGAGAACTTCCAGAATGATGATTACATGTTCTTGGGTCTTGCCTTCTCTGCCCAAACCAGCGCTAACCAGACCCAGCTCATTATTGACGGTGGTATGGAGAAGAAGCGTAAGGGTTTCTATGGACCTCCTCTTGGCAAGGATGGTATTATCTTCGTTGATGATCTTAACATGCCCCAGAAAGAAGTTTACTTCGCTCAGCCTCCTATTGAGCTGCTCAGACAGTGGATGGACTACGGCGGTTGGTACGATATCGACACACCTGAGCGTGAGTTCAGATACACCCAAAAGGTCAGCTTCGTCGCTGCCATGGCCGCTGCTGGTCGCCAAACTATCACGAACAGATATGTGCGCCATTTCAACATCATCTACGTTGAGCCTTACTCGACTGAGTCCATGAACTAGATTTTCAACAACGTCATGGAGTGGATGTTCCGTTCCGCCACCAAGCTTCCCTACGGCCAAAACATCGAGAAACTTAAGGAAAGTGTTGTGAACGCAACAATTCAGGTTTACAACGATGTGCAGAAGCAGTTCAGACCTACCCCCGCTAAGGCTCACTACACTTTCAACTTGCGTGATCTGTCCAAGGTGTTCCAGGGCATTTCGAAGACAAACGCTCGCGCTATGGGTAACGACGAGCAGTTCATCAAGTTGTGGGCTCACGAGTGCTTGCGTGTGTTCCAGGATCGTCTGATTAACTTGAAGGACAGAGCGGACTTCAAGGATATGGTTGCCGGCAAGATGAAGGAGAAATTCAAGAAAGAGTGGGACAAGATCGTCACGGTTAAGCCCCTGCTCTTCGCCTCGTTCACGCCCCTGATCTACCCTGACAACGATACCTCCAAGAAGCCTTGGCAAGATATCTACTGTGAGCTCACTGACCGCTCCAAGGTCAAGAAGGTCGCTGAGAACTCCCTTTCCGAGTTCAATATGATGTTCCGTGCCAAGAAGATGGACCTCGTGCTCTTCACTGATGCTATTGAGCACATTGTCAAGATTCACAGAGTTATTACGACTCAGCTTGGCCACGCACTACTCGTCGGTGTTGGTGGTTCGGGACGTAAATCACTCACTGAGCTCGCTACCTTCATCGCTGTCTACACCATTGAAGTCATTGAGATGCCTAAGGGCTACAATATGGTGGCGTGGCGCGAGGACATGGTCAAGAAGATCTTCCTTGCTTGCGGTGTCGAAGCTAATAACCTGGTTTTCCTGTTCTCAGACACCCAGATCATTAACGAAGCCTTCCTTGAAGACATCAACAACATTCTGAACAACGGAGAGATCCCCAACTTGTACAAGGCGGAGGACGTCGTCCAAATTATTGAGTCTGTTAAGGAGGCAAACAAGTCGAACCCCGACTTTAAGGACATCGCCGACGACAACAACAAGGTCAAGGAGCTGTTCGCCACTCAAGCCAAGAACAGCTTGCACATGGTGCTTGCGATGTCGCCCATCGGTGATGACTTCAAGCGCAGACTCCGTATGTTCCCATCCCTGGTCAACTGCTGTGCTATTGATTGGTTCCTTCCCTGGCCCAAGGATGCGCTTGAGGACGTCGCAAACGTGTTCCTCGGCTCGATTCAGGACCTGCCCAACCAGGAGGGTCTCGTCACGATTTGCGTGGACATGCAAACCCGTGTGAGAGAGCTCACCATCCGCTACCAAGAGGAGATGCGCCGTTTCTACTACGTTACGCCCACCTCCTACTTGATCTTGATTAAGACTTTCGTCGGCATGCTTGACAACAAGCGCGGCTTCATCGACCGTCAAATCTAGAAGTACGAAAGAGGTCTCAGTCAGCTCGCGAAAGCCTCCAGCGCCGTCGCTGAGCTGCAGGAGAAGCTCACTGCCCTCATTCCCGTTCTTGAGGTCAAGGCTGCTAACTCTGCTAAGATGCAAAAGGAGATTGAAGTCAAGAAGAAGGTCGTCGATCAGACCGTCTCCGAGTGTAAAGTCGAAGAGGAGTCAGCCAAGCAGCAGAAGTCCCTAGCCGAGGCCAAGAACGCTGAGTGCGAGTTCGCCCTCCAGAAGGTCATCCCTATCTACGAAGGTGCCGTCAAGGCTGTCAATGGTCTTAAGGGTAGTGATGTCACAGAGCTTAAGGGTTTCAAGACTGCAACCCCACCAGTGATGCTTGTCGCTAAGACCCTCTGCTTGTACTTCAATGTTAAGCCCGCTATGGTCACTGGCCCAGATGGTAAGACAAAGGTTCCAGACTACTGGGTTCCCTGCAAGTCAAACATTTTGAACGCTACTCTGCTGAAGGCGCTCAAAGATTACCCCAAGGACACGATGAGCGACGACCTTGTTGCTCAGATCGCCCCCGTACTCGAAGAGCCCAACTATGCTGATGCTGTCTTGCAAAAGGCTTCCGTCGCAGCCCACGGTATCTCCAAGTGGTGCCGCGCTATTGTCGGCTACCACGGTGCCATGAAGGTCGTCACACCTGTCAAGTTAGAACTTGCAGCAGCTAAGGAGTCCTCCGCCATTGCACAGAAGCAGTGGGACGAGGCTAAAGCAAAGCTCCAGGCTGTCTAAGACGAAATGAAGAAACTCGTTGATGCTCTTGAAGAGACCCAAAACGAGGAGACCAGACTCAGAAACGAGAAGGATGATTGTGAGCGTAAAGTCGACTTGGCTAAGGCTCTTATCAACGGTCTCGCGAATGAGCGTGAGAACTGGAAGGTTGACCTCGCTAAGAACAGAGAGAACCGACTTAACGTGGTTGGTGACGTCATTATTGCTTCAGGTGTCATTGCTTACCTCGGTGTCTTCCTGAAGAGCTACAGAGATGAGTGCACTAATTAGTGGGCTGAAATGCTCAGACAGTTCGACATTCAGTCAACTAAGAACGTGTCCGTCGAGGTCGTTTGCGGTGACGCTGTTAAGATTAGACAGTGGTAGATCCAGGGCTTGCCTCAGGACAGTTTCTCTGCTGACAGTGCCATCATTTGCGAGGCTTCTGAGAGATGGTGCCTCTTCATTGACCCTCAGATGCAGGCAAATCTCTGGCTGAAGAACCGTTACAGAGACGAGCAAGTTAAGGTTATCAAGCCAACCAACGAGCCCAACATCATTTCGCGTACACTCGAGAACTCGATCACCCTGGGTGTACCCGTGATCCTCGAAGACGCTAACGAGACCTTCGACCCATTGCTGGACCCTCTTCTCGCCAAGCAGATCGAAAAGAAAGGCAGTGAAATGTACATCAAGTTCGGTGACCAGGGCATTTCCTTCAACCCCGACTTTAAGTTCTACATCACCACCAAGATGTCCCGCCCTCACTACTCGCCCGAGATCTGTGTGAAGGTGACCATGCTTAACTTCATGGTGACCCAAGAAGGTCTCTTAGATCAGATGTTGTCCATCATCATCAGATTGGAGGAGCCTCAAAAGTACGAGCGCAGAAACGCCTGCATTTAGATCAAGGCCGACAATCAGAAGAAGCAAGTTGAACTGCAAGATAAGATTCTTAACTTGGTTGCCAACTCACAAGACGATATTCTTGAGGATCGTGAGCTGAAGACCACTCTTGATGAGTCTAAGATTCAGTCCGCCCAGATTGAGTAGACCCTCAAGGAAATGGAGAACACCATGAAGCAAATTGAGGCGATTAGAGATCAGTTCGTGCCCGTTGCCAACCGTGTCTCCCGTCTATTCTTCGTGCTGACTGACTTGATCAATGTTAACGACATGTACTAGTACTCGCTGGAGTTCTTCCGCCTGATTTATGAGGGCGCCATTAAGTCTGTCGAAGGCGTTATCGACAAGGCAAGCAAGTCTGAGCGTAAAGCCTACTTCATCTCCGAGTTCACATGGCGCTTGTACAAGAATGTGTGCCGTTCGCTCTTCGAGAAGGATAAACTGCTCTTCTCGTGGCTCATCTGCCTCAAGATCATGGACGAGGTGCAGAAGGAGACTGGTGGCCTCGATTTCGTCGCTGTTAGATTCCTGATGGCTGGAGCAACTCAAGTCGATATGAACAAACCTAATCCAACCGGAGATGGTGGTTGGTTATCTGACAAGGCATGGCTCTCAATGCTTGAGATGTCCTCTACGTTCCCCCAGTTTAAAGGCTTTGATGACGACTTCTGTAAGAATCTAGAATCTTGGGAGAAGATTTACAACTCTCAGAACCCTGAAGCTCTTGAAAACACTTGGCCCGGCAAGTGGCAGGACCTCACAATCTTGAACCGTACTATCATCATCTCTATCCTGAGAGCTGATAAGGTCGTGCAATGCGTGCAAATGATGGTAGCAATGGAAAAGGAACTCGGTGAGAAATACCTCACTCCCCCAGCCTTTGACATGGAAGCCGTTTTCAACGACTCCACTAACAAGCAGCCAATCATTATTGTGCTTTCTGCTGGTGCTGATCCCATGACTGATATCCGCAACCTTTCAGTCATCAAGAAGATTAAGTACGAGTCGCTCTCCCTCGGTGCCGGTCAAGCTCAAAAGGCTTGCAACGCCATCAGAGACGCACAAAAGACTCAGCAATGGGTTATCTTGCAGAACTGTCACTTGGCGCCTAGTTTCATGCCAACCCTTGACGGTTTGATTGAGGAGATTGTTCCTGACCCGAGCAGTGCATTCAGAATCTGGCTCACTACGATGCCTTCCGATCAATTCCCAGTGACTATTGTGCAGAACTCGGTCAAGGTTACCGCTGAGCCACCAAAGGGTCTCCGTAACAACATTCGTGGCTCCTTCATGCAAGTCTCTGATGAGGAACTCGACAATAACAACAAGCCAATTGCATTCAGAAGACTCCTCTGGGGTTTGTGCTTCTTCAATGCTCTTTGCCTCGAGAGAAGAAAGTTCGGCCCACTCGGCTGGAACATTCCTTACGAGTTCTCTGCTTCCGATCTGCGTATTTCAAAGGATCAGCTCGCTCAATTCTTGAACTTCTATGATGAGATCCCATATGAGGCTCTCATCTATATGGTTGCTGAAGCCAACTACGGCGGTAGAGTGACTGACCCTCAAGACAGACGCTGCATCTCCCTCATGCTTTCCGATTTCTACTGCAATGATATGATCTCAGAGGAGAACCACAAACTCTCTGAGACTGGCGCCTACTACGTTCCCTCAGACGGCAACAGAGATGACTACATCAAGTTCATTGAAGATAAGCTACCAATGAACGATTTGACTGAGGTGTTTGGTATGCACGATAATGCTGAGATTACCTCCGCTATCAACGTCACCAGATCAATGCTCGCCACCGCGCTCACCATGCAGCCCAGAGTGACCAGCGCCGCCGGTAAGTCACAAGATCAGGTTCTCGACGAGGCTTGCGAAGGTATTCTTTCCAAGTTGCCAAAGAACTTCGACATTGAGTATGCTGGAAAGCGCCACCCCATCACTTACGAAGAATCAATGAACACTGTGCTGCTTCAGGAGATTCTCCGTTTCAACAGACTTTTGTCAATTGTGAGATCTTCTCTCGTCAACATCAAGAAGGCTATTCTCGGTGAGGTCGTCATGTCAACTGAGCTTGAGGCGGTTGGTAACTCCATCTTCGATAACAAGACCCCCGCCGCCTGGATGAAGCGCTCATACCCATCGCTGAAGCCTCTCGCCAGTTACGTCGTCGATTTCGTCGAGCGTCTCGAATTCATGCAAAAGTGGATCGATGAGAGTGCTCCTCCCAGCTTCTGGCTGTCTGGCTTCTTCTTCACCCAGTCCTTCTTGACCGGCATCAAGCAGAACTACGCCAGAAAGTATGTGATCCCCATTGATGAGATCAGTATGGACTTCGAAGTGTTCAACGAAGGTGATGGTAAGGACAAGGACAAGGCGCCCGGTGATGGTGCCTACGTCTACGGTATGTTCTTGGAAGGCTCCAAGTGGGACTACGAGCTGAACAGGCTGCAGGAGTCTGCGCCCAAGACCCTCTTCACAAAGATGCCTTACATCTGGGTGAAGCCCGCCAAGCAGGTCGACATCAACTTCGTCCACACGTACAAGTGCCCCGTCTACAAGACTCTGGATCGTCGCGGAACCCTGTCGACGACCGGTCACTCAACCAACTTCGTGTTGTTCATCGAGCTACCCATGCAGGATAAACACGACTTGAAGCATTGGGTGAAGCGTGGCGTGGCCCTCGTGACCTAACTGAATGACTGATTGCGCAGTCAAGTGTCTAGCTGGCACAAAACAACAATTCTATAACTTTGCGATTAAACCCGTTCAC
>Ga0075502_1711583_pt1 | contig 13147 bp, 16 predicted proteins | sample DEB08_RNA1_9_FD_73449 | JGI IMG/M metagenome (GOLD analysis project Ga0075502, IMG submission 73449) | Aqueous microbial communities from the Delaware River and Bay under freshwater to marine salinity gradient to study organic matter... | ecosystem: Environmental > Aquatic > Marine > Intertidal... | reverse complement strand
TACAGACAGGAGATCGAGGACGACGCTTTCTTAATCTACGTCAGAGATGCTGGCGTGCTTCACTGCTCTGAGGACGACCTAAAAGGTCCCATCTGCAGAAGAATGATTGGTGATGCCCTGAAGACCCAACGTCTCTACGCGCCCATTAAGGCCGTCGACCCGACGATTCCCGCCAGCTCTGCCGATCATAGATTCAGAGCCATTCTGAAGACCGCAAAGGGCGAGATCAGCATCTTCAACTTGACCAAGAATCGCGCCGAATCCTAGAAGCAGTACTTTAACTACTTCAAGAATGAGAAGGATCCGGAGAAGAGATTCGTTAGTGGCATCATGGGCTGCACTTATGCAAACAGCTACTGGTACCCGGTCAGCAAGTATGTCTACAGGCATGTGAAGAACGGTGCTGAGCTTTGGAAAGGTGCTATGAACAACATGGATGGCATTGACGTCGTAGAGCTACTCGCTGAGGCCATGCAGACGAAGTTCGACGCCTTCAAGGAAGGAGCCAAGGACGAGAAGAGCGCAAAGCTGCAGACCTTGAAGGAGCTGAGAGAAAAGCAGGAGGCCGCCTTGAAGAAGTTCAAATCCATCTGGAAGGGCACGGGCGACCAGCTCCAGAAGCCTGTCTGGATGTTCATTCTCCGCAAGGATCGTCGCTCTCGCAGAGTCGACTGGTACGGTGCCAACCGCTACCCGACCAACCTGCAACAGCAGTTCGCCTGGCTTTGTCAGGAGACCTTCAAGCACGTCATCAAGCCAAACAGAGACGTTATGCTTATGGTCAATATGATTCAGTACGGACCTATGTGGTGCTCCGAGGGTGAGCTGACTGATGATGAGTGCAGAAAGATGATTGGTCAGTCCATCAAGCACGGCAACGGCTGGCTCGATGTCTCTTTCCAGCCTAAGGCTCTCGACAAGTACATCCCATCCAATGACTTGGACTACCAGTACCTCGCCTTCGTCGAGAACACTGAGACCAAGAAGGTTGCCATGGTCAACTTGACGAACAACTGGGGTTATGCTACTCAGGCTTACAATCAGTTGTTCCAGGGTGGCAAGGATCGCCAGTACAACGTCGGTGTCATTGCTCACTCAGCCAGAGCTGGCTTCTGGCATCCCAAGTCTCTCCTGACCGGCCATGAAAGATTCCAGGACTCATACGCTGTCTACGTTAAGTACTGGCAGAAGGAGAAAGAGCTGTGGACCAAGACAGATGTTTCTGAGAAGACCTGCGGCAAGCAAACCAAGAAGGACTACGATGAAGAGATGGCCAAGAAGTGGGGTAAGCTCAAGGAGCTCTTCACTGGTAGCGGTGACCAATTGTTCAAGAACTACATGTTCGTTGCCGTCACCTACCACAAGCGTGCACGCTACCTCAGCCAAATCTACATGAGCAATCAGAACAACTTGAAGAAGGCTTTCGATGGTCTCATCACTGCCACTCAGAAAAGAATCAACCAGCCTCAGCACGACATGGCTTATCTGTACCTTGCTCGCGAGACGATTCCCTTCCACTGTTCCGAGGGCAAAATGGACGATCAGCTCTGCCAAAGAATGATCGGTTTCGCTATCTACAAGAACTGGCTGTATGCTGACAAGAAGTTGACTGATCGCTACATCAACTCCGGCTCCACCAAGTACCACTACGTGGCTTACCTGAGAGAGAAGGATGGTGGCAAGATTATCAAGCAGGCTCTCGTCAAGGATCAAGGCAAGTCTAAGAGCCGCCTCGACGCCATTGTTGGCCAGTTCAAGAAGTATGACGCAGGCGTGATGGGCCATACTGCCATCATGGGCAAATGGGTCTACCCTATCTCGCAGCTCAAGGGCAGCCACAAGAACTTCGACGTCTATGAGCTGATTGCCAAGTTCTGCCAGGAGGAGCACAAACTGTACAAGGATAGCGCCTACGACGAGAAGGGCCTTCATCTCGTGACGCAGAAGTAGATCCTCGAGAAGCAGCAGAAGGCACTCAAGAAGTTGCAGGGTCTTTACAAGGGAGATGGTGCTCGCCTCTACAAGTCATACTACTGGTTCGCTGTGTCCTACAACCGTCGTACCAAGAAGATTAATATGGAGGTTGGCTTCCACGCCTGGAACATGAAGAACGCGATGAACCGTCTGACCAAGGCTATCTTTGACAACATCATCAAGCGCAATGCTGACAAGGCCTTCTCATTCCATGTGCAGACCAACGGTCCATTCTACTGCTCTGAGGGTGATCTCACGAAGACTATTTGCCAGAGAATGATTGGCTACGCCATCACGACGCGCTGGCAATTCGGTGACCACAAGATGTACAACCTCATGATCAGCTCGAAGGATGTCGACTACCAGTATGTTGCATACTTGCGCAAGCACCCGAAGGATCCCAAGGATGAGAAAGATAAGGGTGAGCTAGTCAAGATGAACCTGACTAAGAACTGGAACCAGGCCACCTAGAGATACAACTCTCTCTGGAAGGGCAAGGAGCTCGAGTATCAGACTGGTGTCATCTCGCACACTCAGAGACAACAATTCTGGGCTTACAAGACTCATCTATCTGGCAACTTGAAGAACCACGATGTCTATGAGATGCTGGCTGACTACACGCAGACTCAGGGCAGCAAAAACTTCACTAAGGACGGTGCCAAGGAAGAGACCATCAAGCTTAAGACAAAGAAAGAGTGGGACGAGCACCTGAAGAAGGAGTTCGAGAAGCTGAAGGACCTCAACAAGGCCAGCACCGACACTCTTTTCCTGCACTACCACTTCGTTGCTATGGTTTACGGCAGACAGTCGCACGTGATCTCTCAGCGTCACTACGCGAGATACTGGAACATGAAGCAGGCCATGCAGAACCTGGGTCAGGCTATCTACAACCAGGTCGTCAAGCAGGAGAAGGATGAGGCTTATCTTTTCCTTGTTCGTGAGACCACTGCGTTCCATTGCTCGGAGGGCGACCTCGACAAGAAGCTCTGCTAGCGTATGATTGGTCATGCCATCACCTCCAACTGGCTCATTCCTGAGAAGAAGATGATCAACAAGTACTTGTCCTCTGCGAGCAGACACTACAGGCACGTCGCTTATCTGCAAGACTCCAAGGGTGAAGTCGTTCGTCTCAATCTCACGAAGAACTACGCCACTTCCCTCGCTCAGTTCCATGCCTTTGTTGACTCGGATGATTCCTCTTACGTTGCGGGTATCATCGGTCACTCTGCGCAGAACAAGTGGTGGGCCAAGCACTCGCAGCTGCGCGGTTCTGAGAAGTATCACGACTGCCTTGAGATTATCGTCACATATGCCCAGAAGAAACTTGAGCTCTACAAGGATTCCGGCACTGATGAGAAAGCTGCCAAGGTACTCGTCCGTGAAAAGATGGAAGAGAAGCACAAGAGTGCCCTCAAGAAGATGCGCGAGCTGTACTCTGGCAAGGGTGAGAAGCTCTACAGACAATATGTCTTCTATGCTGTCACTTACGACAAGAACACGCATCGTTTCGGTCAGACCGCCCGCTCTGGCCACTACACGATGAAGGCTGCCATGAACGTGCTCGTCACTAACATCTACAACGCCTACGTTAGCAAGCACAAGGAAGTGGCATACATGTTCCTCTCGTACGAGACCGTGCCTTTCTATTGCTCTGAAGGCAAGCTTGACACCCTCCTCTGCCAGAGAATGATCGGTCATGCGCTCAGAAGCAACTGGCAGAGAGCCGACAAGAAGATGATTGACCCTCTTATGTCTACCCTGGACCTTGACTATCAATACGTCGCCTACGTCAAAGACGACCGCAAGGAGGGCGCCGAGGTCAAGAAGGTTAATCTCACCAACAACTGGAGTGCTGCCGTCGCTCGCTACAACCAGCTTGTCAAGGGTAACACCGCTGAGTACACTGTTGGCATCATGTCCAACACTCGTGATCAGAACTGGTGGTATCCCTACACGCAGAAGACTGGCAACCTCAAGTTCACTGATGTCGACCAGATCCTCGCCGAGTACTGCCAAAAGAAGCTCGAGGTCTGGAAGGATGATGGCTGCGACGAAAAGACTGCCAAGCTTCAGACTAAGAAAGATTATGAAGATAAGCTCAAGGAAGCCGACAAGAAGCTGAAGGCTCTATTCACTGGCTCCGGTGACACTCTTCATCAGAAGTACACCTTCACTATCATCTTCAAACACAAGCGCTCCTACAAGTTCAGCGTACCATTCCAAGTCAAGCTCTGGTCGTACAAGAACGCCATGATCAAGATGACGCAGTACGTCTTCCGCCATGTGCACAAGGCTGAGCAGGACTTCTCTTTCCTCTTCTCGTGCAAGGAGACTGTGCCATTATACTGCTCCGAGGAGGGTGACAAGGACTTCAAGAAGGACGAATGCCAGCAGATGATCGGTTGGGCTATCTTCAACAGATACCTGAACCCTCCCAAGAAGATGGTCGACAAGCATATCACTGGAGCTCGCTCTCTCTTCATTGCTTATCTAGTCGAGAAGGACGGCGATAAGGTTGTCGTCAAGAACCTGACTGCGAATATCAACTCGGCCAAAAAGGTGTTCCTCTCGCTCTTCCAAGGCGAGGAGCAGCTCTACAAGGCCGGCTGCATCGGTCATACGGCGAGAGCCGACCAGTGGCATGAACCCGTGTCTGCGCGCAAGGGCGCTGAGAAGTATCTCGACACGTGGGAGGCTATTGCTCGCTACGGTCAGAAGGAGCTCAAGCTCTTCAGTGAGCACGCCATGGATGAGAAGGCGGCCAAGCTGATCACCAAGAAGATGATCCTTGAGAGGCAACAGAAGGCCCTGAAGAAGCTCAACGACGTTTGGAAGGGTACTGGTGACCAGTTGTGGGCTGATACCCGATTTGCCCTCGCCACTTACGATCGCAACACCAAGAATTACGGTTAGTATCGCCAACATAGCAGGAGCCTCAAGGCTATGTTCGATACCTACGTTCGCTGGATCTTCTAGAATGTTATCAAGCCTAACAAAGATTAAGCCTGGCTCATGCTCGTTGAGCAGACCGGTGCCCCTGTCTTCTGCTCTGGCGACATGAAGGGTCCCGAGTGCAGACGCATGCTTGGTTACCTGGCCAGATGGGCTCATATCATCATGCCGTCTGAGAAGGTGTTCGGCTGGAGAGAAGAGTAGCCAGTGACCAAGAAGTACGACATCAACACCAAGTACGGCTACATCACTGTCATGAAGGATCTCTCTAAGGAAGAGCCCAAGCTCGAGGTCGTCCCCATGAACACGACTGTTTTGGCTGCTGCCTTCGACAAGTACAAGGAGATGATCGACTACAAGAACAATGACAACATGAAGATTGGCTTCATCACGCACTCTTCCCTCATCAAAGAGACCCATTATCCCAAGAGTCAGCTGCATCGTTCCTAGAATCTGCATCAGAGACAACATGATGTCCTCGAGCTCTTCGGTGAGTACATGCAGTCCAAGGACGACATGTATGAGAAGCCTGAGCCCTCTGAAAAGGCCAAGGGTCTCACCACCAAGAAGGACTTCATGGACGATGTGAAGAAGGACTTTGACAAGCTCAGTGGTCTCTACACGGGTAAAGGCGTCCAATTGTACCTGCAAGAAACGTTCTTTATGGTTCATATTTGGAGAAACAGACAGGTTGTCTAAACCTGGGCCCAAGGCCACAAGGATATGAAGGCGATTTTCCAGAGATACGCTCAGCACATCCATAGACACTGGCTCATGACGAAGACTATCAAGGATTACTCCTATGCGCTCGTCGGAAGAGAGAATGTCGCTCTCCACTGCTCTGAGGGCGAGTTCAGCAAACAGGAATGCAGAATCATGCTCGGCTTCCAGATTTATAACAGGAATATGTTCCCCCATCGCAACATGGTCGACCCCTCGCTCCATGCCCACGACATGAGAGTCTCCTACTTCGGTCTATTCAGGGCCAAGAAGGACGGCAAGATTGTCCGCTTCAACTTTACCAAGGCACAAGGTGAATCCATTAGAGCTTACGAGGCACTCTGGAAGAGCCGCGAGTACGAGACCGGCGTCATGGCTCACAGCAGACAGCGATGGATCGCCCGTCCTCACTCCAAGATCAACACTAGACTTGCGCCAAAGCAGAACAATTGGGACGTCTATGAGATGATCGCTGAGTACGCACAGACCTTTGATGAAAAGCTCAAGGGCGAGGGCGCTAAAGACGAGAAAGCTGCTGGCTACAAGACTGTCCAGGATATTAAGGAAGACAAGGAAGCTTGCAAGAAGAAGATCAAAGAGATTTACAAGGGCCAGGGTGAGAGACTCGCGCGCCCATCGACTATGGCTGTTATCCTATACAACAAGATTACCTAGAAACTTGAAAAGATCTACTGGGCGTCAAGATGGACTCAAAAAGAACACTACCACTATATCGGCGATACTGTTTGCAACTACATGTACAGGAATGACCACGTCTAGAAAAAACAGCAAGAAGACTTCGCATGGTTGGCCATTGACCAGCGCTATGGTCCTCAGCAGTGCTCTGAGAAGGAGTTCACGAACAAACATTGCAGAATCATTCTAGGCTACGCTCTCAAGAACAACTGGGCATTCCCTCCCAAGTCGATCACCGACATCCGCCTGCCAAGCAATTCCGAGCTCTACCACTGGGTTGGCTACGCCTGGAACTCTCTGAAGCCCGACTCCAAGGTCTTGAGAGTGGATCTCGGCAAGCAGAAGAGTGCCGCCGATCAATGGGTCAAGAAGATTGTGACCGGTGCTGATCGCAACTACACGTCTGCCGTCATTGCTCACACGGGTCGCCGCGGCTTCTGGAACATTGAGAAGTACCTCCGTGGCGGCTTTGCTGATTCCCAGGATGTCTACGAGATGCTCGGTATCTGGTACCAAGAGGAAGCGAAGGTCTGGCGCGAGCCCTGCACTGACGAGAAGTCTTGCAAGCTGCCCACCAAGAAGGAGTACGATGCCAAGCTGCTGAAGAGGGTCAACACCATACTCAGGGCTTACACGGGCAAGAATGATCGCCTTTACAGAAACTACATGTTCTATGGCGTCAAGTATCAGAAGTCGAGCAACATGACTACGAAATTCTTCCAGGTAAACCATCATTTCCTGCGCGACGTCTGGCATTCACACTTCGTGCACCATGTCAAGTCACAAATCCTGGCTCCGCCTACCAATAGGGGTGACGAGTTCTCTTGGATGCTGATCTCTCGCGAGACTGGTCCTCTCTTCTGCTCAGACAACACCACGTTCTCTGACAGCATTGAATGCACCCGTATGATTGGTCACGCCATTCAGCACAAGTACCTCTGGCCCGACAAGAAGGTCACGAACGTGAAGCTCTCTGCAAGCGACGTCAAGTCTGTTTACATCGCTATCGTGCGCAAGGATCTCAAGGCCGACCCTGAGAGAATTGAGCTCGATCGCGGTCTCGAAGCTGCGAAGTAGAAGTTCAAGGCTCTGCTCAAGCAGGGCGGCCCCGATCAAAAGTACGAGCTTGGTATCATGGGTCATTCTTCGAACTGGAAGTTCGGCTGGCAATTCCCCACCAGCACTCCCAAGCAGACGAGATCTATGCAACAAGTGATCAACGACATCGAAGAGATGCTCGCTGCCTACCATCACAAGGTTGTGAAGACCTATGACAAGGAGCTGCACGATGAAAAGGAGGCCAAACTCAAGACGATCGCTGCCATGAACGCCGAGGCGAGAGCCAAGTAGGAGCGCATCTTGGGCTTCTACAAGGGTTCCGGCGAGCAGCTGCACAGACCGTACGAGTTCCTTGCGAACGTATACAATAAGGAGACTAAAGCCATCAGCCTCGAAGAAAGATTCAGGACGACCAACATTAAGTACGCGTTCAACCGCATTGCCAACAAGCTTCACAGCAAATTCTTCAGACACCACAAGGAAATCGCCTGGCTTATCTACATGCAAGATCGTGGTGTCATGGCATGCTCCGAGGATAAGAAGATGGATAGCCCTATCTGCCGCACTTTACTCGGCGAGGCAATGTGGCGTGGTCACTTCCGCTTTGATTTTATCCCTGATGGCGCCAGTTACATCGCCGATGTTTTTGATAATGCCAGAGATCCCCGCAATGGCTACTATTACGCTCTCACGGCCGACATCAAGAAGCTAGATGAGCCCAAGGTTACCAACCTGTCGGCGGAAGAATCAGCTGCCAAGAAGAAGTTTAATGAGCTTTGCCCCGTTGATTTCAAGCAACGTGCGCCCGAGAGAACTGTCTGCGTCTTGGCTACCACTTTCGATCTTGGCTTCTTCAGAGGCGACCGCACTACGCTCGAAGGAGCAGAGTACAGGCATGACGTTTACCAATTGATTGCCAAGCAAGTCATCGACAAGGTCAAGGGCTTCGGCGAGTTCAAAACGGATGACAAGGCTCTGAATATCAAGACTCGCGTCGAGTGGGCGGCCATGCTCAAGGAAAAGCTCGAAGGCATGCTGAAGAAATTCAAGTTTGATGCAAAGGAACGCGCCCATTCGCAAAGGAGATTCCTCCTTCTCTCCACCCACAAGACCAAGCTGTGGGCGATGCGCTTGCACGAGCATAGAACCACAAACCTGAGATGGGCATTTGATGACCTCGCTAAGAGGGCCATGCAGAGGTACTATAACGATCACCAGAGTCATAGTACTGGTTGGGCTGAGGACGGCAAGTAGAGATACGCCTGGGCTATCTTCTCAGATAATGGTCTCATCTACTCTTCTGAGCCTCCAACTGATGTCAACACGCAGAGAATGATTGGCGAAGCTATCATCTCCAATTACATGGATAGAATCGAGCCTCTTCATAACAAGATGCTTGAAAAAGATTCTGATGATTTCCACTGGCAAGCTCTGGTTGCGGATAAGGATGATGAGTATCAAGTAATCCCGCTTAGTAAGAATAAAAATGAAGCCAAGAGCCAGTTCTTTGGCATGTTCCCCGAGGGTCGTGAGAATGACTGGAAGTTCAAGATTGGTCTCTTCGGCCACACTAACTAAAACGGCGGTTATAACGATAGGTGGTGCAAGACTACTCATCCGGAGAAAACCATCTACCACTGGTCGGATTGCCAACTTCTGCCTGCAAAGATGCTCCAGAAAAAGTTCTCCAAGTTCCTTGAGTTCTAAGATGATGTTGAGAAGCTCGGTATCGAGACCATGTCTCAGGTTATTGCTCGCGACAAAGAGTTAATGGAAAAGGCCAGACAGTTCTGGACTAGTATTCCCAGCAAGCGCCTGCAGAACAATATCTACAGTTTCTCTGCTGCAATTTTGAGAGTCAGAGATCTTCATGTTGACAAGTTCGGCTCTCACAGAGGTCGCATGGATCAAGCTGTTCAGACACTGTACACCCAGGTTCACAATCGTTGGATTCGCAACAAAGGCAAGGCAGACCAGTCCTACTTCATCATTTTCGGTGAGCGCTACGATTCTGGCATCGTTTACTCCAATCTTGACGACCTCAAGTCTGAACATGCTAGAATGCTTATCGGTTACTCTCTGCAAGAAAATAGAATTGCTCTGCCGAAGAAGCTCTCTAACGTTGACATGGCAAATAAGCTTGCGAAGACTACCGGCTACCACATTCTTGCCATACCTATCGGCGGCAAGAAGCCTGCTGAACACATCTTCACGCGCGACGTGAAGACCTTCAACACTCAGCGTGATAAGATCAAGAACGACAAGGAGTACGAAGGAGGCTATTACTGGTAGTCTGGAGTTCCTAACTCTAGGGTCATCTTGTTCAAACACGACAATAAAAAGGGCGGAAACTTACGCTTCAAGAATTTGTGGATTCAGTTGACTGCCTGGCTGCAAAGCGAGGGCCACTTCACTGAGACCAAGAAAACGCCTGAGGCACTCGGATATCGCTTCTTTGATCAGAACAACAAGGAGCGTGATGAATTCGATAAGAAGATTACGGCTTCATGGACGAGCACCACAAACCATGGTGAATTCCGTCTTGTCAAATAGCAGGCGATGTGCATGTACTCCATATTCAATGGTAAGATCGAGATGACAACCTTCGTGCAGCGAACTCACACGATCAAGGAAGGAATCAAAATCATTGCCCGCGAAGGAGCTAGGAGAATCTACGCTGAAAACCTTATGTGGGGCTATGACCGCCCGTTCATCATCACCTCGCGTGACGGTGAGATCGTGTACTCGAGCCGCGGCGATGACCTCACCAAGGACCCGTAAATTCAGCGCCTCATCGGCTATGCCTTCGAGCGTCCCGCCTGTTTGTCGCCTCCTGCCAACAATCGTGCCCTCAAGACCGTTGGTGTTCTCGACGCGCCTCAAGATGGACCTCGCATGTTCATGGCTCTCGTTGATGACGGCAAGAAGGTCAGCCGCGTGAACTTCACGGCCAACTAGGCTTCGTCAATCAAGGAGTTCAAGACCGTTGTCGGTGAAGGCAAGAAGTACAAGTCTGGCCTGCTTCTCTTGAACCACTGGAGACACTTCAATCCTACCGCCGTACACGCGCAGCTGCAAGTGTTCGCAAGAGGCTCTTCTGGCGAGTTCGAGAACCTGGGCATGGACGTTCACGAGACTGTCGCTCGCTACCTGCAGGGACTTGGTCTATACAAGAAGGCTACGCACAACGAGAAGGATGCCAATCTGCTCACCATTGCTGAGCGCGATCGTAGACGCAAAGCTGAGGTGGACAGAATCCAGAAGATCACTGCTTCGGTGCCTAGCCTCGAGCTTTTCCGTCAATACAACTTCGTTTCTGTCTTCCTTCGTCACTCCGATGGCAACATCTGGGCCCATCGTGCCAACCGCAAGAGCACTGGTAAATGGCTCGACACTTTCAACCAGTGGGCCAAACAACAGGTGCACCGTGACCAGCCATTCACTATGGTCTCTACTAGTCATCTTGCTGGCTGCCTCGTCACCACCGACGAAAAAGGCTGGGAGACGCCCACCACTCAGAGAGCTATTGGCTACGCCATCCGTAACAATATGCTTCAGTATGCCGTCTTCAACCAAAAGGACAAGATGTATTGGGATCACAACACGCCCGACCATCAGGCGCGCTACTTCGCCATCGTCAAGAACCTCAAGACTGACGAGATCAAGAAATACAACTTGACCATGAAGGATCAGGGCAAGTCCAACCAGCAGTTCACCGAACTGACCAAGGAGTAGCACATGATCGGTGCCTTCGGTTACGATGGCTTTAAACCTCGCTGGGTCAGAGTCGTTTCCAGAACCAACCGCAACGCCGATGTTGATCTCATGCTTGGTCAATTTGCTCAGAGACGCTTCGGCAGATGCAAGAAGAGCGAGCCCGAGACGTACATCACGAAAGCTCAGCGTGACGAGGCCATCTCTCAGAAGGTGAAGGCCTTCCGCCAGAAGCATGAGCAGAACAAGAAGTTTGTCGCTGACTTGCGCGCGCACAGAGCCAAGTATCCAAGCCTTCGCAACAGATTCCCGCGCCCCGTCCATTTCAGTGTTTACTCGTTCAGACCTGGCAGTAAATTCAGAGGCACCACCGCCTTCTGGAGGGTCAACTACGCCGCGTGGAGTTACGCTGAAATGCTCAACAAGGCTGCCAACAGAATACAGAATCTCGTCAACTGGGAGAAGAGCATTTTGAGCAACAGTGAGAGAGTAATGAGGAACATGCGCAATAGAGATGCCGATTTCACTCGCGCTCCTTTCACTCATATGGCTGTGCTCGGCAGCGGTGCTCCTCGCATCCTCTGGTCTAGCTCCGGTGACATCAAGAACTGCAAGTATGGTCAGGCCCTGCTTGGTTACATCTTCAGAAACTCTGACCCGACGGGCAGCCCCAAGCCCTTCTGGAAAGAGAATAGAAAGAACTTCCTCAGGTTCCACGCCTGGAAGTGGACTCAGACTGTCGCCATGACGAAAGATTTCTCTGATTACCACAAGGCGTTCTCTGTCTACGAAGATCGTGCCACCGGCAAATTCACTGTCAACCTCTGCGCTGGTACTGAATCTCACAAGCCTGCTGGTGCTATCGCTGCGGCTCAGAAGGAGTGCGTCGCCACTTTCACCAAGGAAACTAATCCTGTTAGATCCAAAATTAATGTGCGTGGCTTCTTTGTCTCCGGTACTCAGTTCATCTTCTCCAAGCACGAGGAGACGCCTGATTACGACGAAATGAACAACGGTGAGGTGCCTGCCTACGGCGCTCTCGGTCGCTGGATCCTACAGACTCTTCCCAAGAAGGACACGAACGCCAAGATCGAGGGCAGCCTTGCCGCATCGTAGGGCGACATCTTCAAGGTTGAGGGTCTCTGGAACGAAAAGGTCGCCAACTTCTGGATCGCTTCCCATGTCGATGATATGATCAAGGGCAAGAGAGTTGAGGTGCGTTAATAGAAAGCTCGTGCACTCGGCCAAGTCGAGTGGAGAATGATGTACTAGCAGGATTGGTGGCTTGCTCGCAGCGAGGGTCCCTTCGTCCCGGTTCCTCAGACTGCCGGTGTCATCTTCGTCGAAGACAAGAACGAGTGGTACCCTCTCGCTGTCAACAACGAATAGACTGATCTTTCGTCACGCCCAGCTGTCACCGCTCTCGGTTCATTGTTGGCTGACAAGAGACTACACCGTAACGGCAACGATCCTAGAAACCTCTTCTAGAAATGCAAGCCTCAGACCAACTTTGACGGCAAGATCACTACCATCTATGAGCTTTGGACGTCCGACACCATCCGTGAGGTCTGTGAGTGGTGCACGTAGCAGTACGCCGAGACTGCCGCCGAACTCCTCAAGAAGCGTCCTGGTCTCCGCAAGGCCAATAAGAACAGAAAGCAGCGCGAGTTCGACAAGGCTTACGCCGTGAAGTTCAAAGAGGAGATCAAGACGAGATCTGCGAAGGGCGAGTACAAGTTCGGTGCCACCTTGCTCAACAAGTAGCACGAGTTCATCACCATCGCCGAGGGCTCTGAGAACCCATCGGACGTGTACTTCGCTCTTGGCAAGTATGCCAGAGAGAACTGCAGAACCTTGCAGGCTCTCGCCGACCCGAGAAAGGCCGGTTTCAAGGGCCAGCCCAGACGCACTGGCTGAGCAACCATCAGTGGTGACTCCAGTCATCGCTCCAATCAAGACAAACCGCACAAGATCCCAAGAGGACAAATGAAGTATTTAAGATGAAATGACATCAACTTAACTTTGATTTCTG
>Ga0075502_1154256_pt1 | contig 13327 bp, 1 predicted proteins | sample DEB08_RNA1_9_FD_73449 | JGI IMG/M metagenome (GOLD analysis project Ga0075502, IMG submission 73449) | Aqueous microbial communities from the Delaware River and Bay under freshwater to marine salinity gradient to study organic matter... | ecosystem: Environmental > Aquatic > Marine > Intertidal... | reverse complement strand
CACCTTTTTAATTTGGGATAATTCCCTATGCTTTTAGAAATTATTTGTTAAGAATAACTTCTTTAGTAACTGAAGCACCATCAACAGTGATTTTCACATAGTAAACACCAGCTGCGATATCACCAGCTTTCCAAGTAACTGAATGAGCTCCAGCACCGAAAGGTTGATTATTAACTACAGTTGCCATTAAAGCACCAGCAGTGTTGTAAACTTCAACGCTTACATTAGCAAATTCAACTAAGTTAAATTTAACGTTAGTTTCATCGCTGAATGGGTTAGGATAAGGTTCTTCAACATTAGCTGTAAAGTTCTCAACGCTAGAAGCACCAGAAGCAGATATAGTAAACATACCAGATCTAGCATATTCTAAGTTAGAGTTGTTATCATAGATAGCTCTGATAACAGCTTTTTCAGTATTAACGTTAGGAAGTTTCCAATCCCAATTTTGTTTAAGAGCGTTAACGTTATCTTCGATTGTAGTCCAATTTAAACCACCGTCTAAAGATAATTGTAAGTCAAACAATACTACATTGTTATTGTTCCATCTAACTGTTTTGATAGGATCATTTTTCACGTCTAAGATATCACCAGCTCTAGGAGAGATGAAAGCAACGTTACCAGAAAGAACTCTAAATGCTTCAGAAGAAGCTAAGTATTCACCAGTTGTAGCGTCATACATAGCGATTACTGCATCATCAGAGTTAACACCTGCTGGAACAGTCCATTCAGTTTTACCAGTTAAAGCGTTTACATTAGGAACAATTGTAGTCCAGTTAGTAGAACCATTTGCAGAGAATGCAAATCTAACAGAATTAACTTCTTCAGCAGCGAATTCTATTGTAGCTTTTTGACCAGCGAAATAGATTGGATCGTTTGCAGAAGGTTTAGTAACTCTATTTTTAGGTTGTGCGATTGTAAATACGTTATCAGAAACATCGATAACAGTATTATCATTAGCATTGATTAATCTAACTAAACATTCGTTTGATTCGAAGTTACCTACAGTATAGTTATATTCAGCAGCTAAAGCGCTTACTTGCTCTTCACTTAATCTAATCCAAGAGTTACCTCTATCTAAAGATAATTCTACGAATACATTGTGATCGAAAGAAGGTTTAGTCCAAGAAACGAAGTAAGATTTACCAGTTTTCCAGTTTTCACCACCATTAGGAGAAGTAAGAACAGCATTGATTTTAGTGTCTACTTTGTTAGATTCGTCGAAGTTACCGAAACCAGTGATTACGTTACCATCGATATCTAAAACTGCAGTAGAGAAATGCCAATCAAAATCAAAAGAGTTAGCTGCGTTAATGTCTCTGATAGAGAATACTAAAGTACCAACTAAAGTTCTTTCGTAAGGTACACTGTAACCAGGGTGTTTGTAGAAAGATTTAGTAGAAGCATCTCTATAAGGTTTGTTATCATAGTCGATTTCAACAGATCTTACGTTATCAATTGGTTTTGGAGCCACTGGTAATGGAGCAGAATAAGTTTTGAAGTAACCTAAAGCTGGATCATCGCTCCAAGGGCTGTTTTCAGTATTAGCAATAGTAACGAAAGATAAGTTTTTGTTGTCATATTCAAATGCAAAAGTACAGTTACCTAGAGCAAATGGATTACCAGTGTTTTCGATATAAACAGATAACATTAATAAACCTTCTTCAGCTAACAACTCAGTTTCAGAATATACATTGTAGCTTAAACCACCAGATTGTAATTTAGCTTTTCTGATTTCTTTAATGTTATCAGAAGTTTGCATCATTCTGTCTAAGTTTTGAGAAGCTCTCATTGCTCTTTGGTTCATGATTTCTGACATTGAGATATCATTTAAGTTTAATTTATTGAATTCAGTTCCGTTGTCGATTTCTCTAACACCAGGAGTAATTCCATAAATAGTTGACCAATCTAAATATTCAGCTAAAGACCATACTTTACCAAAGTTGTTATCAATGATAGATCTATCAACAGCGTTAACAGCACCATCACCAGTAACATCAGCAGTTAAGTCATTACCTAAACCTTCTAATCTAGATTGAACAGCATCAGCAACATTAATTTGACCATCTCTAACAACGTCACCTGCAACCATCGCAGCTAATCTGTTAGCAGTAGAAGAGCTACCTTGACCAGCAGTATAAGCTAAACCAGTTCTTGAGTAATCAGGAGAAGTAACATCGATAGAAACTGCACCTAAAGCAGAGTAAGAATCAGCAAATAAAGTTGGATCTTGTGCATTAGTTTCAGTTAAAATGTCAGTAGTATCACCAGCCCAGTTTTGGAAATCCCATCCTGATTCAACAGCCCAAGTAGATTTATCATCACCTGAGAAATTGAAAGGAGCAGCATATCTAGACATAACTGGTAAGTGATTCTCGTGTTCAACTAATACGAAGTAAGTAGAATCAACTATATCAGTAAATACATATTCAACATCACCAAACTCTGAACCATTATTATTTCTTGTTGCACCTGCTAATGGATCTTTCTCAACATAGTCAGCTGTATTAACACTAACTTTTTTAGTTCCAGAAGGAGCACCAGATTGATCATTGTATAAAGAGATTCTTAAACCATTTTCATCAAATTGAGTACCTAAAATACCTTGATTATTTCCACTACCATCATCACCGAAATCTTGAGTAGAATTTCTTTGGTAACCTTCTAATAATACTCTTACAGTAAAGTTAGATGGAGGAGTAAGAGAAAATACGTCAGTTTGATCTTTTAAGTCTTCAAAAACTTCCCAGTAATAAGGTGAAGCAGCATTTACAGTAGCTTCCCCTTTTATTTGTAATCTTGCATTTTGTAATGCAGCTGGGAATGGTTCTTGAACATTATCAGTAGAATTATGTTTAGTTGTTGATACATTTAATAAACCAGCATATTGAGTATGAGGAGGATTAGTACCTAAGAACTTATAAGTAGAAGTTAAAGGTAAGCTAAATGCATCTGTATAACTTACTACATCATTATCAGATGAAGTTGGGTTATAAGGAACATTTGCAACACCACCACCACCAAGGTTTGACCATTCTAAGTCAGAATCTTCAGCTAAAGTAGAGTTACCAGTTGAGAAACCAGCTCTATCATAGTTAAATCCAATCCATCTTACTCTTAAAGCAGTATTTGATTGAGCAACTTGATCTTCAAATTGTGGTTCAGCTAATTTAACAAAAGGTTGGTTACCAGTATATTTAACACCATTATTAACCATTACTTTTGCACTTAAACTATCATTAGCACCATTTACAACTGAGAATAAGCTATTGTAAGCAAAATCATTTGCTACTACAGCAGTACCATCAAAATCAAAAGAAGCAACTAAGTTAGTTTGGTAATCAGAAAGTAATTCTGAAGCTTTAATGTTAGCAGCACCTTGTAAGAATGTAGTCATTGCTGTTGGCTCGTTTCCAGAAGCAGAAGTACCGTTAGGAGTACCACTCCAGTATCTTAAACCTTTCATTTCACCAATAAATGATTGATTGTAAGTTGCAGAATTTCTCCACTCATAAGCAATATAAGTTGAGTAGCTATTACCAGTATTAACTGTTACATCAGCTGCAGTAGTTAAATTACCAGTATAATTGTCAGCATCTTGTACATTACCATCAATATAGAATCTAACGTCAGGAGTACCAGATCCATTACCTAAGTTCATATAAACTGCAACATGTGACCAAGTTGAATCATCATGAACTGTGTTAGGAATAGCTACAGGTAAAGATGCATCTGATTCAGCAGTAAATTGTTGTCCATCAGCAGATCCTAAAACTAATTGTAATTGACCTGTGTTTAACAATCTTAATGCATAGTGAATATCACCAGTTGTTATATCCATTTTATTAACGATAGGGAAATATACTTCCTCATCAGTTGGGAATCTGTATGGTTTAATCCATGATTCAATTACAGATGAACCACCTAAGTAATTCATATCAGTACCAGGATCAACTGCTATAATAGAGTTTTCACCAGTAACTTGTAAAGAGAAGAATGGAGCAACTTCAAATTCACCAGTTGTGAAAGTAATATTTTCTTGGTTGTTATCTGTAGTACCGCTTATTCTTAACATTACGTTTTTAGAATAATTTGAATCACCAGGAGCTACAGCTTGTAAGTCATTATATTGACCAATTACAGAAGCTGATCTATATGGTTCCCAATTATCAGTATTTAATTCAGCATCCATACCATCTAATAAATCACCGTTATCATCAATAGCATAAGCCCAAGTGTTTCCACCATCACGGCTAAACTCTAATACTAAATCTTCAGAAGTTGAGTTGTTTGTACCAACTCCAAAAGAAGCATATCTAACTGGGAATGCATTACCATCTAAGTTAGTAACTCCTGAAACTGAAGTAGGAGAAGTAATTCTTACGTGACCTCTATCTGGTCTGTAAGGGAATCTTTCTTCACTTAAGCTAGAAATAGTTCCGTTCTCAAAATCAGTATATAAGTATAATAAGTTAGCACCGTTTTGGTTACCACTACCAGCTCCTGAAGCAGAAGCTAAATCAGTAGAAACACCATTTAAAGAATAATAGAATTCTAAAGCATTTCTGTTATCACCGTTTGCAAATGGAGAAGCTGAAGGATCAATAACACCAGACATATATTGTCTAATTTCACCTTGAGTTAATGCTTTTCTCCAAATTTTAACTTCTTTGATACCAGCATTTAAATAATCGTTAGCATCAACAGTACCATTAGGGTTTACACCAATCCAAATTGGTTGAGAACCTTGTTCTGGTCTGATGTCAATAGCATTTTCATTAACAGATCTATCCATTAATTCACCATCAACATATATTGATACAATATTGTTACTTACAACACCAGCTATGTGGTGCCAGTTTCCTGAATGATTTGCGTTGTCGTCAATTGGAACTGCAGCAGCTGTAGCAGCTAAAGCATCTGGAGAAACAACAGTTGCAATATATTCAGAACCATTTTCTCCTCTTCCAGCTCCACCACCTTGGTGATCTTTTACTCTGAATGCAGGGTATTTACCATCAACTAAGTATAACATCCAAGTACCTTCAGTAGTATTTGCACCTGAAGAAGAAGCAACGATAGCTGGTTCGATTTCAGAGAAAGTTCCTGAATTTATGCTTGTTAAGTTTACCCAAGCTTCAATTGTAAACTGAGTTGGATTGTCAAATTTATTTTCAGTTTTTAAGAATTCAGTTGCTCCATCTAATTGCAAGAAGAATAATCTTGATAAGATAAAGTTTGCATTACTTATGTCATAAGTTCCATCATCAATATCATCTCTTAAAGAAATATCAGAAGATGTTCCAGTTGTATCTAATTGTCTAATTCTTAATCTTGCTTCTTCAGATCTGTATGGGAAAAATGCATCATCATCCCACATAACTCTTAATACTCCACCATAACCGTCACCAGAACCTACAGGTAATTGAGAACCGTCACCTTGAGTAATTAAGAATCCAGAAGTAGCACCATTTGATGTTACTATTTCACCATTTTGATAATCTTCTGTATCAGTTAAAGAACCTTGATTTTGTCTGTGTTCTGCAACTCTCATGAATTCAGTCCAATTTTGTGCAGCATCAGCTAAATTTGGATCGTAACCAGTTACATAGTCAAAACCATAAGCTAATTTATTTGATGTACCATATCTGCTAGTTGCAGAAGGAGTAAATAAACCAGATCTTTCAAAGTAAACAGGGTAACCTGGAGTATCCATAGAGATATATTCTCTGTTTCTGTTTACAACTTCATCAGGACCATTAGGGTTTAATATAGTAATACCTTTAATAGTCATATTGTCTGTATCAACTATAGTTGCATTTGCTTCTACATCATTACCATCAACATCATATAATACGAAATTACCGATTGATTGTAAAGCGTTGAATGAAATATTAGTCATATCAGATGCAGTTAAGTTATTGTGGTCAACTATATCAAATACTAATTTACCAACGAATGAACCTATTCCATCTGTTCCTGCTGCTACACCTTGAGTAGAAGGTACTGTTGGTATAGCAACGTGCATAATATATACATAGTTAGTTCCATCAGTTACTGGGTTAGCAGATAATGCTGAGTACCCATTTGCACTGTGATAATTTGAAGTAAAGCTAGTGTAAGGTAAAGGAGCTGTTTGCTCTACATCATATGCAACAGAATCTGTTGTATGTAGGTTATAGCTAGAAGCATCAGCCGGAGATAAATGATCAGTGTTATATGTAACACCAATAGTCATATTACCTATTTTCGGAACTGACGAACTCGCACCTTTTAACCAAAATTCAACACCGATTTGATCACCCATTCTTCTTTGTTTCAAAGTGATTGTATAATCTTGGGCGAATATATCAGGAGCGAATAATAGAACTGCTAGCATCAAGACAAGTGCCTTTCCTTGGCAAGCTTGTATTGCTTTTTTTATTCTATTAAAGTTCATGATTTAATCCTTTAATTAATTTAAACAAATTTTCGATTTTAATTATGGTAGAGGGGGACATCCACCCCGCCTCTACCGATTTTTTTACTCAACTTGAGAGAAAATCTCAGTTGTGCTAGTTGTTACTCTTAATGTATAGTTTGATGAAGAGTAAGCATCACCGTCAGCTCCGTAGATTTTAAGTACATAAGGACCAGCATCAGCACCATTTAATATGATTACCTCATCACCAGTTGATGTAACTTTTGAATCTCTCAATAGAGTTTTATTTACTATTCCAGCTGAAGCATCATATAATTCTACTTGGTAATTAGCAGGTAAGTTTGATAATCTGATAATTACGTTGTTTCTTGTAGATGGTATTCTAAATTGATACCAATCTTCTTCATCAGCAGCTGAGATAGTTGATGTAATGTCGATATCTGTTTGTATATTCGCTGGTGCACTTTCAGTTGAACCTGAAGATACATCACCTGAAGAAGTTGTAAATGATATCGGGTTTCTTGATGATTCACTTGTGAATGCAGTTCCTGTTGCGTAATTGAAGTTTGGTGTTGCACCATTGTAATCAAATACTTGTACATAGTATCTTGTATTTGGCATTAAACCTTCAATATCGTTAGAGTAAACCGCAGCACCTGCAGCAACGTTTGCCATTACAACATAAGAACCAGGACCAGTTTGACCAACACCTACTTCACCTGCATCTGCTATATCTAAGTTAGCAGTGTATGCAACACCATCAGTTGGTACATGAGGAGCAGAACCTTGTCTGATTACAACGATTCTACCATCAGTTGAACCTGAGTTTGCTGTAATGTTAGTTATTCTTGCAGTTGTTGCTGTTACGTTAGCTATTGTTACAACAGCGTCATTTGCAGTTGGCTCAGTTTTCAATACTGTAATTGCACTAGTATTTCCAGAAGCAGTTAATGAAGAACCAGTAGCTCTGATTACTAAATCAGTTGATCCAGAAGCCGCTGTAATTGTTGGGCTAACTACTATTCTACTTGTACCATTTGCAATTGTACCAGTTGTAGTACCACCTACAGTACCAGTACCAGATACTTTAGCAATTGTTACTGTTTCAGCAGCACTTACGTTAGTTGGGTAACCATTTGCATCTACTGCTCTTACTGTTACAGCTAAAGTATTACCTGTTACAACTGAAGAAGGATTGTGTACAATCTCTAAAGCAGTTGCTGTTCCAGCTGTTCTAATAGTATGAGTATTAGCAGTTGATGGTAATGGACCAGCTGTGTTTAATCTTGCTGGAGAAGAAACTGTTAAATAATCTGTGCTTGTTAATTGTGTTTTTATTGTTGTTCCAGCAGTTGCTCCACTTCCAACTTTTACACCTACTAAATATTTTCTAGCAGCTGATAATGTTTGAGTGAATCCTGAGAATGTTAAGTTACCACTTCCTGAAGTAGAAGTTAAAGTACCATTAGCTATTTTCTCAGAAGTTTCTGGATAACCATTTTCATTTGAGTCATAATATAATGCCCAGTTTAATAAGTTTGCTGACTCACCAGCTGAACTTAAAGTAACTGTGATATCTGCACCAGTAAATGTTACTTCTTGGTTGTTATCAGGAGTTAATGTAAATCCAAAAATTGGTTGTCTATCTACTCTAGTACCTAAGTTGCTAGATGCTGGGTTGTTATCTACACTTACAGAAACTGTATTGTTAGCAAATGAGTAAATATAACCACTGTGAGAATCAGCAGCATTTCCATCAATATCAGTTCCTCTTATACCAGCATCTGTTGATGTTAAATTAGCATAAGTTAAAGTTGGAGTTATATCTGGAGTTGTGTTATTTACACCAGCTTTTACATCTGCTACTACGAAGAAATAAGTTGGAGTAGTTGCTAATTGTTTTTTAGCAGTAAATACAAATGTAAATCCATCTTCATCTACTGTAGAAATAGTTGTTGCAATTAATTGTCCTGATCCCATATCATTATAGTCATTTTCTGTAGCTGAAGCGTAAACTCTTACGTTTTCAAAAACATCAGATGGATCTTGATCAAATCCTAAATCAAATCCAGTGATACCTGGTAAACCATATGCTGAAGTTAAAGTAGCTTTGAATCCAAATAATACTACATCTTCTTGATTAGCTACTAATGGACTATCAGAAATACCAACTTCATGAGGAGAAACCATTATTGAAGCTCTGAAAGAATAAGCAGAACCTGTTAATGAAAACTCTTCAGTAATACCACCAGATAAAGTAACGATTGTGTTACCAGTTGATGGAGTGATAGTTGAAGTTGCTGCAGTTACTGTTGATACTACATCAATTACTAAGAAGTAGTTAATTGGAGTTCCATCATTTACTGTAATATAAGATGCATTTTCACCAGATACGTCAAAAGTAATAAAGCTATCACCTGATTGACCACCAGTTGTTCCTGTTCCACCTGGAGCAACATCGATTAATTCAACGTTATCTTCAGTTGTAGAATAGTCATCATCTTCTGAGTAAACTAATTTCCAGTTTGAAACTTCGTTTGTTGCTCCTAAAGCTCTACCTAAGTTAAATCTAACTTCACTTAAATCAATAGAACCATTTGATGTAAACTGAACACCAAAGATTGCATTGTCATCAGTTCCAGCTGAAATTGGGCTTGAAGCCAAACCATTTGTAATTGCAGTCGCAGATAATACATCTGGTCTACCTGCAGTCCACCATTCAGTTTGACCAGTAAATTGATCTATTACTGCTGGTTCTGTTGTTAATCTTTTAGTATTTGTATTTAAAGTAGATGGCTCAATTGTCCATACATCAGTTGCAGGATCATCACCATATACTAAGATTAAATCAGCTTCATCTATTGTTCCTAATTCGTCAGTATCATAAGTAAATCCAACTTTACCACCAATGCTTGCTACACCGTTTGTAATTGAATAATATCTAGAGATTTGTTGATCTCCACCTACTGTCAATGGAATGTGGTATCTTTTTACTGTAACTGCATCTGGATCAGCAGTTGTAGTAATATATGCACCTAATCCACCAATATTGTTAGAACTTAGTGTAGTATTTTGATCAGGTAATTGAGCATAAATGTGTCCAGTTGAAGTAGAAGGACCATTATTTAATACTCTACCACCAGAAGCTGGCTCACTTAATTTACCACCATTCGTAACATCAATAGTTAAAATATTATTTCCATTTAAGTCTAAATCGCCTGATTGTAAGAATAATGTTCCCTCTACATCTATTTGATTTAAAGCAATATCACCATTAGAACCAACTAATTTAATTCCACCTGTATTATTAACAGTTACATTATGTAATAATAAGTCAGCATCAGTTGCATTTAAATTAATATCTTGTTCTGAACTACCAGCAAAATAAATTCTTGTATCGGTTGTTTGACAATTTAATTGAGCATTATTAGCAAGAGTTAAATCACCATAAACATAAAAGTCTGAACTTGCTGTAGGAGTTAAAACTGTAGATGCAGTAGAAACTGTTAAATTGTAGAATTTCATGTTAGTTGCTACACTTGAAGTAGTAGCAATATCTTGTGCAGCTCCACCATTGAATGTAACTGTACCAGCAGTTGCATTAAAAGCACCACCAGTAGTACCAGATAAAGTAATATCTCCTGCAATTGTCATATCAGTTGCAGTAGTAACAATATTACTTGCAGTATTATTGATAAAGATATTACCAAATACTAATGTACCATTATTTTGGATTGTTTTAGTTGTTCCACCACCAAAATATGTGTCATCAGTTGTAGCAGCTGTTGTAGTTGCTACTGTTAAAGTTCCATTTACAATAATATCACCATTAACTAAAATATCATTAGTTTGAGTAACAGTTCCATCTACAGTAATATCATTAAATTGAGTGTCAGTATTTAATGCAGTAGCTGTTAATGCAGTTGTACTAGTAAATGTAATTAAACTTGATCCAGAAGCTGCAAAAGTACCAGCACTATTCAAGAAGTTTCCTTCTACAGTGAAGTTATCTGAAGTTGTTAATGCAATAGCAGTTATTTCTAAATTATTAATTGTTAAATTACCATCATTAGTAATAACACAAGCATTTGTTAAAAATTCTAATTCACCAACTGTATTCATATCAAAAGAACCAGTATTAGTAACTTCTAAATCACCTTCAACAGTAATTGTAAAGTCACCTGCTAATCCATAAGAACCAGTAAAGTAAATATCATGTAAATCTAAGTCACCATTAGCAGCTGTTGTGATTGTTTCTCCTGAACCAGAGAAATAAACAGCAGCATCGTTTGTAGTTGCTTCAAAAGCAAAACCACCACCAACACTTAAACTTCCACTAATTGTAATATCATCTTCAATAATAGTAGCCGCACCGATAGTAACATCATGGAAAATTAAATCTTCTTCATCACCACCGTTAACAATTGAAGCAGCAGTACCACCAACAAATTCAGTAATACCAGTAGATTCGAAAGCACCTCCTGCAGCAACTTCAAAAGCACCTGCACCTGTACTAGTTATCTCAATATTTGCACTAGCTGTAGCACCTGTAGCTGTTGCAGCAATGTTAACTTCCCAAATGTTAACTTCACCACCACCAGTTGAAGTGATTGCAGAACTTGCACCAGCTAATGTTACAACACCTGAAGTTGCATCACCAAAATCTGTTGCGCTATAATTGTTCATAGTACCATTAATTGTAAATGATTCTTGAAGAACAACAGCAGCATCAGAATTTACAGTTAAATTATTAAAATTTAATCCATTTAATCCTAATCCAGCACCAGCATGGCTACCTTCAATAATAATATTTGTTGTTGTAGCAATTGTATTTGTTCCTGGAAAAACAGTAGCAAAATCATCAACATTACCAGTTCCTACTGCTATATGTAAAGTACCACCAGTTGCATCAACATCAACATCACAAGTTGTACCAGTAGTAACCATTTCAAATCTACCATCTACATCCATTGTTCCAGTACCAGCATCTCCAATATCTACAAATGATCTTAATTCACAGTTTGAATCTACAATTATACTACCACCATTTGCAACTGTAACTGTTAGTCCTGCTAATGCAACATCAATTGTAGATACTTGTTTCCCATCATTTGTAATTGTAGTTGCATCAGGTGTAGCTGGATCTCCAAGAAATGTAACATCACCAGCTGGACCAAAAGTTCCAGCTCCAACTAAATCTTTAATTATTGAATAATTACCAGTATTTGCTGCAGATATTGCAGAAAATGCTAGATTGAAGAATGTTGATGAATTTCCTGAAATTGTAAAGTTTCCAGTTCCTGCTTTAGTAACAGTACCAGCAGAAGCAACGAATTGTCCTGAAACTGTAACTAAACCGTTATTATTTCCAAAAGTCATATCATCATTAGTAGAAACTCCAGTTGAATTTGAAACTGTAACAATATCTAAAGATAATGAGTTTCCACCTGTTTCAATTGTTTGAGCAGATGCACCATTAAAATCAACATCTGAAGCAGCAGCACCTAAAACGCCATTACCACCAGTTATTGTAAAATTACCTGATATATCAACATCAGTTGCAGTAGCAGCAATATCGATATCTCCACCAGTTCCATCAAAACTTACATTATATAAATCAATAGCACCACCACCAGCAATTGCTTGTGTACCAGTCGAACCTTCAAAATAAATAGTTGAAGGTGAAGATGCTGTAAATACACCACCTGATACGCTAAGAGCTGTAGCTAAATCACCTGAAATAGTAAAATCAGAAGATGTAGTAACTGTACCTGCAGTAACTACTAAAGATTGGAAATCTAAAGAAGCAGCAGATTGTGAATTCGTGATAGCTTGTGCACCACCTGAACCCATGCTAATTACATCAGCAGCGTTTACAAATACACATGTACCTGTAGTTAAAGTAAAATCACCAGTTAAAACAACTGTACTATTTGTAGCACCTGTTGAAGTAATTGCTGCACCATTAATTGTAATATCTGTAACAGTTAACAAGTTTGTACTTTGACCATCTACATCGAATAAACCTAATGAAGTTGCACCAGAGTTATATTCTAAATTAACGTCAGCGTTTACAGTCATTGCAGCAGCAGTTGTTAAATTACCAGCTAACCCTGTAGCTGCTGCTGTTTTTAAAGTTGCACCTGCAGCTGTATTAAATATACCATTTGCACCAGCTAAAGTTAATGTTTTATCGCTAAAGTCCAAAGTTGCTGAACCTCCAACATTTACTCCACCTGCAGTACCAAAAGTACCAATCGTAAATGATTCTAATAAAGTGACTGAACCTGTAATTTCAACTTCACCATTATCAGGTACTGTTAAAGTTCCGTCAATGTCAATATTTGCAGTACCATCAAAAGTTAAAACATCAGTACCCGTGTTAGCACCAGCTGTTAAAACATCACCAGTTGCAACACCTAAATAATTATTAATAATTATATTTCTATCAGCTTCAATAGTAACTGTGTTTGTAGTTCCATCAATTAATAAACCATAGAAGTCTATTACTTCACCATTAGTAGTTAAAGCAACTGAACCAGTCATTGTTATTGTTCCTGAAGAAGCAGTAACAGTAGTTGTATTTGTATTTGCATTAATTGTTAGAGCACCACTCATAGTGAAACCTTCAGTAACTGTGATTGCTAAAGCTGCATTTGGATCAACTGTTGGTCCAAAAGTTAAAGCAGCTATTGAAGTAATACTTGCACCAGAAAATCCTGTTGAACCACTTACGATTTGGTAGTTAGTTCCAACATTCCAAGAGTATGTATCTAATTCTATTGCTCCAGCAACACCATCACCATCTCCTACTACTATAGTAGAACCAGAAACAGTAGTGATTGAACCATCACCTTGAATTTGATCACCTTCAGTTACAGTTAAAGCAACTGCAGCTACTGACATATC
>Ga0075502_1683064_pt1 | contig 13772 bp, 26 predicted proteins | sample DEB08_RNA1_9_FD_73449 | JGI IMG/M metagenome (GOLD analysis project Ga0075502, IMG submission 73449) | Aqueous microbial communities from the Delaware River and Bay under freshwater to marine salinity gradient to study organic matter... | ecosystem: Environmental > Aquatic > Marine > Intertidal... | reverse complement strand
GTTTTACTTAGATTTGGTAACTCATTCAGAGGGTATTTCCTCTGTGATGTCGAACTATACTGCTAACGCAGTGAAATATTGGAGTTTTGTTCAATGCAGAGCCAACGCATTCGCATTCGCCTGAAGGCTTTTGACCATCGTTTAATCGATGCATCTGCACAGGAGATTGTCGATACTGCGAAGCGCACTGGCGCGCAGGTACGTGGTCCTATTCCACTTCCTACACGCAAAGAGCGTTACACCATTCTGGTCTCTCCGCACGTCAACAAAGACGCGCGTGATCAGTATGAAATTCGCACCCATAAGCGCATGCTCGACATTGTTGAGCCAACAGAAAAAACTGTTGATGCGTTGATGAAATTAGATTTGGCGGCTGGAGTCGAGGTTCAAATTAGCCTCGGTTAATCCGCAACCCACATATTATACAAAGTCTCATCTCCTGATGAGGTCTTGTGTAACGCCCTATACCGGGGCGGCCATAGAGGGTTAAGCCCCGTACACGAGAGGTGAAAACATGACAATTGGTATTGTCGGTCGCAAGAGCGGTATGACCCGCATCTTTACCGATGAAGGTGTGTCTATTCCTGTATCTGTGATTGAAGTTGAAAGCAATCGCATTGTTCAGGTTAAGACAGCTGAAACTGATGGCTATGAAGCTGTGCAAGTCACAACTGGTAGTCGTCGTGCCTCACGCGTAAACAAATCACAAACTGGACATTTTGCTAAGGCTGGCGTTGAAGCTGGTCGTGGTCTATGGGAGTTCCGTGCAGATGAGCATGGTTACGAAGTAGGCGGTGAAATCTCAGTAGATTTGTTCGCAGAAGGTCAACTAGTAGACGTAACTGGTACTTCCAAAGGTAAGGGTTTCCAGGGCGGTGTTAAGCGCTGGAATTTCCGTATGCAGGACGCTACTCACGGTAACTCATTGTCTCACCGTGCCCCAGGTTCAATCGGTCAATGTCAGACTCCAGGTCGAGTCTTTAAAGGCAAGAAGATGGCTGGTCACCTAGGTGCAGAGCAAGTTACTGTTCAGAGTCTTGAAGTTGTTCGCGTAGACGCGGAACGCGGTTTGATTTTGGTCAAAGGCGCGATCCCTGGTGCTCCAGGTGGCGATATTGTCGTCAAGCCTGCAGTAAAAGCATCCTGAGGAGGTAACCGATGGAATTAAATCTTTCTACGCCAGAAGGTACAGCGGGAACTCAAGAAGTTTCTGATGTAGTTTTTGGTCGCGAGTTTAACGCCGACCTGGTACACCAGGCTGTAACGGCGTATCTGGCAGGTGCCCGTCAGGGTACACGTGCTCAGAAAACACGCTCAGATGTTTCTGGTGGCGGTAAAAAGCCATGGAAACAAAAAGGTAGCGGCCGCGCTCGCGCGGGAACTATCCGTTCACCTATCTGGCGTGGGGGCGGTGTAACATTTGCTGCACGTCCACAGGACTTTAGTCAAAAGCTAAACCGTAAAATGCACCGTGCAGCAATGCAGTGTATTTTGTCTGAACTAGCGCGCACTGACCGTTTGGTTGTTGTTGAGCAGTTCGAGATTGATGCGCCAAAGACTAAAGCGTTAGTACAGAAGCTTTCTGCATTTGATGCGAAACACGTTCTGATCGTAACTGAAGAAGTTAACGAGAACTTGTACTTGTCTGCTCGTAATCTTCACACTGTAGAAGTTTGTGATGCGGCAGCAGCTAACCCTGTTAGCCTAGTGCACTTCGAGAAGGTTATCGTAACTGTTGAAGCACTTAAGAAGTTTGAGGAGATGTTGGGATGAACCAAGAGCGTCTATTCAAGGTTCTTCTAGGACCTCAGGTAACTGAAAAAGCGGCATTGGCAGCAGAATCTGCAAACACTGTTGTGTTCAAGGTAGCTACTGACTCTACAAAGCTTGAAGTTAAAGCAGCCATCGAAAAGTTTTTCGATGTGAAAGTTGAGAATGTTCGTATTTTGAATGTTAAAGGTAAGACCAAGCGTACTCGCCATGGTCTTGGTAAGCGTAACGACTGGAAGAAGGCGTATGTTCGTTTGGTTGAAGGCCAAGACATCGACTTCACAGCGATAGACTAAGGAGACAGAAAATGGCAGTTATTAAGCGTAAACCAACTTCTCCAGGTCGTCGTCACGTCGTTAGTGTTGTAAACCCTGATTTGCACAAGGGTGCACCTTATGCGCCACTTCTAGAGAAGAAGAACAAGTCTGGTGGTCGTAACAACACTGGCCGTATTACTACTCGTCACCGTGGCGGCGGTCACAAGCAGCACTACCGTGTTATTGACTTTAAGCGCAATAAAGATGGTATTCCTGCAAAAGTTGAGCGTATTGAATACGATCCGAACCGCACTGCGTACATCGCACTGATCTGTTATGCAGATGGTGAGCGTGCGTACATCATCGCTCCTAAAGGCGTAAAAGCTGGCGATGTAGTACAGAGCGGTGAAGCGGCTCCAATTAAGCCTGGAAACACATTACCACTGCGTAATATGCCAGTTGGTTCTGTTATCCACTGTATCGAAATGAAGCCTAAAAAAGGTGCTCAGATAGCACGTTCTGCAGGTGCTTCAGTACAGTTGGTTGCTCGTGAAGGTCAGTACGCAACTCTACGTCTTCGCTCTGGCGAAATGCGTAAAGTTCCGGTTGATTGTCGTGCAACTTTGGGTGAAGTTTCAAACTCAGAGCACAGCCTACGCTCGTTGGGTAAAGCAGGTGCCACTCGCTGGCGCGGCATTCGTCCAACTGTACGCGGTGTTGCAATGAACCCTGTTGATCACCCACATGGTGGTGGTGAGGGTCGTACCTCTGGTGGCCGTCATCCGGTATCTCCTTGGGGCGTTCCAACCAAGGGTTACAAAACTCGCTCGAACAAACGTACCGATAAGTTTATCGTACGTCGTCGTAGCAAGTAACGGAGGGTATTCAAAGTGCCACGTTCACTGAAAAAAGGACCATTTGTTGATTTGCACCTTATGAAAAAGGTTCAAACAGCAGTTGAAAATAACGACAAGCGCCCAGTTAAGACTTGGTCTCGTCGTTCAATGATTCTACCAGAGATGATCGGTCTCACTATCGCTGTTCACAACGGGCGTCAACACGTACCTGTTTTGATCAACGAAGAGATGATCGGCCATAAGCTTGGTGAGTTCGCCGGTACCCGCACATATCGCGGTCACATCGTCGACAAGAAAGCTAAAAAGCGTTAAACACTGAGGTAACGGAAATGGAAACAGCTGCAAAACTAAAAGGCGCGCGTATTTCTGCACAGAAAGCACGTCTAGTAGCAAACCAGATTCGCGGCAAGGGTGTTGAAGAAGCGCTAGATATTCTAGCTTTCAGCTCCAAGAAAGCGGCTGGTTTAATTAAGAAGGTGCTTGAGTCTGCAATTGCAAACGCAGAGCACAACGAAGGTGCGGATGTCGACGAGTTAAAGGTTTCCACAATCTTTGTCGACGAAGGTATGACTATGAAGCGTATCAAGCCTCGCGCTAAAGGGCGTGCGGATCGTATTCTGAAACGCACTTGTCATATCACCGTGAAAGTTTCTGAACAGTAACTTTAGGTTGTAGGAGACCATTCAATGGGTCAAAAAGTACATCCAGTCGGTATCCGCCTCGGCATCGTTAAGGATCATAATTCCACATGGTATGCCAACAGCGGAACCTACGCTGATAACTTGTACACAGACTTGACTGTGCGTGACTTCATCAAGAAGAAGCTATCGCACGCGTCAGTGAGCCGTGTACAGATTGAGCGTCCAGCTCAGAGTGCTCGTATTACTATTCACACTGCTCGTCCGGGCATTGTTATTGGTAAGAAGGGCGAAGACGTTGAAGTACTGCGCAACGAATGTTCCAAAATGATGGGCGTTCCAGTGCAGATCAACATCGAAGAAATTCGTAAGCCGGATCTAGATGCAACACTTGTTGCTGCAAACGTAGGTAGCCAGCTTGAGCGTCGTGTAATGTTCCGTCGTGCTATGAAGCGCGCAGTTCAGAACGCAATGCGTCAAGGTGCCCTAGGTATCAAGATTCAGCTAAGTGGTCGTCTAGGCGGCGCAGATATCGCTCGTTCAGAGTGGTACCGTGAGGGTCGTGTACCTCTTCACACATTGCGCGCTGACATTGATTACGGCACATTTGAAGCGATGACTACCTACGGTATCATCGGTATCAAAGTGTGGGTATTCAAGGGCGAAATCATTGGCGATAACGCACCAGTTGAAGCAAAGCCTGCTAAAACTGGCAAGAAGAAAGCTAAGTAAGGAGTACGGTTATGTTACAACCTAAGCGTACGAAGTTCCGCAAGATGCAAAAAGGCCGCAATCGTGGCTTGGCTCTTCGTGGTAGCAAGGTTAGCTTCGGCGAATTCGGCTTGAAAGCAACCGGTCGTGGTCGTATTACCGCACGTCAGATCGAGGCAGCACGTCGTGCTATGACTCGTCGTATTAAGCGTGGTGGTAAGATCTGGATCCGTGTTTTCCCTGATAAACCAATTACCAACAAACCATTGGAAGTTCGTATGGGTAAAGGTAAGGGTTCTGTGGAATACTGGGTTGCTCAAATTCAACCAGGTAAGGTTCTTTACGAGATCGAAGGTGTCGATGAAGATCTAGCACGTGAGGCATTCCGTCTTGCAGCTGCTAAACTACCTGTGGCAACTACATTTGTTAAACGGCAGGTGATGTGATGAACGCAAGTGAACTTCGTGAAAAGTCTGTCGAGGAGCTGAATGCAGTTCTTCTCGAGAAGCTGGAAGAGCAGTTCAAGCTGCGTATGCAGTACTCTACCGGCCAGCTCACCCAAACCCACTTGTTGAAGCAGGTGCGTCGCGATATTGCACGTATTAAGACTTCACTAACGCAAAAGGCAGGTGAATAATCATGGCTGAGCAAAAGTTAGTCCGTACACTGACCGGTAAAGTAGTTAGTGACAAAATGGACAAGACCATCGTTGTTATGATCGAGCGCAAAGTAAAGCACCCGATCTATGGCAAGTACGTGGTTAAGTCTACAAAGGTTAAAGCTCACGACGAGAGCAATGAGTGTAAGGCTGGTGACATTGTTACTATCCAGGAAACTCGTCCGCTTTCAAAAGACAAGTCTTGGGCTTTGAAGAGTATCAATGAGCGCGCGGCGGAAATTTAAGCCGACGGCTTATTTTGAGCAGCGTTTGAAAATTTTCGGAGTGCGATCATGATTCAGACTCAATCTTATTTAGACGTAGCAGATAACAGCGGTGCACGCCGTGTTATGTGTATTAAAGTATTAGGCGGCTCTCACCGTCGTTATGCTGCAGTGGGTGATGTAATTAAAGTGACCGTTAAGGAAGCTATCCCACGTGGCAAGGTGAAGAAAGGCCAAGTAATGAAAGCTGTTGTAGTGCGTACCAAAAAGGGCGTGCGTCGCGCAGACGGATCTTTGATCAAGTTTGACGACAATGCAGCAGTTTTGCTCAACGCCCAAGAGGCGCCGGTTGGCACACGTATCTTCGGTCCGGTGACTCGAGAACTTCGCGGTGAGAAGTTCATGAAAATCGTTTCTCTGGCGCCTGAAGTGCTGTAAGGCCCAGTTTAAGGAAAGAGCAATGCGTAAAATTAAACGTGACGACGAAGTAATCGTTATCGCTGGTAAAGATAAAGGTAAGCGCGGCCGTGTTGCACAGGTTCGCACTGATAACCGTGTTATCGTTACTGGCATCAACATGGTGAAAAAGCACCAGAAGGCCAACCCACAGGCTGGCGTTCAAGGTGGTGTCATCGAGAAGGAAGCACCTATTCAAATTTCGAATATTGCTATCTTCAATCCATCAACTAACAAAGCGGATCGCGTAGGCTTCCGTCTTGAAGACGGGAAGAAAGTTCGTTTCTTCAAGTCTAATGGCGAAACGTTTTAAGGGGATTGGATAATGACTCACATGAAAAAGGTTTATGAAACCGAAGTAATCCCAGCTCTTAAAAAAGAGTTGGGTGTTGAGAACCCAATGCGTCTACCGCGCATCACTAAGATCACCATTAACATGGGTCTTGGCGAAGCGCTAGGTGACAAGAAGGTTCTTGAGCATGCTATGCGTGACCTCGAGCAGATCGCGGGCCAAAAGCCTGTATCTACAAAAGCTCGCAAGTCTATCGCAGGCTTTAAGGTCCGTGAAGGTTGGCCGATTGGTTGTAAAGTAACTCTTCGTGGCGAGCGTATGTACGAATTCCTACAGCGCTTGATCGACATCGCTATTCCACGTATCCGTGACTTCCGAGGCATTAGCCCGAAGCAGTTCGACGGTCGTGGTAACTTCGCGATGGGTGTTACTGAGCAGATTATCTTCCCAGAGATCGATTACGATAAAATCGACGCTCTACGTGGTTTAGATATCGCTATTACAACTACCGCGCAAACTGATGATGAAGGCCGCGCATTGATGCGTGCTTTCAACTTCCCGTTGAAAGGCTAAGAGGAGTATAAGACATGGCTAAGAAATCCATGATCGCTCGCGAAGCTAAGCGCGCAAAAATGGTAGCAAAGTACGCTGAGAAGCGTATAGCTCTTAAGGCTATCATCGCTGACGTTAACGCAAGCGAAGATGAAAAGTGGGATGCACAAATCCAACTTCAAAAGTTACCACGTGACGCAAGTCCTGCACGTCAGCAACGCCGCTGCCGTATCACAGGTCGTCCACACGCGGTCTACCGTAAGTTCGGATTATGCCGTAACAAACTACGCGAAGCAGCTATGAACGGCGATGTGCCGGGCCTAGTTAAAGCTAGCTGGTAAGCAGACAGAGGTTTTTAAATATGAGTATGCAAGATCCTTTGGCAGATATGCTTACCCGCATCCGTAACGGTCAGCAAGCAGGTAAGTTCGAAGTAACTATGCCTTCTTCTAAAGTTAAGGTTGCTGTAGCTGAAGTGCTTAAAGCGGAAGGTTACGTAGGTAATGTATCTGTCTCTGAAGGCGCTAAGCCTGAATTGACAATTGAACTTCGTTACTTCGAAGGTCGTCCAGTAATCGAAACTATCCAGCGCGCTAGCCGTCCTGGTCTTCGAGCTTACGCTGGATCTAACGATCTTCCGAAAGTTAACGGTGGTCTTGGTGTCGCCGTTGTCTCCACTTCACGTGGTATGATGACTGACCGTGCTGCACGCGCTGCAGGTATCGGCGGCGAAGTCCTTTGCACAGTATTCTAAGGGAGTATTAGTATGTCACGTATCGCTAATAGTCCTGTCGCTGTACCAGCTGGCGTTGAAGTCAAGCTAAACGGCGGGGATATCACAGTTAAGGGTTCTAAAGGGACTCTTGACTTGGCACTCGACGCAAGCGTAGAAGTAAAGCTAGAAGATAACGTTCTAACTTTTGCTGCACGCAATGGCGACAAAAAGAGTGTTGCAATGGCTGGCACCACGCGAGCTTTAGTAAACAATATGGTAACTGGCGTTAACGATGGTTTCGAAAAGAAACTTCAGTTAGTCGGTGTTGGTTACCGTACTAAAGTCTCAGGGAACACCTTGAACCTAACTCTAGGTTTCTCACATCCGGTTGACTACGTGCTTCCGGAAGGCGTTACAGCCGAAACTCCGAGCCAAACTGACATCGTGTTGAAAAGCGCGGATAAACAGTTACTCGGTCAAGTAGCGGCGGAGATCCGCGCATTCCGTCCACCAGAGCCTTATAAAGGTAAAGGTGTTCGTTATGCGGACGAGCATGTCCGTCGTAAAGAAGCGAAGAAGAAGTAAGGCAAGGTTATGAGCACAAAACGTGATGCAAGACTACGCCGTGCACGTCGTACGCGCCTACAAATGCGTGAAGCGGGTGTTACCCGTTTGACAGTGCACCGCACGCCTCGTCACATCTACGCACAAGTGATCTCACCAGAGGGCGGTAAAGTTATCGCCTCTGCGTCCACTTTGGACAGTTCATTGCGTGATGGTAAAACAGGTAACACTGAAGCTGCGAGCGCAGTAGGCAAGCTGATTGCTGAGCGCGCGAAAGAAGCGGGTGTAACTAAAGTATCATTCGACCGTTCTGGTTTTAAGTACCATGGTCGAGTGAAGTCCTTAGCTGACGCTGCTCGTGAAGCAGGTCTTGAATTCTAAAGGTTGATAGACATGGCAGAGCAGAAGCAAAAAGACAACAACGAAGGCCTACAGGAAAAGCTAGTACAGGTTAACCGCGTAGCTAAAGTTGTTAAAGGTGGCCGTATTTTCGGTTTCACAGCCCTTACTGTCGTTGGTGATGGTAATGGTAAAGTTGGCTTTGGACGCGGTAAGGCACGTGAAGTGCCTGTCGCAATCCAAAAAGCTATGGAAAATGCACGACGCAACATGATCACAGTACAGCTAAATGGTAATACCATTCAGTACCCGATCAAAGCGAACCACGGTGCATCTAAAATTTACATGCAGCCAGCCTCTGAAGGTACAGGTGTTATTGCCGGTGGTGCAATGCGCGCAGTACTAGAAATCGCGGGCGTACATAACGTACTAGCTAAGTGTTACGGTAACACTAACCCAGTTAACGTTGTACGTGCGACTTTCAAGGCGCTACAAAACATGCGTTCTCCCGACGATATTGCCGCTAAGCGCGGAATGTCTGTCGACGAGATCCAGGGCTAAACTGCAGCGAGGACGAACGACAATGGCAACTAAAACCATTAAAGTGACTCAGGTTAAGTCGACCGCAGGTCGCTTGAAGAGTCACAAAGCCTGCGTAGCAGGTTTGGGGTTACGTCGAATCGGCCAGACTGTTGAAGTGGAAGACACTGCAGCAGTTCGCGGCATGATCAATAAAGCCCATTACATGTTAAAAGTGGAGGGTGGAGAGTAATGAGACTTAATACTTTAAGCCCAGCTGAAGGCCACAAACACAGCAAAAAGCGTGTTGGTCGTGGTATTGGTAGCGGTGTGGGTAAAACCGGTGGTCGCGGTCACAAAGGTCTGAAATCTCGTTCTGGCGGCTCTGTGCGCGCTGGTTTCGAGGGTGGTCAGATGCCTTTGCAGAAGCGTCTACCAAAATTTGGTTTTACTTCACGCGTTGGTTTTACCACTGCAGAAATCCGTACTTCTGAAATCGGTTCTGTTGCTGGTGATATTATTAACCTTGAAGCATTGAAAAATGCTGGATTGGTTGGTAAAAATATCACTCGAGCTAAGGTTTTCCTTTCTGGTGACGTAACTCGTGCAGTTACTGTCCAGGGATTAAAGGTGACCAAAGGCGCTAAAGCAGCAATTGAAGCAGCCGGTGGCAAGGTAGAGGATTAATGACAAACCCCAGTGCAACGAGTCAAAAGGGTTTCGGCGAGCTTCGCGCTCGTCTCACCTTTTTGTTATTAGCGATCATTGTATATCGAATCGGTACTCACATACCGTTACCAGGTATCAATCCAGACCGATTGGCCGACTTGTTCAGTCAGAATGAAGGTACGATTCTTGGTCTATTTAACATGTTCTCAGGTGGTGCACTTGAGCGTATGAGTATCCTTGCGCTGGGCGTCATGCCATACATTTCTGCGTCGATTATCACGCAGTTACTAACGGCGGTTGTACCGTCGTTAGAAGCCCTTAAGAAAGAGGGTGAGGCAGGGCGTCGCAAGATAAGTCAGTATACCCGTTGGGGAACTCTCGTATTGGCAACTGTTCAAGGTGCCGGTATGGTGGCGGGCTTATCAGGACAAGGATTGTTTTACGCGACAGGTGCAAGCGTCTGGCTAGTCGGCGTGGTAGCGCTTGTCGGTGGGGCGATGTTCATGATGTGGCTAGGTGAACAAATTACAGAACGAGGTATCGGTAACGGTATTTCTATGTTGATTTTCGCTGGTATCGTAGCGGGCTTACCGTCAGCTTTCGGTCAGGCATTTGAATCAACACGGCAGGGTGATCTGAGCTTGCTATTGCTTGCGATGATTGCGATTGTTGCTGTAGCCGTGATTTGGGGTGTCGTTCGTATGGAACGTGCTCAACGTCGTGTGCCTATTCACTATGCAAGACGTCAACAGGGTCGTCGTCAAATGCAGCCTCAGAGCAGCTATTTGCCACTCAAGATTAATATGGCGGGTGTTATTCCGGCAATTTTCGCGAGTAGTATTTTGTTGTTCCCTGCATCAATCGCCCAATGGGCGGGTCAGTCTTCTGGATCCCAGTTGGTTCAGGATATTGCCTTGATGTTGAGTCCGGGGCAGCCGTTGAACATTTTATTGTTCACATTGATGATTGTATTTTTCTGTTACTTCTACACTGCGATTACGTTCAATCCAAAGGAAGTGTCAGACAACCTAAAGCGTAGCGGCGGTAGTATCCCAGGCATTCGTCCTGGTGAGAAGACTGCAGATTACCTTGATGGAGTTGTTTCGAGACTGACAATGGTTGGTGCGATTTATATCGCAGCGGTGTGTTTGCTGCCTCAGTTTTTGGTGATGTTTGCTAACATCCCATTCTACTTGGGTGGTACGTCGCTACTAATTGTTGTGGTAGTGGTAATGGATTTCATGGCTCAGATTCAACAGCACCTTATGTCTACACAGTACGAAGGTATGATGAAGAAAGCCAACTTGAAGAACTACGGAAAAGGTGCGCGCTAAGTGCGCCCCGTAATGAGGAGCCGACCATGAAAGTTCGTGCGTCAGTTAAAAAGATTTGCAGAAACTGCAAAATCATTCGCCGCAACGGCACAGTTCGCGTTATTTGTAGCGCTGAACCACGCCACAAGCAGCGTCAAGGCTAATCTAACCTAGCCTTCAAAGAGAATCATTTGATTTAGCCGGATGTCTGCGCTAATATTGCGCACCTTTTGGGACATCCGGCAACTTTGAACGTTAAAGTTGGGTTGCTATATAAGCTTATTTATTGGAGTTATTTTCAATGGCTCGTATTGCTGGAGTAAACATTCCAGATAACAAGCACACTGTTATCTCTTTGACTTACATCTACGGCATCGGTCGTACTAAGTCTCAGCAGATTTGTGCTGCTACTGGAATCGCAGAAGATGCCAAGATTGGTAGTCTTTCTGAAGAACAAGTTGATGCACTTCGTAACGAAGTGGCTAAGAACACCGTAGAAGGTGATCTTCGTCGTGAAATTTCGATGAACATCAAGCGTTTGATGGACCTAGGTTGTTACCGTGGTCTTCGTCACCGTCGCAGTTTGCCACTACGTGGTCAGCGCACTAAGACGAACGCTCGTACGCGTAAAGGCCCTCGCAAGCCTATCAAACGTTAAATATTAACGCGTCGTGAGGGCTGTAAGGTCCCCACTTAGTCCTTTTAATGGAGGAAGGAACTATGGCTAAGCCAGGTGCGAAGCAAACTCGCAAAAAGGTCAAAAAGACCGTCGTTGATGGGATCGCGCATATCCATGCGTCGTTCAACAACACCATCATCACGATCACTGATCGTCAGGGCAATGCTCTGTCTTGGGCTACCGCAGGTGGTTCAGGTTTCCGTGGCTCACGTAAGAGCACCCCGTTCGCAGCACAGGTAGCTGCTGAGCGTGCTGGTAACGCAGCAAAAGACTACGGTCTTAAGAACCTAGACGTGGAAGTTAAAGGTCCAGGTCCAGGTCGTGAATCTGCAGTTCGTGCATTGAACAGCTGCGGTTATAAAATCACTAACATTTCTGACGTGACGCCTATTCCACACAACGGATGTCGTCCACCGAAGAAACGTCGCGTATAAGAGGAGAGCTAAACCATGGCACGTTATATTGGCCCTAAGTGTAAGCTTGCCCGTCGCGAGGGTACAGATTTATTTCTTAAGAGTGGTGTACGCCCTCTAGAATCTAAGTGTAAAGCAGAGACAGCACCAGGTATGCACGGTGCACGTCGCGGTCGTCTTTCTGACTACGGTGTTCAGCTTCGTGAGAAGCAGAAAGTTCGTCGTATGTATGGTATTCTAGAGAAGCAATTCCGTTCTTACTACAAAGAAGCAGCGCGTCGCAAGGGTAATACCGGCGAAAACCTGCTACAGTTGTTAGAATGCAGACTAGACAACGTTGTGTATCGTATGGGTTACGGTTCAACACGTGCTGAGTCTCGTCAGCTAGTTTCTCACAAGGCTATTACTGTGAACGGTAAGTGCGTAAACATTCCTTCTTTCCAAGTAAAAGAAGGCGATGTAGTTGCAGTTCGCGAAAAGTCTAAGAAGCAGTTACGTATCGCCAGTGCACTTGAGCTATCAGCTCAGCGCGGTACTAGCGAATGGATCGAAGTAGATGCTAAGAAGATGGAAGGTACGTTCAAACGTCTTCCTGCGCGTATTGATTTGTCGGCAGACATCAACGAAGCGCTTATCATCGAACTCTACTCGAAGTAAACGAATAATTTAGCCAACAAGGTGTGCCAATGCAGAGTGTATTGAATGAGTTTCTTACACCACGTCATATCGACGTGCAGGAGTTTAGCCCTACTCACGCAAAAGTGACTTTAGAGCCGCTAGAGCGTGGATTTGGACATACTCTTGGTAATGCTCTACGTCGAATCTTGCTGTCATCGATGCCAGGTTGTGCGATTGTAGAAGCCGAAATTGACGGTGTTCTACACGAGTACAGCTCGATCGAAGGTGTTCAAGAAGACGTAATCGAGATTCTTTTGAATCTTAAGGGCGTCGCAATCGTCATGGAAGGAAAGGATCGTGCAGAAATTACTATCAGCAAGAAAGGTGCTGGTGTTGTTACTGCAGGTGATATTCAAACTGATGGCGATATGGAGATTAAAAACCCTGAGCACGTGATTGCTAACCTTAATGATAAAGGTGAGCTAAACATTCGCATGGTGGTTGCTCGTGGTCGTGGTTATGTACCAGCGACTGCTCGCAAGGACTCCGAAGATGAAACTCGTTCTATTGGTCGTCTGCAACTGGACGCGTCATTCAGCCCAGTACTTCGCGTTGCTTACAGCGTAGAGAGTGCTCGTGTTGAACAGCGTACGGACCTCGATAAGCTAGTGTTGGATCTCGAAACAGATTCAACACTGGATCCTGAAGAAGCGATCCGTCGTGCTGCAACTATTTTGCAGCACCAGTTGGCAGTATTCGTTGACCTCGAGAGCGAAGTTGAGCAAGCCGAAGAAGAGAAGGAAGAGGAAATCGACCCGATTCTTCTACGCCCAGTGGATGATCTTGAGCTTACTGTTCGTTCTGCGAACTGTCTCAAAGCCGAGAACATCTACTACATTGGTGATCTTATCCAGCGCACAGAAGTTGAGCTGCTTAAGACGCCAAACCTTGGTAAGAAGTCGTTGACTGAAATCAAGGATATTCTTGCTTCACGTGGTTTGTCTCTAGGTATGAAACTAGAGAACTGGCCGCCAGCAAGTATTAAAGTTGAAGATCGCCTAGGTTCTCTCTAAGCGTTCTTTCCAAAGTATTCGAGGTGATTCGTCACCTCGCTTACCTGGGGTTTTGCTGGGACAGCAGCCTGTTGGTAAGTCCATTAAGGAATTGAATTATGCGTCACCGTCATTCAGGTCGTAAATTGAACCGTACCGGTTCACACCGCAAGGCAATGTTCCGTAACATGTCTGCGTCACTAATTGAGCACGAGCTAATCAAAACAACTTTGCCAAAGGCAAAGGAGTTGCGTGGTGTTGTTGAGCCATTGATCACTCTTGCTAAAGAAGATTCTGTAGCTAACCGTCGTCTAGCGTTCGCACGTCTACGTAGCGATGCAGCGGTAGGTAAGCTTTTCAGCGAGCTAGGTAAGCGTTACGAAGGTCGTCCAGGCGGCTACGTACGTGTATTGAAGTGTGGTTTCCGTCCAGGTGACAACGCTCCAATGGCTTACGTTGAGCTAGTTGATCGTCCA
>Ga0075502_1005392_pt1 | contig 15651 bp, 27 predicted proteins | sample DEB08_RNA1_9_FD_73449 | JGI IMG/M metagenome (GOLD analysis project Ga0075502, IMG submission 73449) | Aqueous microbial communities from the Delaware River and Bay under freshwater to marine salinity gradient to study organic matter... | ecosystem: Environmental > Aquatic > Marine > Intertidal... | reverse complement strand
TTTTCTTCCTCTTTCTTTTCTTCAGTAGCTTCTGCTGTTGGAGCTTCTTCAGTAGCAACTTCCTCTACTGCTGGTGCTTCAACTTCTGCCTTTGCTTCTTCTACTGGAGCTTCTGTTGTTTTCTCTACTGCTGCTTCAGCTGCTGGAGCTTCAGTCTTTTTAGCAGTAGATCTTCTAGATCTCTTCTTCTTAGTAGCAGCCTTAGGCTCGTTTCCGTAGATTTCGTTGTAATCTACTAACTCGATCATTGCTAATTCAGCGTTATCTCCTAATCTTACACCAGTCTTGATGATTCTAGTATATCCACCTGGTCTGTCACCAATCTTGTTAGCAACCTCAGTGAATAATTTAGTAACAGCGTGCTTATTCTTTAAATATCTGAATGCAGATCTTCTAGAATGAGTAGTATCTGTTTTGGCTTTTGTAATGATAGGCTCTACGAATTTTTGTAAAGCTTTTGCCTTCGCCACTGTCGTCTCAATTCTTTTATGCTCGATTAAAGAATTCGCCATGTTACTCAACATTGCTTTTCTGTGAGCCGACTTCCTACCTAAATGGTTAAATTTCTTCCCGTGTCTCATTATAAGTCCTCGTTTAATTTGTATGGAGCTAAGTCCATTCCAAATGATAATCCTTTCTCAGTTAATAAGTTTTCAATCTCGCTTAAAGACTTTCTACCAAAGTTTCTGAATTTCAATAAGTCAGTTGTATTGTAGTGTACTAAATCTCCTAAAGAATCAATCTTAGCAGATCTTAAACAGTTATAAGCTCTCACTGATAAGTTTAAGTCTTCGATTGGAGTCTTTAATAACTTTCTCATTTGAAGTACCTGCTCATCAACTAATACCTCTTCCTCTGAAGTGATATCATCGAACTTGATCTTGTCTTCAGTAATTAATACTAATTGTTGAATTAAAATTCTAGCAGCAGTCTTTAAAGCATCTTCTGGGTGGATAGTTCCATCAGTAGATACTTCTAAGATTAATTTTTCGTAATCTGTTTTTTGCTCAACTCTTGTGTTTTCAACTGTATATTTCACGTTAGTGATTGGACAGTAAATCGCATCGATAGCGATGAAACCAATTGGAGCTTCTTCTTGCTCGTTCTCTTCAGCAGAAACATAACCTCTCCCTTTATTGATTGTAAACTCAATTTCTAAGTTTACGAAAGATTCCATGTTACAAATCACTAATTCAGGGTTCATTACTTTGAAAGTATTTGTAAACTTCTCAAAGTCTTCAGCCTTGAACTGCTCTTGCTTAGATAAAGACAAGTAGATTTTTTCTTCGTTCACATCTGTATCGATCACTTTCTTGAATCTTACTTTCTTCAAGTTTAAGATGATCTCTGTAATATCTTCTACAACACCAGTAATCGTAGAGAATTCGTGATCCACTCCAGAAATTTTGATTCCAGTAATAGCATAACCTTCTAAAGAAGATAATAATACTCTTCTTAAAGCATTACCGATAGTTAAACCAAATCCTGGCTCTAATGGTTTGAATTCAAAAAGCCCATCAAAGTCAGTAGCTTTTTGCATTAAGATTTTATCTGGTTGTTGAAATGTTAATATTCCCATAACAGTGTTTTATTAATTCAATTAAATGGTTTATTTCGAGTACAACTCGACGATTAATTGCTCTTTGATTTTCTCTGGCACCTCGTCTCTTTCAGGGTATTGAATGAACTTACCATTCTTAGCAGCTGCATCCCACTCTAACCAAGACCATTTAGATTCAGTAATTTTGTCAGAATCCTCGAAAATTGCTTTTCCAGTTGACTTTGGATTGATACCAATAACATCTCCAGACTTTAATGAGTATGAAGGTACATTAGTTACAACTCCATTAACAGTAATATGCTTGTGAGCTACCATTTGTCTAGCACCTCTTCTAGTGTTTGTTAAACCTAATCTATATACTGTGTTATCTAATCTTGCTTCTAATAATTGAATTAAGATTTGACCTGTGATACCCTTCTTTCTTGAAGCTGCATCATATAAGTTTCTGAATTGTTTTTCTAAAACACCGTAAGTGTATTTAGCTTTTTGCTTCTCCATTAATTGTAAAGCATATTCAGATTTTACTTTTCTTCTTCTGTTGTTCCCGTGTTGTCCAGGAGGGTAATTTCTTCTTTCGAAATACTTGTCTATATCGTAAATAGACTCACCTAACTTCCTAGAAATCTTTGTCTTCGGTCCTGTATATCTTGCCATGACTCTCTCTCTTTATAATTTAAAATTATACTCTTCTTTGTTTTGGAGGTCTACATCCATTGTGTGGAAGTGGTGTAGTATCCTTAATTTCCGTTACCTCGATTCCGAATGCATTGATTGCTCTGATAGCAGCATCCCTTCCTGCACCTGGTCCTTTAACTCTTACTGCAACTTTTCTAATTCCAGCTTCATATGCAACTTTCGCTGCATCAGTTGCTGACATTTGAGAAGCGTAAGGAGTATTCTTTTTAGAACCTCTGAATCCCATTTTCCCTGCAGATGACCAAGAAATTGCTTGACCGTCTTTGTTTGTGAAAGTAATGATGGAGTTGTTGAAAGACGTTTTAATAAAAACGATTCCTTCCGATTCCACTTTAACTACTCTCTTCTTAGATGTTTTTTTCTTTGCTGTCGCCATATCTAATTCAATTTAGAGCTTAACTCGAAGAATTATTTCTTCTTATTAGCTACTGTTTTTCTTCTTCCTTTTCTTGTTCTAGCGTTCGTCTTAGTTTTTTGACCTCTTAACGGTAAACCTTTTCTGTGACGAATACCTCGGTAACAACCAACATCCATTAATCTTTTGATGTTTAATTGTACTTCTCCTCTTAATTCACCTTCAGTTTTGAATTCTTCAGTAATGATAGTTCTGATTTTAGATAACTCATCATCATTCCACTCCATTACTTTAGTGTTTCTGTCTACACCAGCTTTGTCTAAAATGTTCTTAGCTGATGTTAAACCGATACCAAAGATGTACGTTAAACCAATAACCCCTCTTTTATTCTTCGGTAAATCTATTCCTGCTATACGTGCCATAATATCTCTTAATTATAAATTTTAACCTTGTCTTTGCTTAAATCTAGGGTTCTTCTTATTGATCACATACAACTTACCCTTTCTTCTAACGATTTTACAATCGGCGCTTCTCTTTTTAACAGATGCTCTTACTTTCATTTTCCCTTATTTATATCTGTAAGTTATTCTACCTTTTGAAAGATCATATGGAGAAATCTCCAATGAAACCTTATCTCCAGGTAATATTTTAATATAATTCATTCTCATCTTTCCGGAAATGTGTGCGATGATTTCGTGACCGTTTTGCAACTCCACTCTAAACATTGCATTGGATAATGCTTCCATCACAACTCCGTCCTGCTTTATTAAATCTTGCTTTCCCATATTAATCCCCAAAGGGGCGACAAAAATAACTAATTAATTTTCTAATTCCAAATTATATAGCTGTTGTTGTACTGACAGGAGATGCTTCGTTTCTACCTCTCATCTTACCATCAGTTAATCCATCATAATGTTGCATTAACAAGTAAGAATCAATTTGTTGAAGCGTATCTAATACCACACCTACTAAGATTAATAAACTTGTTCCTCCGAAGAACATTGAGAACTCTCTCTGTACTCCTAATAAACTTGGATGTGCTGCGAAAGCTGGTAATATTGTAATGATACCTAAGAATACTGCACCAGGCAATGTAATTCTAGACATAATTGTATCTATATGTTCAGATGTTTCAGTACCAGGCTTAATTCCAGGAACGAAAGCACTATTCTTTTTCAAGTCCTCAGACATTTGTTGAGGGTTGAATAAGATTGCAGTATAGAAATATGTAAATGCAATTACCATTACAAATAATACTGCGTTATATGCTGTTCCAGTTGGATCCATTAATGATCCGATAACACCATCTAGAGACTCGAAACTTTCAGCTCCGTATTGACCAACCATTGCAGGCACAAACATTAAGGCTTGCGCAAAAATGATAGGCATAACTCCAGAAGCATTTAGCTTTAATGGAATATACTGTCTAGCACCAGGAATCATCGTTTCTCTTCCCGCTACTTTTCTAGCATATGTAACTGGTATTCTTCTAATCGCTTGCAATAAAGCAATACTTACTAAAACAATCGCTGTAAAAAATACTAACTCAATTAAAACCATTAATGGTTGAGCAATATCTCCATCACCGATAATACCTTTTGAATCTAATTCCGTTAAGAATGCTTGAGGTAATCTTGCGATGATTCCAACCATAATTAATAAAGATATACCATTACCAATTCCTTTATCAGTAATTTTTTCTCCTAACCACATTACAAAGATGGTACCTGATGTTAATACAACAGTTGTTGTCAACCAGAATAATGTAGCGTTAATACCTTCACTAACAGCCCCACCATATGATGTAGTTAAGTAACCTACATAAGCAGATGCTTGGAATAAAGTAATAACTACAGTTGCTAATCTAACCCATTGATTCAACTTTCTTCTAGAAGATTCTCCTTCCTTTTGCATCTTTTGGATAGCTGGAATAGTTAATCCTAAAAGTTGAAATACGATAGAGGCAGAAATGTAAGGCATAATACCTAACGCGAAAATGGACGCTCTATTAAAAGCTCCACCCGCGAACATATCTAAATATTGAAGTAAGCCATTGGCAGCACCACTGTTTTCTTCAACTAATCTTTGTAATTCAGATCCATTGATTCCAGGCAGTACTACGTGTGCTCCTACTCTATAAATTAAGATCAAACCTAAAGTCAATAAAATTCTGTCTTTAAGCTCTTTGATCTTAAATATGTTTCTAAAAGTCTCTATCCCTTTTTTCATGGAATTATAAGTTTATCGCTTTTCCTCCTTTATCTTCAATCGCTTTCAATGCAGATTTACTGAATGAGTGTGCGTGTACTTCAACACCTTTAGCTAACTCACCTGCACCTAAGATTTTTACTAAATCATTTTTTGCAATGATTTTGTTAGCATATAATGTCTCAGGTGAAATAACATCTAAATTGAACTTCTCAGCAATAGTACTGATTCTATCCAAGTTAAATGGAACATACTCTACTCTATTAAAGTTCTTGAAACCGAATTTAGGTACTCTTCTCTGTAAAGGCATTTGACCTCCTTCGAATCCTACCTTCTTAGAATATCCAGATCTAGATTTAGCTCCTTTGTGACCTCTTGTAGCAGTACCACCTTTACCAGAACCTTCTCCTCTAGCTATTCTTTTTCTGTTCTTAGTAGAACCTTCAGCTGGTTTTAAATTATGTAATTCCATGATTATAATTCTTCTACTTTAATTAAATGTTGAACCTTGTTGATCATCCCTTCAATTTGTGGAGTCACTTCTTTTTCAACAGATTTATTAATCCCTCTTAGACCTAATGCAGCCATTGTAGCTTTTTGATTCTCAGGTCTTCTAATGATACTTTTAACTTGTGTAATCTTAACCTTTGCCATAATCTTATCCGTTAAAAACTTTCTCTAATGATACACCTCTTTCTTCAGCAACAACAGAAGGGTTTCTTAAAGAAGCTAATGCTTCGAAAGTTGCCTTCACCACGTTATGTGGGTTAGATGAACCTTGAGATTTAGCTAATACATCTGTTACACCAGCAGATTCTAATACTGCTCGCATCGCACCACCAGCGATTACCCCTGTACCAGTTGAAGCAGGCTTTAATAAAACTCTACCACCTTTGTATTTTCCAAATTGCTCATGAGGAATTTGTCCTTTATATACAGGAACTTTAATTAATCCCTTTTTAGCATCATCAATTGCTTTAGCGATTGCTTCAGATACCTCTTTAGCTTTTCCTAAACCGTGACCGATGATTCCATTTCCATCTCCTACTACTACTAATGCAGAGAAACTGAATGTTCTACCACCCTTAGTTACTTTTGTAACTCTGTTGATACTCACTACTTTCTCTTTAATCTCGATATCAGCAGCCTTAACAGTTTTTACATTTACCTTTGACATATCTTATTTTTTTAGAATTTTAATCCTCCTTCTCTAGCACCCTCTGCTAAAGATTTGATTCTTCCGTGATAAATATATCCGCTTCTATCAAAAACAACAGAAGAGATACCTTTCTCAATCGCAGCTTTAGCAATCGTTTCACCAACCGCTTTAGCTTGCTCAACTTTAGTTCCTGTAGCATCAGTCTTAACCGATGATGCAGATACGATAGTATGTCCTGCGTTATCATCAATGATTTGAGCATAGATCTCTTTGTTTGATCTGAATACGCATAATCTTGGTTTAGCCTCACTACCAGAAATTGTCTTCCTAACTCTAGCTTGGATCTTCCTTCTTCTAGCTACTTTTTTGTCTTTAATTGCCATAACCTATATTTTTCTAACCAGCAGTTTTACCAGCTTTTCTTCTAATATATTCACCTTTATATCTAACCCCTTTACCTTTGTATGGCTCAGGCTTTCTGAATGATCTGATCTTAGCCGCAACTTGACCGATCAATTGCTTATCGTGAGACTCTAAAGTAACTAAAGGAGCAGAACCTTTTTTAGATTCAGCACTAACTTTAATTTCTTTAGGTAAGTTAAACATGATTGGGTGTGAATATCCTACCATGATTTCCAAAGTTTGACCAGATGCACTAGCTCTGTATCCAACTCCCACTAATTCTAATTCTTTCTTATACCCTTCACTTACACCAGTAACCATGTTATTGATAAGTGTTCTGTATAATCCATGCAATGCTTTATGTTTCTTAGCATCACTAGCTCTTTCAATATTAGCAACGTCACCTTCGACTTTAATGCTAATCGCCTCGTTCACCTTTTGTGATAACTCTCCTTTTCCTCCTTTAACTGTTACAACATTGTTTCCATCAACGCTGATTGTAACTCCAGAAGGGATAGCTATCGGTGCATTTCCTATTCTTGACATTTTCTTAGCTTTTTACAGTTTAATAAACGTAACACAATACTTCTCCACCAACATTTTGCACTCTTGCTTCTTTGTCAGTCATAACTCCTTTCGAAGTGGAAATGATTGCGATTCCTAATCCGTTCAATACTCTTGGCGTTTCAGCCGAACCTGTATATTTTCTTAAACCTGGTTTAGATACCCTTTGTAAGTTCTTAATAACTGGAGTCTTATCTCCGTTATACTTTAAAGCGATCTTAATCTCACCTTGTTTGTTTTCCGTTTCTTCTACTTTATAACCTCTGATATAACCTTTGTCATATAAGATTTCAGTAATACTCTTCTTCATGTTAGAAGCAGGTATAGCCACAACTTTGTGACCTGCCTTTTGAGCATTTCTGATTCTGGTTAAATAATCTGAAATTGGATCTGTCATCTCTCCTATATTTTATATTACCAACTTGCTTTTGTTACACCAGGGATCTTTCCTGCTGAAGCAAGCTCTCTAAACTTAATTCTACAAATTCCAAACATTCTGCTGTATGCTCTTGGTCTACCAGTTAACTTACATCTGTTTCTTAATCTTACAGGTGAAGCGTTCTTTGGTAATTTATCCAAAGCATCCCAGTCTCCAGCAGCCTTTAAAGCAGCTCTTTTAGCAGCATATTTAGCTACTAATTTTTCTCTCTTTACTTGTCTTGCAACAATTGCTTTTCTTGCCATTGTGATTAGTTTTTAAACGGTAAACCGATTTCTTTTAACAATTCCTTAGCCTCTTCATCAGTCTTAGCAGTTGTAACGAATGTGATATCCATTCCTAACATTTTACTTACTTTATCGATGTTGATTTCAGGGAAAATGATTTGCTCAGTAATACCGAAGCTATAGTTTCCTTTTCCGTCAAAGCTCTTTCCATTGATACCTTGGAAGTCTCTTACCCTTGGTAAAGATACACTAACTAATCTATCAATGAACTCATACATTTTATCACCTCTCAAAGTAACTCTAGCACCGATGTTCATTCCTTCTCTTAATTTGAAGTTTGAAATCGCTTTTCTAGCTTGAGTTGCTACCGCTTTTTGACCGGCGATTTTAGTCATTTCTTCTAAAGCTGTTTCTAAGATCTTTTTATCTTGAATAGCTTGACCTAAACCTTGGTTTAAACAAACCTTAGTTACTTTAGGTACCTCCATGATGTTTTTGTACTCAAACTTTTCTCTTAACTTTGGTACAATCTCTTCTTGGTATCTAGTCTTTAATCTTGGTGTGTAACTCATGATTATAGATTTTTATCTGATTTCTTAGAATACCTAACTGTTTTCCCATCTTCCTTTCTTCTTGCAACTTTAGTAGCATTACCGTCAGTATCTACTACCATTAAGTTAGAAATATGAATTGGTGCTTCCTCTTCAACGATTCCACCTTGTGGATTTTGCGCTGTAGGCTTCTTATGTTTCTTAACAATATTAACTCCTTCAACGATAGCTCTTTGCTTATCGATGATCACTTTCTTCACTAACTTCGGATCCTCTCCTTTTGCAGTTTTGTGATCTCCCGCAATTACAACCACTTTATCACCTGCTTTCACGTGTAATTTAGCTTGTAATCCTTTTTTTGCTTTACTTTCCATGATCAATATCTTCTTCAGTTAATGATTATAATACCTCTGGTGCAAGTGAAACAATCTTCATGAAATCGTTGTCTCTTAATTCTCTTGCAACTGGTCCAAAAATACGAGATCCGATTGGTTCCTCAGAAGCATTTAAAAGTACAGCAGCATTATCATCAAATCTGATATATGATCCGTCTTTTCTTCTGATTTCTTTCTTCGTTCTTACTACTACCGCTTTAGTAACTTTTGATTTCTTGATGTTTCCATTTGGATGAGCATCTTTCACAGTCACAACGATTGTATCACCAACAGTAGCGTATCTCTTTCTAGAACCTCCTAATACTTTAATACAAAGCACTTCTTTCGCTCCACTATTATCAGCTACTCTTAGTCTTGTCTCTTGCTGTATCATTTCTAAATATTTTTTCTAGTTCTTACTTAACTTTTTCTACAATCTCCACTAATCTCCATCTTTTTGTCTTAGATAAAGGTCTAGTTTCCATGATTCTAACAGTATCTCCTATATCGCAAGTATTCTCAGCATCATGAGCTACAAATTTCTTTGTCTTTTTCATGAACTTTCCATACTTAGGATGCTTCACTTTTCTTTCAACAGCAACTACAATCGAGCTATCCATCTTGTTACTTACAACAACTCCAACTCTCTGCTTTCTTAAGTTTCTTTCCATCACTATAAATTTTGATTGCTATTATTTAGCTGCTTTTAATTCAGTTAAAACTCTAGCAATATTTCTTCTAGTTTCTTTAATAATGTTTGGATTTTCAATAGGAGAAATAGAATGATTGAATTCTAATTTCTTCAATTCCGCCTTCATTTGATTAGCCTTAGCTTCTAATTCCTCAACGCTTAATCCTTTTACTTCCATCTTTTTCATCGGAATAATTTTTATGCTTCTTGATAATCAGCTCTTACAACAAACTTCGTTAAGATAGGTAACTTCTGAGCTGCTAATCTCATTGCTTCTTTAGCAGTTTCAGTTTTTACACCATCCATCTCGAACATAATCCTACCAGGTCTAACTACAGCTACCCAATGGTCTAGAGCACCCTTACCTTTACCCATCCTTACCTCTAAAGGCTTCTTAGTTACAGGTTTGTCTGGGAAAATTCTAATCCATACTTTACCTTCCCTTTTAGTGTATCTAGTCATTGCAATCCTTGCAGCTTCTATCTGTCTGTTAGTAATCCACCCTGCATCAACGGCTTTCAAAGCGAAAGAACCATAAGCAATAGATGTACCTCTTACAGCATTTCCTCTAAGGTGTTTCAGTTTCTTCTGAACCTTTCTATACTTTACTTTTCTCGGTTGTAACATCCCTTAATTCTTTATCTATTTCTTAAAATCTCTTTGCAGGTCTCTTTTTTCCACCCCTCTTCTGTTGGTTCAATCCAACATTTGGCGATAAATCTCTCTTTCCTAGAACTTCGCCTTTGCAAATATACACTTTAATACCAATTTTACCATAAATCGTATTTGCCTCTAGTTGAGCATAGTCAATATCAGCTCTGAAAGTGTGTAAAGGAGTTCTTCCCTGCTTGAATTCTTCTCTTCTAGCAATCTCCGCTCCATTCAATCTTCCTCCGATAACTACTTTGATACCTTCAGCTCCCATTCTCATTGTAGAAGCGATAGCCATCTTAATAGCTCTCTTGTAAGAAATCCTTGCTTCGATTTGTCTAGCAATGTTCTCACCAACTAAGTAAGCATCTAACTCAGGTCTTTTAACCTCAGCAATGTTGATTTGTACATCTTTTGAAGTTAATTGCTTTAACTCCTCTCTAATATTCTCAACTTCTTTACCACCTTTACCAATGATAATACCTGGTCTAGAAGTGTAGATTGTGATAATTACTTGCTTAATTGTTCTTTCGATAACGATTTTAGCGATACCACCCTTGTCAATCCTAGTAGCGATATACTTTCTAATTTTATCATCTTCGAATAACTTATCAGCATAAGTTTTGCTATCATACCAGTTAGAATCCCATCCTCTAATAAATCCTAATCTATTCGCTATCGGGTTTACTTTCTGTCCCATATCTTATACTTTTTAAGCTTCAACTTTTTGATCAACCACAACAGTGATGTGATTGTAAGGTTTTCTAATTCTATGAGCAGACCCTCTAGCAGCTGGTCTCCATCTTTTTAATACTCTTCCTTGGTCAACAGCGATAGACTTTACAATTAAAGATGCGCTATCAGCTCTTTCCCCTTCGTTCTTAATTTCCCAGTTAGAAATTGCAGATAAAAGTAACTTCTCAACAGATCCAGCTCCTTTCTTAGAAGAAAACTTTAAGATGTTTAAAGCTTTTTCTACTTCCATTCCTCTAACCATATCAACCACAAGTCTCATCTTCTTAGGAGACCCCTTAAGGTTTCTTAATTTTGCTACTGCTTCCATGATTATTTCTTTTTATTTGCTCCGTGTCCTTTGAACGTTCTAGTTGGAGAAAATTCACCTAATTTGTGTCCAACCATGTTCTCTGTAACATATACAGGGATAAATTTGTTTCCATTATGCACTGCAAACGTGTGACCAACGAAATCTGGTAAAATTGTCGATCTTCTTGACCACGTTTTAATAGTTGCTTTCTTGTCAGACTCATTTAAAGCTTCAACTTTGTTCCAAAGATGATGTGCTACATAAGGTCCTTTTTTTAACGATCTAGCCATTTCTCTTCAATTTTTACTTTCTCTTACTAATGATTAATCTATTAGAGTATTTCTTCTTATCTCTAGTTTTGAAACCTTTAGCCGGTTTACCAGTTCTAGATCTTGGATGACCTCCAGAAGATTTACCTTCACCACCTCCCATTGGGTGATCAACTGGGTTCATAGCAACACCTCTTACTCTAGGTCTTCTACCCATGTGTCTGCTTCTACCAGCCTTACCAATAGACTCTAAGTTATGCTCTGAGTTAGAAACGATTCCAACTGTAGCCATACACTCTAATAAGATCATTCTAGTTTCTCCAGAAGGCATCTTAACGATCGCGTATTTTCCTTCTTTAGCGTTCAATACTCCGAAAGAACCTGCAGATCTAGCGATCTGAGCACCTTTTCCTGGAGCCAATTCAATATTATGAACTGTAGTACCTAAAGGAAGGTTTTTTAGCTTTTTAGCATTCCCCATTTCAGGAGCTGCATTATCACCAGCTAAAATTGTATCTCCTACTTTTAATCCTTTTGGAGCGATGATATATCTCTTTTCTCCATCTGCATATGCAACTAATGCGATAAATGCAGTTCTGTTCGGATCGTACTCAATAGTTTTGATTGTACCAGGAATATCGAATTTATTCCTTTTGAAATCGATAACTCTGTATCTTTTCTTATGACCACCACCAATGTTTCTGGTAGTCATTTTACCTTTGTTGTTTCTACCACCAGATTTCTTCATAGGTGCTAACAAACTCTTCTCAGGAACGTTTGTTGTTACCTCTTCGTAATCATTACTTACTCTAAATCTAGTACCTGGCGTAATTGCTTTAAACTTCTTAACTCCCATAACTCTTAAATATTATTGAAAAAATCAATAGTATCACCTTGAGCTAGAGTTACGTATGCTTTTTTATAAGCACTAGTTTGACCTTTCATAACTCCAGTTTTGGTGAACTTCACCTTCGACTTACCCGGAATAACCGCCGTGTTTACGCTAACTGCATCAACACCATACATATTCTTGATAGCGTTCTTGATTTCAATTTTGTTAGCTCTTCTGTCTACAATAAAACCAAATTGGTTTTTCTCTTCAGAAGCCTTTGCAGACTTTTCAGAAACCAATGGCTTTATTAATACATCTCTGATATCCATAATTATTTGTTAAATACTTCTTGTAATTTTTCAATTGCAGAAGCTTCAAATACAACAGACTTTGCATTCATGATGTCATAAGTGTTAACATCAGCTGCAACCATCACTTTTGTATTCTGTAGGTTTCTGCTTGATAAATATACATTCTTGTTATCCTCTCCTAATACTACTAAAGTCTTAACTCCATCAACTTTTAAATTAGATAAAGCCGCAACATATTCTTTTGTTTTTGGAGCTTCAAAATTGAAACCGTCAACAACTTGAATAGCCTCTGCTTTTGCTTTATAAGTTAATGCAGACTTTTTAGCTAAATCTTTCACTTTAGTATTTAAATCTAACGCATAGCTTCTAACTCTTGGTCCGAACATTCTCGCACCACCTCTGAAAACTCCAGACTTTAAAGAACCAGCCCTTGCAGTACCAGTACCCTTTTGTCTTTTGATCTTTCTAGTAGAAGCTTTGATTTCATTCTTCTCTTTTGCTTTATGTAAACCTAAATGTCTAGAAGCTAAAATTCTCTTAACATCTAAATATACCGCATGGTCATTAGGCTCAATAGCAAAGATATCAGCTGGTAATGTAACTGAATCACCAGTTGCTTTTCCTTTTGTATTTAATACTTTTAATTCCATGACTCCTATTTCTCTACTACAACAGTTGATCCCTTGTGTCCTGGAATCGCACCGCTAACTACTAATAAATTCTTCTCAGGATAAACTTTCAAGATCTCTAAGTTCTTGATAGTTACCTTTTTCCCACCAGTTCTTCCTGCCATTTTGATTCCTTTGAATACTTTTGCAGGGTAAGATGCCTGTCCAATAGATCCAGGTGCTCTGTCTCTGTTGTGCTGACCGTGAGTTGCATCACCAACACCGCCAAAACCGTGTCTCTTCATAACACCTTGGAAACCTTTACCTTTTGTTTTAGCAGAAACGTTTACTACATCTCCTACTTGAAATAACTCAACAGTAACAGTATCTCCTAAGTTTAATTCCTCATCGTAAACAAACTCTTTGATATGCTTCTTTGCCTCAACACCAGCTTTAGCGAAGTGTCCTTTCATTGCTTTAGAAGTATTCTTTTCCTTCTTGTCAGCAAAAGCAATTTGAGTTGCAGAATATCCATCAGTCTCATCTGTTTTAACCTGAGTCACAACACATGGTCCTGCTTCGATTACAGTACAAGCTAAATTCTCACCAGCTTCAGTGAAAACGCTTGTCATTCCTAATTTTGTTCCTAAAATTCCTGACATGGCATTACACTTTAATCTCTACATCAACTCCAGATGGTAACTCTAATTTCATTAGAGCATCAACTGTTTTAGAAGTTGAACTATAAATGTCTAATAATCTTTTGTAAGAACTTAACTGGAACTGCTCTCTAGAAGTTTTATTCACGTGAGGAGACCTCAATACTGTGAATACTTTCTTCTTAGTAGGAAGTGGAATAGGACCACTTACTACAGCACCAGTAGACTTAACCGTTTTAACGATCTTTTCAGCGGACTTGTCCACCAAATTGTGGTCGTAAGACTTTAATTTGATTCTAATTCTTGAAATCATAATTTCTACTGTTTATAAATAATTTAATCTTCAACTTTTACTTTTCCAGAAGCTTTCTCTTGGATTTCCTTAGCTACGTTTGCTGGTACTTCAGCATAGTGATCGAAAACCATAGTAGAAACCGCTCTACCAGAAGACATTGTTCTTAAGTCAGTAACATATCCAAACATTTCAGATAATGGCACGAAACCTTTAATAACTTGATCTTGTCCTCTGAAGTCCATTCCCTCTAATTGACCTCTTCTTCTGTTTAAATCTCCAACGATATCTCCAGTGTACTCTTCAGGTGAGATTACTTCCAATTTCATCATTGGTTCTAAGATAACTGCTCCAGCTTTTGGCATTGCATTTCTATATGCTGCTTTAGCTGTCAATTCAAATGATGCTGAATCTGAATCCACTGGGTGGAAAGACCCATCATATAATCTGATCTTGAAATTATCCATTGGATAACCAGCTAATACCCCGTTAGACATAGATTCTTTGAATCCTTTCTCGATTGCAGGGATAAATTCTTTTGGAATAGCACCACCTTTAATCTCGTCAACGAACTGTACTCCTTCACCTTCGAAATCTTCATCAACAGGAGATAATTCAAATGACATATCACCAAATTTACCTCTACCACCAGATTGTTTCTTATAAACCTCTCTGTGATCAATTGATTTAGAAATTGCTTCCTTATATGCTACTTGAGGAGCACCTTGGTTAACTTCAACTTTAAACTCTCTGATCATTCTATCTAAGATGATTTCTAAGTGAAGCTCACCCATTCCAGATAATACAGTTTGTCCAGTTTCTTCGTTAGTTTCCACTTTTAATGATGGATCCTCTTCTAATAACTTAGCAATAGCAATACCCATTTTATCCACATCACCTTGAGACTTTGGCTCAATTGCAACAGAGATTACCGGATCTGGGAAGTCGATTGATTCTAAAATAATCGGTGCATCCTGATCACATAAAGTATCACCAGTCTTAATATCTTTAAATCCTACTCCAGCACCAATGTCACCAGCTTCGATTTTATCGATTGGTTGTTGGTTGTTAGAGTGCATTTTCATAATTCTTGAGATTCTTTCCTTTTTAGAACTTCTAGAATTCCAAACGTAAGAACCAGCATCTAAAGTTCCAGAGTATACTCTGAAGAAAGCTAACCTACCTACATAAGGGTCAGTCATAATTTTAAATGCTAATGCTGAGAAAGGAGCTGCAGGATCCGCAGGTCTTGTTTCAACAGCGTCAGTTTTAGGATTAGTCCCTTCTACTGCATCAATATCTAATGGAGATGGCATGAATTGAATCACAGCATCTAACATTCTTTGAACACCCTTGTTTTTGAAAGCAGATCCACACATCATTGGGATGATAGATAAATCACAAGTTGCTTTTCTGATCGCTTCGATCATTTCATCAGCTGTGATTGAATCTGAATCTTCGAAGAATTTCTCCATTAATGTTTCGTCGTACTCAGCTACAGCTTCAACTAATTTCTCTCTCCACTCTGCAACAGTATCAACTAAATCAGCTGGGATTTCAATCTCATTGAAAGTCATTCCTTGAGTTTCATCATCCCACACGATTGCTTTGTTTTCAATTAAGTCAACAACACCTTTGAAGTCATCTTCAGAACCGATTGGCACTTGTAAAGGCACTGGATTTGCTCCTAACATCTCTTTAACTTGCTTTACAACGTTAAAGAAGTCAGCACCAGATCTATCCATTTTGTTAACGAA
>Ga0075502_1068881_pt1 | contig 16200 bp, 29 predicted proteins | sample DEB08_RNA1_9_FD_73449 | JGI IMG/M metagenome (GOLD analysis project Ga0075502, IMG submission 73449) | Aqueous microbial communities from the Delaware River and Bay under freshwater to marine salinity gradient to study organic matter... | ecosystem: Environmental > Aquatic > Marine > Intertidal... | reverse complement strand
TATGCCAACTATTGCACAATTAGTACGAAAAGGAAGAGTCACACTCGCCAAGAAGAGTAAATCGGCTGCTTTGGATTCGTGTCCACAACGACGAGGAGTATGTACGCGAGTATATACCACTACGCCAAAAAAACCGAACTCAGCGATGCGTAAAGTAGCGCGTGTTCGATTGACCAATGGTAAAGAGGTCAATGCGTATATCCCCGGAGAAGGACATAACCTCCAAGAACACTCGATAGTATTGGTACGTGGCGGAAGAGTTAAAGATTTACCAGGAGTTCGTTACCACATCGTAAGGGGAGCCCTTGACACCGCTGGTGTAGAAGGCCGCTTACAACGTCGATCTAAGTACGGCGCAAAACGACCAAAAAAGTAAATCCTCTCGCAAAAATTAAACAATGAGAAAAAGACAAGCAAAAAAACGTCCATTACTCCCAGATCCAAAGTTTAACGACCAGCTCGTTACCCGCTTTGTGAACATGTTGATGTGGGACGGAAAAAAATCAGTTGCCTTTCAAATTTTCTACGACGCTATGGCGATTGTGGAAGAGCGCAACCAAGACGAAGAAAAAACAGCTGTAGAAATTTGGAAAGATGCCCTTTCGAATGTTATGCCCCATGTTGAGGTGCGTAGTCGTAGAGTAGGGGGAGCAACCTTCCAGATTCCGATGCAAATTCGCCCAGATAGAAAAGTATCACTCGCTATGAAATGGATGATCAGCTATGCGCGTAAGCGCAACGAGAAGTCCATGGCCCTTCGCCTTGCCAATGAAGTAATAGCAGCGGCAAAAGAAGAAGGTGCAGCAGTGAAGAAACGTGTGGATACGCACAAAATGGCTGAGGCCAACAAAGCATTTTCACACTTTAGATTTTAACAACAGTCTTCTGACATTATCATGGCAAGAAATTTAAAACTTACAAGAAACATTGGAATTGCTGCGCATATTGATGCAGGTAAAACCACCACCACCGAACGCATTTTATTTTATACAGGGGTGAGCCACAAAATTGGGGAAGTGCACGATGGTGCTGCCACAATGGACTGGATGGAGCAAGAACAAGAGCGCGGAATTACCATTACTTCTGCTGCAACTACATGTACCTGGCAATTTCCTACTGAACAAGGAGAGCCATTACCTGATAGTAAAGGATATCACTTTAATATTATTGACACTCCCGGCCACGTAGATTTTACAGTGGAAGTAAACCGATCACTTCGTGTACTCGATGGATTGGTTTTCTTGTTTTCTGCGGTTGATGGTGTAGAGCCACAGTCAGAAACCAACTGGCGTTTGGCCGATAATTACAAAGTACCACGTATTGGATTCGTGAACAAGATGGACCGTCAAGGATCTAACTTCTTGGGCGTTTGCCAGCAAGTACGTGACATGCTCAAGTCCAATGCAGTGCCAATTGTACTGAATATTGGAGATGAGGAAGATTTTAAAGGAATCGTTGACCTCGTGAAGAATCGTGCCATTGTTTGGCATGACGATAAGTTTGGTTCAACCTTCGACGTTGTTGATATTCCAGAAGACCTTAAAGCGGAAGCAGACGAATTGCGTGGTCAATTGATCGAAGCAGTTGCTGAATACGATGAAGGTTTATTGGAGAAATATTTCGAAGATCCAGATTCAATTTCTGAAGAAGAAGTGCACAATGCACTACGTGCTGCTACACAGGACATGAGTATCATTCCTATGATTTGTGGTTCTTCCTTCAAAAATAAAGGAGTACAATTCTTATTGGATGCGGTATGCCGTTACTTGCCTTCTCCAGAAGACAAAGAAGCGATTATGGGAACTGATCCTGATTCGGGTGATGAGATTTCGCGTAAGCCATCTGTCAACGATCCATTTGCTGCATTAGCATTTAAAATTGCGACAGATCCATTTGTAGGTCGTTTAGCTTTTTTCCGTGCATATTCAGGTCGTTTAGACGCTGGATCTTATGTATTGAACAATCGTTCTGGAAAAAAAGAACGTATTTCTCGAATTTATCAAATGCACTCTAATACACAAAATTCCATCGATTTTATCGAAGCGGGAGATATTGGAGCAGCCGTAGGTTTTAAAGACATCAAAACAGGAGACACCCTTTCTGCAGAGAAGGCTCCTATTATTTTGGAAAGTATGGACTTCCCTGATCCCGTTATTGGAATCGCGGTTGAGCCAAAAACCAAAGCTGATGTTGATAAACTAGGAATGGCTTTGTCTAAATTGGCAGAAGAAGATCCAACCTTCCAAGTGAAAACTGATGAGGCCTCTGGCCAAACAGTAATTTCCGGGATGGGAGAATTGCACTTAGATATTATTGTTGACCGTTTACGTCGTGAGTTTAAAGTTGAAGTAAACCAAGGTCAACCACAAGTAGAATACAAAGAGTCTTTAACAGCATCTGCAGATCACCGCGAGGTATATAAAAAGCAATCGGGTGGTCGAGGTAAATTTGCTGATATCGTCTTTACTATTGAGCCTGCTGAAGAAGGAAAGTCTGGTCTAGAATTTGTAAATCTAATTAAAGGAGGAAATGTTCCAAAAGAATATATCCCTGCCGTTGAAAAAGGATTTAAAGATTCTATGTCAAATGGACCTTTAGCCGGATTTGAAGTAGATGCAATGAAGATTACACTAAAGGATGGCTCTTTCCACCCAGTAGATTCCGATTCATTGTCTTTCGAATTAGCTGCAAGGATGGGCTTTAAGGCTTCAGCCAAAGCTGCACGTGCAGTCATCATGGAACCAATCATGAAATTGGAAGTATTGACTCCAGAAGAAAATATGGGAGACATTGTTGGAGATTTGAACCGCCGTCGTGGTCAAGTGAACAACATGGACGACCGTGCTGGAGCCAAAGTAGTTAAGGCAGAAGTACCATTATCAGAAATGTTTGGATATGTAACCTCGTTACGTACACTATCTTCTGGTCGTGCTACCTCTACCATGGAATTTTCCCACTATGCAGAAACGCCTTCAAATATATCCGAAAAAGTTATAGCTGAAGTAAAAGGTCAACAAGCTTAAATCATTCACGATGAGTCAAAAAATTAGAATAAAATTAAAATCATACGATTACAACTTGGTAGACAAGTCTGCTGATAAAATCGTTAAAACAGTTAAAACTACAGGCGCTGTAGTAACGGGTCCAATTCCATTACCAACGCACAAGAAAATTTTTACTGTATTACGTTCTCCCCACGTTAACAAGAAGTCGCGTGAGCAATTTCAATTGTGCTCATACAAGCGCTTGTTAGACATCTACAGTTCATCTTCAAAAACGATAGATGCGTTGATGAAACTTGAATTGCCAAGTGGTGTAGAAGTAGAGATCAAGGTGTAAGTTGATTTTTTAAAACGAATTATAAACAATTAATTATATAAAATGTCTGGGTTAATAGGAAAAAAAGTCGGCATGACTAGCCTCTTTGACGAGAAAGGGAAAAACATCCCTTGTACCGTTATCGAAGTTGGACCATGCGTGGTAACCCAAGTCAGAACCGCAGCGGTTGATGGCTATGATGCTCTTCAATTAGGTTTCGATGACAAGGCAGAGAAACGCACAGATAAAGCGGCCAATGGTCACTTTAAAAAGGCAAACACCTCTCCCAAAAAGAAAGTCGTTGAATTCCAAAATTTTGATCAAGAGTATCAGTTGGGAGACACAATTACAGTAGACCTCTTTACTGAGGGAGAATTTGTTGACATCTCTGGAACCACCAAAGGGAAAGGTTTCCAAGGGGTTGTTAAACGTCACGGTTTTGCCGGGGTTGGTCAAGCCACTCACGGTCAACACAACCGTTTACGTGCACCAGGATCTATTGGTGCTGCTTCTTACCCTGCCCGTGTATTCAAAGGAATGCGCATGGCCGGAAGAATGGGAGGCGATACAGTTAAAGTACAAAACTTAAAAGTGTTAAAAGTTGTTGCGGAAAAAAATCTTTTGGTTGTCAAAGGATGTGTACCCGGACATACTAACGCTTATGTAATCGTTCAGAAATAATGAAAGTAGCAGTAGTTGACATTCAGGGAAAAGATACGGGAAGGAAAGTTGAACTTTCCAAAGACGTATTCGGTATTGAGCCAAACAATCACGCTATCTATTTGGACGTAAAGTCGCACTTGGCCAATAAACGCCAAGGAACGCACAAAGCCAAAGAACGCAGTGAAATTAAAGGTAGTACACGTAAAATAAAGAAACAAAAAGGAACAGGTACAGCTCGTGCAGGTTCTATCAAGAATCCACTCTTTAGAGGTGGAGGACGTGTTTTTGGTCCACGTGTACGTGATTACAGCCAAAAAGTGAATAAAAAAGTTAAACGATTAGCACGAAAATCTGCCTTGACATTAAAAGCGCAAGAGAAGTCCATCATCGTTTTGGAAGACTTTAAAATTGATACACCAAAAACTTCATCATACATCGCTATTTTGAAGTCTTTAGGCATCGATAGTAAAAAGTCTTTGCTCGTCTTGGCTGAGCCAAATAATAACGTATATTTGTCGTCGCGCAATTTAAGTAAGTCAGAAGCAATAACTACTTCAGAATTAAGTACTTACAAAATTGTCAATGCAAATAGTTTAGTTATAAGCGAGTCGTCTGTAGACGAAATAGTAACTATTTTGAATAAAGCATAGTGTTATGAATATTTTGATAAAACCAATCATTACGGAAAAAGCCACTGCAGATAGCGAGATGAATAATCGCTATACTTTTTTGGTAAACACTACAGCAAACAAAGTAGAGATCAAGAAAGCTGTTGAAACAGCCTATGGTGTCTCTGTAGACAAAGTAAGAACACAAAACTATGGTCCAGAACGCAAAACACGTTACACAAAAACTGGATTGCAGAGAGGACAAACAAACCGTATCAAAAAGGCCATCGTCGATGTAGCCGAAGGAGATACAATCGATTTTTATAATAATTTATAATAGCGTCACATGTCAGTTAGAAAACTAAAACCGATATCTCCAGCGCAGCGATTTAGAGTAGTAAATGGATTTGACGCCCTTACTACTGACAAGCCGGAAAAAAGCCTTTTGGCTCCGAAAAAGCGTAGAGGAGGAAGAAACAATACCGGGAAAATGACCATACGCCATGTAGGTGGAGGGCATAAGAAGCGGTACCGTATTGTCGATTTCAAACGTAATAAGTTTGATGTTGCTGCGGAAATCAAATCAATTGAATACGATCCAAACAGAACTGCATTCATCGCTTTGGTAGAATATACCGATGGCGAAAAGCGATACATTATCGCCCAAAATGGATTGCAGGTTGGAAAAACCGTAGTTTCTGGAGCCAGTGTTGCCCCAGAAGTAGGAAATACACTTCCACTATCGGCAATTCCACTTGGAACGATCATATCATGTATTGAACTACACCCAGGTCGTGGAGCCAACATTGCACGTAGTGCAGGAGCATTTGCTCAGTTGATGGCACGAGACGGGAAGTATGCCACAGTGAAAATGCCTTCTGGAGAAACGCGTATGATTCTTGTTACTTGTTTAGCGACAATCGGAGCGATATCCAATTCAGATCACCAATTGTTGGTTTCTGGAAAAGCAGGTCGCTCACGTTGGTTAGGTCGTCGTCCAAGAACAAGACCAGTAGCCATGAACCCTGTTGATCACCCCATGGGTGGTGGAGAAGGTCGTGCTTCTGGAGGTCACCCACGTAACCGTAATGGTGTACCAGCGAAAGGATACAGAACACGTTCTAAGACCAAAGCGAGTAATAAATTCATTATAGAACGTAGAAAAAAATAAACAACTATGGCACGTTCATTAAAAAAAGGACCTTTTGTGCATCACAGCCTCGTTAAAAAGGTAGATTCCAATCTTGAGTCCGGAAAGAAAACAGTTATCAAAACTTGGTCACGCGCCTCGTTGATTACCCCCGACTTTGTTGGGCAAACCTTTGGTGTACACAACGGAAGACAATTTATTCCTGTATATGTTACTGAAAATATGGTAGGACACAAACTAGGCGAATTTTCACCAACGCGATCGTATCGCGGTCATGCAGGTGCAAAAAATAAAGGTAAAAAATAATAGACATGGGAAATCGTAAAAGACAAACTGCGCAGGCAAACAAAGAAGCGAAAAAATCGCTTGCTTTTGCTAAGTTGAACAATTGCCCAACTTCTCCACGAAAAATGCGTTTAGTCGCAGATTTAGTTCGAGGTGAGGGAGTCAACAAGGCCTTAGCTATCTTAAAGTTCAACTCTAAGGAAGCATCAAGACGATTGGAGACATTGTTGTTATCAGCTTTGGCCAATTGGGAAGCAAAAAATGAAGATGCTGACATCGAAACTGCAGCATTATATGTGAAAGAAATCCGCGTCGACGGAGGAAGTATGTTAAAACGTTTACGTCCAGCCCCACAGGGTCGTGCACACCGCATTCGCAAACGTTCAAATCATGTTACTCTTGTTTTAGGATCAAACAATACAGAAAGCTAATATGGGACAGAAAACGAATCCAATCGGAAATCGCTTAGGCATCATCAGAGGATGGGACTCCAACTGGTATGGAGGAAACGACTATGGTGATAAACTTGCCGAAGACGACAAGATTAGAAAATATATTCACGCACGTTTGGCAAAAGCCAGCGTATCGAATGTAATCATCGAGCGTACCCTGAAGCTCATCACAGTAACCATTACTACAGCTCGTCCCGGTATCATTATTGGGAAAGCAGGTCAAGAAGTGGATAAACTGAAAGAAGAGCTAAAGAAAATTACTTCAAAAGAAATCCAGATTAATATTTTTGAAATTAAACGCCCAGAATTGGACGCACAGTTGGTAGGAGCTTCTATCGCCCGTCAAATTGAAGGACGTATTTCCTATCGTAGAGCCATTAAAATGGCCATCGCTGCAGCTATTCGTATGAATGCTGAAGGAATAAAAATCCAAATCTCTGGACGTCTAAATGGTGCTGAAATGGCTCGTTCTGAATCGTACAAAGAAGGACGTATTCCTTTATCTACATTCCGTGCTGACATTGATTACGCATTGGTTGAAGCCCATACTACCTATGGTCGTTTGGGAATCAAAGTATGGATCATGAAAGGTGAGGTATACGGTAAACGCGAATTGTCTCCTTTGGTAGGTATGACCAAAAAGACCAACAACGCAGGAAAGAATAACAATCAACGTCCACAACGACGTAGAAACAAATAGGTAGGAAATCATGTTACAACCTAAAAGAACTAAATTCCGTAAAGCGCAGAAAGGCCGAATGAAAGGTATTTCTCAGCGTGGACACCAACTTTCCAATGGAATGTTTGGCATTAAATCGTTGGATTCAAAATTCATTACTTCTCGTCAAATTGAAGCTGCACGTATTGCTGCAACACGTCATATGAAAAGAGAAGGTCAATTATGGATCAAGATATTTCCAGACAAGCCCATTACGAAGAAGCCTCTTGAGGTACGTATGGGGAAAGGAAAAGGAGCGCCAGAATATTTTGTTGCTGTTGTAAAGCCAGGACGTATACTTTTCGAAGTATCTGGTGTAGCGGCAAATGTAGCCAAAGAAGCCTTGCGTTTGGCCGCCCAAAAACTACCCGTAAAAACGAAATTCATTACTGCGAGAGATTTTCAAGCATAATTGAGCAATAACTATGAAACAATCAGAAATTAACAATCTTTCGATAGCAGATCTTCAGGACAAATTGACTGAGCACCAAAAGCAACTTACTGAGTTGAACATGGCACACGCAATTACGCCGCTAGAAAATCCATTGCAAATTAGAAGTGCACGTAAAACCGTTGCACGTTTGCATACCGCAATCACGCAAAGACAACAAGAAGCTTAGTATATGGAAAGTAGAAATCTAAGAAAAGAACGAATTGGCGTTGTTACCAGTAACAAAATGGAGAAATCCATTGTTGTATCAGAGGTAAAACGTGTGAAGCACCCCATGTATGGGAAATTCGTTTTGAAGACCAAAAAATATGTTGCCCATGACGACACCAATGACTGTAATGTTGGTGATACTGTAAAAATCATGGAAACCCGACCTTTGAGTAAGTCAAAGTGTTGGAGACTAGTAGAAATTATTGAAAGAGCTAAATAATCATGTTACAACAAGAATCAAGATTAAAAGTAGCCGATAATACCGGTGCCAAAGAAGTCCTAACCATCCGTGTTTTGGGTGGTACAAAAAGACGTTATGCTTCCTTAGGCGACAAAATTGTCGTTACCGTAAAAGAAGCTTCCCCTTCTGGAACAATCAAAAAAGGAGAAGTATCGACGGCAGTAGTGGTTAGAACAACAAAAGAAGTACGTCGCCCAGACGGATCATACATCCGTTTCGACGACAACGCTTGTGTGTTGCTAAACCCAACTGGTGAAATGCGTGGAACACGTGTTTTTGGCCCTGTAGCACGTGAATTGAGAGATAAACAATTCATGAAAATTGTATCATTAGCACCAGAGGTGCTTTAAGCCATTGACATGGGAAAATTAAAAATTAAAAAAGGAGATAAGGTTCGCGTAATTGCTGGAGCACACAAAGGTGCAGAAGGAACAGTTATGCTTGTTCTTCGCGAAGACAATAAGGCTTTTGTCGAAGGCGTAAACCTTGTTAAGAAGCACGCTAAACCAAGCGCGCAGAATCCGCAAGGAGGTATCCAAGAAAAAGAAGCGCCAATCCAAATTTCTAATCTTTCATTATTAACTTCAGACGGTCAAACGACTCGTGTAGGTTACCGAATGGAAGGCGATAAGAAAGTAAGGTTCGCGAAAAAATCTAATGAAGTAATTTAGTAATGAGTTATACACCTAGACTAAAACAAGAATTCAACGACAGAATCGTTAGCGCACTCAAAGAAGAGTTTAGCTATTCTAACGTGATGCAAGTTCCTACACTCGAGAAGATTGTTCTCAGCCGTGGAGTTGGTGCTGCCGTTGCAGACAAGAAACTAATTGACCATGCTGTTGACGAGTTAACAGCCATCACAGGTCAAAAAGCAATCGCAACCAATTCAAAGAAAGACGTTGCAGCTTTTAAATTAAGAAAAGGGATGCCCATTGGCGTTAAAGTAACCCTCCGCGGGGAACGCATGTATGAGTTCCTTGATCGTTTAGTTACCGTAGCCTTACCTCGTGTACGTGATTTCCAAGGTGTAAAAGCCAATGGTTTTGACGGACGTGGAAATTATACGCTAGGTATTACAGAGCAAATTATCTTCCCAGAAATTGACATCGATAAAGTGAACAAGATCGCTGGTATGGACATCACTTTTGTGACATCAGCACCCACCGATAAAGAAGCTAAGTCGTTATTAACAGAACTAGGATTACCTTTTAAAAAGAACTAAGATGGCTAAAGAATCAATGAAGGCACGTGAAGTAAAACGTGCAAAAACAGTCGCTAAGTATGCTGAAAAACGCAAAGCATTGAAAGAAGCAGGCGATTATGAAGCATTACAAAAGCTTCCAAAAAACGCTTCACCCATTCGTATGCACAACCGTTGTAAACTCACCGGTCGTCCAAAAGGATACATGCGTCAATTTGGTCTATCAAGGGTAACCTTTAGAGAAATGGCCAACAAAGGGTTGATTCCCGGTGTAACAAAAGCAAGTTGGTAATCTTAAAAATAGAATTATGTACACAGATCCATTAGCAGATTATCTTACAAGAATCCGAAATGCAAACTCAGCAGGTCACCGCGTAGTGAGTATTCCGGCCTCCAATGTGAAAAAAGAAATCACAAAAATATTATTCGATCAAGGTTTTATCCTTAGTTATAAGTTTGAAGAAACGGACAACAAACAGGGAAGCATCAAGATCGCATTGAAATATGATGCCGCGACAAAAGCGCCAGTAATCAATAAAATTCAACGTATTTCTACGCCAGGTTTACGCAAGTATGCTGGTTCAACTGAATTGCCACGAATTTTAAACGGTTTAGGTGTATCTATTGTTTCTACTTCTAAGGGAGTAATGACAGGTAAGCAAGCCAAAAAAGAAAATGTAGGCGGCGAATTATTGTGTTACGTTTATTAAATAATAAAACAAAAAAGAAATGTCTAGAGTTGGTAATAATCCTGTAGCGATAACTGAAGGCGTCTCCGTTGAGATCTTGGCCGATAAGTTAATCGTAAAAGGAAAACTAGGTGAACTAGAACAACCATACGATGGAGTATCTTTCGAACAAAACGAAGGTATCATCACCGTTAAAAGAAATTCAGAATCAAAAGACCACAAGTCCAAGCATGGTTTATACCGTGCCCTGTTGGCTAACATGATCGAAGGTGTAAGCAAAGGCTTCACCAAAGAACTAGAATTAGTTGGAGTTGGATATCGTGCGTCAAATCAAGGTCAGAAGCTAGATTTAGCGCTAGGTTTTTCACACAACATCTTGTTGGACATTGCGCCAGAAGTAAAGGTAGAAACCATTTCTGAAAAAGGAAAAAACCCGATCATTAAACTGAGTTCTCACGACAAGCAGTTGGTTGGTTTTGTAGCGGCAAAGATTCGTTCTTTCCGTAGACCTGAGCCGTACAAAGGGAAAGGTATCAAATTCGTAGGGGAAATAATCAGAAGAAAAGCGGGTAAATCTGCATAAGTAGTTTAATATGGGACTAAGTAAAGAAGAAAGAAGACTAAGAATTCGTCGTCGTATTCGCAAAACCGTATCGGGAACTGCAGATGCACCACGCTTGTCAGTCTTTAGAAGCAACAAAGAAATTTACGCACAAATAATTGATGACTCAACTGGGAAAACCCTCGTTGCAGCTTCTTCAAGAGACAATAGCGTTAATGAAGAAAACAAACAATCAACCGCGACTGCTGTTGGTAAAAACATCGCAGAAAAGGCTATTGCAGCTGGAATCTCTGTCGTGCGTTTTGACCGTGGCGGATACTTATATCACGGGAGAGTGAAATCTCTTGCTGAAGGTGCGCGTGAAGGTGGATTAAAATTTTAATAAGCGAATATGTATCAAGATTATAAAAACGTTGAATTGGTAAAACCTGGAGGTCTCGAATTAAAAGATCGTTTAGTAGGGGTACAGCGTGTAACCAAAGTAACCAAAGGTGGACGTGCATTCGGATTTTCAGCCATCGTAGTTGTTGGAGATGAAAACGGTGTTGTTGGCCAAGGTTTAGGAAAATCTAAGGAAGTTGCTGAAGCAATTTCTAAAGCTGTAGAAGATGCCAAGAAAAATCTCGTTCGTATTCCTATTACTAACGGAACTGTTCCACACGAACAAAAAGGTAAATATGGCGGAGCCCGCGTATTCCTCAAGCCAGCATCTGCCGGTACAGGGGTAATTGCAGGTGGTGCCGTACGTGCAGTATTAGAAGCAGTGGGTGTACACAATGTACTTTCCAAGTCGCAAGGCTCTTCTAATCCACACAACGTAGTAAAAGCAACCTTCGACGCATTACTTCAATTGAGAAATGCAGCCACTGTTGCTCGTCAACGCGGTGTGTCTTTGGATAAAGTATTTAACGGATAATTCAGTTAGCCATGCAAAAAGTTAAAGTAAAACAAGTAAAAAGTAGCATCAAGCGTCTCAAAAAGCAAAAGCTTACCCTTGAAGCACTTGGTTTAAGAGGAATTGGAAAAGAAGTCGTTCACGACGCTACACCAAACATCCTTGGAATGATAAAAAAAGTTGCTCACTTAGTTTCTGTTTCAGAAGCATAAATCGTAGATATGAACTTAAGTAATATACAACCCGCAGAGGGATCCACGCATAAAAATTCAAAACGTCTTGGCCGTGGTCAAGGTTCTGGAAAAGGTGGTACTGCTGCTCGTGGTCACAAAGGAGCAAAATCACGCTCAGGTTATTCTAAGAAATTAGGATTTGAAGGAGGTCAAATGCCTTTACAACGTCGAGTTCCTAAATTTGGATTTACAAACATCAACCGTAAAGAATACCAAGGGATCAACTTGGACACACTTCAAGGTTTGGTAGATGAAAAAAGAATCAAAGACACCTTAGGCTTTGATGCAATTGTTGAATTGCGTCTTGCTCGTAAAAATGAATTGGTTAAAATTCTTGGCCGTGGCGAATTAAAAGCTGCCATCAAAGTTAGTGCCCACAAATTTACTGCTACTGCAAAAGCCGCTATCGAAGCTGCAGGTGGAGAAGCTATTGAATTATAATTAACGATGAAGAAATTTTTAGAAACCCTAGTCAATATTTATAAAATAGAAGAATTGCGTAACCGTATTGGGTTGACGTTAGTGATTCTACTTATATATCGCTTTGGCGCGCAAATTACTTTACCAGGAATTGATGCCGTTCAGCTTGCTGAGCTCGGAAACCGAACTGGTGGAGGAGGACTTCTAGGTGTTTTAAATATGTTTACGGGCGGTGCCTTTGCCAATGCTTCTGTATTTGCGCTAGGGATTATGCCGTATATTTCTGCTTCTATTGTAGTTCAATTGATGGGAATTGCCATTCCTTATCTTCAAAAATTACAGAAAGAAGGAGAAAGTGGACGTAAAACATTGAACCAAATTACACGATGGCTAACCATTGCAATTTGTATGGTTCAAGCTCCAGCTTACCTCTTTGGCCTTGGCGCCTTAGGTGTTCCTGATTCAGCCTTTGTGCTTGGTAAAGGATTGAGTTTTATGGTACCTTCTGTCATTATACTTGTGACAGGTACAATCTTCGCCATGTGGTTAGGAGAAAAGATCACAGACAAAGGTATTGGTAATGGTATCTCCCTTTTAATTATGGTTGGTATTATTGCAACCCTTCCGCTTTCTTTTGCTCAAGAAGTTGTTTCAAGAGTGTCTGAAAACAATGGTGGTTTAATCCTCATTTTAATCGAATTGATTCTTTGGATAGTCATTATTGTTTTGTCTATTCTATTGGTTATGGCTGTGCGCCAGATTCCAGTTCAATATGCTCGACGTACACAAGGAGCTACAAACGAGACAAATGTTTTTGGTTCACGCCAGTACATCCCGTTAAAGTTAAATGCCTCTGGTGTTATGCCAATTATTTTTGCGCAAGCGATCATGTTTGCTCCTGCCTATGTTGGAAGACTTATAGGTGATAGCGATGTAGGACAATGGTTACAAGTTAATTTCTCAGACATTTTTGGCCTTTGGTACAATATAGTGTTTGCTTTATTGATAATCATTTTCACCTATTTCTATACAGCAATTACAGTTCCAACGAATAAAATGTCAGACGATCTAAAACGCAGTGGAGGTTTTGTTCCAGGTGTACGACCAGGGAATGAAACAAGTGACTTTTTAGACACGGTTATGTCTCACATCACCTTCCCAGGCTCTTTATTCTTGGCTGCACTGGCTGTTTTTCCAGCCGTTGTCGTTAAATTAATAGGGATGCAGCAAGGATGGGCGTTGTTCTATGGAGGTACATCTCTATTGATTATGGTTGGAGTAGCAATTGACACCATACAACAGGTAAATTCTTACTTACTAAATCGTCACTACGACGGTTTAATGAAAGCTGGGACAAACCGTAAATCAGCAGCAGTTTAAGATGGCAAAACAAGCAGCGATAGAACAAGAAGGAACAATCATTGAAGCATTATCCAATGCAATGTTCCGTGTAGAATTAGAAAATGGTCATGTTGTGACCGCACACATTTCCGGTAAAATGCGATTGCATTATATCAAGTTATTACCAGGAGATAAAGTTAAATTAGAAATGAGTCCTTACGATTTAACCAAAGCAAGGATCACTTATAGATTTTAAAAAAAAACCGATGAAAGTAAGAGCATCATTAAAGAAAAGAAGCGCAGACTGCAAAATAGTTCGCAGAAAAGGACGCCTTTATGTTATTAACAAAAAGAATCCTAGATTTAAACAAAGACAAGGATAATTATGGCAAGAATATCAGGAGTAGACATTCCAAAACAAAAACGTGGCGTAATTGCATTGACCTATATCTTCGGTATTGGTCGCAGTCGTGCACAAAGCATTTTAGCAGAAGCTAAAGTAGACGAAAGCAAAAAAGTATCTGATTGGACGGACAGCGAAATTGCTGCCATTCGTGAAGCAGTATCCTCTTTCAAAATTGAAGGTGAATTGCGATCAGAGGTTCAATTGAACATCAAACGATTGATGGATATTGGATGTTACCGTGGAATTCGTCACCGTTCAGGTTTGCCTTTAAGAGGTCAACGTACCAAGAACAATTCACGTACACGTAAAGGAAAACGTAAAACGGTTGCAAACAAGAAAAAGGCAACGAAATAATTCTAGATTATGGCTAAAACAACTAGCAAAAAAAGAAAAGTTATTGTTGAATCAACTGGAGAAGCGCATATCAATGCTTCTTTCAACAACATCATTATTTCGCTTACTAACCTAAAAGGAGAAGTTATTTCATGGTCATCTGCCGGAAAAATGGGTTTTAGAGGATCTAAAAAGAACACTCCATATGCTGCTCAAACTGCTGCAGAAGATTGTGCTAAAGTAGCTCAAGAAGCTGGTTTACGTCAAGTGAAAGTATTTGTTAAAGGGCCTGGGAACGGACGTGAGTCTGCGATCAGAACGCTTCACAATAACGGGATAGAGGTAACCGAAATCATCGATGTTACTCCACTTCCACACAACGGATGTCGTCCTCCTAAAAGACGTAGAGTATAATTAATATTAACCTGTCGAAGGATAAAAGTTATCGAAGGAATCGACCTTAATTCATAACTCCTTTAACATTAACCAAAATAACAATGGCAAGATATACTGGTCCAAAAACAAAAATTTCACGAAAGTTTGGCGAGCCCATCTTTGGTGCAGATAAGTCTTTTGAAAAAAGAAATTATCCTCCAGGACAACACGGAAATAATAGAAGACGTGGTAAAAAGTCCGAATATGCTATCCAATTAATGGAAAAGCAAAAAGCAAAATACACCTATGGTATTTTAGAGAAACAATTTAGAATCATCTTCGCACGCGCATCGCAAAGTAAAGGTGTTACTGGTGAGGTTTTACTAGAATTGTGTGAGTCACGCTTAGATAATGTTGTCTATCGTTTAGGGATTGCTCCTACACGTTCTGCAGCACGTCAGCTCGTTTCTCACCGCCACATTACCCTAAACGGAGCATTGGTTAATATCCCCTCATGTCACGTTAAACCAGGCGATGTTATTGGCGTTCGAGAAAAATCAAAGTCTTTATCAGCCATTACGCATTCTTTAGAACGTAACTCTTCTGTATATGAATGGTTAACTTGGAATGCTTCTACCCTCGAGGGTACGTTTGTTTCAACACCTCAGCGACTACAAATTCCTGAGAATATTAAAGAGCAACTAATCGTAGAATTATATTCTAAATAATTAACTGAATTTTACCTTATGGCTATATTAAATTTTCAAAAACCCGATAAAGTTATTATGATCGATTCTTCGGAATTCGAAGGAAAATTCGAATTTCGTCCACTAGAACCAGGTTATGGACTAACTGTTGGGAACGCACTAAGAAGAGTATTACTTTCTTCTTTAGAAGGATTTGCAATTACTTCAGTTAAGATCGAAAATATTGATCACGAGTTTTCAACCATTCCCGGAATTGTAGAAGATGTAACTGAGATCATCTTGAACCTTAAACAAGTTCGTTTCAAACGTCAAATAGAAGACATTGAAAACGAAAAAGTAACCATCACAATTGGGGGTCAAGATCAATTAAAAGCGTCTGATTTTCAGAAATTTATTTCTGGTTTTCAAGTACTCAATACCGACTTGGTCATTTGTAACCTCGAAAAGAGTGTTCAACTTAACATGGAATTGACTATTGAAAAAGGACGTGGATATGTTCCTGCTGAAGAAAACAAGAAAATGGATGCCCAATTGGGAACCATTGCAATTGACTCTATTTACACCCCTGTAAAAAATGTTAAATTTAGCATTGAAAACTTCCGTGTTGAGCAAAAAAACAGATTACGAAAAACTTGTTTTCGAAATCATTACAGACGGTTCAATCCATCCTAAAGATGCTTTGACTGAAGCGGCAAAAACACTCATTCACCACTTCTTGTTGTTTTCTGATGAGCGCATCACACTAGAGGCCGACGAGATTGCTCAAACTGAAACCTATGATGAAGAGTCACTTCACATGCGTCAGCTATTGAAAACAAAACTCATCGACATGGACCTTTCTGTTCGCGCATTGAATTGTTTGAAAGCTGCTGAAGTTGATACCCTAGGCGATTTAGTTTCATACAATAAAAATGATTTGATGAAGTTCAGAAACTTTGG
>Ga0075502_1091800_pt1 | contig 16472 bp, 29 predicted proteins | sample DEB08_RNA1_9_FD_73449 | JGI IMG/M metagenome (GOLD analysis project Ga0075502, IMG submission 73449) | Aqueous microbial communities from the Delaware River and Bay under freshwater to marine salinity gradient to study organic matter... | ecosystem: Environmental > Aquatic > Marine > Intertidal... | reverse complement strand
TAATTTATAATAATTAAAAACATAATTTTTTTAATAAAAAAAAGGAGCAAAGCTCCTTTTTCATTAAAATTTATTTACTAAATGCAAATTCCAGCATTCTAATTACATTATTTTCGTCTTTATATGAAAGATTATTGGAATCAATAAAAGCCAATATACGACTAACATCCATCGAGCTATTTTCAAAAAGTTTATTTAAAGATCGTTTGGATAATTTAAAACTTTCGATAGTCTTATTTTGTGAATATCTTATAAAATAAGATTCCTTCTTAACATACTTATCATTAGATCTATTCACCATTGGGTTACCTGATCCAGTTACTAACTTTACAGAAAAACCTTTTAAAATAGTAAAGTCTACTCCAGAATAAATTAATTCATATACCCTATTATCTTCATTGTAGAAGTAATTCTTATATGATTTACCGTTAATTATGATTTGCTTTATGTTATTGAAAGTAAATGAAAATATAGAATCATTATCATTTATCTTTGCCTCAAATGCGTTTCTACTGATATTAAGATTAATATTTCTTACTAAAAATCTCTCACCAGTTAAAGTTTGTATTTCACCATCATTATTCCACTCATCAAACAAATAAGCTGAACCTAATATAACCTTACTTGGTTGATTGTAAAAAAATGAAGTTCCAAAATTTGTGTTCTGATCAGATCCAAGTCCTCTAAAATCAGTTGCTGTATTTGTTTGTGAAAAAATAGAATTGGAAATCAGAAAAAACAGGATGTATATTAACCTCATATTATATTTTTAAAATTATTTATCTTCTTTTTTATCTGAATCTTCAGCAGGAGCCTCTTCAGCAGGAGCTTCCTCAGTAGGAGCTTCTTCAACAGGAGTCTCTTCAACAGGAGTCTCTTCAACAGGAGTCTCTTCAACAGGAGTCTCTTCAGCAGGAGTCTCTTCAACAGGAGTCTCTTCAACAGGAGTCTCTTCAGCAGGAGCTTCTTCAACAACTTCATCTAGCTGTTCATTAACAACCTCTTGTGAATTAGTCTCGGTTTTTTTTCCGCGTCTGCTTCTTCTTGTTGTTTTTTTCTTTTTGGTAACATAGATGTCATTATAATCAACAAGCTCAATCATTGCCATATCTGCGTTATCTCCTAACCTGTTACCAAGTCTTATAATTCTTGTATATCCACCAGGTCTGTCAGCCACTTTTACAGCTACATCTCTAAATAATTCGGCAACAGCATTTTTTTGTTTCATTCTTGAAAAAACAATTCTTCTGTTGTGGGTAGTATCTGATTTAGATTTTGTTATTAAAGGCTCAACAAATTTCTTTAGTGCCTTAGCCTTAGCTAACGTTGTATTAATTCTCTTGTGTTCAATAAGTGAACACGCCATATTAGCAAGCATAGAACTTCTATGTCCCTTTTTTCTTCCTAAGTGATTAAACTTTTTACGATGCCTCATTTTCTTTCTTTACTTTAACTTTTTACTCTTTTTCAAGTTTATATTTTGATAAGTCCATTCCAAAACTTAAACCTTTCAGCATTACTAACTCTTCTAATTCTGTTAATGACTTTTTACCAAAATTTCTAAACTTCATTAAATCATTTTTATTAAATGATACAAGATCTCCAAGAGTATCAACCTCAGCTGCTTTAAGACAATTAAGTGCTCTAACAGATAAATCCATATCGATTAATTTTGTTTTTAATAACTGTCTCATATGAAGTGATTCTTCATCATAAGTTTCAGTTTTTGCAATTTCATCAGCTTCAAGAGTAATCCTTTCGTCAGAAAACAACATAAAATGATGTATTAGAATTCTAGCTGCATCAGTAAGAGCATCTTGAGGAGTTATTGAACCATCTGAAACAATATCAAAAACCAACTTTTCATAATCTGTTTTCTGTTCTACCCTAAAATCTTCAACATGATACTTCACATTTTTGATAGGAGTAAAAATTGAATCAACAAAAATAGTTCCTAACTGTGCAGTTTCATTTTTATTTTCTTCAGACGTAACATAACCTCTACCCTTTTCAATAGTAATTTCCATTTGAATCTGAACTTTTGGGTCAAGATTACAAATTACCTGGTCAGAATTTAAAATCTGAAAACCAGAAATAAATTTTTGAAAATCACCAGCAGTGATTTTATCTTGACCAGAAATTGAAATTGAAACCAATTCATTATCAACATCTTCAATTTGTCTCTTAAATCTTATTTGCTTTAGATTTAAGACAATTTCAGTTACATCTTCTACAATTCCAGGAATAGTAGAAAATTCGTGATCAACGCCTTCAATTTTTACAGATGTAATTGCAAAACCTTCAAGTGAAGATAATAGAACTCTTCTTAATGCATTACCAACTGTTAATCCGTAACCAGGCTCAAGTGGTCTAAACTCAAATCTTCCTTCGTAGTCAGAAGACTCAATCATTATTACTTTATCTGGTTTTTGAAAATTTAATATTGCCATAATCTTATTTATAATTTTGTTATTTAGAATATAATTCTACTATATATTGTTCGTTAATATTTTCTGGTATTTGAATTCTTTCTGGAATAGAAACATAAGTTCCTTGCATGGTATCATCATTCCAAGTAATCCACTCATAAACCTTTGAAGAATTTTTAATGCAGTTTACTATTGATTCAACAGACTTAGACTTTTCTCTAACTGCAACTACATCACCAGGTTTTAAATTATAAGAAGGAATGTTTACTATTTCTCCGTTAACAGTAATATGTCTGTGAGAAACTAACTGTCTAGCTCCTCTTCTTGAATTAGAAAGACCCATTCTAAAAACCACATTGTCTAATCTAGATTCACATAACTGAAGTAAAACTTCACCAGTAATACCCTTTGAAGCAGTAGCTTTCTTAAATAAATTTCTAAACTGTCTTTCTAAAATACCGTAAGTGTATTTTGCCTTTTGCTTTTCCATTAACTGGGTAGCATATTCAGATTTTTTTGATCTTCTTTTATTATTTCCATGCTGTCCTGGAGGATAATTTCTTTTTTCAAAAGATTTATCGTCTCCAAAAATTGGTTCCCCAAATTTTCTAGCGATTTTTGTTTTTGGACCAGTATATCTTGCCATTTTTTAATTTTTATAAGAGTGATTATGAATTAAGGTCAATCCTTCGATAATCGAAATCCTCTATTGTTATACTTATATTAAACTCTTCTTCTTTTAGGTGGTCTACATCCGTTATGCGGTGTTGGTGTAACATCTACAATTTCTGTCACTTCAATACCACCATTATGTATAGATCTTATAGCGGACTCTCTTCCGTTTCCAGGACCTTTAACATAAACTTTAACTTTTCTAAGACCAGCATCTTTTGCGACAGTAACAGCATCTTCAGCTGCCATTTGTGCTGCATAAGGTGTATTCTTTTTAGTTCCTCTAAAACCCATTTTACCGGCAGATGACCATGAAATAACATCGCCATTCTTATTGGTTAGGGAAATTATAATGTTGTTAAAAGATGCTACTATATGAGCTTCACCATTTGATTCAACAACAACTTTTCTTTTTTTAGTACTAGATTTTGCCATATACTATATTATTTTGTTACTTTTTTCTTGTTAGCAACAGTTTTTCTTTTTCCTTTTCTCGTTCTAGAATTATTCTTGGTTCTTTGACCTCTGAGAGGTAATCCTGACCTGTGTCTAACTCCTCTGTAGCAACCAATATCCATGAGTCTCTTGATATTTAGCTGAGTTTCTGAACGTAATTCACCTTCAATTGTGAAAGCTCCAACTGCTTCTCTAATTTTACTAATTTCAGCATCAGACCAATCTGAAACTTTTTTACTGTGATCTACACCAGCTTCATCTAATATTTTTGAAGCTCTACTATTTCCGATTCCGAAAATATAAGTCAAAGAGATAACACCTCTTTTATTCTTTGGTATGTCTATTCCTGCTATTCTTGCCATAATATTAACCTTGTCTTTGTTTAAATCTAGGATTCTTTTTGTTAATAACGTAAAGTCTCCCTTTTCTTCGTACAATTTTACAATCTGCACTTCTCTTTTTTACTGAAGCTCTTACTTTCATCTTTTTAAAATCTATAAGTTATTCTTGCCTTAGTTAAATCGTAAGGACTCATTTCTAATTTTACTTTATCACCAGGCAATAATTTAATATAATGCAAACGCATTTTTCCAGAAATATGAGCAGTAACTACATGACCATTTTCTAATTCAACTCTAAACATTGCATTTGAGAGTGATTCAATAATCGTTCCTTCTTGTTCTATCGGTGCCTGTTTTGCCATATTAATAATTTTATATTGCTGGTTTTCTGTCTCTACCTGCTTTCATTAAACCATCATAATGCTTATTAAGTAAATAAGAATTTACTTGTTGCATAGTATCTATTGCTACTCCAACCATAATCAGTAGAGATGTTCCTCCAAAAAATAATGCCCAACCAGCTTGAACATCCATAAACTTAACAACTACTGCTGGAAATACAGCAACAAGAGCCAAGAATACAGAACCTGGTAAGGTTATGTGCGACATAATCGTATCTAAGAGATTTGATGTATCAGTTCCAGGTCTAATACCTGGAATAAATCCTCCACTTCTTTTAAGGTCGTCAGCAATTTTATTAGTTGGGACAGTGATTGCAGTGTAAAAATATGTGAACACTACAATTAAAAGTCCGAATACAATATTATACCAAAGTCCAAAAATATCAGCGAATTCAATTTCCATCCAACTACCAAAGTTTGAAATAAACTGAGAATCAATATTCTTTAAAGATCCTCCTAAGAATGTTGGAACAAACATAATTGCCTGCGCAAAAATTATCGGCATTACTCCAGATGCATTTAGCCTGAGGGGAATATATTGTCTGGTTCCAGCTACATTTCTGTCAAAACCTCCAGAAGCAGTACGTCTTGCATACTGAACAGCAATTTTTCTTACAGCCATTACAAGCATTACTGATGCTAAAATAATGGCTATCCAAATCACTAGCTCAATTGAAATCATAATTAAACCACCGTTAGATTCAGTTACTCTAGAAACCCACTCTTGAACAAATGACTGAGGCATTGTTGCAATAATACCCACCATTATAAGTATTGATATACCATTACCAATTCCTTTATCAGTAATTTTTTCACCTAACCACATAGCAAAAATACAACCAGTAACTAATATGATGATTGAAGAAAAATAGAACATACCACCTTGTCCAAGCAGGAAGGCGTCTTGTGGAATACCTAATGCTGGTAAAGCTGTTAAATAAGCTGGGGATTGAACTAAACAAATGGCAATTGTTAACCATCTGGTAATTTGTGTAATTTTTTTCTGGCCACTAGCACCTTCTTTTTGAAGTTTTTGTAGATAAGGTATAGCGATACCCATTAATTGAACCACAATTGAAGCAGAAATATAAGGCATAATTCCAAGAGCAAAAACCGAAGCATTTGCGAATGCACCTCCAGTAAAAGCGTTCAATAAACCTAAAATACCTTGTTCGGTATTTTCAGCTATCTGACCTAATTTAGAAGCATCAATTCCAGGTAATACAACTTGTGCTCCAAATCTATAGACTAATAACATTCCTAGAGTTAGGAATATTCTGTCTTTTAACTCTGTAATTTTCCAAATATTTTTTAATACTTCAATTACTTTCATATTTCAATTTAAATGTTAACTGCTTCTCCTCCTGCGGCTTCTATAGCTGATTTAGCAGATGCTGTAAACTTATGAGCAAAAATTTTAATTTTACCTTTTAACTCTCCTCTACCTAAAATTTTCACTAGTTCATTTTTTCTAACCAATCTTAACTTAACCATAGATTCGAAGTCAAGTGAAGTTTTAACTTTTTTATTATCGATAAGAGATTGAATTGTGTCAAGATTAACACCTTGATACTCAACCCTGTTAATATTTTTAAATCCAAATTTTGGAATTCTTCTTTGCAGAGGCATTTGACCACCTTCAAATCCAAGTTTTTTAGAATAACCAGATCTTGACTTAGCTCCTTTATGGCCTCTGGTCGCAGTTCCGCCCTTACCAGACCCCTGGCCTCGACCAACTCTTTTACTGTTTTTATTAATTGAACCTTTAGCAGGTTTTAAATTACTTAAATCCATTTTCTTATTTTTCTACGCTTATTAAGTGACTAACTTTTTTTATCATTCCTAAAATATTAGGCGTATCCTCATGTTCAACAGTCATACCCAGCTTTCTTAATCCAAGAGCAGCTAGTGTCAACTTTTGTTTTTTAGTTCTGTTAATTGAACTTCTTGTTTGTGTAACTTTAATTTTCGCCATCTTAACCTTTATATAATTTTTCTAATGTTATACCTCTATTTTTAGCAATAGTATGTGCATTTTTTAATCTAAGTAAAGCATCAAATGTAGCCTTAACAACATTATGAGGATTAGATGAACCTTGAGATTTTGATAAAACGTCATGAACACCCACTGCCTCAAGTACAGTTCTTACCGCTCCTCCAGCAATAACTCCGGTACCTGGCGCAGCTGGAATAATATTTACTCTAGCTCCTCCAAACTTACCTTTTTGCTGATGAGGTAAAGTTCCTTTCACTAGAGGGATTCTCACTAAATTCTTTTTAGCATCCTCTACAGCTTTTGCTATAGCACTGGATACATCTTTAGATTTACCCAAACCGTGACCGACAACGCCATTTTCATCTCCAACAACAACAATTGCTGAAAAACCAAAAGTTCTACCACCTTTGGTAACCTTTGTAACTCTTTGAACACCGACTAAACTGTCTTTAAGTTCAAGACCTCCTGGTTTTACTCTTTCTACACTTTTATAGTTATGATACATAAATTAAAATTTTAATCCACCTTCTCTTGCACCATCAGCTAAAGACTTTACTCGTCCATGATATAAATACCCTGATCGGTCAAAAGACACTTGTTTTATTCCTTTTGAAACAGCTTTTTCAGCAAGTTTTTTTCCTACTAATGAAGCAGTTTCAATTTTATTTCCTTTTTCCTTAGAAATTTCTTTTTCAGCAGATGAAGATGAAACAATGGTTTTACCACTTACATCATCAATCAATTGAGCGTAAATTTCTTTATTACTTCTAAAAACAGATAATCTTGGGTGAGCTTCAGTACCTGAAACGATTTTTCTGATTCTGTTTTTAATTCTTGTTCTTCTTTGATTCTTAGTTAACTTCATATTTTAAAATTAAGCTTGTTTACCTGCTTTTCTTCTTATTTGCTCTCCTACAAATCTGATACCTTTACCTTTATACGGTTCTGGTTTTCTAAAAGATCTAATCTTAGCAGCAACCTGTCCAACTAACTGCTTATCAAAAGAAGTAAGCTTAATAATCGGATTTGATCCTTTTTCAGAAACAGTTTCTACCTTAACTTCGTTAGCTAAACTCATAACAACGCTATGAGAAAAGCCTAACGCTAGTTCTAGCTTTTGACCTTGTGCAGATGCACGGTATCCAACTCCAACCAACTCTAATTCTTTTGTCCAACCTTGAGAAACACCGATAACCATATTATTAATCAGTGCTCTATAAAGTCCGTGCTTTGATCTGTGATCTTTATTTTCAGATGTTCTTTCAATATTAATAACACCGTCATTCATTTTAACGACTACATCAGAGAATTCTTGTTCAATTTCACCTAACTTACCTTTAACAACCACTTTGTTGTCAGAAATTTCTACTGAAACTCCTTCGGGTATTGTAATCGGATTATTTCCTACTCTAGACATTTTTTTATTTTTTTCTAATTAACGTAACAAATTACTTCTCCACCAACGTTTTCTGTTCTTGCTTGCTTAGCCGTCATTACACCCTTTGATGTAGACACTATTGCTATTCCTAAACCATTTAAAACTCTTGGTAAATCAGCTGAACCAGTATACTTTCTCAAACCAGGCTTACTGATTCTCGAAATATTTGTTATCACTGATTCATTGTGTTCTTTTGTATACTTTAAGGCAATCTTTATACTACCTTGAGCAGTATCTTCCTCAAATTTATAACTCAAAATATATCCTTGATCAAATAATATTTTAGTGATTTCTTTCTTAAGATTAGATGCAGGTATAGAAACAACTTTATGATTTGCTCTAATTGCATTTCTAACTCTTGTTAAATAATCAGCTATAGGATCTGTGTTCATATTGTTTATTTTATTTTTTTACCAACTAGCTTTCTTTACACCTGGGATCAATCCCTTATTTGCCATTTCTCTAAAAAGAACCCTAGAAATACCAAAATTTCTCATGTACCCCTTAGGTCTTCCAGTTAGCTTACATCTGTTGTGCATTCTAATTGGAGATGCATTTTTAGGAAGTTTTTGTAGACCTTCATAATCTCCAGCCTCCTTTAATGCTTTTCTTTTTTCAGCATATTTAGCTACAATTTTTGCTCTTTTAACTTCACGAGCTTTCATTGATTCTTTAGCCATAGTATATTAATTTTTTAATATTTAATTTTCTTTATTATTTTCTTCAGTCTCTTCTACCTCAGGAGCATCCTCAACCTCAGGAGCATCCTCAACAACAGCCTCAACAACAGCCTCAACCTCAGGAACTTCCTCAACAACAGCCTCAACCTCAGGAGTTTTCTCAGCAACAGCCTCAACCTCAGGAGTTTTCTCAGCAATAGGCTTAGCCTCTACTGGCTTTTCATTATCTAATTTTTTCTTTTTAAAAGGTAATCCTAATTCACTCAAAAGCTGCATAGCTTCAGAGTCTGTATTTGCACTTGTAACAAATGTTATATCCATACCTGAAATTTTATTAATCTTATCAATATTAATTTCCGGAAAAATAATTTGTTCAGTGACACCTAAATTATAATTACCTCTACCATCAAAACCAGTATTTTTTACTCCATTAAAGTCTCTAACTCTTGGAAGAGCAGTGGTTACAAATCTGTCAAGAAATTCATACATTCTTTCCCCTCTAAGCGTTACTTTAACTCCAACGGGCATCCCTTTTCTCAATTTGAATGATGCAACATCTTTTTTAGACATTGTTGCAATCGCCTTTTGGCCAGAAATATCTGTAACTTCATTTAATGCATGATCAATAAGTTTCTTATCGTTAACAGCAGCACCTACACCCTTAGAAATAACGATTTTCTCAAGTTTTGGTACCTGCATAACATTATCGTAACTAAACTCTTTAATCAGTCTAGAAATGATGTTATTCTTATATTCTTTCTTTAATCTTGGTATATAACTCATATCTATAATACTTCGTCAGATTTTTTTGAAAATCTAACTTTTTTATCATTTTCAATTTTAAAACCAACTCTTGTTGGTTGACCATCTGATGTAATCAGAGAAATATTTGAAATATCAATAGATAATTCTTTTTCCGTAATTCCACCTTTTGGGTTATTTGCATTAGGCTTGTTGTGTTTTTTTACAACATTAACACCTTCAACAATAGCTCTATTCTTATTAGCAAATACTCTTAAGACTTTTCCTTGGGTTCCTTTTTGGTTACCAGCAATCACCTTAACAATATCTCCGGTTTTGATTTTTAATTTTCTTCTCATACAAATATTTTTAAAGCACCTCAGGTGCTAGAGATACAATTTTCATAAATTTTTTATCTCTAAGTTCTCTTGCAACAGGACCAAAAACCCTTGTTCCTTTCATTTCACCAGAAGCATCTAATAATACACATGCATTATCGTCAAATCTTATATACGATCCATCTTTTCTTCTAACTTCTTTAGTAGTTCTGACAACTACGGCAGAAGAAACAGCACCTTTTTTAACCATTCCATTAGGTGTTGCAGATTTTACGGAAACAACAATTTTATCTCCAATTGAAGCATATCTTCTCTTTGTACCACCTAGCACCCTAATAGTTAGGACTTCTTTGGCTCCGGTATTATCAGCAACTTTTAATCTTGATTCTTGTTGTAACATAATTATTTAGCTCTTTCAATTATTTCTACTAGTCTCCAACACTTAGACCTACTCAGTGGTCTTGTTTCCATTATCTTGACTCTATCTCCAATATTGCAATCATTCTTTTCATCATGAGCAACATATTTTTTAGTTTTTAATACGAATTTACCGTACATCGGGTGTTTAACCTTCTTAACCTCGGAAACCACAATAGATTTCTGCATTTTGTTACTTGTAACAACTCCGATTCTTTCTTTTCTTAAATTTCTTTTTTCCATATTCAAATAGAATAAATTAATTGTTGTCTCTTTTGTTTAATTCTGTCATAATTCTGGCTATAGATTTTCTTACAGCCTTAATCTGAATTGGATTTTCCAATGGAGACACAGCATGAGCCATTTTTAGCTCATTGTATTTCTTTTTATTTTCAACGAGCTGTTCATTAAGCTCTTCACTTGATAGTTTTACTACTTCCTGTTGCTTCATATTTTCAATATTATGCTTCGTAATCTCTTGCGATTATAAATTTTGTTTTAACAGGTAACTTTTGTGCAGCAAGTCTCAATGCCTCTTTTGCAATGTCTAGTGGTACACCACCAACTTCAAAAAGTATTCTCCCTGGTTTTACTACAGCAGCCCAATATTCAACAGCTCCTTTTCCCTTACCCATACGAACCTCTAATGGTTTCTTAGTAATCGGTTTATCTGGAAAAATTTTAATCCAAAGTTGACCTTCCCTTTTCATGTATCTTGTTGCTGCAATCCTTGCTGCTTCAATCTGTCTTGAGGTTAAAAAGTTTGAATCAAGAGACTTAATTCCAAACATTCCGTTAGAAAGCCTGTGGCCTCTTCCAGAGTTACCCTTCATCCTACCTTTTTGTACCTTACGATATTTTGTTTTTTTCGGTTGTAACATCGTTGATTAATTTCTTTTTCTTCTGTTATTTTTTCCTTGTTTTTTTGAAAGACCTACAAGTGGATTTAAATCTCTTTTACCATAAACTTCACCCTTCATAATCCAAACTTTAATTCCTATTCTTCCGTAGGTGGTATGTGCTTCAACCATTGCATAATCAATATCAGCTCTAAAAGTTGAAAGAGGAATTCTTCCTTCCTTGTAGTGCTCATTTCTTGCCATTTCAGCTCCGTTTAACCTACCACTAATTTGTATTTTTATACCCTCGGCGTTCATTCTAATTGAGGCAGCAATAGCCATTTTGATCGCTCTTTTGTATGAAATTCTGTTTTCAATTTGTCTTGCAACACTAGATGCTACAAGAAATGCATCCAACTCTGGTCTTTTGATTTCATAAATATTCAATTGAATATCCTTAGAAGTAATCTTTTTTAATTCTTCTTTTAGCTTATCAACTTCCTGACCACCTTTTCCGATGATTATACCAGGTCTTGCAGTTGTAATAGTAATTGTTACAATCTTTAGAGTTCTTTCGATTATTACTCTTGAAATACTTGCTTTTGCTAGACGGGCATGAACATATTTTCTAATCTTCTGATCTTCGGCCAATTTATCTCCATAATCATTGCCGCCATACCAGTTAGATTCCCATCCTCTGATTATACCAATTCTATTTCCTATCGGATTTGTTTTTTGTCCCATTTATTTAATTACTTTGAGTATTTTCTTTAGTATTCAATACAATTGTTACGTGATTAGATCTTTTTCTAATTCTATGTGCTCTACCTTGAGGAGCAGTTCTAATTCTTTTAAGCATAGAAGCACTATCAACTTTAATCTCATGAATATATAAGTTTGCATCTTCTATATTAGCCTCTTTGTTTTTTGCCTGCCAATTTGAAATAGCAGATAATAATAACTTTTCAAGCTTTCTAGACGCCTCTTTCTGGCTGAATCTAAAAATATCTAAAGCTTGATCAACATTTTTACCTCTAACCAAGTCAGCAACAATTCTCATCTTTCTTGGCGAAGTAGGGCAATTATTAAGCTTCGCAACAGCCATATTGTTATTTTCTTTCATATTTTCTTTACTAACAGCCATATTTCTATTTTTTTCCCTTGTTCTTAGCTCCTGCATGTCCTCTAAAAGATCTTGTTGGAGAAAACTCACCTAACTTATGTCCAACCATATTTTCTGTTATATAAACAGGTATAAATTGTCTACCGTTGTGAACAGCTATAGTTTGACCTACAAAATCAGGAGTTATCATACTTGCTCTTGACCAAGTCTTAATAACCGTCTTTTTGTTATCCTGGATATTTTTTTCCACCTTTCTGTTTAACTTGTAGTGGACATATGGTCCTTTTTTTAATGATCTAGACATAATTATTTATTTCTTCTTTCAATAATATATTTATTACTTTCTTTAGTTTTCGATCTGGTTCTAAATCCTTTGGCTGGGATTCCTTTTCTTGATCTTGGATGACCTCCAGATGCCCTTCCTTCTCCACCACCCATTGGATGATCAACAGGGTTCATAGCAACAGGTCTTGTTCTAGGTCTTCTTCCTAACCATCTTGTTCTTCCAGCCTTACCTGAAACTGTCAACTGATGATCAGAATTAGAAACCACACCAATGGTAGCATAACAATTACTCAAAACTAATCTAGTTTCGCCAGAGGGTAACTTAATTGTGGTAAACTTACCTTCTCTGGCCATTAACTGGGCATATGAACCAGCACTTCTAGCCAAAGTTGCACCTTTACCAGGTCTCATTTCAATACAAGAAATTACGGTTCCTAACGGAATACTAGAGAGTGGCATTGCATTACCGATATCAGGAGATACAGATTGACCTGAAACAATCTTAGAGCCAACCTTAATTCCCTTTTGAGCAATTACATATCTTTTTTCATTATCAGAGTAAATAACTAAAGCGATAAAGGCTGATCTGTTAGGATCGTACTCAATTGAAGTTACCTCTCCGACAACATCATATTTATCTCTTTTAAAATCTATTACTCTATATCTTTTCTTATGACCTCCCCCTTTGTATCTCATAGTCATTCTACCCTGATTATTTCTTCCACCGCTTTTTTTCATCGGCTTTAACAGAGACTTTTCAGGTTTAGATGTGGTAACTTCTGAATATTCGTTTACTATTCTAAATCTTTGTCCTGGGGTTATTGGTTTTAATTTTCTAACTGACATTATCTTAAATTTTAAGCGTTAGCATATAAATCAATTGATTCTCCTTCTGCTAATTGAACAATTGCTTTTTTTACTGCATTTGTTTTACCATATTGTATTCCAGCTTTGGTATATCTAATTCTTCTATCAGCACGTACATTGATAGTTCTTACTTTTTCAACTTTAACACCATAAGAAGCTTCAACAGCTTTTTTAATTTCAACCTTGTTGGCTGATTTGCTAACTTGAAAAGTGTAACAATTATTTAATTCACTATCGTTCGTAGCCTTTTCTGTAATAATAGGTTTTATCAAAAGACTCATAATTATTTACTTAAATTTTCATTTATACTTACCAAGGAGCTTTCAGAAATAATCAGTTCTTTAGCATTTAAAATTTTATAAGTGCTTATCTCAGAACTAGTTACCACTTCAGATCCTTTAAAATTTCGCGATGACAAATATACATTATTATTTGGGGCACCAAATACAATGAGAGATTTTTTGTCTTCTATATTCAAAGCTTTCAAAACATCAATAAACATTTTAGTTTTTGGTGCTTTAAAATCAAAATCTTCAATAACTTTTATAGCTTTATCTTGTGCTTTAAGGGTTAATGCAGATTTTCTAGCTAATCTCTTAAGTTTCTTATTTAACTTAACCTCATAATCTCTTGGCCTTGGGCCAAATATTCTACCTCCACCTCTGAAAACACCAGACTTTATACTACCAGCACGAGCTGTACCTGTACCTTTTTGCTTTTTGATTTTTCTTGTACTCCCTGTAATATCTGCTCTTTCTTTAGCTTTATGTGTACCTTGTCTTTGATTTGCCAGGTACTGTTTCACGTCTAAATATAGAGCATGTTCGTTAGGCTTAACAGAAAAAATTTCTTTGGGTAGAGTTACTTCTCTCCCTGTTTCCTTACCTTTTGAATTTAACACCGCTATTTTCATTACTTCTGTATTATTACGTAAGAATTTTTATGTCCTGGAACACAACCTTTAACTAGTAAAAGATTTTTTTCAGGCATTATCTTTAAAACTCTTAAATTCAACACTTTAACTTTTTCTCCTCCCATTCTTCCGGCCATCTTCATTCCTTTGAAGACTCTTGCAGGATATGAAGCTGCACCAATAGAACCTGGAGCTCTTAATCTGTTATGCTGACCATGAGTAGCTTGTCCTACTCCAGCGAATCCATGTCTTTTTACAACACCTTGAAATCCTTTTCCTTTAGAGATTCCTGAGACATCAACAAATTCACCTTCTTCAAAATGATCTACACTTATTGTGTCTCCCAAATTCAGATCCTGATCAAAACCTTGAAATTCTACCACTTTGGTTTTAGCAACGGTACCAGCCTTTTTAGCATGACCATGAGCTGCCTTAGTAGTACTTTTCTCTGTCTTGTCATCGAAACCTAATTGAACAGCTTTATAACCGTCAACTTCTTCAGTTCTGACTTGGGTAACAACACAAGGACCAGCTTCTATAACAGTACACGGAACATTTTTTCCGCTCTCGTCGAAAATACTGGTCATTCCTATTTTTTTACCTATTAACCCAGACATAATTTTATATTTCTATTTATTTTAAAAAATTAGGGTCAAAATAATTTAACCCTAAATTATTTTTCTCCATTTTTCCTTCGCGAAACGCTCCGGACATTTTAAACCAGTTTAACCTGGCAGGTATAATTTATACCTTAATTTCTACTTCAACACCACTCGGCAATTCTAACTTCATAAGAGCATCAATTGTTTTTGAAGATGTACTGTAAATATCAAGTAATCTTTTGTATGAACTTAATTGAAATTGCTCTCTTGATTTCTTATTGACGTGCGGTGATCTAAGAACTGTAAAAAGTTTTTTGTGTGTTGGTAATGGAATCGGACCCGTAACCACAGCACCTGTACTTTTTACAGTCTTAACAATCTTTTCAGCAGAGTTATCTACTAAACTATGATCGTAAGATTTTAACTTTATTCTAATTTTTTGACTCATTATTAATATTTGTTACGAATCAGTTGATCCATTAGCCTTTTTAATTACTTCTTCAGAAACATTTGAAGGAGTAGCTGCATAGTGAGAAAACTCCATAGTTGATGTAGCTCTACCAGACGATAATGTTCTTAAAGATGTTACATAACCAAACATTTCTGATAAAGGGACGTCAGCTTTAACAACCTTTGATCCAGCTCGATCACCCATATCATTAACCTGGCCTCTTCTTCTATTTAAATCTCCAACTATATCACCCATATTTTCTTCAGGTGTAAGAACCTCAAGTTTCATTATAGGCTCCATAATTACAAACTTTGCAAGTTTTGCAGCGTTTTTAAAACCGATCTTTGCAGCTAATTCAAAGGATAACTGATCTGAATCGACGTCATGATAAGAACCATCATTAAGAGTTACTTTCATAGAATCAACCTCATAACCGGCTAACGGTCCATTTTGCATGGCCATTTTAAACCCTTTTTCAACAGATGGAATAAATTCTTTAGGAACATTTCCACCTTTAATATTAGAAACAAATTCTAAGCCTTGTTTTCCTTCTTCAGCAGGTTCAACAGTAAATGCAATATCAGCAAATTTACCTCTACCACCAGATTGTTTTTTATAAACTTCTCGATGATCAGCCTTAAGTGTAATGGCCTCTTTATATTCAACCATAGGCTCACCTTCATTTACTTCGACTTTAAATTCTCTTTTTAATCTATCAACAATAATATCTAAATGAAGCTCTCCCATTCCAGAAATTATAGTTTGACCAGAAGCTTCATCAGTTCTAACTGTAAATGTTGGATCTTCTTCAGAAAGCTTAGCAAGAGCCATACCTAATTTATCTACGTCTGCTTTTGTTTTTGCTTCAACTGCAATACCAATTACTGGATCAGGGAAATCCATACTTTCCAGAACTATTGGAGATTTTTCAGCTGTTAAACTATCACCTGTTTTAATATCTTTAAATCCAACTGCAGCACCAATATCACCCGCTTCAATTACATCAATCGCATTTTGCTTATTAGAATGCATTTGATAAATTCTTGAAATTCTTTCTTTTTTACCTGATCTATTGTTTAAAACGTAAGATCCTGCGTTTAATTTACCAGAATAAACTCTGAAAAAAGCAAGTCTTCCGACAAAAGGATCTGTAGCAATTTTAAATGCTAGAGCAGCAAATGGCTCATCAACAGAAGGTTTTCTTGAAATCTCTTCATCATTATCTGGGTTAGTACCTATAATGGCATCTTTATCAACCGGAGAAGGTAAATACCTACATACAGCATCTAAAAGGAACTGAACTCCTTTGTTTTTAAAGGCAGATCCACATATCATTGGGATAATAGCCATATCCATCACTGCAGCACGAAGTGCGTTGTGAATTTCTTCTTCAGTTATAGAGTCTTCATCCTCCATATACTTTTCCAAAAGGTTATCATCGTAAGAAGCTACTTCTTCAATTAACAAACCTCTATATTTTTTT
>Ga0075502_1095510_pt1 | contig 16641 bp, 28 predicted proteins | sample DEB08_RNA1_9_FD_73449 | JGI IMG/M metagenome (GOLD analysis project Ga0075502, IMG submission 73449) | Aqueous microbial communities from the Delaware River and Bay under freshwater to marine salinity gradient to study organic matter... | ecosystem: Environmental > Aquatic > Marine > Intertidal... | reverse complement strand
CAAGAAAAAGAAAGAGGTATTACAATTACTTCTGCTTCAATACCATGTTATTGGAAGGATCACTTAATCAATATTATCGATACTCCAGGTCATGTTGACTTCACTGCTGAAGTGCAAAGATCTTTAAGAGTATTGGATGGTGCGATTGCAGTGTTTTGTGCAGTGGGTGGTGTGGAACCGCAAACTGAGACTGTATGGCATCAAGCTGATGAGTACAATGTGCCTAGGATTGCTTATGTTAATAAGATGGATCGTCTTGGGGCAAATTTCGATAGAGTAATCGAAATGATGAAAGAGAAACTTGGTGCAAACCCTGTTCCGATTTTCATCCCAATTGGTTCTGAAGATTCATTTAAGGGTATTATAGATTTAATTGAATTTAAGTCTATGATATTTAATAGTGAAGATTTTGGGACAACTTTTGAATATCAAGAGATTCCAGAAGAATATAAAGAAAAGGCATCGCTAGCTCAGCAGGCAATGATAGAATCGTTGGTCGAATTAGACGAAACAATGATGGAAAAATACCTAGAAGGTCAAGAGATTTCAATTGAGGAATTAAGAATCTTGGTTAGGAAAGGTGTTTTAACAAATACTATTATCCCTGTGTTATGCGGATCTTCACTAAAAAATGTTGGTGTTCAACCTTTGTTGGATGCTGTCATTTATTACTTGCCTTCTCCTTCTGACCTTATTGAATTCAAAGGTTACGACCCTGAAAACATAGATAAGAAAATTATTAAAAAAGCAAATGATGATGATTCTTTTTCTTCTTTAGCTTTTAAAACTCTGACTGATCCTTTTGTAGGTAAGTTAACTTACATTAGAATATACTCTGGAGTTTTATCTGTTGGCGATACTTTATTAAATGTCGTTGAAAATAAAAAAGAAAAAGTACTAAAAATCATAAAAATGGAATCTAACAAAAGATTAGAGTTAAAAGAAGCTTATTCAGGCGATATTGTAGCTCTTCCTTCTTTAAGATTTACAAAAACTGGTGATACTTTGACAGACTTAAAATCACCTTTGCTTTATGAAAAAATTACGTTTTCTGATCCAGTTATAAATCAAGCTATTGAAGCTAAAACTTTAGCGGATCAGGATAAATTAATTGAAGTTCTTGGAAAATTAACTGATGAAGATCCAACTTTAAAATTTAAGTATGATGAAGAAAGTGGTCAGCTTATTTTGAGTGGTGTTGGTGAATTGCATTTAGAAATTATTGTTGATAGACTTAACAGAGAATTTAAAATTCCTGTTAGGGTTGGTAAACCTCAAGTTTCATTTAGAGAAACTATTACAGGTGAAGCTAAGCAAGAAGGTAATTTTGAAAATGTGATTGCTGGTAAAAATCAGTGTGGTAATATTACTATTTCAATTTCTGCTAACAACAGAGGTGAAGGTAATATCATCGAGAACAAAATTGATGAAAAAGTTCTTAATGGAAATATTATTAAATCTTGTGAAGATGGAGTTAGAGAAGCTCTAAATTTGGGACCTCAGGGTTATCCAATGGAAGATGTGAAAGTAACTTTATTATCAACAAATATTGAAAAAGATAAGATGACTGAAATTGGGATGAAGATAGCTTCATCACTTGCGGCAAAAGAAGCCGCTAGAAATTTAGGATCAACTTTACTTGAACCAATATTTAAAGTTGAAATCACAAGTCCAAATGAATATCTTGGTGATGTAATTGCAGATATTAATTCTAGAAGAGGTAGAGTTGATAATGTTGAACAAAGAGGTCAACTCCAATTTGTAAGTGCAAGTGCACCATTATCGGAAATGTTTGGTTATGTAACAAGATTGAGGTCGGTGAGTCAGGGAAGAGCATCATATTCTATGATATTCTCTCATTACGAACCTGCAATGAAAAAGTATTAGAAATTTTATTTAACTTATTTTAATTTAGGGAGCTTTCAAAGATGGCTAAAGAGAAATTTGAAAGAAGTAAACCACACGTTAACGTTGGAACTATTGGACACGTTGACCATGGTAAAACAACTTTAACAGCTGCAATCACTGTAGCTTTGGCAAAAAAAGGTTATGGTTCTGCAAGATCATTTGATTCAATTGATAATGCACCAGAAGAAAAAGCTCGTGGTATAACCATTGCAACTGCTCACGTAGAATATGAAACAGAAGGCAGACACTATGCACACGTAGATTGTCCAGGTCACGCGGATTATGTAAAAAACATGATCACTGGTGCGGCTCAAATGGATGGTGCTATATTAGTATGTGCAGCTACTGACGGACCTATGCCTCAAACAAGAGAGCATATCTTATTAGCTCGTCAGGTAGGTGTTCCTAGAATCGTTGTATTTTTAAATAAAGTAGATATTGCTGACCCAGAATTATTAGAATTAGTTGAAATGGAATTAAGAGAATTATTAAGCTCTTATGATTTCCCTGGAGATGATATTCCGATCGTACCTGGTTCTGCTCTTAAAGCTTTAGATGCAGGTATGGACGCTGGTTCTGATGCATCTCATGCAGATTTACAATGTATCTATAACTTAATGGACGCTGTAGATGCTTACATCCCAACTCCAATTAGAGATACTGATAAACCTTTCTTAATGCCTGTTGAAGACGTATTCTCTATCACTGGTAGAGGTACTGTAGCAACTGGTAAAATTGACAGAGGTATTGTAAATGTGAACGAAGAAGTTGAAATCGTAGGTTTAGGTCTTAAAAAGAAAACAACTTGTACTGGTGTTGAAATGTTCAGAAAATTATTAGATCAAGGACAAGCTGGTGACAACGTTGGTTTATTATTAAGAGGTGTTGAGAAAACTGAGATTCAAAGAGGTATGGTAATCTGTAAACCAGGTTCAATCACTCCTCACCACAAATTCCAAGCTCAAGTTTACGTTCTTAAAAAAGACGAAGGTGGAAGACACACTCCTTTCTTCACTGGATATAGACCACAATTCTATTTCAGAACAACTGACGTAACTGGATCATTACACTTACCAGAAGGTACTGAGATGGTGATGCCAGGTGATAACTTGGATCAAGTTACTATAGAATTAATTGCTCCAATTGCAATGGAAGATGGATTAAACTTCGCGATTAGAGAAGGTGGTAGAACTGTAGGTGCTGGTGTAGTAATTAAAATCATTGAATAATATGTAATAGAGATAGTTCTCTAGAACTATCTCTATACTTTTTATTTTAAAAAGGAAATTATTGTGGCGACTCAAAAAATAAGAATAAAATTAAAATCTTATGATCACAACTTGATCGACAAATCAAGTGAGAGAATTGTTAAAACTGTTAAGCAATCTGGTGCGGTAATTAGTGGACCTATTCCATTACCTACTAAGAGATCCGTATATACAGTAAATAGATCTCCGCATGTTGATAAAAAATCAAGAGAACAGTTTGAAACAAAAGTACACAAAAGATTGATTGATATCTTTAGTTCCACACAAAAGACGGTTGATTCATTAATGAACTTAGAGTTGCCGGCCGGTGTTGATGTGGAAGTAAAAGTTTAAGAATGAGATAAAAAATGAAAGCAGCAATATTAGGTAAAAAAGTAGGCATGACAAGTGTTTACGGTCCAGAAGGAAAATTACATCCATGTACCGTAATAGAGGCAGGTCCTTGTCCTATAGTACAAGTAAAAACAGTACAAAATGATGGCTATTCTGCTATTCAGGTTGGATTTGATGAAAAATCTTCAAAAAATGTTAATTCTCCTATCAAAGGACATTTTAACAAAGCTGGTGTAAAACCAACTTATTTATTGAAAGAATTCAGAGACTATGAAAACCAAATGAATGTAGGAGAGATATTAACTGTGGACCAATTCGTGCCTGGTGATAGAATTAAAATATCTGGGAAGTCGAAAGGTAAAGGTTTTCAAGGTGTTATGAAACGTCATGGATTTAGTGGTGTTGGTATGTCAACTCACGGTCAATCTGATAGACAAAGACACCCTGGTTCTATAGGTCAGTCATCTTATCCTTCAAGAGTATTGAAAGGAACAAGAATGGGTGGTAGAACTGGTGGAAACAAAGTATCAGTTAGGAATTTAGAAGTTATACAAGTAATTCCTGAACACAATTTAATTATTATTAAAGGTAGTGTTCCAGGTGCAAGAAATAGTTATTTAGAAATTATAAAGAAATAAGAAAATGCAAGTAGATCTTTATAATAAAGACGGTCAGAAGTCAGGAACAATTGATTTAAACGATAGCATCTTTGGAATTACTCCAAATGAAAATGCAATGCATCAAGCTGTTGTTGCTTACCTTAATAATCAAAGACAAGGTAATGCTAAAACAAAAGTTCGTGGTGAAGTATCTGGCGGTGGTAAGAAACCTTGGAAACAAAAAGGTAGAGGTACTGCTAGAGCTGGATCAACTAGATCGCCTTTATGGGTAGGTGGTGGAACAATTCATGGTCCACATCAAAGAGATTATGTTTATAAATTGCCTAAGCAATTGAATAAATTAAGTAGAAAATCTGCGTATTCACTTAGAATATCTGAAAATAATGCGAAATTTGTTGAAGATTTTTCATTTGATAATCCTAAAACAAATAATATGCATAGTATTTTAAAGAATTTGGAATACAAAGGTGAATCTTTATTATTCATTACTCCTGATAAAGATAGTAATTTATATTTATCTGGAAGAAATATTCCTAAATTTGATGTAATGCCTTATAGCCAAGTTTCAACTTATGATATTTTGTCTCACAAGAGAGTATTTATCATGAAAAGTGCTGTTAAGGGTATTGAAGAAACTTTTGAAAAATAAGAAGTGAATTAAAATGATATCCATTATAAGAAAACCTATTTTGACTGAAAAGGGAATGAGTAAAAGTGGTGAGAGAGAATACCAATTTTATGTAGAACCTACAGCAAATAAACTACAGATTAAAAAAGCTGTTGAAGCTATGTTTGAAGTTGTCGTTGATAATGTTAGAACAGCTAATATCAAGGGTAAAAGATCTGCTAGATATACTAAAAAAGGTTTGATGAGAGGAAAAACTGCCTTGAGAAAAAAGGCGTATGTTAAATTAAAAGAAGGCCATGAAATTGAATTAGTTTCTGGCGGTTCAAATGATTAATAATTAAGAAGATTTAAAATGGGCTTAAGAGTATTAAAACCAATAACACCAGGAACAAGATTTTATTCAGTTGATGACTTTACTGACATTACTACTGATCAACCTTATGCTCCTTTGTTAAAACCACTTAAGAAATCTGGTGGTAGAAACTCTTACGGAAGAATTACTTCTCGTAGGAAAGGTGGTGGACATAAGAGAAAATATAGAATCATTGATTTCAAAAGAAGCAAAAAAGACATGTTCGCAGAGGTTATGACTATTGAGTATGACCCAAATAGAACAGCTAGAATTGCTCTTGTAAAATATGAAGATGGTGAATTTGCATATATCATCGCTCCTGACAAATTAAGAGTTGGACAAAAAATAGTTGCTTCTGCTACTGCAGAGTATAATGATGGTAATTCTTTACCACTAGAAAAAATACCTGTTGGTTTGATCATTCACAATGTTGAATTAAAACCTGGCAAAGGTGGTCAATTAGCTAGAAGTGCTGGTTCATCTGTTCAATTAGTAGGATTCGAAGGTAAATATGCTCAAATTAAATTACCTTCTGGTGAAATGAGATTGGTTCCTAAATTATGCTGGGCTACATTAGGTACAGTAAGTAATTCAGAACATTTGAACTTATTATTAGGTAAAGCCGGTAGAAAAAGATGGTTAGGTAGAAGACCTGTAACTAGAGGTATGGTTAGAAACCCTGTTGATCACCCTATGGGAGGTGGTGAAGGTACTTCTAAATCTGGTGGTGGTAGAAAACATCCTAGATCACCTTGGGGTCAATTGGCTAAAGGTCTTAAAACTAGAAGACCTAAGAAGGCAAGTTCTAAACTAATAATAAGAAAAAGAAAAGATAAATAAGAGATAAGATATGTCAAGATCACTTAAAAAAGGTATTTTCGTATACTATAAACTTCAAAGAAAAATTGACAAGTTAAACGAGTCAAACAAGAAAGAAGTTATTAAAACATGGTCTAGAGCGTCAATGATTACTCCTGAGTTTGTTGGTCATACGATTTCTGTTCATAATGGTAAAAATTTTATACCTGTATATGTATCAGAGAATATGGTAGGTCATAAATTAGGTGAATTTGCTCCTACAAGACTTTATAGAGGTCATGCAGGCCATAGAAAAGAAGATAGAAAAAAATAATTTAGGTTAATGGCGAAATGGAAGCTCAAGCTATAAAAAAACATATTAGATCATCCCCTAGAAAAATGAGATTAGTTATTGATCTTATCAGAGGGAAAAAGGCTCAAGAAGCTTTGAATATTTTGAGATTATCTCCTCAAGTTGCTTCGGAAGTTGCAGAGCAAACTTTAAAATCTGCTATTAGCAATTTGACTAATAAAGCATTTGATGCTGATCAAAATATCCATGATGAAGATATTTATGTTAAAGAAGTAACAGTTGATCAAGGTGTTACTATGAAAAGAATGTTACCTGCCCCTATGGGTAGAGCATATAGATTAAGAAAAAGATCTAATCATTTAAAAATTGTTGTTGCAACAAAAGAGAATTAAAGGAGTTAGTTTTGGGACAAAAAGTTAATCCTATTGGTTTAAGATTAGGCATCACTAGAAGTTGGGATGCAAATTGGTTTGATGAACACGAGATGGCTGAAAAGCTTTCTGAAGATTTCAAAGTAAGAGATTACATCAGAACTCGTAAACAAAAAGCCGGCATCGCAAGAATTATTGTTGAAAGAACAACAAAGCAACTCCGTATAACTATTCATACTTCTAGACCGGGTGTTATTATTGGAAAATCTGGTAAAGATATCACTTCTCTAGAAGAAGAGTTGAAGAAGTTAACTGGTAGATCTATTAAAATTTTAATTCATGAAGTAAAAAGACCTGAATTGGATGCTTTACTTGTAGCTGAAAATGTTGCAACTCAATTAGAGGGTAGAGTATCATTCAGAAGAGCGTTAAAACAAGGTATTTCATCTGCTATGAGAATGGGTGCTGAAGGTATCAAAATTATGGCATCTGGTAGATTAGGTGGTGCTGAGATGGCTCGTACTGAACAATATAAAGAAGGTCGTACTCCTTTACATACTTTAAGAGCAGATATTGACTATGGTACTGCTACTGCTCATACTATTTATGGCGCTATTGGCGTAAAAGTATGGATATGTAAAGGTGAAGTAATTGGTAAGAAACAAAATTAATATAAGTGATTAAAAATGTTAAGTCCTAAAAGAGTTAAAAGAAGAAATGCGCACCGTGGGAGACTAAAAGGTAAAGCTTTTAGAGGATCACAATTAGCGTTTGGTTCTTATGGATTGAAAGCGTTAGAGCCACATTGGATTACTAACAGAACTATAGAAGCAGCGCGTATCGCGATAAACAGATATTTGAAAAGAGAAGGTAAAGTTTGGATTAAAATATTTCCTGACAAACCAATATCTAAAAAGCCTTTGGAAACGAGAATGGGTAAAGGTAAAGGGGGCTTTGAGGCTTGGGTAGCTGTTGTGAAACCAGGTAAAATACTTTTTGAAATTGATGGTGTTAGTCGTGAGAGAGCAGAAGAAGCTTTAAGACTTGCTTCTCATAAATTACCTGTTAAAACTAAATTTGTTGCAAGAAGGGATTTGATGTACAATGAAAGCTAGAAAAGCAAAAGACTTAAGAGAATTAAGCAATGAAGAATTGATTGCGTTGGTAAATGAGTCAACTGATACATTAGCGCAACAAAGGTTTCAAAACGAATTGAAACAATTGCAGGATACAGCATATTTAAGAATCTTAAAGGCTGATATCGCAAGAATGAAAACTATTTTAACTGAAAGAAACATTAGTATATAAACTGAGGCAATTTAATGTCTGAAGAAATTAAAACTGGTTCAAAGAAGATTTTGCAAGGTAAGGTTACCTCTAATAAAGGTGATAAATCCATTACTGTACTTATTGAAAGACAGGTGCAACATCCTCTTTACAAAAAATATTACAAGCAAAGTAAAAAAATGCACGCTCATGACGAAAGCAATACTTGTAATATAGGTGATATTGTAAGAATCCAAGAGTCAAGACCGTTAAGTAAAACTAAGAGATGGGTCTTGGTAGATGTAATTGAAAGAGCTAAATAAGGTATTAAAAAATGGTTAGAGAAGAAGCAAATCTCGCAGTAGCAGATAATTCAGGAGCTAAGAAAGTACGTATCATCAGAGTTCTTGGTGGTCACGGTAAAAAATACGCTCATATTGGAGACAAAGTTGTTGTTTCTGTAAAGGCTGCTATTCCTAATGGTGCTGTAAAGAAAGGTGATGTATCTACTGCAGTAATCGTTAGAACTAAAAAAGAATTGAAAAGACCTGATGGTACTTTCATTAGATTTGATGAGAATGCTGCAGTTCTTTTGAATCAAAAAGGTGATCCAAGAGGTACTCGTATCTTTGGACCTGTAACTAGAGAATTGAGAGATAAAAACTATATGAAAATTATTTCATTAGCTCCGGAAGTATTATAATTAGGCAGAATAATGGCTACAAAATTAAAAATTAAAAAAGGCGATACAGTAACAGTAATTACTGGTACTGATAAAGGTAAAACTGGAAGAGTTTTAGATATTTATCCTAAAGATATGCGAATATTAGTGGAAGATGTAAATATCAGAACTGTTCACTTAAAACCATCGCAACAAGATCAACAAGGTGGAAGAAAAACTAAAGCTCTTCCGATTCATTATTCGAATGTGCAACTTGTTGACTCAAGTGGAAAACCTACAAGAGTAGGAATTGAAGTTAATGTAGATAAAAATGGCTTCACAACTAAAAAAAGAATTGCTAAAACAAATGGCAGTGAGATATAAAAATGGCGAAAGTACAGCAAAGTAAGAAATTAAACTTCCAAATGGAAGGTCAAAGAGTTGAAGATTTAGGTGTGCAAGAAATTCCTGCACCTAGACTTTATGCTTTCTATAAAGAGCAGGTAATTCCAAATCTTAAAAAAGAATTTAATTACTCTTCTGTGATGCAGGTTCCTAAAATTGAAAAGATTGTACTTAATATGGGTATTGGTGCAGCTGTTCAGGATCCTAAAGCTTTACAAAGTGCTATCACAGAACTTGAATTAATTACTGGTCAAAGACCATCAATTAGAAAAGCTAAAACTTCTATCTCTAATTTTAAGTTACGTGAAGGTATGCCTATCGGGTGTATGGTGACTTTAAGAAGAGCTAATATGTATGAATTTTTAGACAGATTTGTTAATATTGCTGCTCCTCGTATCAGAGACTTTAGAGGTTTTTCTGATAAGAGTTTCGATGGAAGAGGTAATTATACTATTGGTATTAAAGAACAAATCATCTTCCCTGAGATTGATGTGGATAAGGTAAATAGAATTAATGGTATTGATATTACTTTTGTAACATCTAGCAACTCTGATGAAGAGGCAAGAGCATTATTGAAAGAATTTGGTTTCCCATTTAGAAGAAAAGATAATAATTAATTGGTAAATTATGGCAAGAAGATCAATCACTGCAAGAAATGAAAAAAGATTAAGATTGGCTAATAAATACGCTGAAAAAAGAGAGGCGTTGAAAGCTGAAGGTGACTTTGAAGGATTACAAAAGTTACCAAGAAACTCTTCTCCTACTAGATTAAGAAACAGATGTTCTGTGACTGGTAGAGGTAGAGGTGTTTACAGAAAATTCGGTTTATGTCGTAATATGTTTAGACAACTTGCATCGGAAGGTAAAATACCTGGTGTAAGAAAAGCAAGTTGGTAATTTAGAAGTTTAAATTAATTGGATTTTAATAATGGCAATAGTGTCAGATCAAATTGGTGATTTCATCACAAGAATAAGAAATGCAGGACAAGCTGGTCATAAGACTGTAGAATCTCCTCGTTCTAACTTAAAAGTTGAAATTGCAAAGTTACTAAAAGATCAAGGTTATATCGAAGATTATCAAGATATGAAAGATGATATTCAAGGTAAAATCGTGGTTACTTTAAAGTATTTTAATAGAAAACCAGTTATTAAAGAGATTAAAAGAATTTCTAAACCTGGTAGAAGAATATATGCTTCGGCTGATAATTTACAAAGAGTAAGAAATGGATTAGGTATTTCTATCCTATCTACTTCTAGAGGTGTTATCACTGTAAAAGAAGCTATGAAATTAAATGTTGGCGGTGAAATAATTTGTACCGTTTGGTAAAAAATTGAGGTGTTAAAATGTCAAGAATTGGTAAGAGTCCAATTTCTATTCCCGATAAAGTAAATGTGCAAATTAGTGGTGATAATATTACTGCTAAGGGCCCAAGAGGTGAATTGAATTTTACAAAACCTGAGATCATCAGCTTAGAGCAAGATGGTAACACTATCCATGTGAAAAGAAGCAGCGATGACAAAAGATCAAAAAGTTTACATGGTCTAACAAGATCAATGATATTCAACATGGTGACTGGGGTATCTCAGGGATTTAAAAAAGTTCTTCAAATTGAAGGGGTAGGTTTTAGAGCTGAAATGAAAGGTAATAGATTGATGTTGAACTTAGGTTATTCTCATCCTATTATTGTATTACCTCCAAATGGTGTTTCATTTGCTACTCCAAATGCAACTACTATCGAAATCGATGGGCATGATAAACAATTGGTTGGTGAAGTTGCTTATAAAATTAGAAAACTAAGAAAACCTGAACCATATAAAGGTAAAGGTATTAGATATCAAGGTGAATATATTAGACGTAAAGCAGGTAAATCTGCATCTAAAAAATAAAGGTTAATAAAATGTCATTAACAAAAGATTTAAAAAATCGCAGACTTAAAAGAAAAATGAGAATCAGAAAAAAAGTTTCTGGAACTGATTCGAGATTAAGACTGTCTATTTATAGAAGTACTACAAATATCTATGCTCAATTAATCAATGATGAGACTCATTCAACTATATTGGCAGTATCATCTATTGATAAAGATTTAAAAGGTCAGATTGGTGCTGATATGAATAAAATCGATCAAGCTAAATTAGTTGGTAGTCACTTAGCTAAAAAAGCTCAAGCTGCTGGTATAACTGAAGTTGGTTTTGATAGAAATGGTTATGTATTTAGAGGCAGAGTAAAAGCTCTTGCTGATGCAGCACGCGAAGCTGGTCTTAATTTTTAATAATATTTTAGGTTTTCAATGAAAGCGAATGTAAGAACATCAGAATTAAATTTGCAAGATAAATTAGTATATGTTGGAAGAACTGCTAAAGTTGTTAAGGGTGGTAGAAGATTTAATTTCTCTGCTATTGTAGTAGTTGGAGATGGTAATGGTCACGTTGGTTATGGTTTAGGTAAAGCAAGTGAAGTTGTGAATGCAGTTAATAAAGCGACTGATGCTGCAAAGAAAAATATTGTAAAAGTAAGATTACATAATAATACTATACCTCATGAAGTTGTTGGTAAATACGGTGCTGGTAAAGTGTTAATTAAACCTGCTACTCCAGGGACAGGTGTTATTGCAGCTGGTGGAGTAAGAGCAGTATTAGAATTAGCGGGTGTACAAGATGTATTAACTAAAAATCTTGGTTCTTCTAATCCTCATAACACTGTAAAAGCTGCTATTCAAGGTTTGGCTTCTTTGGAAGATGCTAACATGGTAGCTAAAAGAAGAGGAATTTCTGTAGCAAAAGTTCTAAAAGGATAATCACGAGAGTAGTAAAATGAAATTAAAAGTAACACAAACAAAAAGTATTATTGATAGACCAAAAAAGCAGAAATTAATTATTGAAGCTTTGGGTCTAGGAAGACCAAACTATTCTAATGTTCTTCCTGATAACGCTGCTACTAGAGGTATGATCAATAAAGTTGTTCACCTAGTAAATGTAGAAGAAGTTAAATAAATTATTAGATTAAGACTATGAAACACATTGGAAATTTAAAACACTCTGAAGGTGCAAAGCACTCGAAAAAAAGAATCGGTAGAGGTCAAGGTTCTGGACATGGTGGAACTTCTACTAGAGGTCACAAAGGTCAAAAATCAAGATCAGGTGCTCATGTATCTATTGGATTTGAAGGTGGGCAAATGCCTATCGCTCGTAGAGTACCAAAATTTGGTTTCTCTAACCATAGATTTAAGAAAAATTTTCAAACAATTAACTTAGGCATTCTTCAAAAATTTATTGATGCAGGTAAGTTAGATGCTGCTAATATCAGTGATGAAACTTTAAGATCTACTGGTATTATGAAAACTAGAGAAGATATCAAAATTTTAGGTAATGGTGATATCAAGACTGCTATTATAGTTTCTAATATTACATTAAGTGAATCTGCAAAAAGCAAAATTGAAGCTGCCGGAGGATCGATAAAGAATAATGGCTAATTTTATAGAGACAATATCGAATATCACTAAAATCGAAGAATTGAGAGATCGTATTCTATTTACGATTATGATTCTATTGGTTGTTAGAGTTGGTTCTTACATTACTCTACCAGGAATTGATATAGAAGTTTTACAAGCATCCGTAGCAAATGGAAGTGGAAACAATTTGTTCGGATTTTTTGATTTATTTGTTGGTGGTGCATTTTCTAATGCTGCTATTTTTGCATTAGGTATTATGCCTTATATCACTGCATCAATTATTTTCCAGTTGGCTGGAATTGTAATTCCTCAAATTCAAAAAATGCAAAAAGAAGGCGAAGAAGGTAGGAGAAAAATTAACCAATATACTAGATTAGCTACGGTATTTATCTCTGCTTTACAAGCTATTGGTATCAGTATTAAACTTATTAACCAAAATGCGAATGGAATTCCTGTAGTTCCTGATGCTGGTGTTATGTTTTTCTTAACAACAGTTCTTTTATTAACTGCAGGTACTATGTTCTTGATGTGGTTAGGTGAACAAATCACTGAAAGAGGTATTGGTAATGGTATTTCTTTGATTATCTTCATTGGTATCATCGCTGTATTACCATCTGCTTTATTCCAAGAATATGAATTAATTGCTTCAGGTGCTAGAAACATAGTAGTTGAAATTGTTATTTTTGCAATTTTGATAGCTGTAATTGCTTCAGTTATATTGTTAACTCAAGGTGCTAGAAAAATACCTGTTCAATATGCAAAAAGACAAGTTGGAAACAAAGTTTATGGTGGAACTACTAATTATATTCCATTAAGAGTAAATACAGCTGGTGTAATGCCGATTATCTTTGCTCAGTCTTTAATGTTTATTCCGAATACAATTTTAAGTTTCTTCCCAGAAAGTCCAGCAATATCTTACTTAGCACAATTATTTTCATATAATTCATTTTTCTATGCAGCTATCTTTGGTTTAATGGTTGTATTCTTTACATACTTCTATACTGCAATAGTTTTTAGTCCAAAAGAAATTGCTGATAATATGAAAAGACAAGGTGGATTTATCCCAGGTGTTAGACCAGGAAAACCTACTGCTGAATATATTGAAAATATTTTAACTAAAATTACGTTACCAGGTTCAATTTTCTTAGCTATTATTGCGATATTACCTACTTTTATAACTAACATATTTTCTGTTACTTCAACTTTTGCTCAGTTCTTTGGTGGAACTAGCTTGTTGATCATAGTAGGTGTTGCATTAGATACTTTACAACAAATTGAATCACACTTATTGATGCGTCACTATGATGGATTCATGAAGTCTGGTAAGTTAAAAGGTAGAGTAAATATTTAACAATAATAAGAGTTTATGGGTAAAGAAGAATTAATAAGAGTTGATGGAACAATTGAAGATACACTTCCTAATACACAATTTAAAGTGAAATTGGAAAATGGGCATGTAATACTTGCACACGTATCTGGTAAGATGAGAATGAATTTTATAAAAATTTTACAAGGTGATAAGGTTACTGTTGAAATCTCACCTTACGACTTATCAAAAGGTCGAATAGTTTACAGATATAAATAATAGGTTAAGAAATGAAAGTTTCTGCATCAGTAAAAAAGAGAACTGAAGACGATATTATCGTTAAAAGAAAAGGTAGGATTTATATTATTAATAAGAAAAATCCTAGATTAAAACAAAGACAAGGTTAATTAAAAGGAGAAAAAAGTGGCTCGTATTGCAGGAGTTGACTTACCAAAGAATAAAAGAGGAGTAATTGGTCTTACTTACATTTTCGGAATCGGAAGATTCACTGCATCTAAGATTTTAGCTGCTGTAGGAATTGACGAAAATAGAAAAGTAAACGATTGGAACGATGATGAAGTGGCTGCAATCAGATTGGAGATTGAGAACACTACTAAAGTTGAAGGTCAATTACGTTCTGAAATTCAAATCAATATCAAAAGATTAATGGATATTGGTTGTTACAGAGGTCTTCGTCATAGAAGAGGTCTACCGGTTAGAGGTCAGAGAACAAAAACTAACTCTCGTACTAGAAAAGGTAGAAGAAAGACGATTGCTGGTAAAAAGAAAGTTACTAAATAATTTTAACACGATATTTAAAGGTACTTTAAAGTGGCTAAAAGAAAACTTAAGAAAAAGACGGTCAGTGATATACATGGTAAAGCGTTTATCCGTGCAACATTTAATAATGTGCAGGTAACGATTACTGATATGTATGGTAATACACTTTGCTGGTCTTCTGCAGGAAAAAATGGCTTTAGAGGATCAAAGAAAAATACTCCTTATGCTTCTCAAGTTTCTGCTGAGAAAGCAGCTACTGAAGCTTTCGAAATGGGCTTAAGAAAAGTTGAAGTTTTTGTAAAAGGTCCTGGATCGGGTAGAGAAGCTGCTGTTAGAGCTTTGGCTCAAGCTGGATTAGAAGTCCATAGTATTATGGATAAGACTCCTATTCCTCATAATGGGTGTAGACCACCTAAAAGAAGAAGAGTATAATTTTTAACTAAAATTGGCTATTATTCTATGAATATTTCAATACAAATGCCTGAAAACATCCTTGTAGAGGAAAACTCAAGCAACAATTTTGGAGTTTTTACACTTCAACCATTAGAAATCGGTTACGGTGCTACTATAGGTAATTCTTTTAGAAGAATTTTAATTTCTTCTATACCTGGAAATGCTGTTATCGGTGTAAAGATTTCAAATGTTCTAAGCGAATTTGAAACTATACCTGGTGTTATTGAAGATACTTCAGAAGTTATTCTTAATCTTAAATCTTTGAGATTAAAACCTTCTGATAAAAAACTTGCAAAAGTTTCTATTAAAGTTCAAGGTCCTGGTACTATTACTGGTGCGGACATTGAAAAATCAACTCCTGGTTTAGAGGTTTTAAATCCTGAGCTTGTGATTTGTAATCTTGCTGAAGATGCGGACTTCGATATGGAATTAAGAATTGGTAAAGGTAAAGGTTATGTTCCTGCTGAAGAACAACCTACTGTTGATTTTCCAATCAATATGTTACCAATTGACTCTATGTTTAGTCCTATTAAAAATGTTATTTATAAAGTAGAGCCTTTCAGGGTAGGTCAAAGAACTGACTATGAAAAATTAGTTCTTGAAGTTACTACTGACTCTTCTATCACTCCTAAAGAAGCTGTACATACAGCTGCAAAAATATTTAGTGATCACATTAAATTATTTTTAGATTTAGATGAAATGGTAGTTGAAGAAGCTGCTCAACCATCTGCTGAAGATGAGCAAAAAATTGCTGAACTAACTAAAATTAGAAAAATTGTTTTAACTCCGGTTGAAGAATTAGAATTATCAGTTAGAGCTCATAATTGCTTGAAAGCTGCAGATATTAAAACTCTTGGAGATTTAGTAAAACTTCAAGAATCTGAATTATTGAAATTTAGAAACTTCGGTAAAAAATCTCTTAATGAGCTTACCGATGTGGTTTATAATTTCGGCTTAGAATTTGGAATGAACGTAGAAAAATTCTTAGAAGAAACAAAACATCTTAATTAATTGTATATTTAGGTTGATTTAAAATGAGACACAACGTAAAAGGTAGAAAACTAAAACGTACTTCTAGTCACAAAAAAGCTTTAATGAGAACTTTGGTGACTCAGTTGTTAGAATACAAAAGAATTCATACTACTGAAGCAAAAGCTAAAGAGTTACGTCCTTACGCTGAAAAAATTATAACTAAAGCTCGTCTTGCTTACCAAAGAGAGCAACAAGGTTTACTAGCTGATGGACAACAATATGATGTTCATACTAGAAGATTATTAGCTCGTGATATCAGAAAAAAATCTGTAATTGAAAATTTATTTGATGAGATTTTACCTGAAGTTGGCGATAGACCTGGAGGTTATACTAGAATAGTTAAAACTGGTATCAGAAGAGGTGATGCTGGTAGAGCTGCTCTTATTGAATTAGTTGATTTCAATACTGAGATTGTTGGAACACCTAAGAAAAAATCTTCTAAGCCAAAAGCTAAAAAAGAAACTAAAGTTGAAACTGCTCCTGTGGCTCAAGCTGCTGAAGAAGTAGTGGAAGAAGTAGTTGAAACAGCTGAAGCTGTTGTTGATCAAGTTGAAGAAGTAGAATCTGAAGTAGTTGAAACTTCTGGTGATGTTGTTGAAACAGTTACTGACGCAGTAGAAGAAGTAGTTGAAGAGGTTACAGCCGAAGAAACATCTGAAGAAGTAAAAGATGAAGCATCTGAAGAATCTTCTGAAGAA
>Ga0075502_1170598_pt1 | contig 16862 bp, 10 predicted proteins | sample DEB08_RNA1_9_FD_73449 | JGI IMG/M metagenome (GOLD analysis project Ga0075502, IMG submission 73449) | Aqueous microbial communities from the Delaware River and Bay under freshwater to marine salinity gradient to study organic matter... | ecosystem: Environmental > Aquatic > Marine > Intertidal... | reverse complement strand
CGAGGTCGCCTGTAGTAGTGATTGCGACGCCACAAGTGCCAGTATGCGCGCACGCGTCGCCATTTACCCTGATAGTTGCGGTACAGGGTGCGTAGACGGTACAAGTGCACACCCATCCGGTGATAGCGTCCCCAAACCCACCGGGTCCTGCCGTGATACCGGTGGTTGTAATGGTTGCGTCGCCACAGCTGCCAGTAGCTCCGCACGTTGTGCCATCTGCCACCATCCCAACGCTTGTACATCCGCTTGCGATACAGATGTCGGCCCACACGACGGTAGGAGTTGGTCCAGAACCAACGTGGCCTTTTGTAATAATGGTTACGACGCCACAAATGCCAATATGACCGCACTCTGCGCCAATGCCCTTGGTGGTTCCGGTACAAGGTGCGCAATCGATACAGATGCACACCAATGCGCCTGAATCTGCCCCAAGTCCATCTGTGTCGGCCATGGAGATGGTGGTTGTAGTAATTCCTGCGGTAGAGATGCCAATACGACCTTACGTTACGCCAGTACCTGCCATCCCAACGCTTCAGGATGCGCAAACGATACAGGTGACGTCCAACTCTGCGGTATCGACCCCAGAACCATCGCGGCCGCCTGTAGTAATGGTTTCTGCGCCACAGATGCCAATAGGATCGGACTCTTCTCCAGTGTCCCTGGTGATTTCGATACAAGGTGCGCAGTCGGTAGAGGTGCACTCCAATGCGTCGGAACCTTCCCCACGTCCAACGCGTGCGCCCATGCAAACGATGGTTGTAGTGGTTCCGACGGTAGAGGTGCCAGTAAGCTCGCACATTGTGCCATCGTGAACCATCCCAGCGACGGAGAATGCGCAAACGGTACAGATGACGCGCAATTCTCCTGAATCTGCCCCAGAACCAACGCGATCTGCGATAGTACTTGTTGCGACGCCACAGGTGCCAATACGATCTTACCCTGCGCCAATGTCCTTGATAGTTGCGATACAAGGTGCGCAACCGATATTGGTGGACACCTATGCGTCTGTATGTACCCCAAACCCACTTGTGTCGACCATGCAAATGATGGTTGTAATAATTCCTTCGCCACAGGTGCCAGTACGAACGCACGTTGTGCCACCGAGAACCGTCCCAACGCCTCAAGATGCGAAGGCGGTACAGATGGCGTCCCACGCGTCTCCACCGTCCCCAGAACCAGCGAGGCCGTCTATAGTAATGGTTTCGGCGCCAAAGATGCCAGTAAGAGCGAACTCGTCGCCAATGGCCTTGGTAGTTGCGGTACAGGGTTCGCAACCGGTAGAGGTGAACTCCGATGCGTCGATAACGGCCCCAAGTCCAGCGGTGCCGTCCATGGAGATGATGGTTGTAATAGTTGCGGCGCCACAGGTGCCAGTATGCACGGACTGCATGCCACCGAGCCCCAGTCCAACGCTTGAGGATGCGTCTGCGGTAGAGGTGGCGGCCGACTCTCCGATAGCCACCCCAGAACCAACGTGGGCGCTTGTAATAATGGTTTCGACGCCACAAATGCCAATACGCTCGCACTCGTCTCCAATGACCCTGGTGATTACGATACAAGGTGCGCAACCGGTAAAGATGAACACCAATGCGGCGGAAACGTCCCCATGTCCATCGGGTTCGGCCATGCAAGTGGTGGTTGTAATGATTTTTGCGCCAGAGGTGCCAATAGCTTCTCACGTTGTGCCAACGTGAGCCGTCCCAGCGCCGCAGAATTCGGAGGCGGTAGAGATGACGTGCGATACGTCGGAACCGTCCCCAGAACCATCGCGGGCGCTTGTAGTAATGATTCCTACGCCACAAATGCCAGTAGGCACGAACACGACGCCAATGTCCTTGGTAATTTCGGTACAATGTGCGCAGACGGTATCTGTGCACACCAATGCGCCTGTATCCTCCCCACACCCACTTGTGGCGGCCGTGGAGATGGTGGTTGTAATAATTACGCCGGTACAAATGCCAGTAGCTTCGCACATTGTGCCAATGGCTTCCAGACCACCGCCGGTACACGCGCAGTCTGTACCGATGCCGACCAATCTTCCTGTAGCTGTTAGTCCAGAACCAACGAGGCCTGCGGTAGTAGTGGTTATGACGCCACAAGTGCCAGTACGCGCGTACACGGCGCCAGTGGCCTTGGTAGTTTCGGTACAACGTTCGCAGTCGGTACAGGTGCACACCGATTCGGCGGAATCGGCCCCACCGCCATTGGTGGCGTCCGTGCAGATGATGATTGTAGTAATTCCTGCGGTACAGATGCCAATACGCACGGACTCGGTGCCACCTGGCGCCATCCCACCGCTTCAAGATGCGCAAGCGGTACAGATGGCGTCCAACACGGCGGTAACGTCCCCAGAACCAATGGGGCCGTTTGTAGTAATGGTTGCGACGCCACATATGCCAATAGGAGCGGACGCGGCGCCAGTGGCCCTGGTAATTCCGGTAAAGAGTCCGGAGGCGGTAGAGGTGCACACCAATGCGCCTGAATCGTCCCCATCTCCAGGTGGTGCGACCGTGGTGCTTGTGATTGTAATGGTTTCGCCGCCACAGGTGCCAATAGCTGCGCACGTTGTGCCAGCGAGAACCGTCCCAGCGCCTGTAGACTCTCAGCCTGTACAAGTGCCTTCCCACCCTTCGGTAGGAATTCCACCAAAACCATCGAGGTCGTTTGTAATAATGTTTCCTTCGCCAAAGATGCCAATATGCTCGAACCCGTCTCCAGTGGCCTTGGTAATTACGGTACAATGTGCGCAAGCGGTACAGGTGGACACCAATACGGCGATATCCACCCCACTTCCATCGGTGCCTGCCATGAAGGTGGTGGTTGTAGTAGTTGCGACGATACAGATGCCAGTAGCTGCGCACATTGCGCCAGTGTGCGCCAGTCCAACGCTTGTACACCCGGAGACGGTATCTATGGCGGCCAATCTTGCGGTAGTTGTTGGCCCAGAACCAGCGCGGACGCTTGTAGTAATGGTTGCGACGCCACAGATGCCAATATGAGCGCACGCGACGCCAATGACCCTGATGATTGCGGTAGAGCGTGCGCAAACGGTAAAGGTGCACGCCAATGCGCCTGAAGCGGCCCCACCTCCACTGGGTGCGGCCATGCATGCGGTGGTTGTAATGGTTGCGACGCCAAAGGTGCCAATAGCTGCGGACATTCACCCAGCGCGAGCCGGTCCAGCGCCTCAGGATGCGCAAGCGATACAAGTGACGGCCAGACCGACGCCACCTGCCCCAGAACCACCGAGGACGTCGATAATAGTGGTTGCGGCGCCACAAGTGCCAATAAGAGCGCACTCGTCGCCAATGACCTTGGTAGTTGCGATACAGGGTTCGCAAGCGGTAGAGGTGCACGCCAATGCGGCGGTATCGTCCCCAGGTCCAACGGTGACGTCCGTGAAGATGATGGTTGTAGTAATTGCGCCGATACAAGTGCCAGTATGCACGGACTGTGTGCCAGCGAGCTCCGTCCCATCGCTTGTAAATCCGCAAGCGGTATCGATGACGCCCAATCTTCCTGTAGCGTCCCCAGAACCAACGTGGTCGCTTGTAGTAATAATTGCGACGGTAGAGGTGCCAGTAGGAGCGGACGCGGCGCCAATGTCCCTGGTAGTTTCGGTACAGTGTGCGCAAGCGATAGAGGTGCACGCTGATTCGTCGGTACCTGCCCCACTTCCAGTAGGTTCGTCCATGGAGCCGATGATTGTATGCGTTTTTGCGGTACAGAACCCAATAGCTGCGCACGTTGTGCCAATGGGAACCTGTCCATCGCTTGTACATCCGCAAGCGATACTGGTGCCGACCGACGCGGCGGTAGGAATTGGTCCAGAACCAACGGGGACGCTTGTAGTAATGATTGCGACGCCACAAATGCCAATACGAACGCACACGACGCCAATGGCCCTGATGGTTCCTGTACAATGTGCGCAATCGATACAAATGAACACCAATGCGCCGATACCGACCCCAAGTCCACTTGTGCCGTCCGTGCAAATGGTGATTGTAGTAGTTCCGACGGTACAGGTGCCAGTACGCTCTGACATTGTGCCATCGTGCACCATCCCAGCGCCGCAGAATCCGGAGGCGGTACAGATGTCTTCCAATCCGTCGATAACGTCCCCAGAACCAGCGAGGTCGCCTGTAGTAGTGATTGCGACGCCACAAATGCCAGTATGCGCGCACTCGCCGCCAATGTCCCTGGTAGTTCCGATACAAAGTTCGCAGCCGATACAAATGGACCCCAATACGCCGGAATCGGCCCCAGGTCCACCGAGTGCGTCCGTGGAGATGGTGATTGTAGTGATTACGGCGATACAAGTGCCAGTAGCTGCGCACCTTGTGCCAGCGGGAGCCATCCCAGCGGCGGTAAATGCGGAGTCGGTACAGATGGCGGCCGATTCTGCGGTACCTGCCCCAGAACCAACGCGGTCGCTTGTAATAGTGATTTCGACGCCAGAGATGCCAGTACGATCGAACTCGCCTCCAATGTCCTTGATGGTTGCGATACAGAGTTCGCAAACGGTAAAGGTGCACACCAATTTTCCGATACACACCCCAACGCCATTGATGTCTGCCATGCAAGTGATGGTTGTAATAATTTCGTCGCCACAGGTGCCAGTAGCTGCGCACGTTGTGCCAGCGCGAACCATCCCAGCGCCGCAGGATGCGCAGGCGGTATAAATGTCGACCAACACGTCGGTACCTGCCCCAAAACCAGCGAGCGCGTCGGTAGTAATGATTGCGTCGCCACAGGTGCCAGTAAGAGCGTACGCGTCGCCAGTGACCCTGGTGGTTGCGGTACAGGGTTCGCAACCGGTAGAGGTGGACACCAATACGGCGATAACCACCCCAAGTCCAGCGGTGGCGTCCATGCAGGTGGTGGTTGTAGTGATTCTTCCGCCACAGGTGCCAATAACTGCGCACATTGTGCCACCGACGACCATCCCACCGTCTGTAGACTCGCAACCTGTACCGATGACGCCCAACCTTCCTGTAAGAGTTCCACCAGAACCACCGAGGCCTCTTGTAGTAGTGATTTCGACGCCACAGATGCCAGTAAGCGCGAACGCGACGCCAATGGCCCTGGTAATTGCGATACAGCGTGCGCAGTCGGTAGAGGTGAACGCCGATCCTGCGGAAGCGGCCCCATGTCCAGCGGTGCCTGCCGTGCAAGTGGTGGTTGTAGTAGTTGCGCCGATACAAGTGCCAGTACGATCGGACGTTGTGCCATCGAGAGCCATCCCAGCGTCTGTAAATGCGCAAGCGATACCGATGACGGCCAATCTTCCTATAGCTGTTGCTCCAAAACCAACGAGGTCGCTTGTAGTAATGGTTGTGACGCCACAAGTGCCAGTATGCGCGCACACGGCGCCAGTGACCTTGGTAGTTTCGGTACAAGGTTCGCAGTCGGTACAGGTGCACACCGATGCGGCGGAATCGGCCCCACCGCCACTGCTGTCGTCCATGGAGATGATGGTTGTAACGATTACGTCGCCAGAGGTGCCAGTAGCTACGCACGTTATGCCAGCGTCCACCATCCCAGCGCTTGTAAATTCGCAGCCTGTACTGGTGGCGGCCAACCTTTCTGTAGTGATTGCTCCAGAACCAGCGAGGGCGCTTGTAATAATGATTTCGACGCCACAAATGCCAATACGCTCTGACTCGGCGCCAGTGTCCCTGGTGGTTCCGATACAGAATCCGCAACCGGTACAGGTGCACACCAATTCTGCGATATCGACCCCAAGTCCATTTGTGTTTGCCGTGAAGATGATGGTTGTAGTAGTTCCGCCGATACAAGTGCCAATAGCTTCGAACATTACGCCAGTGCGCACCATCGAAACGTTTGTAAATTCTCAAGCGGTATCTGTGCCGGCCAATCTTGCGATATTGATTTCCCCAGAACCAACGGGGTCGCTTGTAGTAATGATTGCGCCGCCACAAATGCCAGTAGGATCGCACGCGCCTCCAGTGTCCCTGGTAATTTCTGTACAGGGTTCGCAGGCGATAAAGGTGCACACCAATGCGCCTGAATCGTCCCCATCGCCAATGGGTTCTGCCATGGAAACGATGATTGAACCTGTTCTTGCGCCACAGGTGCCAATATGAACGGACATTGTGCCACCGACCACCATCCCATCGCTTCAGCACACGTAAGCGATATTGGTGGCGACCGACCCGACGATAGTGATTGGTCCAGAACCAGCGAGGTCGCCTGTAGTAATGATTTCTACGCCAGAGGTGCCAGTAGGCCCGAACACGGCGCCAGTGGCCTTGGTAATTGCGGTACAGCGTTCGCAACCGGTACAAATGCACACCAATGCGTCTGTAGCGTCCCCAGACCCACCTGTGTCGACCATGGAGGTGATGATTGTAGTAGTTCCGCCGCCAGAGGTGCCAGTAGCCGCGTACTTTATGCCAGCGTCCACCATCCCAGCGCCTGTACACCCTGTAGCGGTACCGGTGTCGGCCGATCTTTTTGTAGGAGTTGGTCCAGAACCAGCGAGGTCGCTTGTAGTAGTGGTTGCGTCGCCACAAATGCCAGTACGCACGCACACGGCGCCAGTGGCCTTGGTAGTTTCGGTACAAGGTTCGCAGTCGGTACAGGTGCACACCGATGCGGCGGAATCGGCCCCAGCGCCATTGGTGGCGTCCATGCAGGTGGTGATTGTAGTGGTTCTTGCGCCACAGATGCCAGTACGCACGAATGTTGTGCCAGCGATGACCGTCCCACCTGCGGAGGATGCGCAAGCGATACAAGTGACGTCCAATACGGCGGTACCTGCCCCAGAACCATCTGTTCGGCTTGTAGTAGTGGTTCCTGCGCCACAAGTGCCAGTAGGCTCGCACACGACGCCAGTGACCTTGGTAGTTCCTGTAAAGTGTTCGCAACCGATAGAGGTGGACACCGATGCGCCTGAATCTGCCCCAAGTCCATCTGTGCCGACCGTGCAAATGGTGATTGTAATAGTTGCGACGCCACAAGTGCCAGTAACTACGCACATTGTGCCAGCGTGAACCATCCCAGCGCCGCAGCACGCGCAACCGGTACCGGTGCCGACCGATCTTTCTGTAGCGGTTCCACCAGAACCAACGAGGTCGTTTGTAGTAGTGGTTGCGACGCCACAGGTGCCAATATGAACGAACGCGCCGCCAATGTCCTTGGTAATTCCTGTACAATGTCCGCAAACGATAGAGATGAACGCCAATGCGCCGGTACTGCCCCCAACGCCATTGGGTGCGACCATGGAGGTGGTGGTTGTAATGGTTGCGTCGATACAACCGCCAAGAGCTGCGGACATTGTGCCAGCGAGAGCCGTCCCACCGACGATACACGCGCAGTCGGTAAAGATGACGCCCGGATCGACGGTAGTGCCCTGTCCAGAACCAGCGTGGGCGTTTGTAGTAGTGATTGCGCCGCCAAAGGTGCCAATATGAACGAACACGGCGCCAGTGTCCCTGGTGATTCCTGTAGAGTGTGCGCAATCGGTACAAATGCACTCCAATGCGCCTGAAGCGACCCCAAGTCCACCGATGCCTGCCATGCAGGTGGTGATTGTAGTAGTTGCGTCGGTACAGGTGCCAGTAGGCCCGCACTCTTCGCCAGTGCGAGCCAGTCCAGCGCTTGTACACTCGAAGGCGGTACCGGTGGCGTCCAATCTTGCGATACTGGTTTGCCCAGAACCACCGAGGACGCTTGTAGTAGTGGTTGTGCCTATACAAGTGCCAGTACGAGCGCACCCGACGCCAATGGCCCTGGTAATTGCGGTACAGTGTGCGTAACCGATAGAGATGCACGCCAATCCGCCGGTATCGGCCCCACCGCCATTGGTGGCGTCCGTGCAAGCGATGGTTGTAGTGATTCCTTCGGTACAAGTGCCAGTAGCTGCGCACGTTGTGCCATCGACTTCCATCCCAACGCTTGAGGATGCGCTGTCTGTAGAGGTGCCGCCCGACGCGTCTGTAGCGGTTGCTCCAGAACCAGCGAGGGCGCTTGTAGTAGTGGTTGCGACGCCACAGGTGCCAGTACGACCGGACTCGACGCCAGTGTCCCTGGTGGTTGCGGTACAAGGTTCGCAACCGATACAAATGAACACCAATTCGCCGATAACGACCCCATACCCACTTGTGTCGGCCGTGCAAGTGGTGGTTGTAGTAATTCCTTCGCCACAGGTGCCAGTAGCTGCGCACGTTGTGCCACCGAGCGCCATCCCATCGCCGCAGAATGCGCAAGCGATACAAATGTCGACCAACTCGTCGCCACCGACCCCAGAACCAGCGAGGGGCCTTGTAGTAATGTCGACGGCGCCACAAGTGCCAATACGAGCGCACCCGGCGCCAATGGCCCTGGTAATTGCGGTACAGCGTGCGCAACCGGTAGAGATGCACGCCAATCCGGCGATATCGGCCCCAGGTCCAGCGATGCCTGCCGTGCAAACGGTGATTGTAGTAGTTCCTTCGGTAGAAATGCCAGTACTTGCGCACGACATGCCACCGACTTCCATCCCATCGCTTGAGGATGCGCTGTCTGTAGAGGTGCCGCCCAACGCGTCTGTAGCCGCCCCAAGACCACTGCGGCCTCTTGTAGTAGTGGTTTCGCCTCCACAAGTACCAGTAAGCGCGGACGCGGCGCCAGTGCCCTTGGTAATTCCTGTACAACATTCTGAGTCGGTACAAGTGCACACCGATGCGCCTGAACCGTCCCCAGCGCCATTGCGTCCGGCCATGGAGATGATGGTTGTAGTGATTGCGTCGCCAAAGGTGCCAGTAGCTGCGCACATTGTGCCACCGAGAACCATCCCAGCGTCGCAATATTCGCAATCGATACAGATGACGGCCCACTCGTCGATAGCGACCCCAGAACCAGCGAGGTCGTCGGTAGTAATGATTCCTACGCCACAGGTGCCAGTAGGAACGCACACGACGCCAGTGGCCCTGGTAGTTTCTGTACAAGGTGCGCAAGCGATACAAGTGCACACCAATGCGATGATAGCGACCCCATGTCCAGCGGTGACGTCCATGCAAATGATGGTTGTAATAATTGCGGCGCCACAGATGCCAGTATGCGCGGACAGAATGCCATCGAGCACCATCAAACCGCTTCAGGATGCGCAAACGGTAAAGGTGCCGTCCAATGCGACGGCTTCGTCCCCAGAACCAACGGGGTCGGCGGTAGTAGTGATTCCGACGCCACAAGTGCCAGTACGCACGGACACGACGCCAGTGTCCCTGGTAGTTGCGGTACAGGGTTCGCAAGCGGTAAAGGTGCACTCCAATACGCCTGAAACGCCCCCACGTCCACTTGTGCCGTCCATGCAAGTGGTGATTATAGTGGTTCCGTCGCCAGAGGTGCCAGTAAGATCGCACGTTATGCCATCGGGCACCATCCCAACGTCGGAGGATGCGCAATCGGTAGAGGTGCCGGTGGATTCGGCGGTAACGGCCCCAGAACCAGCGCGGGCGTCTGTAGTAATGGTTGCGTCGCCACAGGTGCCAGTACGACCGGACTCTGCGCCAGTGGCCTTGGTGGTTGCGGTACAAGGTTCGCAAGCGGTACAGGTGCACACCAATGCGGCGATACTTGCCCCAGACCCACTTGTGCCGGCCGTGCAGGTGGTGGTTGTAGTAATTGCGCCGCCACAAGTGCCAATAGGCGCGCACATTGAGCCAACGGCCGCCATCCCACCTGCGAAGGATTCGCAGCCGGTAGAGATGTCGGCCAATGCGGCGCCAGCGACCCCAGAACCAGCGAGGACGCTTGTAATAGTGGTTGCGGCGATACAAATGCCAGTATGAGCGCACGCGACGCCAATGGCCTTGATAATTCCGGTACAGCGTACGCAAGCGATACAGGTGTACACCAATGCGGCGATATCTGCCCCACGACCATCTGTGACGGCCATGGAGGTGATGGTTGTAATAATTGCGTCGATACAGATGCCAATACGCCCGCACATTGTGCCATTTGGCACCATCCCACCGCCGCAGAATGCGCAAACGGTATAGATGTCGTCCAATGCGTCGGTATCGTCCCCAGAACCAGCGTGGCCGGCGGTAGTAATGATTTCTTCGCCACAAGTGCCAATAGGCACGCACGCGACGCCAATGGCCCTGATAGTTTCGGTACAGGGTGCGCAATCGATACTTATGCACACCAATGCGCCTGAATCGTCCCCATACCCACTTGTGCCTGCCATGCAGGTGATGGTTGTAGTAATTTCGTCGCCACAGGTGCCAGTAGCTGCGCACGTTGTGCCAGCGCGCGCCATCCCAGCGCCGCAGGATGCGCAGGCGGTATAAATGTCGACCAACACGTCGGTACCTGCCCCAAAACCAGCGAGCGCGTCGGTAGTAATGGTTGCGTCGCCACAGGTGCCAGTAAGAGCGCACGCGTCGCCAGTGACCCTGGTGGTTTCGGTACAGGGTTCGCAATCGGTAGAGGTGGACACCAATACGGCGATAACCACCCCAAGTCCAGCGGTGGCGTCCATGCAGGTGGTGGTTGTAGTGATTCTTCCGCCACAGGTGCCAATAACTGCGCACGTTGTGCCACCGACGACCATCCCACCGTCTGTAGACTCGCAGCCTGTACTGATGACGCCCAACCTTCCTGTAAGAGTTCCACCAGAACCACCGAGGCCTCTTGTAGTAGTGATTTCGACGCCACAGATGCCAGTAAGCGCGAACCCGACGCCAATGCCCCTGGTAATTGCGATACAGGGTTCGCAAGCGGTATAAATGTACACCGATTCGTCGATATCGTCCCCAAGTCCATCTGTGTCTTCCATGGAGATGGTGATTGTAGTAATTCCGGCGATACAGATGCCAGTACGACCGCACATTATGCCATCGCGCACCATCCCAACGTCTGAGAATGCGTAAGCGGTATTGGTGTCTACCAATTTTCCTGTATCGGCCCCAGAACCAGCGAGGCCTGCGGTAGTACTGGTTTCTGCGCCACAGATGCCAATAAGCTCGAACACGCCTCCAATGTCCTTGGTAGTTGCGGTACAATGTTCGCAAACGGTATCTGTGCACACCGATGCGGCGATAGCCGCCCCACACCCACTTGTGTCGACCATGCAAGTGGTGATTGTAGTAGTTGCGTCGGTACAAATGCCAGTATGCTCGCACATTGCGCCAGTGCGCCCCAGTCCACCTGCGCAAGATTCGCAGACGATACTGGTGCCGTCCAATCCTGCGATACCTACCCCAGAACCATCGAGGTCGTCGGTAGTAATGGTTGCGACGCCACAGATGCCAATACGACCGCACGCGACGCCAGTGACCCTGGTAATTGCGATACAATGTACGGTATCGATACAGGTGCAGACCGAACCGCCGGAAGCCACCCCACACCCACTTGTGTCGACCATGCAGGTGGTGGTTGTAGTAATTGCGACGGTATAGATGCCAGTAGCTGCGCACATTGTGCCAGCGAGAACCATCCCAGCGGCGCAGGATGCGCAAACGATACTGGTGCCGACCAATCTTTCGGTACCCTCCCCAGAACCAGTGTGGTCGTTTGTAATAATGATTCCTACGCCACAGATGCCAGTAGGCCCGAACTCGTCGCCAATGACCTTGGTAGTTGCGATACAGCGTTCGCAACCGATAAAGATGAACGCCAATTCTGCGGAATCGGCCCCACGTCCACCGATGACGGCCGTGCAAGTGATGGTTGTAATGGTTCCGTCGCCACAAGTGCCAGTAGCTGCGCACGTTGTGCCAGCGCGCGCCGTCCCAGCGACGGAGAATTCGCAAACGGTACAAATGACGACCAACTCGGCGGTATCGACCCCAGAACCAGCGAGGTCGCCTGTAGTAATGGTTCCGACGCCACAAGTGCCAGTAAGACCGCACACGTCGCCAATGGCCTTGGTGGTTGCGGTACAGCGTGCGCAAGCGATACAGGTGCACACCAATCCGGCGGAGGCGGCCCCAGACCCATTTGTGGCGTCCATGAAGGTGATGATTGTAATAATTCCGTCGGTAGAGATGCCAGTAACTCCGGACATACAGCCATCGGCCGCCATTCCAGCGGCGCAGAATGCGTCGCCGGTACTGATGTCGACCAATTCTGCGGTACTTGCCCCAAAACCACCTCGGCCGTCGATAGTAATGGTTCCTTCGCCAGAGATGCCAGTATGATCGAACTCGCCTCCAATGGCCTTGGTAATTGCGGTACAGAGTGCGCAATCGATACAAATGCACGCCAATCCGACGGTATCGGCCCCAAGTCCAGCGCTGTCGTCCATGCAAACGGTGATTGTAATGGTTTCTGCGCCACAAGTGCCAATAACTGCGCACCTTATGCCAGCGTGCACCGTCCCAACGTCTCAAGATGCGCAAACGGTACAAGTCCCGATTGATTCGTCTCCATCTGCCCCAGAACCACCGAGGTCGTCGGTAGTAGTGGTTGCGACGCCAGAGATGCCAGTACGCACGCACACGACGCCAATGGCCTTGGTAATTCCGATAGAGGATGCGCAAGCGGTATCTGTGCACGCCAATTCGGCGGAAGCTGCCCCATACCCATTTGTGTCGGCCATGCAAATGGTGATTGTAGTAGTTGCGTCGGTACAAATGCCAATAACTTCGCACATTGTGCCAGCGAGATCCATCCCAGCGCCGGAAGACACGCAAGCGGTATCGATGCCTGCCAACCTTCCTGTAATGGTTGGTCCAGAACCAACGCGACCTTTTGTAGTAGTGATTTCGTCGCCAGAGGTGCCAGTATGCGCGAACACGGCGCCAATGTCCCTGATGATTGCGATACAGCGTGCGAAGACGATACAGATGAACACCGATGCGTCTGAATCGTCCCCACACCCACTTGTGCCTGCCATGTAAATGATGGTTGTAATAATTGCGTCGGTACAGGTGCCAATAAGCTCGAACGTTGTGCCATCGCGAGCCAGACCAGCGTCTCAGGATGCGCAGACGGTACAAGTGCCGCCCAATCCTTCGGTACCTGCCCCAGAACCAGCGCGGACGCTTGTAGTAATGGTTGCGTCGGTACAGATGCCAGTACGAGCGCACTCGGCGCCAGTGGCCTTGGTAATTGCGGTACAGTGTGCGCAAGCGGTACAGGTGCACACCAATGCGCCTGTACCGTCCCCATCGCCACTGAGTGCGGCCATGCATGCGGTGGTTGTAATGATTGCGGCGCCACAGGTGCCAGTAGCTGCGCACGTTGTGCCAGCGTGCACCATCCCAGCGACGGAGAATTCGCAATCGGTACAAATGACGGCCAACTCGGCGGTATCGACCCCAGAACCAGCGAGGGCGTCGGTAGTAGTGGTTGCGACGCCACAAGTGCCAGTATGACCGGACTCGACGCCAATGTCCCTGGTAGTTGCGGTACAAGGTTCGCAAACGATACAGGTGAATGCCAATGCGGCGATACTTGCCCCACACCCACTTGTGTCGGCCATGCAAGTGATGGTTGTAGTAATTCCGTCTGTACAGATGCCAGTAGCTGCGCACGTTGTGCCAGCGAGCTCCATCCCATCGTCTGTAGATCCGCAGACGGTACAGATGACGGCCGATCCTGCGGTATCGGCCCCAGAACCAACGTGGTCGCTTATAGTAATAATTGCGACGGTAAAGATGCCAATAGGAGCGGACGCGGCGCCAATGTCCCTGGTAGTTCCGGTACAGTGTGCGCAAGCGATAGAGGTGTACGCTGATTCGTCGGTACCTACCCCACTTCCAATGGGTTCGTCCATGGAGCCGATGATTGTATGCATTTTTTCTGTACAAGTGCCAGTAACTTCGCACCTTGTGCCAGCGACTGCCATCCCAACGACGCAGGACTCGCAAACGATACTGATGCCTGCCAACCTTACGGTAATGGTTTGTCCAGAACCACCGAGGTCGCCTGTAATAATGGTTCCTGCGCCAGAGGTGCCAGTATGCACGAACACGGCGCCAATGGCCTTGGTAATTGCGATACAATGTTCGCAAGCGGTATAAGTGCACGCCAATACGCCTGTACCGTCCCCAGACCCATTTATGGCGGCCGTGGAGGTGGTGATTATAATAGTTTCGACGGTAGAGATGCCAGTAGCCTCGCACCTTGATCCAACGTGCACCATTCCACCGCTTGTACACCCGATAACGGTACCGGTGACGGCCAATTTTGCGGTAATGATTAGTCCAGAACCAGCGTGGCTTTTTGTAGTAATGGTTTCGACGATAAAGGTACCAATAAGCATGGACCCTGCGCCAGTGACCTTGGAAGTTCTGGTACTTGATTCGCAAGCGGTACAAGTGCACGCCCCTCCTCCTGTAGCTCCCCCATCGCCACTGGACTCGACCATGATGGCGGTGGTTGTAATGATTGCGTCGGTACAACCGCCAGTAGCTCCGGACATTGTGCCATCGAGCCCCATCCCATCGGCGCAGTAAGCGAAGACGATAAAGATGCCTCCCAACACGGCGGAAGCGATTGCTCCACACCCAGCGCGACGGCTTGTAGTAATGGTTTCGCCGCCACAGATGCCAGTAGCTCCGCACGAAACGCCAGTGCCCCTGATGATTGCGCTGCAGAATACGTTTCCGGTACAAGTGAACTCCGATGCGCCTGTATTTACCCCAAATCCACCGGTGCCGTCCATGCAGCCGATGATTGTAGTAGTTTCGTCGATAGAGATGCCAGTAGCTGCGGACATTGTGCCAGCGACCACCGTCCCAGCGACGGAGGATTCGCAAGCGATACAAGTGTCGACCAATGCGACGGCTCCTACCCCAGACCCAGCGGCGAGGCTTGTAGTAGTGATTGCGTCTGTACAAGTGCCAGTACGATCGCACGCGACGCCAATGACCTTGGCGATTCCGATACAAGGTGCGCAGTCTGTACAGATGCACGCCCATTCGGCGGAAGCGACCCCAGACCCACCGCGTCCGTCCGTGATGCACGTGATTGTAATGATTGCGACGCCATAAGTGCCAGTAAGATCGAACCTTGTGCCAGCGCGATCCATCCCAGCGGCGATAGATACGCAAGCGATAGAGATGCCGACCAACGCGCTTGTACCGACGACCCCAGAACCATCTGGGTCTCTTGTAGTAGTGATTCCGCCTCCACAGATGCCAGTAAGCTCTGATGCGGCGCCAGTGTCCCTGATAATTGACATACAGTGTTCGCAAACGATACAGATGCACACCAATGCGACGGAAACGCCCCCAACGCCATTGATGGCGGCCATGCAACCGATGATTGTAGTGGTTGCGATTGTACAAGTGCCAGTAACTTCGAATGGTGACCCACCTGTGGCCGGTCCAGCGTTTGAGGATACGAAGGCGGTAGCGGTGCCGGCCAATGCGGCGGAATCGGCCCCAGAAGTAGCGATTGGGTCGGTAATAGTGGTTCTTCTTCCACAAACGCCAATACGCTCGCACACGATGCCAACGGCCTCGCTGCAACCGCTGCAGAACTCTAAGCCTGTAAAGGTGCAAACCAATTCTTCTGTACTTGCCCCAGATCCACCGGTGTCGGTAACCGTAATGATGGCGTCGCCACAAGTGCCAGTAGCGGCGAACCACAATCCAGCGAGCCCCATTCCAGCGTCGCAGCACACGCTGGCGGTAGAGATGGTACCCAATGCGACGGTAGGCTCCCCAGCGCCACTGGCGCGGCTTGTAGTAGTGGTTGCGACGCCACAGATGCCAATATGCTCGGACGCGACGCCAATGTCCTTGATGGTTGCGATACAAGGTGCGCAACCTGTAAAGATGAACGCCAATTCGCCGGAATTGGCCCCACACCCACCGGTAGCGGCCATGGAGGTGATGATTGTAATAATTGCGGCGATACAGACGCCAAACCGAGCGGATGGTCACCCAGCGAGCGCCTGTCCATCGCCGCAGGAGACGGCGGCGATACAGATGGCGTCCAATGCGACGTCGATGACGGCCCCAGAACCACCTCGCCGGCTTGTAGTAATGATTCCGACGCCACAGGTGCCAGTATGAGCGCACTCGGCGCCAGTGGCCCTGGTAGTTCCTGTAAAGGGTGCGCAAGCGATACATGTGAACACCAATCCGCCTGTAGCTTCCCCACGTCCAACGAGTTCGCCCATGCAGGCGATGATTGTAGTGATTGCGGCGATACAAATGCCAGTAGGCTCGGACTCGCACCCACCGGGAACCAGTCCACCGCTTCAAGATTCGCAGACGGTACAGGTGCCGGCCAATGCGTCGAGTTCCTCCCCAGAACCATCGAGGACGCTTGTAGTAGTGGTTGCGCCGCCAGAGATGCCAGTAAGATCGGACAGTGCGCCATTTCGTGTGCCAGAACCGACGCAAGATGCGAAGACGATAAAGATGGGTTCCAATTCTACGATATCTTCCCCAAAACCATCGGTAATGGCCATGCAACTTGTGTCGGTAGTGGTTTCGTCGAATCAAATGCCAGTAAGCTCGCACCCGGATCCATTTCCCTCCATTCCAACGCCTGAGGATGCGCAAGCGGTAGAGGTGGTACCCGATGCGCCTGCTCTGGCCCCAGAACCATCGGGGTCGCCTGTAATAGTGGTTACGTCTCCACAAGTGCCAGTAAGCACGGATGCGACGCCAGTGACCTTGGTAGTTCCGCCACAAGGTTCGGCGACGGTACAGATGTACACCAATGCGGCGGTAGCCGCCCCACGTCCAACGAGTTCTTCCGTGATATCGATGGTTGTAGTGATTGCGGCGGTACAACTGCCAGTAGCTGCGAACTGCGTGCCATCGAGTTCCTGTCCACCTCTTGTATGTTCGCCGTCGGTAGAGATGACGGCCAATCCTTTTGTAGTGACCCGTCCAGAACCAGCGCGGACGCTTGTAGTAGTGGTTTCGCCGCCAGAGGTGCCAGTACGA
>Ga0075502_1074152_pt1 | contig 17056 bp, 23 predicted proteins | sample DEB08_RNA1_9_FD_73449 | JGI IMG/M metagenome (GOLD analysis project Ga0075502, IMG submission 73449) | Aqueous microbial communities from the Delaware River and Bay under freshwater to marine salinity gradient to study organic matter... | ecosystem: Environmental > Aquatic > Marine > Intertidal... | reverse complement strand
TGGGGGTGGGGTAATAAAGAATAAATTTAAGATGTATAATTTAAGACTTATTTCTTTTGTTTTTGTATTATTATGTTTGTTCTTTTTGTTTTTTTTATACTACATAAAAACTAACTATATCTTTAGATATATCTTTAATTATACATTACAGGCTAAATCCTATAGAACCTGACTTTAAGCTTAGGATGTACTAAACTTTGGGACTATGAAAATGTTTATTCACTACATTGACATTATCCCCTTTGCTCTTGCCACAGTCGTTCTTCTTTTTGGTTCTTCAAAGGTTTCTAAAGATAGACCTGTCACTGCTCTTATAATACTGAACACAGGAATATACATGGTAGCTCAGTCTACATGGTTTTCCTCATGGCTAGTTGGCAACACTTGGGGGCGTGATTTTAGTAACTACGTCTGGTTTATTTTTAACACTTTAACTTTGGTAATTTTCGCATGGACTTTAATAAAATCGGAATCTCAATAGACTCTAAGGTCCAGTCTTTAACCTGTTTCTATTCGGCTGCTGGTGGGGAAAAACTAGAAAAATCTCAAGTAAGGTTTTATGGTCGTGGACTTGAACAAGCTTCTGGGATTGGTTTCTGGTTTATTTCTTTTACTATGCTGGTAGGTGGGGGTTATGGCTTTTCTTCTGAGACTCTAGCGATCAATAACTTCTTGTGGGCTTGGATGGCCTTCACACTTGGCGCATGTCAAATTTACTATAACGGCTTTCTTCAAAGACGTGTCTTTAACTTAATGGCTACAGCAGCTTGGGTGACTATCTCTATTTCTGCTTTTCAAGAACTTGGCGGATGGAACCTGATTACTGCTATATCGCTGCCTTACTGCTTGTGTAGCTTTTATGTGTATGGCTTTCTTTTAGGAGAAAAAGAATGATGGCTGAAGCTAACATTCTCATGGAGTACCTGCCACCCTCTCTAGGGATATTCTTAGTTGTTGTGGCGGCAGGACTTATGGGGCTATTCCGTAGTATGGCTCTTAACAAACGAGCTTATGATGATACTGTAAGCTCACTTCAACGACAGATTGATGTACTAGCAGCTGAAAATAAACTTTTACGACAAAGAATGGAACAAATGGAACAGACTGACAGCGAGGACTAATTCTCTTCGCTGTTAGGTTTAGACATTATTTACAAGGGTTTAATTATTTTGCTTTTCTGAATAATGTTTTAGATTATTTGAAAAAACAACTGAATAAATAGGAATTAGAAATGACTAAAGAAAAAGATTGGAATGGCGACATCCTTGCCGGTGAAGAAGGTAAGAACGGTGGTGTAAGGAAAAAGGCAGGTCGTCCTAAAGGTTCAAAGAACATTTACTCTTATGAATCTGTAAAGAAGCTTGAACAACTTGGGTTTGATCCTATCGCTGTTATGGTCCAACAATATGAAGACCTTGAAGAACTGATTAAGAACTCTTATAACACTAAAACAGGACAGCCTACCCACATTACTGCTGCTCTTAAAGGGACACAACAAAAGATTACTAATGATCTTATGCAATACTCCTACAAGAAAGTCCCAGAAAGACTTGAACAAGAAGTTACTACTTCTAAACCTATGGCTGTTAAGCTCACACTGAAGGGGGAAAAGAAAGATGGGAAGAGCAAACCCGAAGAAGTGGGAGAAAGCTAAGAAAGATGCTGTAGCTCGTATGGGCGGTAAACACTCTGCTAGAGCTATGCAACTTGCTGCTAAACTCTATAGAGAGCGTGGTGGTACTTATACTGGTGGTAAAGACGCTGGACAGAAGTCTATGACTAAATGGACTAAACAGAAGTGGAGAACCAAGTCTGGTAAACCTTCTGTACGTGGTCCTAATGCTACCGGTGAACGCTACCTCCCAACTAAAGCTATTAACCGTATGTCTGATAGTCGCTATAAAGCTTCTTCAGCAAAGAAACGCAAGGATACAAAAGCAGGAAAGCAGTATTCTTCACAACCTAAGAAAAGGAAATAATCATGCCTTATGGTCCCGGTACCTATGGAAGTAAAGTTGGACGTCCTTCTAAAAAGAAGAAAGCCAACATGACCGCTAAACCACCTGTTAAAAAGAACAAAGTTACTAAATCTTCTCGGCCCCGTAGTAAGAAGTCTATGTAATGACTAAGAAGGATCCACGACTAGCTCGTGCTGGTGTGTCTGGGTTCAATAAACCTAAACGCACTCCGAATCATCCAACTAAGTCTCATGTTGTTGTGGCTAAGGTTGGTGATAAAGTTAAAACTATTCGCTTTGGATCTCAAGGCGTAAAAGGAAGCCCTAAGAAAGCTAATGAAAGTGATGCTTATCGTTCTCGCCGCTTGGCTTGGAAAGCTCGTCATGCTACTAATATTGCTAAGGGTAAAATGAGTGCTGCTTATTGGGCTAACAAAGTAAAATGGTAATTCTTTTATCTCCTGTTGTTTTCTACTTACTTCATGTCTTTGTGGTGGTTATAGTAGGAGATTTCTTGGGGAACAATAATAACACTTTACAAGAGTATTTGTTTGTATCACAAATTAGTATTATAGGATATATATTATGGAAGTTACGTTACATGAGGGACAGTCTGAAATCATTACTGACTTATTCTTAGAAGATCAAATACGTTATTCTGTGGTGTGTGCTAGTCGAGGGTTTGGTAAAAGCTATCTAGCGGCTGTTTCTGCTATGTTAGCTGTACAAGAGCTTATGGACTTACCTGAAGAAGTTCCCAATAAGAACGTCGCTATCATCGCTCCTACTTACCAACAGGCAGTAGACATCTACTATCCTTTGTTGGCCTATCAGCTAGGTATGGAAGAACATGCTATAAAAGCGTCTCGTGTTAGTGGCACCTTCTGGTTCCCTAATAACGTACAACTAAAAATCTGGTCTTATGAAGCAGCAGAACGTATGCGTGGTACAGGTCAGTATTTTGTTGTATGTGACGAAGTGTGTTCTTGGAAGGGCGCAGGGAGTAGTCTCAAGGAAGTTTGGGAGTCTGTTATCCAGCCTTGTATCTCTACTCGTTGGTCTAAACAGAATGCAGACAATTTCGGGGCTAAACCCGGCAGGGCGCTCATAATTAGTACACCAATGGGTTATAACTACTTTCACGATATGTTTAACAGACAAGACACAGATGCTCTTTGGAAGAGTTATCACTACACCTATGTAGACTCTCCTTACCTTGATGATAAGGAGATTGAAAGAATTAAACTTACACTAGACCCTTTGAAGTTTGCTAGGGAATATACAGCAAGCTTCGAGGACTCTGGTAATACTGTGTTCTATACATTCAACCGTAAAGAGCACATCGATAAGTCCTTACCGGGCTTTGAATCAGGAGAAGATGTGCATGTTGCTATCGACTTCAATGTCGGTATAATGGCTTCTGTTATCTTTGCTCTACGGGGCAATCAGATACACATCTTAGATGAGATGCAAGGGCATCCTGATACTGAGACTCTTGCTAGGACTCTAGCAGATAAGTATCGTGGACACCGCATTATCTCTTATCCTGACCCTAGTGGTAAGGCTAGGAAGTCTTCTGCTGCTGTTGGGCGTACAGACTTTAGCATACTACAAGCTGAAAGAATACAGACCAGAGCACACAGTAAAGCACCTCCTATTGTTGATAGTGTTGCAGCTATTAACAAGAAGTTCAAGAACGCTAATGGGGACATCGACATGTATGTTCATCCGCGTTGTGTTAATACAATTAAATCCCTTGAGCGTACTGCTTGGGTGGAAAGTAATCCTGATACCGCTACTATCTGTAAGAAAGAAGGTGTAGAACACTGGACAGATGGTCTTCGGTATGCAGTAGAATACTTGTTCCCTGTACGAGGTGGTACCAAAGTAACAACAAGAGGGTTTGGTTTTTAACATGTGGTATCTAGTAATTATGTTTATAGTGGATGGTGAGGCTACTATCATAGATGGTTGGCATCCCATTCAGACTCAATCAGAGGCTCATTGTGAGCAACTAAAACTAACAACAAAGGACTACTTGAATTCTATAAATCTTAACTATGAGTTCGTAGTCTCTTGCAATAAAAAAGGATAATACAATGTCTCTAAGTAAAGCTTGGGGTTCTGCTAAACAACGAGCAGCCCTTGCCGCCGCACAAGCTGCATCTGCTGCTAAGCGTAAAGGTAAAAAGGTCGGTGGAGCAATTAAAAGCGCAGCGGGTGCAGCACGTCGTGGTGTTGGTCAAGCGCAAATCGCTGCTAATAAGGTTGCTAACCGTGTTACCGGCTCTAATACTTCGGCTCTGCGTAAGCGTAAGATGGCTGAACAAGCAGTAGGTAAAGCGGCTAGCACCGTAAAAGGTAAAGCTAAAACTGCGGCTAGCACCGTTAAACGCGCGGTTGGACGTATTAAAGGCCGCATTAACCCTGATAAGGGTACGGCTCAGACCAAAGGCGGGAAGCGTCGTCAATCTCAGATTATGCGAGCCAAAGGCACTGGTGGTCGTACTTCTGGTGGGGCTAACCGTGCTCAACAGCGTAAAGACATCCAGAAGAATCGTCAACGGCGAGGTCTTCAGCGTTACATTAACCGCTTGAAGTAAACCCAAGTAGCCCTGCTTTCACAGGTGGGGCTACCCCCTTTAACCTTTAATGCCCATCTGAGGATCGGCAAGGAGGAACAATGGCAAGATCAAGAATAAATTCAGCCTCCAAAGACCTTATTGATGATAACGGCGCAGTCTTTATCTCAGTGGTTGAAGGCGAACAAATCCATATGGATATAACACTTAACTGGATAACAAGTCTCGCTGGCTATACTGTTACAGCAAAAATTGTTGAAGCAGACATGTCAGGTGTAGCATCTGGGTCTTATCCTACTGTAGTTAAATCAGGCGGACAAGTAACAACACTTGACTTAATTGACGCAGTAACTACAGACAATACTTTTAAAATTGTAATTCCTGAGAACCTTATTGATTCTTGGACCACTCAACCAACTCCGCAGTCCCCCACTTATGGTTGGATTGGGTTAGAAGTTAGAGATGGCGGTGTAGGCTCTGCTCAACAAATCTGGAAACCTTTCCGTGGTTTGGTTGAAGTGCTTTACAGCCCGTCTGAGGAGGTCTAAATGTCTGACTATAAGGTTTCTGTTTCTAATAATAATATTAAAGTCAGCGCGAGTACTGTTAAACATGAAACCAAAGTAGAGTCTTTTGAGTATGCAACTTCTCTTTCAAGAGTAGGTGGACAAGGCACTAAAGGCGACTCGATTAGCAATGTAGAAGTAAACTCAGAGTCCGAACTTCTTATTACTGTTAGCACCTCCGGAGGAGATGTAGTTAAAACCTTTAACCTTGGTGTTGTAGGTACTAATACTCCAATAGGTGCACTTGCTAATGTTGATGTTGCGTCTGTTGCTGATGGTGAAATTCTTCGGTATGACTCAACCAGTACAAACTTTGTTAATCACACACTAACAACAACAAGTGTAACTGACATTGACAACACTGGTAAAACAGACGGGGCGGTGCTTATCTATGACGGGGCTTCAAGTAAATATAAGTCTACTGTCAATATCGATAATGAAAACACTTTTATTAGAGGAGGGTCTTACTAATGGCCACTAAAATTCTACTTAAAAAGTCAGTAACAAGCGGCTCAGCCCCTCTTACTGGCGATCTGGATACAGGCGAAATCGCCCTTAACCTTGCTGACCGTAAAATATACACAAAAGACAATGGAGGTTCTGTCGTACTGCTTGGCTCAGCTTATGTTGACTCAACAGCCCCAGCTAACCCTGCTGAAGGTGACCTGTGGTATGACACGGCTAACAACCACCTGAAAGCTCACAACGGATCGGCTTTTGAAGAAGTTGGCTATACAACGCTTGATGATCTGGAAAACGTAACAATCACTTCAAACTCTTCCGGAGAAATTCTAAAGTGGAACGGTTCTGCTTGGATTAACAACACTCTTGCTGAAGCTGATATTCAGGCTGCTTCTAATACTGTTTCTGATGCCCGTGGTGCTATTTCTGTTACAGACTCAGGTGGAGATGGTTCACTAAGCTACAATTCTGGTACTGGTGTTATTACGTACACAGGTCCAAGTGCCAGTGAAGTACAAGCGCATATTACTGCTGGTACTGGTGTTTCTATTTCTAGCGGTCAAGTTTCTATTGGCCAAGCTGTTGAAACTAATTCTAATGTGACCTTTAATAAAGTTACGACTGACTTGATCGAAGGTAGTTCTACAATCACTATCGACCCTGCTGTCACAGGTGCATCTTCCGGTGAGGTTATTATTGCTGGCGACCTTACTGTTCAAGGCACAACAACAACAGTTAACTCAAACGAAGTTAACATCGGTGATGCAATTATCCTGCTGAACAGTGATGAAACAGGGACGCCTTCTCAAAACAGTGGTATCGAAATTGAACGAGGTACTTCTGCTAACAAGTCCTTCCTGTGGAACGAAACAGATGATGCTTGGGATCTAATCAACGAAGAACTACAGAATGTCACCCTTGACGGTGGCACTTACTAAAATCACTTTTAGGGCGGCTCTCTATAGAGTCGTCCTCCTCACACATAGGAAACTAGCCCAATGGCAACTAAGATTATTCACAAGAAATCATCGGTAGCATCCAGTGTCCCTTCGGCTGAAGACTTGGAACCCGGTGAAATTGCAGTCAACTTGGCTGATAAAAAGATTTATTCTAAAACAACAGGCGGCACAGTAATTGAACTTGCCCCTAACGACGACCAACTTGCTCTTAAAGAAACAGCAAAGAATGTTTCTGGAGGCTCTATTACGATTGGTACTCCTGTCTACCAAAGCGGCTCAACCGGAAACGCTATGGAAGTTCAAGCTGCTGCATCAGGTAATAGCTCTACTATGCCTGCGGTGGGTATTCTTGTAAGCACTCTCGCTGATCAGGCAGAGGGTGAAATTGTGCTTTCTGGTTTTGTTCAAGGCCTTAATACCTCTAGTTTTTCAGCAGGTGATACTCTTTATGTAGATACTTCTGGTGGACTCACAGCTACAGCACCTTCCGGCGAAAGTAACCTTATTCAAAACATTGGTAAGGTAATCAAGGTACATGCTTCTAATGGATCTATCATGGTTACAGGTGCGGGACGTTCTAATGCTACACCTAACCTTAACGATGGTAATATCTTTATTGGTAATGGTTCTAACCAAAGCTCCACCGCAAGCTTTAATGATACGGTAGACGCCCACCTTAACTATTCTACGGCAACCTCTGGTCAAGTTCTTAGCTATAATGGCTCTGACTATGACTGGGTTAATATTCCTACTGACGCTGACACCGTTGATGGTCTCGAAGCTAGTCAATTTCTTCGGAGCGATACTAGCGACACTATGGCTGGCGACTTGACCTTCGGCGACAGCGGTAAAGCTATCTTTGGCGCTGGCTCTGACCTAAGCGTCTATCATGATGGCTCGAATAGCTACATTAAGGAATCGGGTGCTGGTGCATTAAAGGTAACTTCTAATGGTACAGGTGTTGACTTTGAAAGTGCAGGTGGCGAAACGCTTGCACAGTTTGAGACCGATGGGGCCGTAACGCTATATTACAACAACAACCAAAAACTTGCCACCACGTCCACAGGCATTGACGTAACGGGCACTGCTGCGATCAGTGACAAGGTCAAAATCGGCGCTGGTGCAGACGGTCCTGTAAACGGCGATGAACTTGTCCTCTCTAAAGTTCAGACTAATGTGGGCATGAGCATTTTGTCGGAAGACACCACAGGCCAGTCGCGCTTGATTTTTGGCACACAAACAGACACGTCTGCTGCAAAAGTTCAGTACGTAGCCAGCAGCGATGAACTATTTGTTCAGTCTGGCGGTGACTTGCAACTACAATCGGGCGGGACAGTTACCCGCGTTACAGTTGACAGCAGCGGCAACGTCGGTATTGGCACGACAAGTCCCTCAGTCCCTCTGGACGTAACTGGCACTGTAAAAAGCACGGTGTCGTCTACAGGCGATTTCAACTTCAACGCAGTATCTAGTGGCGGCGGAAACTATCGAATTTATCCTGACGACGCAACCACTGCCAATCCTACGTGGTTACATCAATCCAACAGTTCCGAGGATCAGGCGTGGGTTATTGGCGGTGTTGAGCGTATGCGCATCGACAGCAGCGGCAACTTGGGCATTGCTACGTCTAGCCCAGCAGAGGCGTTGGATGTGACGGGCAACGCTGCGGTCAGTAACAAGATAAAAATCGGCGGAGGTGCAGACGCGGATGGTAACGCCGACGAGCTTGTCGTTTCTAAGGACATCAACAATGTGGGCATGAGCCTTTTGGCCGCTGATGCCACCGGTGTTGTTCGGCTTTACCTTGGTTCGCAGACAGACACTACTGCTGCAAGTATTCGCCACAGCGAAAACCTCGACCGGCTGTTCCTTCAGTCCAAGGGTGACATATATTTCCAGACGACTGGAAACAGCACCATCGCAACACTTAATAGTTCGGGCGACTTGGATGTTACCGGCGCACTATCCAAAGGCTCTGGTTCGTTCAAGATCGACCACCCGCTGAAACCAGACACGCATCACCTCGTTCACAGCTTTATTGAGGGGCCGCAGGCCGACAACATCTACCGGGGCCGCGTGGCGCTGGTGGATGGCACAGCGACCGTTAATCTGGATACAGCAGGCCGCATGACCGAAGGCACTTTTACTGCTTTGAACGGCAGTGTGCAGTGCTTCACAACCAACGAGCAGGGCTGGACTGCTGTTCGCGGCAGCGTGTCGGGAAACCTCCTGACAATCGAAGCGCAGGACGCAGCTTGCACTGACACTGTGTCATGGATGGTCATTGGCGAGCGTCATGACCAACATATGATTGACACCGCGTGGACTGATGCAACGGGGCGCGTCATTACTGAACCAGAAAAGCCTGCTGTTGAAGAAAACGATTTAGATACCGAATGAAGGCGGAAACAATAGCTGGTTCGGTGACTTATGTTCGGCTTTAGCCTCTAAGACTATAAACAATAACCTTTAAACTCTAATAAAGAGGAATCTTTATGTCAAAAAGAAAATATCGTAATCAAAAGCGTGATGAGCACATTCATATAATTTATTCTTTTAACATCATCCCTAAAAATGAAAAGCAAGATAACTTGATACGTGCTATTAAAGCTTATCCTATTACGATAACGATTGGTTGTGCCGGTACTGGTAAAACTTACTGTTCTGCCGGTACTGCCGCACAGCTATTTCTTAAAGGAGGATATAAGAAAATCGTTTTGACAAGAGCTAATGTTCCAACAGGGAAATCCCTTGGTCATTTCCCCGGCGACATTAAAGAGAAAATGACACCTTGGCTAATGCCTATGCTTGAAGTACTAAGCAAGGCTTTCGGGAAAGGTAAGTTTGAGTATATGCTTAATAAGGAGCAAATTGAAATACAACCGATTGAAACAATCCGTGGCCGGTCTTACGAAGATGCGCTGGTTCTAGTTGATGAAGCGCAAAACCTTTCATTAGATGAACTAAAAGCAATTACTACCCGTATTGGTGAGAATACAAAACTCATCCTAATGGGAGACCCTGCTCAGTCAGATGTCAAGAATGGTAAAGACCTTACTGACTTCTGCTACTTGGTTCGTAAGAACGGTATTGAGATGCCGGTTGTAGAGTTTGGAGTTGATGATATTGTAAGGAGCGACATTGTAGCGGACCTCGTAAAGATGTTCCTACAAGAGAGGCTCTGAGTATATCACAGGAGCAGCGTTAGGTGTGATTGGATGGTAACCCCCATCTGACAAGCTTAGCGTTGCTCCTACCTATCACAGAGAGACAGTATTATGGAATTTACAGAAGATGAGCGAACATACGCTTTTATAAAGGCTAAAGAAGAGATAAATGAACGCGCAAAGTTTGCAGGGGACTATAAAAGAGGTTTCAACGACTGCATAGCTTTTCTTATGGTTTATGACTCACATCTAAGAGCTAAATACTCTGAAGCTTACAAGTTTATAGACTTTGAGTGGAAGACTTCAAAACAGTTTTTAGTTAAACTGTATAAGAATAAAATGACTCTCCCCAAATTGGCCCAAACATGTGGGTATAAGGTAATCACAGGCGAGAGACCTACGCTTGGTGATATTGCTTTTGAACAAGGAACAGCAATGGTCGCAGAGTTCACTCACTGGTATTCTCCAGCAGAAGATAACTCTGGAATCAAACAAAAACGCAGGCTAAAAGTGAAAGAAACATGTGATCTTTTAGCTCGGCCAATTAGGAGTTAACTATGGCAGTTTATTACTTTGAAGGTGCTCAAATTCTTGCACCAGTGAATTTTATATCCAATGAACCTATTTACGACTCGGATACAGTGTCGTTGAAGAAACAACGTGCAACTCAAAACGCACAACGATGGGAGCTATCGTTTAATACGCTCCGTACAACAGATAGCACAGACGCTATTATCGCTAACCTTACTAGCGGTATTACTTCTACGGCAACAATGATTATGCCACAACTACGAAATGTAGCAGAAAACACTACTGCTTCAGGAACACCCCATGTTGATTCAACAACAACCAAAGGGACTTCTGCTATACCTATTGACAGGAGCACTTCTTCAGGTATTATACCTAAAGGAGCCTTTATTAAATTTTCTAACCACGATAAGGTTTATATCACAACTCAAGAGTTTTCTCTTGCAGCCGGTACAGTGGCTAACTTAGCTATCTTCCCTTCTTTGCGACAAGACGTTCCCGCAGGAACTAATTTAGAAACGGGAGACGACTGTGTTATGACTTACTACCGTGATCTGAATGGTGTTAGGGGTATTCAATACACAGATGGTATTCTTTCTAACGAAGGTCTTATTGTACTAATTGAGGCGATCTGATGAGAAGTTTTAGTAGTAATGTTCAAACAATTTTGAATTCAGATAACTTGGAATTCTTTTTCCTTGTTGATTTGTATTTTAATAACACGTACAGGTTTACATCCTACAGCACAGACTTAACAGTAGCTAGTAATACTTATATTTCTGATGGAGGTCTATTTGAAGTAGACTCCCCTGATTTTTCTAGTGTGCTAGACCGAGAAGCGTATCGTATTGTCATTTCGGATTTGTCTAATAACTTCTTAGCGGAAATTCGCTCTAATGTTGTCGGCAAAGCTGTAGAGGTTCGTGCTGGATTCATTCAAGCAGATGGCACACCTAATACTACAACCTCTGATTTGGTTTATATTTATCGTGGAACTGTAGATCGTCCGACAATAAACAATGACTTTGGTGAAAAGAGGGTTGTAATAGAGGGTACTTCCCCGCTATCTGATTTGGATGCAGTTAATTCATTTATGACTTCAAAAGCAGGTATGGATAACGTGAGTTCGACCGATACATCCTTTGATGAAGTCTTTGACAACAATGAAATTGAACTTAGGTGGGGGAAACTGTAATGGGTATTGAAACAATTATTTTCACGCTTATCTCTACGGTCTACCAGAGCATGTCTTACAACAAGATGAAACGTGCTCAAGAGGCTGAAGCAGACAAGCGTAGAGGCTCCGTTTTCCCAATCCGTGGGCAGGCAGAGAGTGTTCCAGTAGTTTACGGTCGTGCTGCCTTAGGTGGTATTGAAGTTAAACACAAGACAATGAGAGACTACGTTCATAGCACAGGTACCTTTACAAAGAACTTAACTGCTGGTGCTACAGGAACAAAGAATGAGTTTTTGTTAGTTCAATCTGTTTTGGCTCAAAAAGAGATTGAAGAAGTTCTTTATGTTAATGTGAATAATAAAGACTATCAAGACAAAGATTTTAATCACAACTTTCTAGTAGGTGCTCCAGATTCTGCAAATGCTTTAGGCACTGCTAACGGAATTCCTACAACTGCAACTTTCTCTAACTGTACAAACTTAACTTCTGTCTTCAGACTTAAACGGGATAAGCCTCAATACTCAGGCATTCCTGCTGTAACCTCTTTTGTAAAAGGTCGTAAAGTTAGAACGATTAGCGCGTCTAATGTTTTGTCTACATCTTACACTTATAGTAATAACCCTGCTTACTGCTTATTGGACTATCTTTTAGATGCAGACTATGGGCTTGGTATTACTACCGGTGAAGTTGATCTGGCTAGTTTTAAACACGCAGCAAACATTTGCGATACTGTAGTTTCTTCTGGTCGGCTAGTTGGCGGCAGAGTTCATGGTGTAAAACCTGTTAAAGAGTACGCAACCGTTGGTAACTTACCTACTATCGGTGATGATGCTTTCTTGTATAAGATTGGTGAAAGCACATATAAAGAGTGGATTTGGACTGACGAAGAAAACGAGGTAGGTAGCTATTCGGACACTACCGCACCTACTCGGAATATTCCTTTGTATGAGTGTAATATTGTCCTAGATACTTCTGCAAAAATTCGTGACAACATACAGCTAATACTCAACACAATGGGTTTAGCAGAGTTAACTTGGACCAGTGAAGGTCATTATAAGCTTCTCTTGGAGTATCCTGCTGACCAAGCCGCGCTAAACGCTCTTGTTCATTCTGACCACGAGTTTGATGAAGATAGCATTATCCGAGAAGAAGTGACTTTGTCTTGGCCTTCTGCTGAAGAACGCTTGAATCAGGCAACAATACGGTTTGCTAATGAGCATGAAGACTTTGCCGAAGACTCGGTAACTTGGCCTGTGACAGACAGCGCAGCGCATTCCGCTTATCTAACAGAAGACAACAATAGACCTTTTGTCGCTAACGTATCTTTAGATGGTATCACTGACCCTTATCATGCCCAAGCTCGTGCAGAGCAGCTTGTTCGAGAATCTCGCTCTACCTTTAATATTTCTCTTACGGTAAATAAAAAGGGTTTGTCTTTAGAGCCGGGTGACTTCTTTAAGGTTACTTTACCTCAACAAAACTTGACAAACGAGATATTCCGTGTAACTAGCATTAAAGTTATGTCAAACTTTACTGTGGAAGTTACTGGTATTTATTTCGATGTTAATACCCTAGCTTGGTCGGTTAACGATGACATTGCTTATGTAAGCCCTCCTGCTTTTGAGTTTGACTTAGATCCTCCAGAAAACTTGTCAGTAACCTCTGGTACTTTTGTCAGCGGTGATGGGAGTGTATTTAACTCTTTCCAAGTTGATTGGGATAACGCAGACGACTCTAAGGTACGTGACTATGAAGTTCAGTGGAAGCAGTCAACAGATTCAACTTACTTCTCCGCAGTCACTCAAAATGAAAACTTTGAGATTGTAAACATTGTTCCAAACGTCACCTATGATATACGAGTTCGCTCTCGTACTGCTACAGGTATTCTTAGTGACTTTGTTTCAACAACTGATTCTAACGTTGGTAAAGATACTGCTCCAAATGCCCCCACCGGGTTGGCAGTAGAAGAAGCCTACCAGCTTCTAAAACTAACCTACACTGCCCCAGCAGACAAAGACTTAGCCTATATTGAAGTCAACGAAGGTTCTACAAACGTATTTGCTAACTCTACACAAGCAGGGTTCGGTGAGCGAGGTCAGTTTATTAGACCTAACCTTGCTAATGAGCAAACTTTGTATTTCTGGGCAAGGGCTGTTGACTTTTCTGGAAACACCTCAAGTTGGGTTGGACCTGTTAATGGTACTACTACCTTGATTGCTTCAGGGTCTTTCGATGAAAACGTTCAAGACATATTAGACACAGCTGGATTGGACTCTGTTAACTCGCTCCCCGCAAGCGGGGACTTTGACAATCAGATTGTATTCAATCTTGCTGACAATATGTTGTATCGTTGGACAGGAACCGCTTGGACAAACGAGCTTTATACTGGAATTGAAGATGGTAGTATTGACTCAGATGCTATTGCAGCATCAGCGGTTACAGCAGCTAAGATCGGTAATAATGCAGTTACAACTGCTAAGATTGCTGTAGAAGCAATTACAAGCACAGAGCTTGGGGTTGACGCTGTTACGTCTGCTAAGATTGCAGCGGGCGCGGTTACTGCTACTGAGATCGGAGCATCGGCGGTCACCAATGCTAAAATTGCAGTTGATGCAGTGGATGCTGATCAGATTGCGGCGGATGCGGTTACTAATGCTAAGATCGCCACTGGAGCAGTAGACGCAGGTCAGATTGCGGCAAATGCGGTTACTAACGCTAAAATTGCAACGGGAGCGGTAGACTCTGGGAAAATAGGGGCAGGTGCAGTTACAACTGCTAAGATTGCAAATGAAGCAATAACTGAAGACCTTATAGGGCTAGATGCAATCACAGAAACTAAAATTAGTGATTCCGCAATTACAACTGCTAAAATATCCGCAGGAGCGGTTACTGCAAGTACTATAGCAACAAATGCTGTTACTGCTAATAAAGTAAATGCAAATGCAATTACAGCAGGAAAAATTGCAGCAGGCGCAGTTACAACTGCCAAACTTGATGCTGATGCTGTTACGGCGGATAAAGTAGCAGCTAATGCAATTGAGGCAGGTTCTATCGCAGCAGGTGCAGTTACAGCAGCTAAAATCGATACAGACGCAGTTACAGCCGATAAAGTAGCAGCTAACGCTATTGAAGCAGGTTCTATTGCAGCAGGAGCGGTTACAACTGCCAAACTTGATGCTGATGCTGTTACAGCAGATAAGGTGGCTGCAAATGCTATTGAGGCGGGTTCTATTGCATCGGGTGCTATTACAACTGCAAAGTTAGCAGCGGGGGCTATTACAACAGGTAAGCTAGCAGCGGGCGCTATTACAACAAATAAAATTGCAGCAGACGCTATTACAACAGATAAGATCGACGCTGGAGCGGTTACTGCTGCTGAGATTACTGCGGGGGCTATTACAACAGCCAAGATTGCAGCAGGGGCGGTCACTGCTACTGAGATTGACACCGGTGCAATTACAGCAGGTAAGCTGGCTGCCGGAGCAGTTGAAGCTGACAAAATTGCCGCAAATGCTATTACAACAGATAAGATCGACGCTGGAGCGGTTACTACAAACTCTATTGCTTCAAATGCTATTGTGTCAAACAAAATTTTAGCAGGCGCAATTACTGCAGGTAAGATTGATACAGATGCCGTTAGATCAGACAAAATTCAAGCGAATGCAGTTACAGCAGACAAAATTAGCGTAACTGATCTTTCTGCAATTTCTGCTGACCTTGGTACGATTGAAGTTGATACAGCTAATATTGCTGACGCTGCAATCACTAATGCTAAAATCGGTAACTTAGCGGTAGATACTGCTCAGATTGCAGGGTTTGCGGTTTCTGTTGTTGAAAGCTCTGTTGGAGGTACTGCTGACAAATCTATTGCTTTTACTAACAACAGTGGGGTGCAAGCTGAAATTCTTGTTTTCTGTTCATACAATATTTCTACTACAGGTCCGGGTTCTGCGACGGTTGGTATTGAACTTTTAAAGAATACTACTAGTCTTGATTCAGTAGATGTTACTCGGCCCGACTTGTCTCCTGACTCCAGTAGTGCAGGGATAAAAGGTACGCTTGTTGCGAACACTACGGTTAACAACGGGGTGAGTAGAACCTTTTACTCGAATAAAACTGGATCAGGTACTACTGTAAAAAATGATCTAATCCTATTTATAAGGTTTAAGTAAATGAATTATATCGGATATGAAGTTGACACAGGTATAACATGTGAGCTAATTACAACGAATAATATTGAAGGCAGAAAAAGAGAAGGTTACGGTTACATTGAAGCCCCTGAGTCTTTTTCTCCTAAGATGGTAGGGTTAACAAAAGTAGTGGGTGGAGAAATTCACCCCTACACACCTCCTGTTGATGAGGAAGAGCTTTGGAACAAGCTACGAATAGAGCGCAACAGACGACTTTCTGCTTGCGACTTTACTCAATTCCCCGACAGCCCTTATAATACAGAACTTTGGGCAGAGTATAGGGAGTTGTTAAGAAACCTACCTTCTACAATAGAAGATATTACACAACCTGTTATTTGGCCACAAAAACCAGAATAATCGAAAGGAAATATTTATGTTGAACCTATTGCCGGTTCTTGCACCAATTTTGACTCAGCTTATTTCTAAGTTGGTGCCTGATAAAAACCCCGCTGAACTTGATGCAGAAGTAAAAATGGCACTATTGGAACACACTGACTCTTTGGAAAAAATCCGAGGTCAGATTGTTATGGCTGAAGCCAAGTCTGAAAACTGGATTGTTTCTGCTTGGCGACCGTTGCTTATGATGGTCGTTGTTCTTATTATTGCTTGCAACTATTTGCTCTTTCCAATTATCGGTATCTTTTACCCTGAAGTCATTACTCTAGACCTCCCGCAAGAACTGTGGCAGTTGCTAACTATTGGTGTTGGTGGTTACGTTGTTGGTCGTTCAGGTGAAAAGATGGTTGATAAATGGAGTAGCAATGGGGGTAAAAAGTAATGGAATTTACTAGAATGAAAATGACTAGTATGTTTGAAAAACCAGTTGAAAAGAAAACCTACAACTGGCGCTTTGGAAAACGTTCTGAGTCTAAGATTGAAGGTATTAATCTTGAACTCGAAAAAGTTACTCGTCGGGCACTTCAGCTTTCTCCTGTAGACTTTGGTGTTACATGCGGTCTTCGGACTCAGCATGAACAAAACCAGCTACGGGTTCAAGGTAAGTCACAGATTAAACACTCTCGTCACCAAGACGGTATGGCAGTAGATGTTGTTGCTTACGAAGGTTCTCGTATTACTTGGGACTTAGATAAGTACATTACTATTGCTCAAGCCTTTGCAGAAGCTGCTCGAGAACTAAATGTTACAATTCGTTGGGGCGGTGCTTGGACTCACTACTTGAATGACAACGACGCTAAGGCTGCACACGAAGCCTACGTTTCATTAAGAAAATCACAAGGGCGGCGTCCTTTTATTGACGGACCTCACTTCGAAATTCCGAAATAATAAATACTTGACCCTTATGATACAAGAGGACAGATTTATAGATCTGACAGTCCTCCAGAAGGACGACCTGCTGGGAATTACCCGGTAGGTCTCCTTTGTTTTTAAAGAGTAAAAAATACTTGACCCTTATGAGGGAGGCCCCCTTAAGATTATATTTAAAGATATAACTAAAGATACTATTAGT
>Ga0075502_1036007_pt1 | contig 17461 bp, 12 predicted proteins | sample DEB08_RNA1_9_FD_73449 | JGI IMG/M metagenome (GOLD analysis project Ga0075502, IMG submission 73449) | Aqueous microbial communities from the Delaware River and Bay under freshwater to marine salinity gradient to study organic matter... | ecosystem: Environmental > Aquatic > Marine > Intertidal... | reverse complement strand
TATAGCTCAGCTGGTAGAGCAACTGATTTGTAATCAGTAGGTCCCGAGTTCGACTCTTGGTGGCGGCACCAGGCTTGATTGGCCGATGCGAAGGCCCGTGGATAAAACCGGTTAACTCAACCGGTTTTTTATTACCGCTTAGATCGGTCGCGACAACTTAAAGAAGAAAGTGAGCTATTTGCCGGAAAACGTTTAAAAATCACGGATTCTCGGCAAAAACAATTTGACAAGCACTAGACTCATAGGCAGAATCTAGCGCCTCTTTTTGGGAGGGGTTCCCGAGTGGCCAAAGGGATCAGACTGTAAATCTGACGCGTAAGCTTCGGTGGTTCGAATCCACCCCCCTCCACCAAGGTGGGATGGATAGGTCGAATAGCAAACATTGCAGCAAATTCTGGCGGGTATAGTTCAATGGTAGAACCTCAGCCTTCCAAGCTGATGATGCGAGTTCGATCCTCGCTACCCGCTCCAAAGGCCTGTTTTCTGTCGCATAGAGCGGGCGGTTAAAGGCTGCAGGAGATTGCAAAGGTTTTAACGCTCATATAGCTCAGTCGGTAGAGCACTTCCTTGGTAAGGAAGAGGTCACCGGTTCAAATCCGGTTATGAGCTCCAGGTGTTATGTAAAAGGTGTAAATCTGGGTCGGGTAGTACACCGGCTCGTGTGTTCAACAACTGCGGGGGTTAAACCCCATTTTAAGTGTCATATAGGAGAGGGCTGAGATGTCCAAAGAGAAGTTCGAGCGGACTAAGCCGCACGTGAATGTGGGAACAATTGGTCACGTAGACCATGGTAAGACGACGCTGACCGCGGCGATTACGAAAGTATGTGCGGAAACCTGGGGTGGCGGCTCATTCCAGGCGTTTGACCAGATCGACAACGCGCCCGAAGAAAGAGAGCGCGGTATCACAATCGCGACATCTCATGTTGAATACGATTCACCAGAGCGTCACTACGCGCACGTTGACTGCCCGGGCCACGCTGACTATGTAAAGAACATGATCACCGGTGCTGCCCAGATGGACGGCGCTATCCTGGTTTGTTCTGCCGCTGACGGCCCCATGCCGCAAACGCGGGAGCACATTCTGCTCTCCAAGCAGGTTGGTGTTCCTTACATCGTTGTCTTCCTGAACAAGGCTGACATGGTCGATGACGAAGAACTGCTTGAGCTGGTTGAAATGGAAGTACGTGAGCTGCTTGACCAGTACGACTTCCCCGGTGATGACACGCCGATCGTAGTTGGATCTGCTCTGAAAGCTCTCGAAGGTGACGCGTCAGATATCGGTGCGCCGGCTGTACAGAAGCTGGTAGAAACACTCGACGAGTACATCCCTGAGCCGGAGCGCGCCATTGATCAGCCGTTCCTCATGCCGATCGAAGACGTATTCTCTATCTCTGGTCGTGGAACGGTTGTCACCGGTCGAATCACTCGCGGTATTATTACCGTTGGCGACGAAATCGAAATTGTTGGTATTAAAGAAACACAGACGACAACCTGTACGGGTGTTGAGATGTTCCGCAAGCTGCTGGACGAAGGCCGCGCTGGTGAGAACGTTGGTGTTCTGCTGCGTGGTACAAAACGTGAAGACGTTGAACGCGGCCAGGTGCTGGCAGTACCAGGTTCCATCACGCCGCACACCAAGTTCGAAGGCGAGGTTTACGTTCTGTCCAAGGATGAGGGTGGCCGCCACACGCCTTTCTTCAAGGGTTACAAGCCGCAGTTTTTCTTCGAAACAACTGACGTAACTGGCAGTGTTGAGCTGCCTGAAGGCACGGAAATGGTAATGCCGGGCGACAACGTCAACATGAACGTTGAACTGATCGCGCCGATTGCAATGGAAGAAGGTCAGCGTTTCGCTATCCGTGAGGGTGGCCGGACCGTTGGCGCAGGTGTTGTGACGAAGATCCACGAGTAACCGCAGGGTTACCCGGGCCGGGCGACTGAGTCGTCCGGTTGAAGGGTCTCTAATATGGAGGATCTCACTGATTTTTCAGGAGGTCCTTCACTTCGTTCAGGATGAAGCAGATTTCGCGCTGGACGAGACGAGTTTAAGAGGTCTAGGCCAGTAGCTCAATTGGCAGAGCGGCGGTCTCCAAAACCGCAGGTTGGGGGTTCGATTCCCTCCTGGCCTGCCACTGACCTCAACGGGAAAGAAAAGTAGTAATGAGCACAAAAGCTGAAACAACGGAGTATCGACTCGACGCCGCCAAGTGGATCGTCGTACTCGGTATCCTGGCGGGTGGTATCTACGCCAACTCCTATTATTCGGCGATCGAGCCGCTCTACCGGGCGCTCGCTGGGGTGCTTGTCGCAGCAGCGGCGGTTGTTGTTGCGCTGCAGACCGAGAAGGGCGCGGCCGTCTGGGAACTCGCAAAAGAGGCCCGGGTCGAAGTTCGGAAGGTCGTGTGGCCGACGCCGCAGGAAACAACGCAGACAACACTGATCGTCGTTGTCGTTGTGCTGATCGTTGCGTTATTGCTTTGGGGCATCGACTCAGGTCTGAGTTGGGGCGTCAAAGGCATTATCGGTTAAGGGAGAGAAAGAGTGAGCAAGCGCTGGTACGTCGTTCATGCCTACTCGGGTTTCGAGAAACAGGTCATGCGCGCGCTGCAAGAACGCATAGAACTTTCGTCTTTCTCTGAAAAGTTTGGCGAAGTCATCGTCCCCGCTGAAGAAGTGGTCGAAATGCGCGCCGGCAAAAAACGTCGTAGTGAGCGCAAGTTTTTCCCCGGATACGTCCTGGTGGAAATGGAGCTGGACGACGATACCTGGCACCTGGTGAAAGAAACGCCACGTGTCATGGGATTTATTGGTGGCAAGGCGGATAGGCCGGCACCGATCAGCGAGGCAGAAGCCAATGCGATTCTGCAGCGCGTTCAGGCGGGCAGCGAACATGCAACGCCGAAAACTGTATTTGAGCCAGGCGAACTGGTTCGTGTGATAGATGGCCCGTTCAACGACTTCAATGGCGTTGTTGAAGAGGTCAACTATGAAAAGAATCGACTGCACGTTGCGGTGACTATTTTTGGTCGCTCGACACCAGTCGAACTCGATTTCGGTCAGGTCGAAAAGGGCTGATCCTCGACCACGGATGGTCGAGACCGCAGATCAGGAAAAGAAGCTTCTTGATCTGGCGCGAGCGCGCTGAAGCGCGAAGCCAGCAAATTTCAGGATGGAAATTGCTGATAAAGAGAATCTGGCAGCGACTTTAGCCGGAAGCTGTCATTTACGGGGAGAAAAATAGGAATGGGGCGTTTTATCCCTTTCCAGATTTTTCGCTTGAACCCACGGAGACTATTCAATGGCTAAGAAAATTGACGCCTATATAAAACTGCAGGTTCCTGCAGGTCAGGCAAACCCAAGTCCTCCCGTTGGCCCGGCGCTGGGTCAGCACGGTGTGAACATCATGGAGTTCTGTAAGGCATTCAATGCCGAGACACAGTCACTTGAGCCGGGCATGCCTGTGCCGGTTGTGATTACGGTCTACAACGACAAGAGCTTCACGTTCATCAAGAAGACGCCGCCTGCGGCGGTCCTTCTGAAGAAGGCCGCTGGCATCGCCAAGGGCAGCCCCGAGCCGCATGTCAACAAGGTCGGTAAGGTTACCCGAGCCCAGCTCGAAGAGATTGCCACGACCAAGATGCCCGACCTGACCGCAAAAGATATGGACGCCGCTGTCCGCACCATCGCGGGCAGTGCACGTGCCGCCGGCATTGAAACCGAGGGAGTAGTCTGATGGCCAAGTTGAGCAAACGACAGAAGGCTTTCAAAGAAAAGATCGAAGAAGGCAAGCAGTACGCGATTGATGAAGCAGTAACACTTCTGAATGAGCTTTCAACGGTCAAGTTCAAGGAATCGATTGATGTCAGCATCAACCTTGGCGTTGACCCAAGAAAATCCGACCAGGTCGTACGTGGTGCAACGGTTCTGCCCAACGGCACTGGCAAGGATGTTCGCGTTGCTGTGTTCGCCCAGGGCGACAAGGCAGACGAAGCGAGCGCCGCCGGTGCTGATGTTGTCGGCATGGATGACCTGGCTGATTCAGTCAAGGGCGGCAATCTCAACTTTGACGTCGTGATCGCGACGCCTGACTCCATGCGAGTGGTTGGCCAGCTCGGCCAGGTGCTGGGCCCGCGAGGCCTGATGCCGAACCCGCGTCTCGGCACGGTCACGATGGATGTGGCTGAAGCAGTCAAGAACGCCAAGGCCGGCCAGGTGCGTTACCGAACTGACAAGAACGGCATCATTCATGGTGGTGTCGGCAAAGTAGGATTTGAGCCTTCTGCGATTAAAGAAAATGTTGAAGCGCTGATCGCTGACCTGAGAAAGGCCAAGCCGGCATCAGCCAAGGGAACCTACTTCAAGAAAATCGTGATCTCGACCACGATGGGTGCAGGTATCCCGATCGATCAGGCCTCCCTGGAGCTCTGATAACCAGTTTGAGGGTTAGGAATGGTTTTCCATTTCCTGATTCGTCAAAGACCGCAGGTCCGGCATCAGCTTACGAAGTGGTACCGGTTAATTCCTAACCAGAGCCTGCGCAGACGGTGAACCCGATTCGAATTTGAATCTATCGCCGTAAGTAGCCTGCCTCATCCGAACAGGATGGGTGCAGAAATTGAAACGAGTCTTTTTACTTTACGCTGCTGCTGCAGCAAGAGGTAAAGGCAAAGGAGTACTAACTTATGCCAATAGGACTTAAAGAAAAGCAGGCGATTGTTGCTGAAGTGAACGAAACAGCAAGCCAGGCGCTTTCTGCTGTGATGGCCGACTACCGGGGTGTCTCGGTTGATGACATGACAGCGCTCAGGAAGCAGGCCCGGGAAGCTGGCGTTCAGGTTCGCGTGATCCGCAATACCCTGGCAAAGCGCGCGTTCGAAGGCACTGAATATGAGTGCATGAACGAAGTGATGCTTGGGCCGAACATTCTTGCTTTCTCGCTCGAAGATCCGGGTGCAGGCGCTCGAGTTTTCAAAGACTTTGCGAAAGAAAATGCAGACTTTGAAATCAAGGCACTGTCCGTGGGTGGCAAGCTGCTCCCAGCCGATCAGATTGACGCGCTGGCCAAGCTGCCGACTCGAGACGAAGCAATTGCAATGTTGATGGCTGTCATGCAGGCGCCGATCACCAAGCTGGCAAGAACATTGAATGATGTTCCCGGCAAGGTGACCCGTGTCGTAGCTGCAGTCAGGGATCAGAAGCAAGAAGCTGCTGCGTAACTTTATTACTACTAATTGGAGATAGGACAGATGTCATTATCAAAAGACGATATTTTGAATGCGATTGCTGAGATGAGCGTCATGGACGTTGTTGAGCTCGTTGAAGCAATGGAAGAAAAGTTTGGTGTATCTGCAGCAGCTGCTGTTGCGGCAGCACCTGTAGCTGCAGGCGGCGGTGACGCTGGTGCGGCTGAAGAGAAGGACGAGTTTGACGTTGTTCTCACTGGTGCCGGTGACAAGAAAGTCAACGTCATCAAGGTCGTTCGTGCCGTTACAGGTCTGGGTCTGAAAGAAGCCAAGGCTCTGGTTGACGAAGCACCCTCACCTATCAAGGAAGGTGCTGGCAAAGACGAAGCGGAAGACATCAAGAAGCAGCTTGAGGAAGCAGGCGCATCTGTTGAGCTCAAGTAATCCGGGGTTTTATACCTTGGGTAAAGCACAGGAAAGACTGGTAGCTGTCAGGTTGCCGGTCTTTTTGTGCCTGACATATGGGGACGGCGGATGTGCCAAAGCGAGCTTTGACACATCCGCCGTCCCCGGGTCTTACAGACCCTACATTCATTGACCAGCGTGGAGGCATGAATGGCCTATTCGTACACAGAGAAAAAACGAATCCGTAAAGATTTCGGCAAACTGCCAGAAGTCATGGATATTCCGTACCTGCTTGCCATCCAGGTGGAATCCTATAAAGAGTTTATGCAGGAGAAGACGACGCCGTCAGAGCGTATCAACAAGGGCCTGCATGCGGCATTTCAATCTGTGTTTCCAATCGTCAGCTACTCGGGGAATGCTTCCCTGGAATACGTAAGCTATCGACTGGGTAAACCTGTTTTTGATGTTAAAGAGTGTCAGCTGCGTAGCGTCACTTACGCCGTACCCCTCCGGGTAAAAGTGCGGCTCGTGATCTATGACAAGGACTCAAGCAACAAGGCCATCAAGGACATTAAGGAGCAGGAAGTCTACATGGGCGAGATTCCGCTCATGACAGATAACGGTACCTTTGTCATCAACGGTATCGAACGTGTCATCGTTTCCCAGCTGCACCGTTCGCCGGGTGTGTTCTTCGATCACGACAAGGGCAAGACTCACTCGTCCGGCAAGCTGCTTTACAGCGCCCGGGTGATCCCGATGCGTGGTTCCTGGCTGGACTTCGAATTCGACCCGAAAGACGCGCTGTTTGTTCGAATCGACCGTCGCCGGAAACTGCCGGCCACTGTTCTGTTGCGAGCGCTCGAGTTCTCATCACAGGAAATCCTGGACCTGTTCTTCGATAACGATACCTTCCAGGTTACCGAAGAAGCATATAACCTCGAGCTGATCGCCAGTCGTCTGCGTGGTGAAACAGCTCGATTTGATATCACCACGAAGAAAGGTGAGATCATCGTCGAAGAAGGTGCTCGTATCACCGCTCGACATATCCGTGAGATGGAACAGGGAGGCCTGACTCACCTGCCTTGCCCGTCAGACTACGTCTGTGGTCATGTGCTCGCAGAAGACATTATTGACACTGAAACCGGTGAGATTCTCATCCCCTGTAATACCACGATTACAGAGGAAACCCTGGACAAGCTGTCCGAGGCGGGCGTCACCGAGTTCAAAACTATTTACACCAATGACCTGGACTGCGGTCCGTTCATTTCAGACACACTGAATGTCGACCCGACGACCAATCGCCTGGAAGCCCTGGTAGAAATCTACCGAATGATGCGTCCGGGTGAGCCGCCCACCAAGGAAGCGGCTGAGAACCTGTTCACCAACCTCTTCTTCTCGTCAGAGCGGTATGACCTGACGGCAGTCGGTCGCATGAAGTTCAACCGTCGCCTCGGCCGCGAAGAGGAAGAAGGTGAAGGCACGCTGTCCAAGGAAGACATCATTGATGTCATGCGTTGCCTGATTAATATCCGCAACGGTAAAGACACCGTAGACGATATCGATCACCTGGGTAACCGACGTGTCCGCTCTGTCGGTGAGATGGCTGAGAATGCCTTCCGCCTGGGTCTGATCCGGGTAGAGCGTGCTGTGAAAGAGCGCCTGTCACTGGCCGAGTCTGAAGGTCTGATGCCTCAGGACCTGATCAATGCCAAGCCGGTTGCAGCTGCCGTGAAAGAATACTTTGGCAGTGCCCAGCTCTCCCAGTTCATGGATCAGAACAATCCGTTGTCAGAAGTCACGCACAAGCGTCGGGTTTCTGCCCTCGGCCCAGGTGGTCTGACCCGTGAGCGTGCTGGTTTTGAAGTCCGCGACGTTCACCCGACACACTATGGCCGGGTTTGTCCGATTGAAACGCCGGAAGGGCCGAACATTGGTCTGATCAACTCGCTGGCGACCTACGCCCGCACGAACAACTATGGCTTCCTCGAAAGCCCCTACCGCCGGGTTGTCGACGGTGTAGTGACTGAAGAGATTGAGTATCTATCGGCGATCGTCGAAGCTGACTACATTATCGCCCAGGCTTCATCGCCGCTGGACGACAACGGCAAACTGGTCGATGACCTGGTTGATGTTCGTCACCAGGGTGAATTTACCAAGGCGTCGCGTGAGTCCGTCAATTTCATGGACGTATCGCCGCAGCAGGTGGTTTCTGTTGCCGCATCGCTGATTCCGTTCCTCGAGCACGATGATGCAAACCGCGCGCTGATGGGTTCAAACATGCAGCGTCAGGCGGTACCGACACTGCGAAGCGAGAAGCCGCTGGTCGGCACCGGCATGGAGCGGATCGTCGCCCGCGACTCCGGCGTTTGTGTTGTCGCCGATCGCGGTGGTGTGGTTGAAACCGTTGACGCCGGTCGCATCGTGATTCGCGTGAATGACGCGGAAACCGAGAGCGGTGAGGCTGGTGTTGATATCTATAATCTCACCAAGTACACACGTTCAAACCAGAACACCTGTATCAACCAGAAGCCGCTCGTGAAGAACGGTGACGTGGTTGCCCGTGGGGACATCCTCGCTGACGGTCCCTCAATTGACACTGGTGAACTGGCACTGGGCCAGAACATCCGCATGGCATTCATGACCTGGAACGGTTACAACTTTGAGGATTCGATTCTGATCTCTGAGCGAATCGTCAAGGAAGATCGTTTCACGACTATCCATATCCAGGAACTGACCTGTATTGCTCGCGACACCAAGCTGGGTTCAGAAGAGATTACCTGTGATATCCCGAACGTTGGCGAAGGCGCACTCGGCAAGCTGGATGAATCCGGTATTGTCTACATCGGTGCTGAAGTTGAGGCCGGTGATATCCTGGTCGGTAAGGTGACGCCAAAGGGTGAAACCCAGCTGACACCGGAAGAGAAACTGCTGCGTGCCATCTTTGGCGAGAAGGCCTCTGACGTGAAAGACACGTCACTGCGAGTGCCGAGCAGCTACAACGGTACTGTCATTGATGTCCAGGTCTTCACTCGCGACGGTATTCCAAAGGACCAGCGTGCTCTCGACATCGAGCGCCAGATGCTCGACGAAGTTCGTAAGAACATCGAGGAAGAGTACCGCATTGTCGAGACAGCCACCTTTGAGCGTCTGACTGACTCACTGGCCAACAAGGTCGTCATTGCAGGCCCCGGTCTGAAGAAGGGCGATAAGGCCACACGTGATTACCTGAAGAACCTGGAAGCCGGCGACTTCTTCAAGCTCCGCATGGAGAAGGACGATCTGAACGACCTGCTGGAAGCCGCTGAAGCGCGCCTGAAGGAACGTCGTAAAGAGCTGGACGAGCGCTTCGAAGAGCAGAAGGGCAAGCTAGAGTCAGGTGATGACCTGGCCCCGGGTGTCCTCAAGATCGTTAAGGTTTACCTGGCCATCAAGCGTCGCATCCAGCCGGGTGACAAGATGGCCGGACGTCACGGTAACAAGGGTGTGATCTCGGTCATCAAGCCGGTTGAAGACATGCCGTTTGACGATAACGGCGAGCCGATCGACATCGTGCTCAACCCGCTCGGTGTACCGAAGCGGATGAACGTGGGCCAGATCCTGGAAACTCACCTGGGCTGGGCCGCACACGGCCTCGGCATCAAGATTGGTGACATGCTTGATCAGCAGCGCAGTGCGGCTGAGATCAGGGATTTCCTCGAGCAGATCTACAACCAGAGTGGCCGCATCGAAGACTTCGATGAATTCACCGATGAAGAACTGCTGGAAATGGCCGGTAACCTGCGTGGCGGCGTACCGATGGCTACGAACGTCTTTGACGGCGCCAACGAAGCAGAAATCAAGAAGATGCTGGAACTGGCAGATCTGCCGATTGATGGCCAATGTACACTGTATGATGGCTGTACCGGCGAGCAGTTTGATCGTCCGGTGACTGTAGGCTACATGTACATGCTGAAACTGAACCACCTGGTTGACGACAAGATGCACGCGCGTTCAACCGGTTCCTACAGCCTGGTAACCCAGCAGCCGCTGGGTGGTAAGGCGCAGTTTGGTGGTCAGCGATTCGGTGAGATGGAGGTCTGGGCCCTGGAAGCATACGGTGCGGCATACACGCTGCAGGAAATGCTGACGGTGAAGTCGGACGACGTTCACGGACGAACCCGCATGTACAAGAACATCGTCGATGGCGATCACCGCATGGAGCCGGGCATGCCCGAATCGTTCAATGTGTTGGTGAAGGAAATCCGATCGTTGGGTATCGATATCGAACTGGAGCATGACTGACGCTTAAGGCGTCAATTGCGACCTGAAGATATCGACTGACACATATTTAGGAGAAAAGCCTTGAAAGATTTGCTCAATATACTGAAAGCACAAGGACAGTCAGAAGAGTTCGATTCGCTCCGAATCGGCCTCGCCTCACCCGACATGATCCGCAGCTGGTCTTACGGCGAGGTGAAGAAGCCCGAAACGATCAATTACCGGACCTTCAAGCCGGAACGTGACGGTCTGTTCTGCGCCAAGATTTTTGGCCCGAACAAGGATTACGAATGCCTCTGCGGCAAGTACAAGCGCCTCAAGCATCGCGGTGTGATCTGCGAGAAGTGTGGCGTTGAAGTCGCGCTGGCCAAGGTGCGTCGCGAGCGTATGGGCCACATTGAACTGGCCAGCCCGGTCGCTCACATCTGGTTTCTGAAGTCGCTGCCGTCTCGCATCGGTCTGCTGATGGACATGACCCTGCGCGACATCGAGCGTGTGCTCTACTTTGAATCGTTTGTCGTGATAGACCCGGGTCTGACGACTCTCGAAAAGCGTCAGCTGCTCACCGACGAGCAGTACTATGAAGCTCTCGAAGAGTTCGGTGACGAATTCGACGCGAAGATGGGTGCGGAAGCCATCCAGGAACTGATGGAAGACATGGATATTGACGATGAAATCGCCACGATCCGTGAAGAGCTGCCGCAGACTAATTCAGATACGAAGATCAAGAAGCTGACGAAGCGTCTCAAGCTGATGGAAGCATTCCAGAAGTCAGGCAACAAACCGGAGTGGATGATTCTGAACGTCCTGCCGGTGTTGCCGCCGGATCTGCGTCCGCTGGTGCCGCTCGAAGGCGGCCGGTTTGCCACATCAGACCTGAATGACCTGTATCGTCGGGTCATCAACCGTAACAACCGCCTCAAGCGCCTGCTTGACCTGGCCGCGCCTGATATCATCGTTCGCAACGAGAAGCGCATGCTGCAGGAAGCTGTTGACGCGCTGCTCGACAACGGTCGTCGCGGTCGTGCCATTACAGGCACCAACAAGCGTCCGCTCAAGTCTCTCGCCGATATGATCAAGGGTAAGCAGGGTCGATTCCGTCAGAACCTGCTCGGTAAGCGCGTCGACTATTCCGGTCGTTCCGTGATCGTGGTTGGCCCGACGCTGCGTCTGCACCAGTGTGGTCTGCCCAAGAAGATGGCGCTTGAGCTGTTCAAGCCGTTCATCTTCGGCAAGCTGGAAGCGCGTGGTCTCGCAACAACGATTAAAGCCGCGAAGAAGATGGTCGAGAAGGAAACAGCTGAGGTTTGGGATATCCTGGCTGAAGTGATCCGAGAACACCCGGTACTGCTCAACCGAGCGCCGACGCTACACCGTCTTGGTATCCAGGCATTCGAACCCGTCCTGATTGAAGGTAAGGCCATTCAGCTGCACCCGCTGGTCTGTACTGCTTACAACGCAGACTTTGACGGCGACCAGATGGCCGTTCACGTGCCGTTGACCCTGGAAGCACAGCTCGAAGCTCGAGCGCTGATGATGTCAACCAATAACGTGCTGCTGCCGGCCGACGGTGAGCCGATTATCGTGCCTTCCCAGGACGTGGTTCTGGGTGTTTACTGGATGACCCGTGAGCGCGTTAACGACAAGGGCGAGGGTATGTTCTTCGCTGACGTCGAAGAAGTATCCCGCGCTTACCGCAGTGGCCAGGTTGGCCTGCAGGCCCGCGTTAAAGTTCGCGTGACGCAGAAGCTCTTCAATGATGCTGGCGAGCTCGAGGAAGTTCGTGAGGTTGTTGATACAACGATCGGTCGAGCACTGATTTACGAGATTGTGCCTGACGGCATTCCTTTCTCCCGGGTCAACGCGACCATGGGCAACAAGGACATCTCCCGTCTCATCAACATGTGCTACCGCACAGTTGGTCTGAAAGAAACGGTGATCTTCTGTGACCAGCTGATGTACATGGGTTACGAGTACTCAACGCGCTCCGGTGCTTCCATCGGTGTTGAAGACTTCGTGATTCCGGACGAAAAAGCCAGGATCATTGGCGAGGCCGAAGACGAGATTCGTGAGATCGAATCCCAATTTGCTTCCGGTCTGGTGACTCAGGGCGAGAAGTATAACAAGGTGATCGACATCTGGACCCGCGCCAACGACATGGTCGGCGCAGCGATGATGGATACCCTTTCGAAAGAGACGGTGAAGAACCGCGAGGGCGAGGACGAGGAACAGACCTCATTCAACAGCGTCTGGATGTACTCTGACTCTGGTGCACGGGGTAGCCCCGCCCAGATCCGACAGCTGTCAGGTATGCGAGGTCTGATGACCAAGCCGGACGGCTCGATCATCGAGACCCCGATCACGGCTAACTTCCGTGAAGGTCTGTCGGTGATGCAGTACTTCATTTCGACCCACGGTGCTCGAAAGGGTCTGGCTGATACAGCACTCAAGACGGCAAACTCGGGTTACCTGACTCGTCGTCTGGTCGACGTCGCCCAGGATCTCGTGATCACAGAAGTTGACTGTGGCACTGACAAGGGCATGGTGATGTCCGCTGTCATTGAAGGTGGTGATGTTGTTGTGCCGCTGGGTGACAGGGTGCTGGGTCGCGTGCTTGCTGAAAATGTCTACACCTCTGACGGTCAGGACGTCGTGATTGAAGCTGGTACGATGGTTGATGAAAAGCTGGTCGAGAAAATCGACGAGGCTGGCGTGGACGAGATTCTCGTTCGCAGTCCGATCAGTTGTGAAACACGCTACGGTGTCTGTTCGAATTGTTACGGTCGAGACTTGGGCCGAGGACACATCGTTAACATTGGTGAAGCCGTCGGTGTTATTGCAGCCCAGTCTATTGGTGAGCCTGGAACGCAGCTGACGATGCGTACTTTCCACATCGGTGGTGCCGCATCGCGGGCGACAGCGATCGACAATGTCCAGGTGAAGCATGCCGGTCGTATCCGACTGCACAACCTGAAAACCATTACCAAGGAAAACGGCGAACTGGTTGCAGTGTCCCGCTCGGGTGAGATCGCGGTTGCCGAAGATGAGACCGGGCGTGAAAGAGAAAGGTACAAACTGCCTTACGGTGCTGTACTCAAGAAGGGCGAAGATGAGCACGTCGAAGCGGGCGAAGTCGTTGCCAACTGGGATCCGCACACCCACCCGATTGTCTCTGAAGTAGACGGTAAGGTCATCTTTGAAGGCATGGAAGAAGGCATCACGGTTCGACGTCAGACAGACGAGCTGACCGGTCTTTCCAGCATCTCTGTAATCGACCCTAAAGATCGTCCAAGCGCTGGCAAGGACACACGTCCCGCGGTACAGCTTGTCGATGACGATGGCGAGTACCTGATGCTCGCCGGTACTGACGTGCCGGCACACTACTTCCTCGAAGCGAACGCGATTCTCTCGCTGGAAGATGGTGATCACATTGGGGCTGGTGACGTTATCGCCCGTATTCCTCAGGAAGGCTCCAAGACCCGTGACATTACGGGTGGTCTGCCGCGTGTTGCCGATCTGTTCGAAGCACGTAAGCCGAAAGATGCCGCTGTGCTCGCTGAGATCAGTGGTACTGTCAGCTTCGGTAAGGAAACCAAGGGCAAGCGTCGCCTGGTCATCACACCGATGGATTCGAGCGAGCTGCCGGAAGGTACCGATCACTATGAAGTGCTGATCCCCAAGTGGCGTCACATGACAGTGTTCGAAGGTGAGCACGTTGAAAAGGGTGAAGTGGTCTCAGACGGACCCGATAACCCCCATGACATCCTGCGCCTGAAAGGCGTTAATGAGCTGGCCAACTACATCGTGAAGGAAATTCAGGATGTATACCGCCTCCAGGGTGTCGGCATCAACGACAAGCACATCGAAGTGATCGTCTGCCAGATGCTGAGAAAAGTCGAAGTTTCTGATCCCGGTGATTCCGACATGATCAAGGGCGAGCAGGTGGAATATAACCGCTTCCTCGAGGAGAACGATCGTCTTGAGGCTGAAGGTAAGATCCCAGTGAAGGGCGAGCGCGTCCTGCTGGGTATCACCAAGGCGGCGCTGGCGACCGAGTCGTTTATCTCAGCGGCGTCCTTCCAGGAAACCACGCGGGTTCTGACCGAGGCTGCCGTTACCGGCAAGCGCGATTACCTGCGCGGTCTGAAGGAAAACGTGATTGTGGGTCGACTGATTCCGGCCGGCACCGGTCTGGCTTACCACGAAGAACGACGCAAGAAGCGCGAGGGTGGCGGAGAAACCACCGTCAGCGCCAGCGAAGTCGAAGCAGCACTGTCTGAAGCGCTGTCTTCAACGGAAGCACTGGGTGGTTCTGAGTAATCAGAGCTATCCAGAACTTCCTTGTAAAAGGGGCCTAGAGCCCCTAGAATGCGCCCCCTCCAGCAAGGGGTCGCTGGAAATTGAATTTAGGAGAAAACCAAAGCATGGCAAGAATCAACCAACTGGTTCGAAAGCCTAGAAAGCGAAAGGTTGCGAAGAGTGACGTTCCGGCGTTGCAGTCCTGCCCGCAGAAGCGTGGTGTCTGCACTCGTGTTTACACGACTACGCCGAAGAAGCCGAACTCAGCACTCCGTAAGGTCTGCCGTGTGCGCCTGACCAATGGCTACGAAGTCACTTCGTACATTGGTGGTGAAGGCCACAACCTCCAGGAGCACTCTGTTGTGCTGATCCGCGGGGGTAGGGTGAAAGACCTGCCGGGTGTTCGTTACCACACCGTGCGCGGTACGCTCGACACCACTGGTGTCAGTGATCGTATGCAGGGTCGCTCGAAGTACGGCGCCAAGAAACCAAAATCTTAATTACTTAAACAGTAAGGCCGGGCAGTATGCCCGATTAACCTGAAGAGGAAATATCATGCCTAGAAGAAGAGTCCCGCCGAAGCGGGAAGTCCTGCCTGATCCAAAGTACGGCAACACCACGCTGGCCAAGTTCATGAACCACGTTATGGTCAGCGGCAAGAAATCGGTTGCTGAAAAGATCGTCTATGGTGCACTGGACAAGATCAAAGAGCGCGGTGTAGCCGATCCACTGGAAGTTTTTGAAACAGCACTCGAAGCGGTTGCTCCCTCGGTAGAGGTGAAGTCACGCCGAGTTGGTGGTGCGACTTATCAGGTGCCCGTCGAAGTTCGTCCGAGCCGACGTTCTGCACTGGCTATGCGCTGGCTGGTTGATTCCGCCCGTAACCGTGGCGAGAAGTCCATGGCTCTGCGCCTTGCTGGCGAATTGTCTGATGCCGCAGAAGGCCGTGGTGCCGCTGTTCGCAAGCGTGAAGACACGCACAGAATGGCAGAAGCCAACCGGGCATTCGCACACTACAGGTTCTAACCCCGCGCGGGTTAGAACCAGCCCGTATATTAAGGAGTTAGAAGATGCCGAGAGAAACACCTATCTCGCGATACCGCAATATCGGTATCGTTGCGCATGTGGACGCTGGGAAAACCACGACCACCGAGCGTGTTCTTTTCTATACTGGAATCTCACACAAGATCGGTGAAGTCCACGATGGCGCTGCCGTCATGGACTGGATGGAGCAGGAGCAGGAGCGTGGTATCACGATCACTTCTGCTGCAACCACGACATTCTGGCAGGGTACCGAAAAGCAGTTCCCGCAGCACCGCATAAACATCATCGATACCCCCGGGCACGTTGATTTCACCATTGAAGTCGAGCGTTCCCTGCGGGTGCTGGACGGCGCTGTGGTGGTTTTCTGCGGTACCTCCGGTGTTGAACCCCAGTCTGAAACCGTCTGGCGTCAGGCCAACAAGTACGAGGTTCCCCGGCTTGTTTTTGTCAACAAGATGGACCGCGCCGGCGCTGATTTCCTGCGAGTTGTCGAGCAGATTGAGAACCGTCTTGGTTCGACACCGGTCTGCCTCCAACTGGCAATCGGCGCCGAAGAAAACTTCAAGGGTGTCATCGACCTCGTCAAGATGAAAGCCATCTACTGGAATGCCGATGACCAGGGTTTGACATTTACTGAAGAAGATATCCCCGAAGACCTCGCCGACCTTGCAGATGAGTATCGCGAGAAGCTGATCGAAGCCGCTGCAGAAGCGAACGACGATCTGATGGAGAAGTACCTCGAAGACGGTGAACTCTCCAATGAAGAAATCAAAGCGGGCATTCGCCAGCGTACGCTCGCGAATGAAATTGTGCCTGCTCTCTGTGGCTCCGCCTTTAAGAACAAGGGTGTCCAGACGATGCTGGATGCGGTTGTTGAGTATCTCCCTGCGCCAGACGAAGTGAAGGCTATCAAGGGTTTCCTTGATGATGGCGAAACCGAGGAAGCACGCCACGCTGACGACGACGAGCCTTTTGCGGCACTGGCATTCAAGATTGCGACAGACCCCTTCGTTGGCGCGCTGACCTTCTTCCGGGTCTATTCAGGTGTGCTCAACTCTGGTGATGCGATCTGGAATCCGGTCAAGGGCAAGCGTGAACGCATTGGCCGCATGGTGCAGATGCACTCGAACGACCGTAAAGAGATTCAGGAAGTGCGGGCTGGTGATATTGCTGCCGCGATCGGTCTCAAGCTGGCTACCACGGGCGATACCCTGTGTGATCAGAACAATCACATTACGCTTGAGCGGATGGAATTCCCTGAACCGGTGATCCACGTCGCGGTTGAACCTCGTTCCCAGGCTGACCAGGAGAAGATGGCGACCGCGCTGGGTAAGCTCGCAGCCGAAGACCCCTCCTTCAGCGTTCGCACTGACGAGGAATCAGGTCAGACTATTATTGGCGGCATGGGTGAACTGCACCTCGATATTATCGTCGATCGGATGAAGCGCGAGTTCAACGTTGAGGCGAACATCGGCAAGCCCCAGGTTGCCTATCGCGAAACGATTCGCAAGAAAGTGGAAGCTGAAGGCAAGTTTGTCCGGCAGACCGGTGGCCGTGGTCAGTATGGTCACGTCTGGATTCGTATCGAACCCATCGATGGTGAGGGTTACGAGTTTGTCGATGAGATCGTCGGTGGTGTCGTGCCCCGTGAGTACATTGGCGCAGTCGACAAGGGCATCCAGGAACAGATGCAGAATGGCGTGCTGGCGGGCTATCCGCTACAGGGCGTCAAAGCGACCCTCTACGACGGTTCCTACCACGACGTTGACTCCAGTGAAGTCGCTTTCAAGGTGGCAGGCTCTATGGCGCTGCGTGCCGGTGCACTTGATGCCAGCCCGGTTCTGCTCGAGCCAATCATGAACGTCGAGGTCGTTACACCGGAAGACTACTACGGCGACATTGTTGGCGACCTGAATCGCCGCCGGGGCATCGTCCAGGGCATGGAAGATGTGCCAGCCGGTAAGGCGGTACGCGCGGAAGTGCCGCTCGGTGAGATGTTTGGCTATGCGACAGACATGCGGTCTGCAACCCAGGGCAGGGCGACATTCTCCATGGAATTCGCGAAGTACGCGGCGGTGCCGGACAGTGTCGCCGAGATGGTGATTTCCAGAACGACTTGAGACAGCTGTCTATATCGGGAAGTCCTCGCCTGTCGCGAGGCCTTCCCGCGTCATACCAAATAATTTGTCTAGGTTGATAGTAGCACCGGTTGACTCAGCAGCCCTGTGTATCCACTGAACACGTAATCATTGGCTGAACTTCCGCCGCCAG